>Ga0268386_10002148_pt1 | contig 13884 bp, 17 predicted proteins | sample RVTome_15_FD_200260 | JGI IMG/M metagenome (GOLD analysis project Ga0268386, IMG submission 200260) | Soil microbial communities from uranium-contaminated site in the Upper Colorado River Basin, Wyoming, United States - RVT150D86... ...
GACGAGGTACATCGCGCATTCGCCCTGATACGAGCCGAGCGACATGTCCGGCGTCGGCACGTCGTACTCGACCGGCTGGTCGGTCGGCGTACCGGTGCCCACCTGCCGCCCGTCGACGAAGAGTCGGACCATCTGACCGTCGTAGGTGCCGGCCACGTGATGCCAGCGGCCGTCCCACATGTCGGCCGGCGCCTCAGGCGAGCGAACCCACTCGCGATCGCCGTGGTAGACGTAGAACGACAGGAGGCCGTCTCGCGTCGTGTACAGCGCGAACGACGCGGCCTCACAGCGGTCGGCGCCCTTGGCGACGAGATATTCGAACGGTCCCGGAGCTTCCTGCGTGCGCACCCAGGCCGAGAGGGTCAGCCGTTCCGGCCGCAGCGACGGCGAGTCGGGGATTGAGACGAAGTCGTTTCCGTCGAACCGCAGCGCCGATCCGAAGTTGAAGAGTCCCTTGATCCAGGTGGGATCGTTGTCGTCCACCCCCGGGGTTGACCCGAGCATCCCGTGATTGCGGTTTCCAGACCAGTCGCGAACGGTCTGGCCGGAACGCTCGTTCATCGGCCACCAGCCGGCTAGCGGGCTCCCGGCGGCAGCCGCGGTGTTGGGGGCGAGGAGTGCGGCAGCGAAGACGGTGGCCGCGATCGCCCGCCAAGGGCGTCGTGTGTTCATGCCTCGGAACTGTGGGTCGGCGCGTGAGACGGCGGACTGGCCGTTGGTCGAGAACGGACGACCATTCAACGAATGGCCGATGCGTGGGGTCGACACGCAGCCCGAACACCCGGCCGCGCGTTGGACCCGACCAGCTACCGGTAGCGCTCGCGGTGCCGCTGCCGGCGCCGCTCCTCGAGCCGCCCGAGCACCATGACCAGCACCACGGCGGCGAAGATGCCGCCGAGAGCGCCCGGGACGAGGTGGCCCTGAGCGGTCATGTATGCGGCGTAGAGGACGCCGAAGACGGCGCCCGCGATGACCTTGCTGCGCATCGGCATGCCCGGCGGCGGCTCGGGGGCGGGCCGCGGCTCGTGGTCCCACGGGGTCTCGTGCCGCGGGCGCGTCTCGCGATCCCGCGCGGTGTCGCCGGGCGGCTCGTCTACTCCCACTCGATCGTGCCGGGCGGCTTGCTCGTGATGTCGAGCACCACGCGGTTGACCTCGCGGATCTCGTTGATCATGCGCGACGCGATCTGCTCGAGCAGGTCGTACGGAAGCCGCGCCCAGTCGGCCGTCATCGCGTCGTCCGACGTCACGGCGCGGATCGCCACGACGTAGCCGTAGGTCCGCTCGTCGCCCTGCACGCCGACCGTTCGAATGTCGGGCAGCACGCAGAACGACTGCCACAGCTCGCGGTACAGGCCGGCCTTGCGGATCTCGTCCTGGAGGATGCTGTCGGCGTCGCGCAGCGTGTCGAGCCGCTCCTTGGTCGCCTCGCCGCCGACGACGCGGATCGCGAGGCCGGGGCCGGGGAACGGCTGCCGCCATACGAGCCGCTCGGGCAGCCCGAGCTCGCCGCCGACGGCGCGCACCTCGTCCTTGAACAGCGCGCGCAGCGGCTCGACCAGCTCGAACTCGAGGTCCTCGGGCAGGCCGCCGACGTTGTGGTGCGACTTGATCGTCGCCGCGCCGGTGCCGCCGCCGGACTCGATCACGTCCGAGTACAGCGTGCCCTGCACGAGATAGCGGGCGTCGCCGATCGCGGCCGCCTCCTCCTCGAACACGCGGATGAACTCGGCGCCGATCGCCTTGCGCTTGGCCTCCGGCTCCGAGAGCCCGGAGAGCCGGCGCAGGAAGCGGTCCTCGGCGTCGACGGCGACGAGCGGGACCTTGAAGTGGTCGCGGAACGCGGCGATCACCTGGTCGCCCTCGTTCTTGCGCATCAGCCCGTGATCGACGAACACGCACGTCAGCTGGTCGCCGACGGCGCGGTGCACGAGCAGGGCGGCGACCGACGAGTCGACGCCGCCGGACAGCCCGCAGATCACGCGCCCGTCGCCGACCTGGGCGCGGATGGCGGCCACCTGCTCGTCGATGATCGAGGCCGGGCTCCAGTCGCGCGCGCAGCCGCACACGTCCGCGAGGAACTGCGTGAGGATCTGCTGGCCGTACGGCGTGTGGACGACCTCGGGGTGGAACTGGATGCCGTACAGCCCGCGGTCGGTGTCCTCGACCGCGGCGACCGGTGACTCGCTCGAGCTCGCCAGCGCCGTGAAGCCGGGCGGCGCCTCGAACACGGTGTCGCGGTGCGACATCCAGCACGACTGCTCGGCCGGCGTGCCCGCCAGCAGCCGCCCCGGCTCCGAGACGGTCAGCGTCGAGCGCCCGAACTCCCCCACCTCGGCGCCCTCGACGCGGCCTCCGAGCGTGAGCACCAGCGCCTGCATCCCGTAGCAGATCCCGAGCACGGGAATGCCGAGCTCGAGCAGCGCGGGGTCCAGCCGCGGGGCACCCGGGGCGTAGACCGAGGCCGGGCCGCCGGACAGGATCAGCCCCTTCGGGTTGCGCCTGCGGACCTCGTCGACGCCGACGTGGTGCGGCAGCAGCTCGGAGAACACGCCGCACTCGCGCACGCGCCGGGCGATCAGCTGCGAGTACTGGCCGCCGTAGTCGAGCACCAGCACCTCGTCGTGGGCGACCGCGCGCTCGAGCGCCAGCTCCTCGACGGGCTGGTCGGCGGCGACCCCGGAGCCGTGGCCGCGCGTGACGAGGTCGTCCGAGGCGGCCTCGGCGGCGGCGGGACGAGCCTCGACGTCAGTCCGCGACAAGCGCGACCGCCCCACCAGTCGCCGCCATGCCGATGTGCTGCTCGCGCTGGAGCTGCTTGCCCTCGGTCTGCAGCGCCGGGGCGACCATCAGCTCGGCACGGTTGAACTCCGCGATGTCCTGGTAGCCGCAGGTGGCCATCGAGGTGCGCAGGGCGCCCATGAGGTTGAACGTGCCGTCGTTCTCGCGCGCGGGGCCGGTGATGATCTCCTGCAGGCTCCCGTTCTGGGTCGTCCGCACCCGAGCGCCGCGGGGGAGCGACGGGTGGAACGTCGCCATCCCCCAGTGGAAGCCGTGGCCGGGAGCCTCGTAGGCGCGGGCGAGCGGCGAGCCGACCATCACGGCGTCGGCGCCGCAGGCGAACGCCTTCGCGACGTCGCCGCCGTTGCGCATGCCGCCGTCGGCGATCACGCGGCAGTACTCGCCCGTCTCCAGCATGTGCTGGGAGCGCGCGGCCGCGACGTCGGCGATCGCGGTCGCCTGCGGGACGCCGATGCCGAGCACGCCGCGGGTCGTGCACGCGGCGCCCGGGCCGACGCCCACCAGCACTCCGGACGCGCCGGTGCGCATGAGGTGCAGCGCGGTCGAGTAGCTCGCGCAGCCGCCGAGCACCACCGGCACCGACAGCTCGCGCACGAACTCCTTGAGGTTGAGCACATGGCCCGCGCTCGAGACGTGCTCGGCCGAGATCACGGTGCCCTGGATGACGAGGATGTCGAGCCCGGCGTCGAGCGCCAGCTCGTGCCAGCGTTCCACGCGCTGCGGGGTCAGGGAAGCGGCCGCCACCACGCCGTGCGACTTGATCTCCTGGATCCGCTGCGCGATCAGCTCCTCCTTGACCGGCTCGAGATAGATCTCCTGCATCTCGCGCGTGGCCTCTTCGCGGTCGAGCCCCGCGATGCGCTCGAGCTGGGCGTCGGCGTCCTCGTACCGGGTCCAGATGCCCTCGAGGTTGAGCACGGCGAGCCCGCCCAGCCTGCCGATGATCCCCGCCGTCTCGGGCGAGACCACCCCGTCCATCGCCGACGCCAGCAGCGGCAGCTCGAAGCGATACGGACCCAGGGTCCAGGTGATGTCGACGTCATCGGGGTCGCGCGTGCGACGTGAAGGGACGATGGCGACGTCGTCGAATCCGTAAGCGCGGCGAGCCTTCTTGCCGCGGCCGATCTCTACTTCCATTCGCAGATCCTAGGGGCGAGGGCGGACGGTGGTACCGTCGCCGATCCCGGCGCCGTCAGGCGTTGGGAATCGGCGAACACTGCCAATCCCGGCGCCGTCGGGCGTTGGGAATCGGCGAAACTCCTAGGCTACCGCGCCCTCAGCCCACTTCAGCCGGTAGTTCCGGACGTTCCACGACAATCTCGCCGAGCAGGCGCCGCACACGCTCCGGATCGACGAGTCCGGCGCCCAGGTGCTGGGTCGACTCGGCGCCGCAGGCGACGCCGAACGCCAGGCACTCCTCGGTCGAGGACCCGGAGTAGCGGGCGGCGACGAAGCCGGCCAGGAACGCGTCGCCGGACCCGACCGTGGCACGCGGCTCGACGGCGCCCGCCGGCACGCGCACGCGGTATAGCCGCGGGTGGCCGTTGGGCTCGTCCGGCGGCATCTGCGCGAAGCAGCCGTCGGGCATCGTCATGATCGCCTCGCGCGCGCCGAGGCCGACCATCTCGCGCACCGCGATGATCCGGTCCTCGTCGTCGTTGAACTCGTGGCCGACGAGCTCCTCGGCCTCGAGCACGTTCGGCGAGACCACGTCCGGCTCGGCGCGGACGGCGCGGCGCAGCGGGTCGCCGTCGGTGTCCACGACGGTCGCGACCCCGAGCCGCCGCAGCTCGCGGATCAGGCGCGCGTAGACGTCGATGTCCACGTCGCGCGGGAGCGAGCCGGCGAACACGCACAGCGACGCGCCCTTGGCGAGGTAGAGCAGCTTGTCGACGAACAGGTCGGCCTCCTGCTCGGAGACCTTCGGCCCGCGCTCGTTGATCTCGGTCTGCTCGCCCGTCGTGGGGTCGATCACCGCCGTGTTGGTGCGCGACTCCTCGCGGATGCGGACGAAGTCGCTGAGCACGGAGAGCTGCGTGAGCTGGTCGACGATGCGGGTGCCCGTGGGCCCGCCGGTCAGGCCGGTGGCGATCACCGGCGCGCCGAGCGTCTTGAGCACGCGCGCGACGTTGACGCCCTTGCCGCCCGGCATCGTCGTCTGCTCCACCGTGCGGTGGCGGCGCCCGAGCCGGAAGTTCGGGACGGACAGCGTCTTGTCGATGGCCGTGTTGAGGGTGACCGTGATGATCATGCGGTCCGGGCCTCCTCGCGAGCCCGCCTGGGGCGCGGTCCGCGCGGTCGCCGCCGCCGTCGCGCCACCAGCACCGTACCGCTCAGGACGGCGAAGGCGAGTACGACGGCGAGCGGGCGCGTGAACCAGGACTTGGTGCGTTCGGCCAGATCGGCGACCGGCACCTCCGTGCGGGCGACCAGCGCGACGGTGCCGATCTTGCGCCCGTCCTGCATGACATCGGCCTCGCCCAGCTCCTGGCCGTAGGCGATCGGGCCCTCGACCTCCGACGGCCAGCTGGTCGGCTCGACCGTCACGGTGTCGCGCTCGCCGCGGCGCACCACGGTGCGCTCGCCGTTCGGGCCGACCACGAGCTCGAGCTCGGCGCCGCGGCGGTACCGGATCGGGACGCTGATGCCGACGCTCGTGAACGGGCGGGCGGCCGTGATGCGCTGGAAGGCGCGCCGGCCGAAGAGCAGCAGGCGCAGCGAGTCGGCGTCGCGCGCGGCGGGGCTCGGCGTGCCGAGCACCGCGGAGACGACCTGGACGCCGTCGCGCCGGGCGGAGCCGACGAGCACGTAGCCGGCGCCTCGCGTGTGCCCGGTCTTGACGCCGTTGATCCAGCGCTGGCCGTGGAGCAGGTCGTTGCGGTTGTCGAACCTGCGCTCGTGGTCGCCGCTCGTGAGCACGACCTCCTCCTGGTCGACGGTCCGCCGGAAGAACGGCTTGGTCCGCAGGAAGGTGGCGAGCCGGACGAGGTCGCGCGCGCTCGAGTACGCCCCCGGCTCGTCGAGCCCGATCGGGTTGCGGTAGCGGGTGTTGGAGAGGCCGAGCGAGCGCGCGCGGCGGTTCATCCGCCGCACGAAGGCCCGCTCGGAGCCGGCCACGCCCTCGGCGAGCGCCATCGCCGCGTCGTTGCCGGACTCGGCCAGCAGGCCCTTGAGCAGGTCGCGCACCGTCATCCGCTCGCCGGGGAGCAGGCCGACCTTGGACTCGATCGGCGACGCGCGGTAGTCGGAGGCCGTGAACGTCTCGTCGAGGTCGGCGCGCTCGAGCGTCAGGAGCGCGGTCATGAGCTTCACCGCCGAGCCGACCGGCCTCCGCGCGTCGGCCGCGCGCTCGCACGCGACCTCCCCGGTCGAGACTTCGAGCACGATCGCGTTCTGCGCCTGGACGGCGTCCGGGCAGTCGGGGGCCGCGGCGGCGTGCGACGGGATGAGGAGCAGGGCGACGAGCGCGAGCAGCGCGGCCGCCGGTCCGAGGCGACTCACTGGCGCAGTTTGATCCGCTGGCCCGGGCTGAGCGTCTGCGGGTCGAGGTCGGGGTTCAGGCGCAGGATGTCCTCGAGCGCGACGCCGGTCTCCTCTGCGATCGAGGACGGCGTGTCGCCCGGCTTGACGGTGTAGCGGCGCGGGCCCTTGCGCTCGGGCTCCTGCTCCTCTCCGTCCGCCCCCTCCTCCGTGGCGGCGGGCCGCGTCTCCGTCGGGCGGTCGGGGTCGTCCCCGCCGTCCGGCTCGGTCGAGGAGGTCACCACCATGAAGAGGGCGATACCGAAGGCCACCAGCGCGAGCGGCGCCAGGAACCGCGCGGGGCTGCGAGGGGCCATCTCGGGCGATGATAGCGACGCCGCAGGCGACTTCAGGCGAGCGCCCAGGCAAGCTCGCGGAGGCGCTCGGCCTCCGCCCGGGCGGCCGCGGCCGGGTCGCCGCCGGCCTGCTCGTGGGCGTGCACGATCGAGCGCGACGCGGTGACGAGACCCGCCGCGCGACCGGGCGCGAAGGCCGGTGCCAGCGTCGCGACGTCGCCCCCCTGGGCGCCGACGCCCGGCAGCAGGAACGGCGTGTTCGGCATCAGCTCGCGCATGCGCGACAGGTGCTGCGGCGCGGTCGCTCCGGTGACGGCGCCGACGTCCGCCAGCCCCTCGCGGCCGGCCTGCCCCAGCCCGGCGACGAGCGCGGCCAGCCGCTCCCACAGCGGCTCGCCGCTCGCGAGCGGGAGGTCCATCAGGTCGGCTGCCCCCGGGTTCGAGGTCCGCACGAGCACGAACACGCCGGCGCCGGCGCCGCGCGCGCCCTCGACCAGCGGCTCGAGGGCGTCGGCGCCGATCAGCGGGTTGGCGGTCAGCGCATCGACGCCGAGCCCCGGCACGAGTCCGAACGGCGAGGGCGTGCCGCCGATCAGCGCCTGGGCGTAGGCCGCGGCGGTGACGGGGACGTCGCCGCGCTTGCCGTCGGCCAGCACGAGCAGGCCGGCGGAGCGGGCGCGCGCGCAGACGGCCTCGAGCGCGAGGGCGCCGGCGAAGCCGAGCCGCTCGAAGCATGCGAGCTGGGGCTTGGCGGCGACGCACGCCGGCCCGGCGGCGTCGATCAGGGCGAGGCTGTGCGCGAGGACCGCGGCGGCGGCCTCGAGCGCGGGCGGCTCGATCCCGGCGGCGCGGGTCGCGCCGCCGTTGGTTGCGTGCGCGGCGACGGTGGCGCTCACGGCTCCGGCCTTCCCATGGGCCGCGGCGAGCGCCTGGGCGAGCGCGGCACGCGCCTCCGAGGAGCGGCCGAGCGGCCCTGGCCACATGCGTGCGGGATCGGGGTCGATCCCGAGAACGATCTGGGACTCGCGCGCGGCGACCGCGGCGACGAGGCGGTCGCCGAACGTCGCCGGGCCGGGCGCCGGCGAGCGATCGCCGGCGCCCGACACTGACATGGCGGCGCCGGCTACTTGACGGCCTTCTTGAGGCCCGACCCGGCGGTGAAGCGCGGAACGCGGCTGGCGGCGATGGTCATCGTCTCGCCTGTGCGAGGGTTGCGGCCCTCGCGGGCGCCGCGCTCGGCAACGTGGAACTTGCCGAACCCGGTGAAGCTGACTTCCCCGCCAGCCTTGAGTTCGCCCTCGATGGTCCCGATCACGGCGTCGACGGCCGCACCGGCGTCCTTCTTGCTCAAACCGCTGGACGCCGCGACCTTGTCGACGAATTCCGACTTGGTGGTCATGACTCCTCCTTGTTCCCCCGGGCACTCCGGGGGATCTGGATGACGGCGCGAACTTAACAGCGACATCGGACGCGCTAGAGCCAAATTCGGCCGTTTCCCCGCATTTTGCGGGATTTCGGGGGTGCCGATCAGGCCCGAGAACGGCGCTGGGCCGCGGATATCAGACGCTCTGCGGCGTCCAGGAGCGGCGCTGCGGCGGGGTCGTCGGCGGACAGCGTGCGCGGGTGCCCGCCCCGATCGGTCAGCACCACGCGGGGCTCGCGCGCGGCCTTCCGCCGCGCCAGGCCCGCGGCCACCGCCCCGACCGCGCCGCGCGGGCGCGGCGCCGTCGGCTTGCGCGGCAGCCGCGGCATCAGGCCGCCTCCGGCCGCTCGCCGCCGGCCAGGTCGGCGAGCACCTTGCGGAGGTCGTAGCGGATCAGCGACGGCAGCGCGAAGCGGCCGCAGACGACGGCGATCGCGTGCTGCTCGGAGCGCGCCGCGTAGACCGCGCCGTCGGCGGTGCTGACGTTGACCTCCGCGGCGTCCTCGCCGGCGGAGGCGAGGAGGTCGCGGGCCGCCTCGGCGAGCGCGTCGGGGCCTGCGAGCAGCGCGCCGTCGGGCGCGAGCACGACCCCGGCGACGATGTCGGCCGACAGCTCGCGCAGATAATCGAGTGCGAGCGGCGGCGTGAGGGCCGGCTCGTCGGTCACGGCGCGGGGGTCGGGGCAGGGCTCATGGGCCGTGGGCGAGAATAGCCGCCCCATGCCCCTGTCCCGCATCGCCTGGCTGGTCACCGTCGCGATCTGCGCGATCGCCGCCGTGATCCTGCTGCTCTCGGGCTACGACGGCTACGCCGGCGTCGTGCTCGCCGTCGCGCTGGCGGCCGCCATCAACCTCCGGTAGCGCGCTCGCCGGCCACGAGCTCGCTCCCCGGCCGCACCTTGTCCGCCGGCTCGAGGTGGATCAGCACGTCGGCGCCGCCCGGCAGCCGGCTCGCGATCTCGTCCTGCAGCGCGTGCGCGGTGCCGTGGGCGTCCTCGAGCGACGTCCCCGACCGGAACTGAAGGTGGAGGTCGACGTAGCGGCGGGCACCCGCCCGGCGCGTGCGGAGCTGGTGGTAGCCGACCACGCCGCGACCGGCGAACGCCTCGATCACCTCGCGGATCGCGGCGATCTCCGTGTCCGGCAGGGCCTCGTCGACGAGCACGCCCCAGGAGCGGACGACGATCCGCAGGCCGGTCGCGACGATCGCGCCGGCGATCACCAGCGCGACCACCGGATCGAGCCACTCGGCGCCGGTGACTTGGACGAGCGCGAGCCCGATCAGCACCCCGCCCGACGTGTAGGCGTCGGTCCGCAGGTGCGCCGCGTCGCCCTCCAGCGCGGCGGACTGGGTCTCGCGTGCCTGCCGGAACAGCCAGGTCGACACGAGGACGTTGACGACGGTGGAGAACGCCAGGACGGCGATGCCGAAGCCGAGCGCGTGCAGCTCCGGCCCGAGGACCAGGCTGCGGACCGCCGCGTAGACGATCACGCCCGAGCCGATCAGGATCAGGACGCCTTCCGCGGCGGCCGCCATGTTCTCGAACTTCTCGTGTCCGTAGCGGTGCGAGTCGTCGGCCGGCGCCTCCGCCTGCCGCACCGAGAAGAAGGCGATGAAGGAGGCGACGAGGTCGACCGCGGAGTGGATCGCCTCGGTGATGATCGCCACCGAGCCGGTGACGGCGCCCGCGACCAGCTTGAGCACGATCAGCGCCGCGTTGGACGCGATCGAGATCGCCGCGGCTCGGCTGCGCTGGCCGCGCATCATGGGCCGAGCCACTCCTGCAGCGCGCGCGCCGCGCGGCCGCGGTGCGAGATCGCGTCCTTCTCGGCGTCGGTCAGCTCCGCCATCGTGCGGCCGTCGCCGTTCGCGGGCACGAACAGCGGGTCGTAGCCGAAGCCGCCGTCTCCCCGCGGCCGGTCGGCGACGGTGCCGCTCGTGGTCGCCTCGAACATGTGCTCGGCGCCGTCGGGCGCGACGTGCGCGATGACGCACACGTACCGCAGCCCGCTGCCCGGCGGGGCCTCCGCGGCGAGCTTGGCCAGGTTCTCGGCGTCGGTCGCGTCCTCGCCCGCGAAGCGCGCGGTGCGGACGCCGGGCGCGCCGCCCAGCGCGTCGGCCTCGATCCCGGAGTCGTCCGCGATCGCCGAACGACCCATGGCCGCCGCCGCCGCGCGCGCCTTGATCAGCGCGTTGGCGGCGTAGGTGCCGCCGTCCTCGGGCGGCGTCGGCACGCCGTCGGGCAGCGGATCGAGCGCGATGCCGGGCAGCAGCCGGCCGAGCTCGCGGAGCTTGTGGGCGTTGCGGGTCGCGACGAGCAGCCGCACGGGATCACCGGACGGCAGCCGCCTGGATCTCGTGCAGTGCGTCGATCCCGCGGTGGGCCAGGGCCAGCAGGTCGTCGAGATGGGCGCGCGAGAGCGGCGTGCGCTCGGCCGTCGCCTGCACCTCGACGAGCCCGCCCTCACCGGTCATCACCACGTTGGCGTCGACCTCGGCCGACGAGTCCTCCGGGTAGTCGAGGTCGAGCAGCGGGACGCCGTCGACGACCCCGCACGACACGGCCGCGACGCTGCCCGTCAGCGGCGAGCGCTCGAGCCGCCCGTCCGCGATCAGCCTGCGCACGGCCAGCGCGAGCGCCACGTAGCCGCCGGTGATCGAGGCGCAGCGCGTCCCGCCGTCGGCCTGGAGCACGTCGCAGTCGACGTAGATCGTCCGCTCGCCGAGCGCCTCGAAGTCGACCACCCCGCGCAGCGAGCGGCCGATCAGGCGCTGGATCTCGACGGTGCGGCCATCCGGGCGACCCTTGGAGACGTCGCGCTGCTTTCGGTCCCCCGTCGAGGCCGGGAGCATCCCGTACTCGGCCGTCACCCAGCCGCGGCCCTTGCCCATCATCCAGCGCGGGACCGACTCCTGGGCCGACGCCGTGCAGATCACGCGCGTCTCGCCGCAGGAGATCAGGGCCGAGCCGGTCGCGGTGCGGACGAAGCCCGGCTCGATCGTGGTCGGGCGGAGCTCGTGAGGCGCGCGGCCGCCGCTGCGCTCCGGGCTCACCGCCGGCCGCCCGTCACGAGCTCGTGCTCGCCGAGCGCGACCGGCTCGACGTCGGCCAGCGGGAGCTGCAGGAAGCGCGTGCCGAGCGTGCGGAAGGCGTCGGTGTCGCCGGTGCACAGGAACGAGTACCGGCCCTCGACGACGCGATGCTCGTCCTGCCCGCGCGGGTTCTCGAGGCCGCGGGCGCCGAGGACGTGTTCGACCTGGTGGGCCAGCGGGTCGCCGGAGACGATGATCTTCACGCGGCGGCCGAGCATCCGCTGGAGCATCGGCCGCACGAGCGGGTAGTGCGTGCAGCCGAGCACGACGGTGTCGACCCCGGCGGCCCGCAGCGGCTCGCAGTAGGAGCGGACGGTGTCGACCACCTGCTGGTCGAACGGGAAGCCGGCCTCGATGATCGCCGCGAGGTCGGGGCACGCGACCGAGGTCAGCTGGACGAAGGGGTCCGCGGCGGCGATCGCGCGCGCGTACGCGTCGCTCTCGACGGTCGCCGGCGTGGCGAGCAGGCCGACGCGGCCGTTGCGCGTGGCCGCCACCGCCTGCACCGCGCCCGGCTGCACCACGCCGAGCACCTCGACCCCGAGCGTGGTCTGCATCAGCCGCCGGCGAAGGGCGGGGAGGGCGGCGGCGGTCGCCGAGTTGCACGCGACGACGAGCAGCTTGACGCGGCGGGCGAGCAGCTCCTCGGCGACCTCGAGGGCGAATCCCTCGAGCTCGGGGCCGCTGCGGGCGCCGTACGGGAAGCGCGCAGAGTCGGCGAGGTACACGAAGTCCTCGGCCGGAAGCTGCACGAGCAGCTCGTGCAGGACCGTCAGCCCGCCCACGCCCGAGTCGAACACCCCGACCGGGCGCCGGCGCACCTCCTCGGGCGCCTGCACTTGAGAGGACCCCGTCACGCCCGCCAGTCTCGCACGCGCCCCCGCGGGAGCGCCGGTCAGGCGCGCGGCTGCCGCCTGAACGCGCCGTCCGGCGCGAAGTCGAGCCAAGGCAGTCGGGAAGTCGCCGAGCTCGCCGCTCACCCCTCGCCGACGCCGCTGATCGCGCCCTTGAGCTTCTTGACGACCGCATCGGCGATGCCGGTGTCCGAGAACCCGCCGCTGGCCTTCACCACCCCTGCGATCAGGACCGCGACGAGCAGCACCAGGCCGACGTACTCGACTGTCCCCTGCCCGCGCTCGCGGGCCAGGGCATGCGCGAGACGCGCGTGCGCGCCTCCCAACCACTCGTACGCCATCTCGACCCCCAGTTGCTCCCGCCCCGGCTGCCCCGGGACCCGGCGCTCCGCGGATTCGGCGGAGCTCGGCCAGTCTCCGGGGAATCGAGTGACGACTCCAGACGCGATCGTCGCAAGTGCGCGACGGAGGTGTGACAACTTCGCGCGGACGCGTACCCTCGGCGCGCGATGCGTGCGCTCGTGGTCACGAACATGTACCCGACGCCCGAGCGACCGGCGCTCGGCTCGTTCGTCCGCGACCAGGTCGAGGCGCTGCGCCGGCGCGAAGACGTCGACGTCGAGCTGTTCTCGTTCCAGCCCGGTCTCGGCGGCTACCCGCGGGCGGCGCGCGAGCTGCGGCGGCGCTTCCGGGGGCGACGATTCGACGTCGTGCACGCGCACTTCGGGCTCACCGCGTGGCCGGCCGTCGCCGCACGGCTCGGCCCGGTGGTCGTCACGCTCCACGGGAACGACCTCTTCCACCCACGTTCGAACCGGCTCACCCGCGCGATCCTGCCGTTCACAGCGCTCCCGGCCGCGGTCTCACGCGAGTTCAGCGGCCTCCTGCACGGCGCGGGCACGACGCGGCGGGTCGCCGTCCTGCCGGTCGGGATCGACCTCGAGCGCTTCCGCGTCATCCCTCGCCGCGAGGCCCGGGAGCGGCTCGGACTCGATCCCGCGGGCCGCTACCTGCTCTTCCCGCACGACCCTTCACGGCCGCTGAAGCGCTTCGACCGCGCCCAGGAGGCCGCCGCCGGGACGACGCTGCTGACGATGGGACGCGTCCCCCCGGAGGACGTGCCGCTCTGGATCAACGCGTCCAACGCCGTGCTGGTGCCCTCGCAGGCCGAGGGCTTCGGGCTCTCGGTGATCGAGGCGCTCGCGTGCGGAGTGCCGGCGTTCGGGACGCCGGTCGGGATCCATCCCGTGGCGCTCGACGGGATCGCCGGCGCGTTCTGCGCGCCATGGGACCGGGAGGAGTGGCGAGCGGCGCTGCGCCCCGTGCTGGCGGCGGACGACCCGCGGGTCGACGGCCGCGAACGGGCGGCGATCTTCTCCGCCGAGCGGATGGCCGCGCGGGTGGTCGCCGCGTGGCGCGACGTGGCGGCGAGGTGCGCGTAGGCGCTCCGACCGGCGGCCCGGAGGGTTCGTACCCGCGTGGGCTCGGATATCGACCGTATACTCGATGTTCCGGGGCGGATCCTCCGCCCTTTTTTTGACGTATGAGCGGCCTGCTGCGACGACTGAGACGCCGACGCCCCGCGACCGCCGACGAGAACCGGTCCCCCACGGCCGGGTCCTCCGAGCCGGTCGCCGCGCCTGGCGACGCCCCCGCCGAGCCGGGCGGCGAGCGCCCCGTGCCCGCCGAGGACCAGCCGACGCAGCTCGTGCCGGCGACCGGTGAGCAGACCGCGGTGGCGCCGGACGAGCAGACGCCCCAGGTGGCGGACAAGCCCTCGGCGACGCCGGCCGAGCAGCCGTCGGAGACCGATCGCCCCACGGCGACGCCGGCCGAGCAGACGCCCGAGGCGGAGCAGACGTCGCCGGGCGCAGAGTGGGCGAAGACCGCCGTCACGC
>Ga0268386_10002149_pt1 | contig 13882 bp, 9 predicted proteins | sample RVTome_15_FD_200260 | JGI IMG/M metagenome (GOLD analysis project Ga0268386, IMG submission 200260) | Soil microbial communities from uranium-contaminated site in the Upper Colorado River Basin, Wyoming, United States - RVT150D86... ...
CGCATCGAGCCTCGCGCTATCAAGCGACGACCCAAATGTTACCCACTGCTCACTACACTACGCGCGAACGCCAGAGCCAAGATACAAAGGTATGGCCATCCCAAGAAGGTTAAGTAAGTGCCATTCGTTCCTGGCACCTTTTTCTCCGTTAGAATGACTGCCGCGCAGGGGCGACTGAACCGGAGGCTGGAATCATGCTGGAACGATTTCAAGGCAGAGAGGGCCGCGCTGCGCTCCTCAACGCGCTGCGCAGCCAGTTCCTGGTCGACGGAAGCTCGGAGATTGCCGAGTTGATCCTGGCGGCGTCGCAGCTCCAGGAATATGCCCCCGGGGCTCCGCTGTTCACCCAGGGAGAGCGAGGCACCCATCTCCTTTTCATTCTCGCCGGCCAGGTTTCCGTCCAGGTGGATGGCCAGGAAGTTGCGACGGTTAACGCCGGGGTCCACGTCGGCGAGGTCGCGCTACTGGAGCCGTTCCAGGGCCGCTCGGCCACCGTCAAGGCCAAGGGCACGGTCGTCGCGGCGCAGCTATCCGGACAGAAGTTCGGCGACATCGCCAAGCATCACCCCGAGCTCTGGCGCCGAATAGCGATCGAGCTCTCCCGCCGGCTCGTCAAATCGCAGCTCAAGGGATAGGAGTTCCAGATTGGTCTCGATGTTCAGGACGCCATGGACCACAGGAATGAACTCACGAAACCTAGCGCAGCGCAGGCTCCAAGGAGCGGCATGATGCCGACCTTGAAGCGGAACAGCACGACTGCGCAGGCGACACCAATCGCAGCGGAGACCCAGTCGAATGCGCCCTCGAATCCTTTCGGCCACAGCACGTGCCACGCGAAGAACACAGCCAGATTAAGTATTACTCCGACGACGGCCGCCGTTATCCCCGTGAGCGGCGCCGTGAACTTGAGCTCGCCGTGCGTCGTCTCGACAACGGGCCCGCCGACCAGAATGAACAGAAAACTCGGCAGGAAGGTGAAAAAGGTGGCGACCGTTGCACCGGCCGCACCTGCAAGAAATAGCGCGTCAGGCCCGAAGAGGCTCTTTACCCAGCCGCTGACGAAGCCGACGAACGCGACAATCATGATGAGCGGACCCGGTGTCGTCTCGCCGAGGGCCAGCCCGTCAATCATCTGGGTCGCGGTAAGCCACTGGTAGTGCTCCACAGCGCCCTGGTAGACATAGGGCAGCACTGCGTACGCCCCGCCAAAAGTCAGTAGCGCAGCCTTGGTGAAAAACCACCCCATCTGCGTGAGCGTCGCCTGCCAGCCGTAGGTGGCCGCAAGCGCGGCCATCGCACCGCCCCAGATCACGAGCCCTGTCGCAATCAGCGCCGTGACACGAGCCCAGGAGAATTGCGCATGGCCGGGTGTCGGCGTGTCATCGTCGATCATCGCCGGGCCAAAGCTCTTGTCAGCCCCGCCATGCCCGCCACCCGACTTGAACTTGTCAGGCGCGAGGCGGCTGCCGATGTAGCCGATGACCGCGGCACTGATCACGATCAGGGGAAACGGGACGTCGAAGACAAAGATGGCGATGAAGGCTGCCGCCGCAATCGCCCACAGCACTCCATTCTTGAGCGCCCGCGACCCGATACGATACGCAGCGAATGCCACGATCGCGGTGACCGCCGGTTTGACCCAGTAGAGAATGCCGGCCACCGCCGGCACGTTCCCGTAGGCCATGTATATCCACGAGAGCGCGATCAGGATGATGAGCGAGGGCAAAACAAAAAGGCCGCCTGCCACGATTCCGCCCCAGGTTCGATGCATCAGCCAGCCGATGTAAGTCGCAAGTTGCTGCGCTTCCGGACCGGGCAACAGCATGCAGTAGTTGAGGGCGTGAAGGAAACGCTTCTCCGAGATCCAGCGCCGGCGCTCGACAAGTTCCTGGTGCATCACCGAGATCTGCCCTGCCGGTCCACCGAAACTGATGAAGCCGAGCTTGAGCCAGAACAGAAACGCTTCGCCGAACGTGACGCTCGGACGATCAGCCGGGGAGCCCACAGCCGCCGCTGCACCGGACTTGAAGGTCGGGTTCTTGTCCATCGGTTCACCGCACCGCAGGGGCTGGACGGGTCAGCGATAGGCGTCAGGATTCCACGTATGCAACTCGTCCTGTCCTTCCTTGCACCAGCGGTAGAGCGCGTCGTACGTCACCATGCCATGCTGCAGCATCTCGTGATCATCGCTGAAAAGGCGCGACAGGCCGAGGGAGATCGCAGCAAGTCCGGACGCCTGCGGCGCCAGGTCGAGCCTTGCCGTATCGGCGCCCCGAATGATCACCGCAAGCCGGTCGAGTGCCGGATCATTCAGCCGGTAATGCCGGATGAACGCATCGAAACTGCACAGGTCGCCCACGTGCGAGAAAGCGACATCCGGCACGTCGTAGGGGACCGCATCTTTTTCTTTGGCGGTCTGCAGCACCGTCTTGGGCGGCACGTAGAGGAACTCGGCGTCCGGATCGACGAACCGTGAGATGAGCCAGGGGCATGCAATGCGATCGATCTTCGGGCGTTCGCGGGTCACCCAGCGTGTGCTCGCACCGGCAGGCTTGCGATCCAGCGCGCCGCCGGCCGTTTTCCACCCTTCCTCAATACCGCCTTCGAGGTACCGCGCAGCGATTCCACGCGCGTTGAGCGCCTTCGCGACACCCTGGCTCACCGCGTGGCCGTGCACGCAGTACACGATCACCTTGCCTGCCTTGGGAAGCTCGGGAGCCCACGAAGCGACCTGATCGGGGTCGCGCCGCAGGGCGCCGGCGATCATCTCGGTCGACGTCTTGAATGCAGGCGTACGGCGCACGTCAATCACCAGCGGAGCGCCGGCGCCGTGAAGACTCGATTGAAGATCGGGAAACCTGATGGCTGCGTCCACAATTCCTCCTTTCGGCAAGAGCCGATTAGAAGCAGAACTTGGACGCGCAGCGTCTTGATAAAAACGGGGAGTCTGCACTTCCCCGCAGGCGGGCCATATTCGTCTACTTGTAGAACCTTGTCAAGGCGAAGGGTCCCCGGTCACCTCGTCCGTCAAAATGGCTGACCAGAAGCCCGCGGTCGAAATCGACGATGAGACGCTGAATTTGGCGGAGCCATCCCTCAGCCCTAATCCCTGAAGCAAAAAGGCCTGCAGCATTGCAGGCCCTTTTGCGTAAAGCTCGTTACAGGCGTCCGGCTGGGCGAATCGAGTCCTTGCAAACCGTGCCTGCTAGAATCCCCCGATCGAGTCTCGAGCGTGGCCTTCGACAATGCAGCAGCGGTTTGAAAGATGGCTGTCGCATTTGCGGCTGGACAGTGTCCGCAGTCAGATCATTGCGCTTGCGATTCTTGCCGCGCTCGTCCCGGCGCTCATCATTTCGCTCGCTTCCTACGCACAAAGCCGCCGCGCGCTCACGGAGAAAATCGAGCAGGAACTGGTGACCACGGGGTCGCAAGCCGCTCGGGAAGCCGACGTGTGGCTGAAGGAGCGTCTGTACGAACTGCGTGTCTTCTCCAACTCGTCAATCGTGTCCGAAACCGTGGCTGGCGGTGGCCGGCCCGGGCGCCTGGTGGAGTACCTCAACTCGGTCCAGGCGCGTTTCCCGGACTTTGAGGAACTTCAGCTCCTTGACACGAAAGGCGCCCTGGTCGCAAGCAGCGCGCCGGATTCGAGCCCGGTGCGCCTGCCCGAAGGATGGGGCAAATCCTTTGAGTCGTCCCGGCGCCTGGTCGGGGAGCCTTACTGGGACGAGAAAGCAAAGAAGGTTGTCGTCGTTCTTGGCGTACCCGTCCAGCGAGGCAACGCCCGAACTTCGGGCGCTCTCGTTGCGCGAGCGAATTTTGCCAGCCTCGCCCAGGCGCTTCATTCATTCCATACAAGGTTGATGGGGCATGTCTATCTGATGACTGAGCAGGGAATGCCGATCGCCGATTCGCGCGGTGGGCCTGACGGAGGTGAGACGAAGAACCTGGCCCCGGAAACCGCGAATCGACTGCTTGAGGCCGAGGGCCGCATCGTTGAGCACCGCGATGACAAGGGCATCGAAGTGGTGGTCAGTGCGCAGCGCCTGTCCCAGGCGCCGTGGTTTGCTGCGGCGGACATGTCCGCAGCCGATGCCTACCGTCAGGCGATCCGGCTGCGCAACCTGGCCTTCGCGGTCATCGGAATCCTCCTTGTCCTGATCACTATCGTTGCCTACTGGCTGGCGTCACTCATTGCACGGCCTCTGGATCGATTGACGGGCGCCGCATCGAACGTGGCGGCGGGCGATCTCTCGGTGGGACTGCCTTCGGGTGGAGGTGGCGAGGTGGGTTACCTCACCCAGGTATTCAATACGATGGTCGAAAGCCTGCGCAAGAACCGGGAGGAACTGGAACGCCTGTCGACGACCGACAGCCTCACAGGACTGGGGAACCGGCGGCATCTGATGAATCTGCTGCCGCACGAGATCGAGCGGGCCAGACGGAGCGCTCAGCCTTTCTCGATCCTGATGCTGGACGTCGATCACTTCAAGAAGTACAACGACGACCATGGTCATCAGGCCGGAGACGCCGTGCTCGCAGGGGTCGGCAAGGTGCTGCGTGAATCCATCCGTCCCTACGATTGTGCGGCACGCTACGGCGGAGAGGAGTTTCTGGTAATCCTTTCGGGAGTCTCGCTCGATGACGCGCAGGAATGCGGGGAGAGGATCAGGAAGCAGGTCCGGTCAGAGCAGTTTGATGGCGGGCCGGTGACCATCTCGATCGGCGTCGCCGAGTATCCCACCCATGGAGAAACCGAGAACGCGATCATCGGTCAGGCCGATGCCGCGCTGTTCAGAGCCAAGCGCGCCGGACGCGACCGGGTCACCTGCGCCAGCACCAGGGGCCGCAAACGGGAAGCGTAAGCAGACCTAAGGGGGGTTCGCGCCGTTGCGACGGCTCACGAGCGATCCAAAAATCCAGCCTTCCTCGCCAGCTTCGCTGGTAACCCGTATCCATTCCCCGAGGTGCGAGAGGCCGGACAGTGCGCTGCCCGAGTCGGTCGAGAAAGAAACCGGGAAGTTCGTGCCCGGACCGGCCCGGACGTTGGCGCGGCTATTCGCGCGCAGCTTCACCGGCGCCGCGAAGGCGACCTCTCCCGGCCGCAGCTTTCCCACACCCCCGCCCGAACCGTGCAGGCGCGCCATCGCCTTCGCCTGAACGGCGAGGTAGAGCGCGCCGCCGAAATTGCTCCGCTTGAACTCGTCCGAGCTCTGTTGCATCAGCCGGGATGCCTGCTTCAACTCGGGCGAATCGCGGCCGGAGCGTCCAATCGATTGCAGCGCCACGTCCGCTTCCGCCATGGCGGATGCGGCCTCGGCCCGCGTTGCGAGCGAGCGCAGCTTTCTCATGGTGCCGACCACTTCCTGCAAGGCCTGATCGAGCCGGGTGTTCAGGCTCTCGATCAGCGCATCACGCTCCATCAGCTGGATCTCGAGCCGCGTAACCTGGCGCTCGAGCTCCGGGTCGCGAACGACCTGAATCTGGGGTTCGACAACCGTCTGCGGGGCGGGCGCAGGCTCCTGGCGTTCCGATTGGGCACATGCTCCAAGCGACAGACCCACGACGATCAAAAGCGTGCGGTACATGCGCTGGTTACCGGATGGTGAACATAGGGTAGTCGCCAGGCAATCTACTCTGCCGGTCAACTCCGGGCAATACCCGGGCGCGCAAGGTTCGCCACCCTGACGCGATGCCGACACCTCCCGCGTTCGTCGAGTGTGCCCGTCGAGGGCGCTGGACCCCATTCTGGCGTTGGGACCCACATTGCCCCGCCTGTTTTAGCAATCAGATCACGCCACCCGGCCATCCGTGACAAAAGTCACGGGCAGGAAGAGCAGTGGCCCGGTTCTTGCGCATCATTTTGACATGCGCCTACGGGCGCAGGTTAACTTTCGTCGGTGCCCATGGTGCTAAGACCTCAATGCCCGCCCGCTGGCGCTGCGACTTCGCAGGACATAGGTCATGCGCTCCGTCGGGGTGGTTTTACGATAATCGAGCTTCTGGTCGCTATCGCGGTCATTGTGGCACTGGCAGCAATCGCGGTACCGTCCTACCAGAAGCATCGCGATAAAAGAAGCATCGCGATAAAGCGCTTATTGCGCAGGCGACATCTGACATCAAAAGCCTGGACGTTCTCATTACGCAATACTATGCGGACAACATGGGCTTCCCGGACACCCTGGTGGACATCGGCAAGGCCGGCATGCTCGACCCGTGGGGGAACCCGTATCAGTACCTGCGGCTGAGTCCTCTCGCCCCGGGCGCGATGGGACAAGTGCGCAAGGACAAGAACCTGGTTCCGATCAATGCGGACTTCGACCTCTACAGCATGGGAAAGGACGGCGCGAGCGTGCCGCCGCTGACAGCACAGGCCAGCCGTGACGATATCGTGCGGGGTAGCAACGGGCGTTTCGTAGGACTGGGTTCGGACTTCTGAGCCCGTCACGGATGAAGCTCGAAGGCACGTTCCTGCGCAGCAAGGTCGCCCGTCGGGTACTGCTGCTTTTCGTACTCGCCGCCTTCATCCCGTTTCTTGTACTTTCTCTCCTATACTTCGTCGAGTCCAACCAGGCGCTCGTCCGGGAGAGCTACGTCAGGCTTCAAGCCACGAGCGCAAGCTTCGGCAGTACGGTTTACGATCGATTGCTGCTCGCCGATCAGTTGCTGCGCAGCGCAGCCGACGATCTCAAGAGCGATAGCGCGGCCTCGATCATTCAGGAGCGTCTGGGCAAGACCTTCCGCAGCGTGAGTCTCGTATCACCGCAAGGCGGCGTCGTTCCGGTGTTCGGCGACTTGACGGACTTGACGTCCCTCGATGAGGCCACGACCGCGCGTCTGCGCCAGGGACGGTCGGTGCTGACCACGCGCAAGATGTCGGGCCACCGCGGGAGAATTCTGCTGGTCCAGCCCATGAGCACGGTTACAGCGGACCCGCGGCGCGTGGCCGCGGAAATTGACGCTGGCTACCTGTGGGGCGATCCGGAAACCTTCCCGTACGCGATCTCCTTTTGCGTGCTGAATGATGCGTACGCCGAGCTCTACTGTCCGGCACCGCTTGAGCCAGCGGCAATCGGCACGCTGATAAGAGATTTTCCGCGATCCACGAAGGGAGAGTTCACCTGGCAGGACGGCGAGCAAAAGTTTCTCGCCAATTACTCCGAGATATTTCTCGAGGCGCGGTTCCATGCGCCGCGATGGATCGTGGTCGCCACGCAGCCCGAAGCCGTCGCGCTGGGTCGGAGCATGACTTTCAACCTGACCTTCTGGGGCAGCATCGTCTTCTCCGTCCTCCTGGTCACGCTTTTGAGCCTGACCCAGATCCGGCGCACTCTGGTTCCGCTCGAGCAGCTGATCGAGGGCACCCGCCGCGTCGGAGGGCAGGATTTCAACACCCAGGTGGACGTGGCCAGTGACGACGAATTCGGCGAGCTCGCCGGATCGTTCAACGCGATGGCAGCGCGACTGGGGCGTCAGTTCGACGCCCTGAAGATGCTGTCGAAGATCGACCGCGAGATCCTGTCCGAGCTGGACATGGATCGAATCGTCGAAGGCGTCCTCCTTCGCTTGCGGGAGAGCTTGAAGGCGAGCTGCGTGGGCATTGCCGTTATCGATCACGACGCTCCGGAGAACGTTCGGGCCTACGCGATTGCCGAGACCGGCGCGCAGCCGCCGATCGAGCGCTGTACCCTGCCGGTCGATATTCGCCGGACGCTGCGCGCCAATCCCGCGGGCTTGTGGATGACCGCCGACTTGGCGCAGCGCACGATGCCGGGGTGGCTCGAGAGCCTGAGCGCGCAGCATTTCTTCACGCTGCCGATCATCTGGAAAGACCAGCTCTTCGGAGTCCTGTGTCTCGGATACCCCGCCCCCGCCGTACTGAGCGAAGAGGATATGTCCTACATCCACGACTATGCGGACCGGGTGGGCGTGGCGCTATCCACCGCGGCGCGGGAAGGCCAGTTGTACCAGCAGGCGCGTACCGACGCCCTTACGGAGCTGCCAAATCGCTTCTTTTTCCTGGATCAGCTGAAGCAGGACATCGTCCAGGCTCATCGGGAAGGTGGAAAGCTGGCGGTGCTGTTCGTTGACCTCGATCGCTTCAAGAGCATCAACGACAGCTTCGGCCATTCGGCGGGCGATCAGTTGCTGCGGGAGGCCGCGGAACGCCTGCGCCAGTGCGTGCGCGAAGGCGATACCGTGGCGCGGCTCGGAGGAGACGAATTCACCATACTCATCAATCCGCTCAAGTCGACGAAGACGGCCAGCGCCGTTGCCGAGCACATGCTGGCCGCCTTGAGCAATCCCTTTTTCATCGAAAACCTGGAAAACGTTGTCACCGCCAGCATTGGAATTGCCGTTTATCCTTCCGACGGCGCGAATGCGGAAGAGCTGATGCGCAACGCCGATACGGCGATGTACCGCGCCAAGGACAGCGGCCGCGGGACGTACGTGTTCTTCGAGGAAGCGATGAACGCCGAGGTGGTCCAACGGAGCACGCTCGAGCGCGAACTGCGGCACGCGATTTCCCAGAACGAGTTCCTCCTGCACTTTCAGCCGCAGGTCGATCCGCGCACGGGTCGAGTCCGCGGAGCGGAAGCTCTCTTGCGCTGGCGTCATCCCGAGCGCGGCATGGTCGGGCCGAACACCTTCATCGTTGTCGCGGAAGAGACGGGACTTATTGCTCCGATCGGCCACATCGTCCTCGTCGAAGCGTGCGCCCAGCTCAGCGCCTGGCGGGCGCAGGGGCTCGACCTCGAATATGTCGCGGTCAACGTGTCGAGCCGCCAGTTCCGCCAGCCGAACTTCGTTGAATTGGTGGAGGCTGCGCTGCGGAAACACGCCGTGCCGGCGGGATGCCTCGAGCTCGAGATCACTGAAAGCCTCCTGCTGAATGACGCCGATACAGTCGTCGCCATGCTGAATCAGTTGAAGAGCCTCGGCGTTCGCATCTCGATCGACGATTTCGGGACGGGCTACTCCTCGATGGCCTACCTGGAGCGGCTGCCCTTCGACGCTCTCAAGATCGACATCTCGTTCATCCGGAAGATCCGGGATGACGGTGAGGGGGGGACCATCGCGGCGACGATCATGGCAATGGCCCATTCGCTGGGCAAAAGCGTGGTTGCCGAAGGGGTCCAAACGCAGGCCCAGGTCGACTTTCTGCGCAAGCTCAATTGCGAACTGGTGCAAGGCTACCTCTATAGCCGCCCCCTGCCTGCAGAGGACCTCGCGGCGTACGTGAACGCACGGCAAACAAAGAAGCTGCGCGCCGCCTCGAGCTGACTCAGACGAATTTCATCCCTCATTCCTCCGCCCTCATCCGTGAAGCAGGAAGGCCCGCACACATTTGAGGGCCTTCCTGCTTGAATCTGGCGCGCCCGGCAGGATTTGAATTTATGGACCCCGGGGCGCAGTGGGGAACGGTCATAATCGCGTTCTCGCGATTACTTGCTCGATAACTCTCAGCTATCGCACGCTGACGGTGAGCTATTCCCTCCGGGTGTCTCGGCTAACTAATGCGTATGCCATTCCCGAGGCCAAGCCGACCGGGAAATCGCACTTCCGGCGTGGTGGCCTCCTTGAGCTTCACGTTTCCGTACCGCAGCACGGCCTGGGCAGAGCACGCGCCGGGCAGAACCTCGCGTATGACGCCGCCGCGGATGTTCAGGGCCGCGCTCTTGAACCTGGCGACCAGCTCGACGTTGAATCGGACTGATGGAAGCGAAACCTCGTTGAACAACACCTCGACCACGGGCTGTACCTGGCAGGACACTGCATGTTCTCCGAGATGCACCACGATGCTCTGATCCGGCGGATATCTTGCCGCATCGCCGTACTTCTTTAACTCTTTCGCCTTGCTCCACGCGGTCGCAACGAGTTCCAGAACGTCGATCTTGAGCGCGTCGTGGAGGCGTGCCGCGGCTTCGGATTTGACCATGGACCACGCGATCGAGGCGGATCCTGCCGAATCGCCCGTTCGGAGCTCCTGCTCAACCTTGTCAGCGACTGCGCGAAGATCGCCAGCGATGAGGTCCGAAAGCTGTATGCGGGAATCGCTCATGATGTTCTCCTTTCCTCGCGCGCTACTAGTTGCCTGGCCGATACCTCGCTTTCGCCGCGCTCGAGGCGGACCCGTATTCTGACCTCTGGAACATTCCGATCCAGACTTATGCCCTGCTCTGCGTCGACTTCCTCGCCCTCAAGCCTCACCCGAACCTTGGGTTTCGCCGCGACTCCCGAACGCGTTCCATCCGGACGGTGCCTTGACCTCCATATGCCGGCGCCGGCCGCCAGCAGAATTGCGCCGATTCCGCCACCGATCACCCACGGCGCCAGAAACAACGGGCCGGCTGAGATCCGCACGATCACCTCGGCGCCGCGTGCCACTGGCGTGTTGGGTTTCGGATTTTGATCGATTACCGTCCCCCTGGTCGCGTTGTCCCACTCCGCCGGGAGCCGCGTCATGACGAGATGAACTCCGACAAGTTCCTGACGAGCTCTATCCAGGCTCAGATTGATCAATGAAGGAACTCGAATCAGAACCAGCGAAGCCACACGGTAATTGACGGGCGTCCCCAGCGGGACGCGTTGCGCCGGCTGCGGGTTCTGATCGATGACGGTGCCTTCTGCTTCCTCGGATTCCTCCTGGCCGACCGTTCCCGCAACCAGCCCCGCGGCGAGCAAACGCTTCACGGCGTCCGGCCCACGCATGCTCGAAAGGTCCGGGACCGCAACCCGCACCGGCGACGCAATCCAGAACAGAACGCGACTCCCACGGGGAACCCGGCTGCCCGCGGCAGGCTCCTGCCGCACGATCTCTCCTTGAGGTCGCAGCGCTTCTTCCGTGCCGGTCTGCTCGCCGACGAGTCGCGCGGATTCCAGTATGGTCAGGGCCTCTTGCGTGCGCATGCCCTCAACGGAAGGTACGGTCGCGGCCGCCGGAACAGCAATCCAGTAATCAACAGTGCTTCCGCGAGCAACAATGCTCCCCGCCTCCGGTGCCTGCCGTAATACCCTGTCCTCCTGTCCGTCAGACTCCTCGGTATGTCGATCACCTGCTCTCAGGCGCGCAGTTTTCAGCGTTTCCCTGGCGGCCTGCTCCAACTGGCCGGCAAGACGAGGCACTTCAACTTGTGATCCATCGCCGACGGCAATGTTGACGAGGCTTCCCGCCTTCACCTGTGCCCGAGCCCCCGGGTTGTGTCCGATGATTGTGCCTTCCGGAGGCAACGACGGCCGCTTTGACGTCGCGCCCAAATCCAGTCGGTTGTCGTGCAGCCGTTGTCGGGCGGCGTCAATCGATAAGCCCCTCAGGTCTGGCACGGTTACCAGCGACACCGTCGCCGTCCACACGTAGACGGTGGAACCCCTGTCAGCGCGCGCGCCTGCCGCCGGCTCCTGCCGCGCCACGCTACCCTCGGGATAGTTCGACTGCTCCGCACCCGAGACGCGCATCCCGAGTCCCGAGCGCTTCAGGAAAGTCTCGGCGTCCCTCACCGAGCGCCCTCGAACCTCCGGCACCCGAACCTGCGGCACCAGAACTTGCGGCACCGTCGCCGTCCACACGTAGACGGTGGAACCCCTGTCAGCGCGCGCGCCTGCCGCCGGCTCCTGCCGCGCCACGCTACCCTCGGGATAGTTCGACTGCTCCGCACCCGAGACGCGCATCCCGAGTCCCGAGCGCTTCAGGAAAGTCTCGGCGTCCCTCACCGATCGTCCGCGAACCTCCGGCACCCGAACCTGCGGCACCACAACTTGCGGCGCCACAACCTGCGGAACCAGGACCCGAGGCACCGTCGCCGTCCACACCCGCACAGTGGAACCCTTGACCGCACTCTTCCCTTCCGGCGGATCCTGCCTGACAACCGTTCCCTTGGGATAGTTCGATGCCTCCGTACCGGCTACATCCATCAGGAACCCCGACTGTCTAAGTGTGGCTTCGGCTCCTTTCTCTGAATATCCGACGACCTTGGGCACGACGCCGAGGCGGACGGCACGTAGATCCTGTGCAAACTGCAACGAGCGTTCGGGCCGAGTCGTAGGGAACTCCGAGGCCGATACGGCTGGCAGACCGGCCATGGCCACAACCAGCCCGCCAATCAATGCGCAGACCTGTTTGCGGGACATCGAATTACCCCAACCGTATCCAACAATGACATCGCCAACACGCGTTTGCTCGAAGCGCGCGAATGACCGGTCCTTCAGGTGCAGCTTTTTCGAAAGAACAGGGCGAGAACAGGTCAGGCGCGCAGGCACACGACGGTCGGCCAGACGGCCACCCGCCGCGAGGCGACGACCGCCCCGCAGTGATTACTTCAAGGTCAATGTGCACTTCGCCTTCCCGTTGCGCTAGAAAGGCCGCACTTGCACGCACCACCGACACCCCAACTTCATGGCGCGCGCTGCTCGCCAACCCCAACCGCGGATTCAGCGCAAACCACGCACGCACAGCCCGGTGCCGGAAATTATTAATACTATCAGGACGGCGGCTCGCCCAAATCCCATACTTATGTGAATGAGCGCCCCGGACGCTAAAAGACTTCAACAGAGCTCACGTTGCAGTACCAAACCTAACAATTTGTTAGGTTTTGGCCGCTACAAACACCGGCCACCCACGAAAAGGCAGTAGCGTCGCCCTCACGCAAGTTCGTTGTTCTTATGTCGGGTAGCAAATTGCATCAGGCCCCACAAATTCTTGCGCGGTCCGGCGCCTTGACCCCCAAAGACTGTCATTGATCGCTATTAAACGGCTTGAACGAATGTTTCCTCGCGCGCAAAATTCTGCCGTAGGAATCGCTCCGAAAATAACTGCTCCGCGCCGTTTCCTGAACTTCTTGTGGGCCTGGGCATCTCTTGTGATCACCAGACGACGGGGGTTACGACATGAAGGTGGGTGACGAAGTATTTGTCGGTTATCCCTCCGCCGTGCAGTATGGGACGAAAGGAGCAGCCGGATCCACGAAAGGCGAGAAGGCCATCAACCAACTTCTGTGGGGCGACTGGGCACGCATTGACGAGATCGAGGGAAACTGGGTCAACATTCGATCACGAAACCGAAATGGATGGCTGCGGAAGGAAAATCTTCAGCCCAACCGGATCCTCGAAGTCAATTTTGTGGATGTCGGACAGGGAGACGGCTGCCACATTCAAACGGCGGCGGACAAGGCGATCGTGATCGACGCCGGAGAAAGCGACAACATGTACCGCTTCCTGCACTGGCGCTTCGGCAAGTTCAGGCGCAGGTTCAGATTCGAGTCGTTCACGATTACCCATCCGGACAAGGACCACTACCTGGGCTTTGCACCGCTCCTCGAACACGAGAAGGTTCACGTCGATACGATTTATCACAACTCGATTGTCGAGCAGATTTCTGCAGGCAAGAGCACGCTCGGAAAACAGGAAAAGGTCAATGGGACCAACTATCTCACTGGCCTGGTTCTTTCGACGGCTGAATTAAAAGCGATCACGGCCAGCTCGGCGAGGCGCGGCAGACGGCTTTACCCGAACATGCTGAAGACCGCCGTGGAGTCGGGCCGCGTAAAAAATATCGTTGGTCTGCTGGCCGGCACCAACTGGGAAACGCCCCGATACGTGCCGGGCTATGGTCCCGAGGACAATCGTGGCATGACGCTGAAACTTCTCGGCCCAGTTCCCCGCGCCATGCCACAGGGGAAACCTGGCCTGCGCACGTTCGGCAACTCCGGGGTGACCAAGAATGGTCATTCGCTGGTTCTCCTGCTCGAGATCGGAACGGTAAAGATGCTTCTTGGAGGAGACCTCAACGTGCCGTCGCAGGAGTACCTTCTGGAACACTACACGGGGCTAGACGCTCGTCCGAAGACACCCGCGGAGCTGGAGCTGCTTGTCACCGAAGCACGCAAAC
>Ga0268386_10002150_pt1 | contig 13878 bp, 10 predicted proteins | sample RVTome_15_FD_200260 | JGI IMG/M metagenome (GOLD analysis project Ga0268386, IMG submission 200260) | Soil microbial communities from uranium-contaminated site in the Upper Colorado River Basin, Wyoming, United States - RVT150D86... ...
CGCTCCAGCCGTGTTCGTCGTCGCCCACCAGCGTCCGCTCCGGGTCGGCGGAGAGGGTCGTCTTCCCCGTTCCCGAGAGGCCGAAGAGGACCGCCACGTCCCTGTCGTCGCGCCCGTAGCTGGCCGCGCAGTGCATCGGCAGGACGCCCGCCGCGGGGAGCAGGTAGTTCATCACGGTGAAGATCGACTTCTTGATCTCGCCCGCGTACAGGGTGCCGCCGATCAGCACCTCCTTGCGACCGAAGTGGATCAGGATGAAGACCTCGCTCCGCGTCCCGTCCATCTCGGGGCGGGAGTGGAAGCCGGGCGCGCTGATGACCGTGAACCCCGGGACGTGGCGCGGGAGCGCCTCCCGGTCCGTCACGGGGAGGAACATGTTCCGGGCGAAAAGGGCGTGCCACGCCATCTCGGTGATGACCCGGATCGGCAGCCGGTGCGCCTCGTCCGCGCCCACGTGGCAATCCTGGACGAAGAGCTCTCTCCCCTCGAGGTAGGAGAACAGCCGGGCGCGGAGCGCCTCGTACTTGTCGGCGTCGAAGGGGCGGTTCGTCGCTCCCCAGTGGATCGACCCCTCGCTTCCGGGCTCCCGGACGAAGAAGCGGTCGTTGGGGGACCGGCCCGTGTACTCGCCGGTCCGCACGACGAGGGGACCGGACGCCGCCAGGTGCCCTTCGCGACGCCGCAGCGACTGCTCGAGCAGCGCCGAACGCGAGAGGTTCCACCAGACAGCCTCGGCCTTCCGGATTCCGTGGAAGGAGAGATCGTCCGCCCGGTTCCCGTTCAAATGCCCGCTCAAGGAGAGTCCCCCCTTGCCATCGATCGACGCGAAGTGGATCTTCCTATTCTACCATTCCGCGCGGCGGAGTGAAGCGTGGCGGGGGGCCGGCTTGCCGGCTCCGAACCCCGGAGTCCACTTCGATTCGCGGCGGGATCGGCCGGGGCGGCCATCGGGACGCGTGTTGGAGGGGTCGTACTTGCCCCGACGGGACACCATGTCCGGGTGGACCAGGGAGAGCGCCGCCGCGCCGTGCGCCTGCCGCGGGTCGAGGTTCGTCGGCGTCCCGGCGCCGTACCCGGAGCGGTACGGATGGTCCTCCACCACCGGCAGGTGTTTGCGGATGAGCCGTTCGATATCGGCGAGGAAGGGGCGCTCATCGAAGGAGCAGAACGACAGGGCGATCCCGGAGGAGCCGGCCCGGCCCGTGCGTCCGATCCGGTGGACGTAGCTTTCCGGCTCGTTCGGGAGGTCGAAGTTGACCACGTGCGACAGGTCGACGATGTCGAGGCCCCGGGCGGCGATGTCCGTCGCCACGAGCACTCTCGTCACGCCCCGCTTGAATCCCGCCAGCGCCTTCTCGCGGGCGTTTTGCGACTTGTTGCCGTGGATCGCCTCGGCCCGGACCGCGTAGCGCTCGAGCTGTTTGGTGACCGCGTCGGCGCCGTGCTTGGTCCGCGTGAAGACGAGCGCGTTCTTGATGGAAGGTCCGTCCAGGAGGTGCTTGAGGAGCTTGATCTTTTCGGATTTCTCCACGTAATGGATCCGCTGCTCGACGGCTTCCGCGGGGGTCGCCACCGGGGTCACGGCCACCCGGATCGGATCGCGGAGAATGGTGTCCGCGAGCCCCTGGATCTCTCTCGGCATCGTCGCCGAGAAGAAGAGGGTCTGCCGCTTCGCGGGCAGCTGGTCGATGACCCGCCGGATGTCCTGGATGAAGCCCATGTCGAGCATCCGGTCGGCCTCGTCGAGGACGAACGTTTCGACGGACCGCAGCGGAACGAGTCCCTGCGACATCAGGTCGAGGAGCCGCCCGGGCGTGGCGACGAGGATGTCGATCCCCCGCCGGAGAGCCTGCGACTGCGGTCCCTGGTTGACGCCGCCGAAGACGATGGCGTGTTTGAGGGCGGTGTGCCTGCCGTACGCGGCGAAGCTCTCCGCGATCTGGGACGCCAGCTCCCGGGTCGGCGTCAGCACGAGGACGCGGATGGGGCGCCGTCCGGCCCCTTTCCAGGGAGTTCCCTGGAGGCGGTGGAGGATCGGAAGCGCGAAGGCGGCCGTCTTCCCGGTGCCGGTCTGGGCGCAGCCAATCAGGTCCTTCCCCCCGAGCACGATGGGGATCGCCTTCTCCTGGATGGGGGTCGGGATGGTGTAGTTTTTCTCCGCTACGGCGCGGAGGATCTCGGGGCGGAGCCCGAACTCTTCGAACGACATCTTCTTTTCCAACAGCGGTTCCGTCTGCATCTTCTCTCTTCTCCTGACGTTTTTTCACCAAGCACAACCGGTGGGCGGGACAGTGTGCCCGTCCGATCTTCCGCATGGTGAGATCTCGGGAGAAGCTGGATGGCCCGGCCGGGGTGCCGGGCTGCTCCTTCGAAAGGACCCTTGGGGAGAGGATTGCGTCTCGGGATATTTGAACTGACGCCACCATAGCACCTTGGTGCCGGGTCCGCAAGCGGTCTCTTTCGGGATGCGGGAAAAGAGGAGTTCCGGACCTTCACCCGGCCGGTCGGCCCGGGGGATCGGGATCGGCGACGTCTTCCTCCTCCATCGTCGTTACTTCGGGTGCTGCACGGTCCCCGTGTAGAACGGCTCGCAGGACGTCCTTCCGATCCGTTCCATCGCCAGCCCGAACGCCCCCAGGATCGGCTCCGCGAACGACTCCAGGACGCTGGTCTTGTCCATCCGCGGGTGGGCGAAGGGACCGGAGATCTTCTGGCGAACCTTCGCGCAGCCCTTCCCGTCGAGAACCGCGACGGTGACATCCACGAACCGCCCGTTCACGAGGTCGAGTTTCCCCTTCAGCGCGATCCGGTTCTTCTCCGTGGAGAAGGCGACATCCCTGGCAACGGCCACGCCGTCGCGCACCGTCCAGGCGGAGACGAGTCGGGGGATCCGGGTTTCCCCCTCCCGGGTGGCGGACCGGTAGAGGTCCCCGAAGCGGTATCCCTTCACGGCCGCCGGACCCAGCGGGCCCGTGAGCAGGAACGCGCCCACATCCGCAAGGTTGAGATTCTTCGCCTCCTCCGCCTTCGACAGGATTTCGTCGATCTCCATCCCGTGAAGCGTCAGCCCGTCTCCTCGCAGGGAGACGGTGCCGGAGAGCGTCCGTTTCATCTCGTTCGCTCCCTTTCCCCGGAGGGAGAGGTCCGGCGTCACCGTCATCGGCCCGCTCAGATACTTTCTCCGTGAGAGCGCCGCGAGCGGCTCCTCGGCGCGGAACTTCGTCAGCGTGTAGTTCACCTTCATGGCCGCCTTTTTCCCGGAGAGGTCGATGCGGAGCCCCCCCTCGCCTGCGCCGCCGAAGAGCTTCATCGTGAAGGGACGGATCTCGTAGACGCCCGCGCCGGCCGTCACCTTCGCGCGCAGATCCGACACGGTGAGGTCTTTCGTTTTCATCTCCTTCACGGACAGGTCGCCGGAGAAGGAGATCCCATTGGCGAGCTCCATCCCGGGGCCGGTCCGGAGGGAGAGGTCGCGCATGGACAGGTCGATCGCGTCGATACGCGTTTCGCTCTTCGCCTTCCGGTCGACGTATACGATTTTCCCGGCCGACACGGAACCGGAGGATACGGTCAGGGAAGCGGACGGGCCTTCGCCTTCCTTCGCCCCCGGCTTCGCCGGGCGGGGCGGGGTTTCGTAGTTGAACTTCCCGTCGGTCCCTTTCTCGATCCGGATCACCGGTTTTTCAAGGACCAGTTCCGTGATCACGACCTGGCGGGACAGAAGCGGACGCAGCTTCACCCCCACCCGCAGAGCCTCTGCCGCGGCAAGGTCGGTGCCGCGGTTGCGCAGCCTCACATCGGAGAGGACGATGCTCGCGGAAGGGAAGAGGCGCAGCCGGGCCTTCCCAAGGATCCGGAACTCCATCCCGAGCGCGTCGGAGACGGCGGAATCGATCCGGGGCTTGTAGGCGTTCACGTCGACGAGGAAGAGGATCGCGACCCCCGCGAGGACGACGAGGGCGACCAGGATACCGAGGAATATGAGGAGCTTCTTCATCGGGCGATCCTCCCGCAGAAATTTCGATACATATTGAGCGACGGAACCCCAGGTTCATTCCGTAAGGGGAAATTCCTGCTTGTGTGCCCGCCGGAAAATTTAATAGTATCAATGTATAATCCCTGGAGAGAAGCGGTCAACTGCAGGAAAGGAGGGTTCCGATGAGACGAGCATCGATTCTCTTATGCGCGGTCGTTCTGATCGCCGGGCTGGCGGCGGGGTGCGCGACGTCCAACGCGATCCAGAACGCCCGGGCGCAGTTGGTGAAGGCGAAAGGCGCGGGTGCCGACTGGTCTGCGCCTTTCGAATACTACGCGGCGGAAGCGTACCTCGCGAAAGCGGTTCACCAGGCGGAAAAAGGGGACCCCAGGCAGGCCGACATCTTCACGAAGCAATCGGCGGACTATTCCGCCAAGGCGCTGGAGATTGCCAAGGGAGGTGCGAAATGAGGAACCGGCATCTCATACTTCTCGTGTCGATTCTCCTCGCGATGTTCCTGGTGGCCGGCTGCGGCGCCCACCGTCAGCTGACCAAGGGTGATACGGACCAGTTCAATGCCATCTCGGGCAAGATCGCCCAGGCGGAGGGGATGACGCCGGGGGCGAAGGTGTGCGCTCCCAAGGAACTCGCCATCGCCAAGGCGGATCTCGACGGCGCGCGCCACGAGACGACCGAGTCCTGGGAAAATTATGCGGCGTACATCGTCAAGGCGGACAAATCCGCCGATGCGGTTCTTGCCAAGACGAAGGCGTGTGTACCTCCTGTTGCGAAATTTTCGGCGAACCCGGCGGAGATCGCCCCCGGAAAGTGCTCGACCCTGACGTGGTCTTCGGAAAACGTGAAAACGGCGAAGATCGATCAGGGCGTGGGAGACGTGGCCGAGAGCGGCTCCAAGGAGGTGTGCCCGACCGAAACCACCCAGTACCTGTTGACCGCGACCGGGGCCGGCGGGACCGTTTACGAGGAGGCAACCGTCACGGTGAGCGCCCCGGCGCCGCCGCCACCTCCGCCACCTCCGCCACCTCCGCCTGCCGTGGCCCCGGCACCGGCCCGGAAGGTGATCGATCGCCTGACCATTCGCGTCAACTTCGACTTCGACAAGTCCACCATCCGGAAAGCGGATATCGGGGAACTGGAGAAGGCGGTCGCGTTCGTGAAGAAGTACCCGGACTCCAAGGTCGTCGTGGAAGGCCACACGGACAGCCGGGGGACCGATAAATACAACATGAAGCTCTCCCAGCGGAGAGCGGATGCGGTGAAGAAGTACCTCGTGGACAAGGGGGATAAAACCGAACGGATCACGGCGGAGGGAAAAGGGGAAGCCGATCCCATCGCCGACAACAAGACGGATAAAGGCCGGTTCGAGAACCGGAGAGTGGAAGTGCTGATCGTCGAATAAAGAGGGTATGTCCGCAGAAAACCTTCCGGCACGGCGTTCCCGGGGGATCCGGGGAGCGCCGTGCCGGCTTTTTTTCCGAGTCGATGGAGGGGAGACGCGATGATCATGAAGGGGAAAGTGGCGGTGGTCACGGGGGCGAGCCGAGGGATCGGGGCGGCGACGGCAAAACTCCTCGCCCGGGCAGGCGCCGCGGTGGCGGTGAACTATTTTCAGAGCGAGACGGCCGCGGGGGAAGTGGTCGCGGCGATCCGGGAGGTCGGCGGGACGGCGATCGCCGTCCAGGCGGACGCCCGTGACGCGTCGCAGTGCGAGGCGATGGCGGACGAGGCGAAACGGAAGCTCGGGCCGGTCGACGTGCTCGTGCTGAACGCGTCGATCTCCTTCCCCGTCGTTCCCTTCCTTAAATACTCGTGGCCGGAGTTCGAGGCGAAGCTGACCGGGGAGCTCAAGTCCGCCTTCTTCTGCTGCAAGGCGTTCGTGCCGGGGATGGTGGAGCGCCGCAGGGGATCGGTCATCGCGATCAGCAGCGGGCTCTCCCGATACCCGGGAGAGGGGTTCTGCGCGCACAGCACCGCGAAGTCCGGGCTCGACGCCTTCGTGAAGTCGCTCGCGCTCGAGCTGGGGCCGAGCGGCGTGCGTGTGAACGTGGTCGCCCCGGGTCTCACCTTGACCGATGCGACATCGTTTCTTTCGCAGAAGGAGAAGGACGCCTCGGCGCTGATGACGCCGCTGCGGCGGAACGGCCTCCCGGAGGACGTGGCGGGGGCGGTCCTCTTCCTCGCCTCGGAGGGGGCGCGCTTCATCACGGGCGCGTACCTGCCGGTCTCCGGCGGGATCCAGATGCCATGACGCCGGAGGCGCCCTGGGAGGCTGGGCTTTTGCGCCTCGAAGGGATCCTGGGGCGCGTCGAGGCGCTTCTCGGGAAGCGGGAGGCGTCCCCGACCGACCCGGCGATCTTCCAGTCCCATCGGGCGTTCCGATGGGAGCGCGCGGGGGAGGGGGGGCGGATCGTGCCGATCCCGCATCCGCACGGTGTGGACCTCGCCTCGCTCGTCGGAATCGACCGTGCGAAGAGGGAGTTGCTCCGGAACACGGAGCAGTTCGTTTCCGGGCGGGGGGCGAACCACGTACTCCTGTGGGGGGAGCGCGGGACCGGGAAATCGTCGTGCGTGAAGGGGCTGCTCCCCGTCTTCGGTCCGCGGGGACTCCGGATCGTCGAGCTCGCCCGATGGGACCTGTTCTCCTTCCCGAAGATCGTCGGTCAGCTCCGTGGTCTGCCGTTCCGGTTCCTCCTCTACTGCGACGACCTGTCGTTCGACGAGGGGGAGGCGGATTACCGGGGACTCAAGACGCTGCTGGACGGCGGCGTGGAGGAGCGCCCGGAGAACGTGCTGATCTACGCCACCTCGAACCGGCGGCACCTGATGCCCGAGCGCCGGATCGAGCTGGGCGCGGAGGACGAGATCCACCCGGAGGAGGCGGTCTCGGAGAAGCTCTCCCTCTCCGACCGGTTCGGCCTGCAGCTCGGGTTCTACCGGTTCGATCAGGAGACGTACCTCGCCGTCGTCGAATCGTACGCGGGGCGGATGCGCCTCTCCGTCGATCCGGGGACCCTCCGGGAGGACGCGCTCCGATGGGCGCTCGCCGCCGGCTCCCGCAGCGGCCGGACGGCGAAGCAGTTCATCGACGACCTCTCGGGCCGCATCGAGGTGCGATCGCCCTGATCCGTGGCGTGGCCGGATCGGTTCGCCGTCTTCCTATCGAGGGGAAGGCGTGGTAAGAAAAGAAGGCAACCCGGCGATGGAGTTCGCCGTGAACCGCCTCCGCAGAATGAGGCTGATGACTCCTGTCCGATGTCCATCGGGCAGGGGTTTTTTTATACCCGGAAAGGGGCGAGGGATGTACGAAGTCTGGGGGATGGCGGCCCTGTGGCTGGGGCTTGCCCTCGTAGCGACCCTTCTCTCGATCCGGCTGCGCATCGCCACGGCCCTCTCCGAGATCGTCGTGGGCACCGTGGCCCAGCTGCTGCTCGGCGTTTTTTTCGCGGCATCGTTGGGGGCCGACCAACCGTGGATCAGGTTCCTCTCGGGGACGGGGGCCATCGTGCTGACCTTCCTCGCGGGGGCGGAGATCGACCCCGACGTATTCCGGCAGAAGTGGAAGGAGGCCTCCGTCATCGGCCTGATCTCCTTCGCCGCCCCGTTCCTCGGGTGCACCGCCGCGGCGTACTACCTCCTCGGCTGGACGGTGCGGGCGAGCTGGCTGGCGGGGGTGGCGCTTTCCACCACCTCCGTCGCCGTCGTGTATGCCGTCATGCTGGAACTGGGGTTGAACCGGACCGATTTCGGGAAGACGGTCCTGGCGGCGTGCTTCATCACCGACCTGGGCACCGTCATCGCCCTGGGGTTGCTCTTCGCACCCTTCACGATCCGGACCGTGGCCTTCGCGAGCGTCGCCGCCATCGCGTTCGTCGCTCTGCCGCACCTCACCCCGCGCTTCTTCCGGAAATTCGGAGGGCGACCCTCCGAAGTCGAGACGAAGTTCCTGCTTCTCGTCCTCTTCAGCCTGGGGGCGCTCGCCGCATGGGCGGAGAGCGAGGCGGTGCTCCCCGCCTACGTGGTGGGCATGGTGCTGGCGGGGACGGTGGGGAAGGACCATGCCCTCATCCGCCGCCTGCGGACGCTGACCTTCGGTTTTTTGACGCCATTCTACTTCCTTCGGGCTGGGTCGTACGTTTCCGTGTCGGCGATCGTCGCGGCGCCCTTCGCCCTGCTGGTCCTGTTCCTTTCGAAGATGGCGACGAAGATCGCGGGGGTGTACCCCGCCACGAAATTCTTCCGATATGCCCAGAAGGAGGGGATGTACACCACCCTGCTCATGTCCACGGGGCTGACCTTCGGGTCGATCTCCGCCCTCTTCGGACTGACCCATGGCATCATCGACAAGGGGCAATATTCGTTGCTGCTCGCCACCGTTGTCGGCAGCGCGGTGATCCCCACGATCATCGCGAACGCCTATTTCGTGCCGAAATATCTGCTGCCCAAGGTCGCGCCGTCCGCGAAGACGGCGCCCGCGCCGGCGGGGATGGGCGTAAAAAGGGAAGGGTAACCAGGGGAAGGGTCCGGGCGACCGGAGGAAAGGAGGACTCGCCATGCTGTTCCAGAAAATTCTGGTCGCATTCGACGGATCGGAGGGTTCATGGAAGGCGTTCGATTTCGCACTGGAGCTTTCCGCACTCTGTAAAAAAAACGGGTATCCGGAGATCTACGTCCTCTCGGTGGTGCGCCCGCCGGAACCGATCGAAATCGTGGAGATGGAGGCGGTGATCGATGCCGCCACGACCCACTACGAGGAGCAGTTCCGAAAGATCGTGGCGAAGGTGAAGGACAAGGACCTGGTGCTTCACACGGACATTCTCACCGGGAGTCCGGCGGACCAGATCGTGCGATACGCGCACGACAACAAATGCGACGTGGTGATCCTGGGGCACCGCGGGAAATCGGTGGTGGAGGACTGGCTGCTGGGATCCGTGCCGAAGCGGGTCTCCTCCTATGCGCCGTGCCACGTCATCATCGTGAAGTGATCTGCGAGGAGTTGACATGACGGGGGCGAGCGGATGGATCTGACCCAAGCGGTCGAGCGCGTCGAGGCGATCCGCCGGAAGTTCGGCGTGGAGTCCCTCGCGCCGCAGCTTTCGGCGTGCCGGGAAATGCTCCGGGACGGCGGGGTGGTGGACGTGGCCGTTCTCGGGCAGTTCAAGGCGGGGAAGAGCTCGTTCCTCAACGGGCTGATCGGCGCACCGGTCGTTCCGACGGACGTCCTTCCGTCCACAGCAGTGGTTACGCGGATCGGGTACGGGCCGAGGGAGCGGGCGGTCGTCCATCCCCTTTCGGGCGAGTCGCGGGAGATCCCCCTTTCCGATCTGGCCAGGTTCGTCACGGAGCGGGGAAACCCTGCGAACGAAAAGCGGGTGGCCGTGGTCGATGTGGAACTTCCGGCCCTCGCTCTGTACGAGGGGATCCGGTTCGTCGACACGCCGGGGCTGGGCAGCATCTTCGCGCACAACACGAGGGTCTCGAAGGAGTGGATGCCCCGCGTCGGCGCGGCGCTGGTCGCCGTCAGCGTCAACCACCCCCTCTCCGAAGACGACCTGCTGCTCCTCAACGACGTCTCCTCCCACACCCCGGAGGCGCTGATCCTGCTGACGAAGGCGGACCTGGTGTCCGGGGAGGAGCTCGCCTCGGTGATCGAATTCACCCGGGGCCAGGCGGCCTCCCGGACGGGGAAGGAGTGGAGGATTCTCCCCGTCTCCAATCGTCCGGGCTTCGAGGGGATGCGAGACGAAGTGGCGGAGTACCTGCGGAAACGGATCGCGGGGCGGAGGGAGGAGGCGTTCGAAGAGATCGCCCGTCACAAGGTCCATGCGCTGGTCGCCGGGTGCCGGGAATACCTGAACCTGGCGGAACGCGCGGCGGGGGCGGCCGACACCGCCCGGTCCGAACTCGTCGAGGCGCTGGCGCGGGAGCGGCGGACGTTCGGCTCCGTAAAGGGCGAGCTCCGGCTCCTCTGCAATCATCTCCATGCCGAGGTCCGGACCGCGGCGGACGAGAGGTTTCACGCCTACCGCGGTGAAGTGGCTGGTCGCGTGACCGCATCCCTCCGGGAGGCGATGCCGGGATGGCAGGGGCACCTCGGACGGGTGACCCGGGAGTTCGAGGGGTGGCTCGCCGACGCGATGATGGAGGAGATGGGGGCGGTCTCCCTGCACGGCGAGGGGCACCTCGCCGGTTTTCTCTTCCGGGCGCAGGCGAGCGTCGAGCGGTCGGTGCGGGCCTTCGCGGACCGGCTGGCGGGGGAGATCGAGCGGGCCCTCGGAATCCGGTTCGAAGGAACCCGGTTCGATCCGCAGGTCGAAGAGCCGGCCCACCCCGACGTCCGTCTCTCCCCCACGTTCGACACCCACTTCGAGCTGCTCTGGTTCCTCATCCCGATGCCGGTCTTCCGGCCGCTGGTGCGACGGCATTTCCTGCGCAGGATCCCGTGGGAGGTCGAGAAGAACCTCTCCCGCGTGGCGGGGCAGTGGGCCGACGCCATGGGCGCCTCGATCGACGTTCTTTACCGGGATGCGACGGAATTTCTCGGGCGGGAGATGGAGACGATCGCGGGGCTGGTCGGCGAAGCCGACGCGGGGGACCGGCTCGAGGAGATCCGGGCCGCGCTCGCGGAGCTTGCCGCCCTCGAATCTGCGGTATCCTGATGCGTGGAAAATCAAAATAACCGATTTCCGGAGGTCCCCGATGCGGTCCGACACGATCAAGAAGGGATTCGAGCGGGCGCCCCACCGAAGCCTGTTGAAAGTCGCCGGCGTCACCGACGCCGACATGGAGAAGCCGTTCATCGCGGTGTGCAACTCGTTCGTCGAGATCGTCCCGGGCCACGTGCATCTGAACCGGGTCGGACGGTACGTGAAGGAGTGTGTCCGGGAGGCGGGAGGCTTCGCCTTCGAGTTCAACACGATCGGCGTGGACGACGGGATCGCCATGGGGCACGGCGGGATGCTCTACTCCCTGCCGTCGCGCGAGATCATCGCGGATTCCGTCGAGACGATGCTCAAGGCCCACTGCTTCGACGGGATGATCTGCATCCCCAACTGCGACAAGATCATCCCCGGCATGCTGATGGCGGCGATGCGGTGCAACATCCCGACGATCTTCGTCTCCGGCGGGCCGATGATGGCCGGCAGGACGAAGGCCGGTCGGGTCGTCGACCTGATCTCCGTCTTCGAGGGAGTGGCGGCCCACAAGCTCGGGAACCTCTCGGACGAGGGCCTCAAGGAGCTCGAGGACACCGGGTGCCCCACCTGCGGATGCTGCTCCGGCATGTTCACGGCGAACTCGATGAACTGCCTGTGCGAGGCGCTCGGGATGGCGCTCCCGGGGAGCGCCACGGTGCCGGCGGTCGACAGGCATCGCGACGACTACTACCGCGCTGCGGCCTTCCGCCTGATGGACATGGTGCGCAACGACCTGAAGCCGCGCGACATCGTCACGCGGGACACCTTCGACAACGCGCTGGCGCTGGACATGGCGATGGGCGGCTCCACGAACACGATCCTCCACACCCTGGCGGTGGCGCACGAGGCGGGGGTGTCGTTCGACCTGGAGCGGATCGACGCGATCTCGCGGAAGACGCCGACCCTGTGCAAGGTGTCGCCGTCGTCGCAGTACCACATGGAGGACGTGGACCGCGCGGGAGGGATCCCTGCGATCCTTTCGGAGCTGTTCAAGGTGCCCGGCCTCATGAAACGGGGCTGTCTCACCGTGACGGGGAAGACCCTGGAGGAGAACGTGGCGGAGGCGGCGTCGAAGGACCCGGCGGTCATCCGGCCCCTGTCCGACGCGTACAGCAAGGAAGGAGGGCTTGCGGTCCTCTACGGCAACCTTGCGACCGAAGGCGCGGTCGTCAAGACCGCCGGGGTCGACCCGACGATGCTGGTCTTCGAGGGGTCCGCCGTGATCTTCGAGTCGCAGGACGAGGCGTGCGAGGGGATCCTCGCGGGGAAGGTGAAGGCGGGCGACTTCGTCGTCATACGGTACGAGGGCCCCAAAGGCGGCCCGGGGATGCAGGAGATGCTCGCGCCGACGTCGTATATCATGGGCGAGGGGCTCGGCGACAAGGTGGCGATGGTCACCGACGGGCGCTTCTCCGGAGGGACGCGCGGCGCCACCATCGGCCACGTCTCCCCCGAGGCGGCCGCGGGGGGGACGATCGCCCTGGTCCGGAACGGCGACCGCATCCGCCTGGACATCCCGCAGCGGGTGCTGGAACTGATGGTATCGGAAGCGGAACTGGCCGAACGGCGTGCGAAATGGCGCCTTCCTCCCAAGAAGAAATCGACCGGTTCCCTCGGGAAGTACGCCGCGATGGCGACCAGCGCGAGCACCGGCGCGATCCTCAAGTGGTGACACGGAGGGAATGATCCTAACGTACGGTATTGTTTAAGGTTTCATCGGTATACCGGCGGCCTTCGATGTGGTAGGATATCCTGTTGCAGCGGGTCGTGAAGCGGCGATCCCGCCGCATCGGTCCGGATCCTTCGAAGGAGCGCCCGAACCCCCATGGACCTGTTCCAGAAGCAGGCACAGCCCCGCGCCATCCAGGACGAGATGCGCCAGAGCTACCTCGACTACGCGATGAGCGTGATCGTGGGGCGGGCGCTTCCCGACGTCCGCGACGGCCTGAAACCCGTCCAGCGCCGCATCCTCTTCGCCATGCACGAGCTGGGGAACGAGTACGGCAAGCCGTACAAGAAGTCCGCCCGCATCGTCGGCGACGTGATCGGCAAATATCATCCGCACGGCGACAACGCGGTGTACGACGCCCTCGTCCGCATGGTGCAGGACTTCTCCCTGCGGTATCCCCTGATCGACGGACAGGGGAACTTCGGATCGGTCGACGGCGACTCTGCCGCCGCGATGCGGTACACCGAGGTCCGGATGGCGAAGGTGGCGGGGGAGTTGCTGTCGGATCTCGACAAGGAAACCGTCGAGACGCTCCCCAACTACGACGGTTCGCTCCAGGAGCCGCGCGTCCTTCCGTCCCGCGTTCCGAACCTGCTGGTGAACGGGAGCGCGGGAATCGCCGTCGGGATGGCGACCTCCATCCCGCCGCACAACCTCGGCGAGGTGATCGGCGCCCTGCTCGCCCTGGTCGGCAACCCCGACATCCCGGTCGACGAGCTGATGGAGCACGTCCCGGCGCCCGACTTCCCCACCGGCGGAATCCTGTACGGGCTCGACGGGGTGCGCGACGCGTACCGAACGGGGCGCGGCAGCGTGCAGATCCGCGCGCGGGCCTTCATCGAGAAGGCGAAGAAGGGGGACCGGGAGTCGATCGTCGTCACCGAGATCCCGTACCAGGTGAACAAGTCCCGCCTCATCGAGCGGATGGCGGAGCTGGTGCGGAACAAGGAGATCGAGGAGATCTCGGACCTGCGGGACGAGTCCGACCGCGACGGGATGCGCGTGGTCGTGGAGCTGAAAAAAGACGCGGTCGCCGAGGTCGTCCTCAACAACCTGTACAAGCAGACGCAGATGCAGACCTCCTTCGGTGTGCAGCTGCTGGCGATCGTCCAGAACCGGCCGCGGACGATGAACCTCAAGGAGCTCCTCGAGGAATTCCTCGCTTTCCGGAAGGAGGTCGTCACCAAGCGGACCCTCTTCCTGCTGCGGAAGGCGGAGTCCCGGGAGCACATCCTGCTCGGGCTTTCGATCGCCCTCGACCACATCGACGCGGTCATCCGGCTGATCCGGGCCTCGAAGGACCCGAAGGAGGCGAAGGAAGGCCTCGTGGCGAAGTTCGCCCTTTCCGAGATCCAGGCCCAGGCGATCCTCGACATGCGGCTGCAGCGGCTGACCGGGCTGGAGCGCGAAAAGATCCTGCAGGAGCTGAAGGAGATCCGCGCGGAGATCGCCCGGCTGAA
>Ga0268386_10002151_pt1 | contig 13875 bp, 15 predicted proteins | sample RVTome_15_FD_200260 | JGI IMG/M metagenome (GOLD analysis project Ga0268386, IMG submission 200260) | Soil microbial communities from uranium-contaminated site in the Upper Colorado River Basin, Wyoming, United States - RVT150D86... ...
GGAGCGGAAGTTGATGGCGCCGTAGCTGGTTACGTTGCGGGTCCGCGTGACCTCCATCAACTCTTCCGCCTCTTCCTGCAACTGCTGTTTCTTCACAGGGTCGGTCTCGGCCTGCGCCTGTGCGACCAGTTTGCCGGCCTTGTACCAGGGTGAATCCTCGCGCTTGCCGAACTCCTTGCTGCTGCGCATCAGCTCGGTGCTGAAAATCAGCGAGCGATGGCCGCGGCCGTGGTGGCCGATCGCGCCGAGGGTGTCGGACCTCGGGTGGGCATGGCTCTCTTCATCGCCGCTCGAGATCACCGTCGCCGCCGGGTTGACGCAGGCCAGGAACACGTCGGTGAAATCCGCGCTGCCGTGGTGGCAGGATTTGGCGAGGTCCGCGCCGAACACCGGCCGCCCGGCCTGTATGGTGTCCTGGTCCGACACGGCGCCGGGCTGGTACACCGAAAGGCCCGTGTAGTGCTGCAGAAGGAACATCTCGGCCGGGCTATTGAGGTCGCCGCCGAACAGCACGGTGGTGTTCTTGTAGGTGAGCTTGAGGAGGATCGAATGGCCGTTCTTGGTCTTGCCGGAATTCATGTCGGTGGTCTTATGCATGGGCTCGCTGGCAAAAGTACGAAGGCGTGGCGCCCCCTGGCTGTCGGGCTCGACGACGGGGCCCAGGACCTCGATGACGCAGGCCGGGGCGTTGTTGGGCCCGAACCCCGGCAGATAGGCCTTACCGTTGTGCATCTCGCCGTGGGCGGTGGACAGCATGGCGATGTTCGCAAAGCGCCGCTTGTCATTGGCAGTCTTGGCGGTCTGCGCGCTGTTCAGCAGATGGGGATACTGTTTTGGCCTGCCGGACGACTTCTTGATCCAGCGATTGGGATCGGCCAGGTGCGCTGCGAGCGCGGCATCGTCCTCGATGAGACCGGTAAGGAACGACTGCCCGGCCAATGTCTTCCTGGGTCCCAGCAGGAAGCTGGCGGCGCTGGACTGGCTGCCTGAGGCGGTCACCTTGAATTGCTCAACGATTCCGTTGTGCCAGATGTGGTCGGCCTGCACGTCCAGGTTGTCGATCAATGCCTGGAAGCCCAGGTAATGATCCTGGTCGGGGTGGGTGATAATCAGGCCGTCGAAGTCCTTCAAAAGCTTCTTGAAACCGGCAAAGCGCCAGGCGAGGTAACGGCGCATGTTGTCGCTAACGCCGGCGTCGATCACGTACTTTTTATCATCGGGCGTGACCAGCAGGGCACCATCGCCCTGGCCAACGTCGACGAAGACGATCTCCAACAGCCGTTCCTTCTGGATGTCCGCCTTGTGCATGTAGCCGGAGACTCCGCGCACCCGCACGGCGACCATCGGGGCGGTCGTGTTCTGCACCAAGGTTTGTTCAGCGGCGGTCTGGATGTCGGCCTCGGGGTCGGTCTGATAGTCGTAATCCGTAACCTTGATCCAGTCGCCCCACAGCAGGTGCTTCACCTTCGAGAGCTTGAGCGCCTTCTTGCTGTTGCGCCTGAAGTTGAACACGTGCGCGTCGGGATAGCCCGCGTAGACTTCGTCGCCGAGATTGAATCCGTTGCTCATCCCTTACTCCTGATCGAACGCCCACCACTATGTGTCATGAAACGGGATTTACTCCCACCTATGTCACACCCCGATGGGTAACTCGTCTGCCGCCCGCATCTCGGGCGTCGTGGCGATGCCGGGGTCGGCGAGGTAGTCCTGGAAGAAAGCGAAACCGTCAAGCCCCCAGAAGACGTTTCCGCCGGCGACCAGGCTCGGCACGCCGAACACGCCTCGCTCGATCGCCTCGTCGCCGGATTCGTGCAGCGCTTGCTTGACTGCGGGGTCCTTCAACCTGTCCTCGGTGATACCCAGCGCTTTGCAGAGTCTCTGCCAGGGCTCGGCGTCCGAGGGCAGCTGCCCGTCCTGCCAAACATAGGCGAACAGCCGGTCGATCGCGTTCGGGCGATTGTCCAGCGCGATGCTGGCCCGTAGCAGCGGCAGCGGGTTGAACGGATGTGCGGCGGGGAGCCGAAACGGCACGCCGTAGCGCCGAGCCTGCCATAGGACGTGCCGGTAGGTGAACTTCCGTTTGGCGCTGATCTCGGCCGGGCCCTTCTGGCCCCAGTGCTTGAGGAGCCCGGCGAAGAGCACGGGCTTGCAGGAAATCTCCACGTCGTCCAGTTGCGGCAGTTGGTGCGCCCACTGCAGGTAGGAAAAGGGCGAGACAAAGTCGAAATACCAGTCCACGTGCATGGATTGCAGGCCCCCCAGGGTTCCCAGTCACAGGTCTTATGATGCCTTAACCGAGTGTCCATGTGACTGGACCATTAAACAGAGCCCATTTAGCGCCATGGTTGTTTTTCTGATGGGCTTTCGCCCAGAATTGCTCTTTTAACTGTGGCTTCGAATATCGTGCGCCCAATCGGCCTTGCAATGTGCTGCACACTTCTCCTGTCGGCTGCGGTGAGCCTGGCGCCCGCCGCCGACTATGCGAACGAGCGAGCCGCAGCGGTGGCGAACTGCGAGGCGATCGACCCGGGCGAGGCGCGCGGTGGAATGATCTTCAATCCCGACGGCCATCGGTCCTTTTACGTACGCTCGGAGTGCTTCCAGGATGCGGCCGTGCGGTTTCGGGATGCAAGTCTGTGCGATCTCGTCAAACAAAGATGGTCCCTGTTTGGGTCGAGTTGGGGTGTTTCTGCCCGGCAGTGTCGCAAGGAAGTCGAGGCCGGGCTCGAAAAGGACGGCGCGGAGATTCGGGCGCTTGAAGCCGACTATGCGGAGGGCCACATCGAACTGGTGGATTTCACCGTGGAGCGCAACGGCAATGGGCGCGATTTCGACATTATCCCGCGCTTCCACGGCACCTCGCCGCACGGCTACACGCTTTCGTTCAGCCTGGTGGACGGGGCGCGAACGGTCGAGTTTCACCGCTCGGGCTATCACCTTCGCGGTGTCGGCGACCAGATCAGGATCTACGTGCCCGCCGAATCGCTGCGGGCGGCCCTACCAGGGTTTTCGCTCGATCAGGCGTACGTGGTCAAGGCCGTGCTGGAGCTGTCGATCGGGCGCGGGGGGCCCGGCGGGCGGCGAAGCGAGGCGTTTGTCGACGATGAGTTCCCCCCGGCGGCGCGAACCCAGGTGATGACGCGCACCGTGCGCTTTGCGGACACCGTTTTTACCCCCTACGAGCCGGGTTCGGGATCGGAGTAGAATCTCTTCGACAGGGTTGGGGCCAGAAAAGGCCTCTGACCCCCAAAAACGACGGCTCCGCTCGGCAACACTTCGGCTTATCGATTCTGCCCGCCTGAAACCTTTGAAACCGTAACGTTTGCTGGCTCAATAGCGTCCAACAGAGGGGAGTGGCAAGTTCACTCCAGGATGATTTGTGGGTAACCGGATGTGGGGCCAGGAAAAATGAAGCAAATGAACAAACTGAATTCAGGCTCGAAACGACGTTTCTTCGGGGTGATATCTTGCCTTCTCGTGCCAACGATGGTGTTCGCTCAGGCAAGCGATGGTGCAGAAAGCAATCAGGCGCAAAGCCCGGAGCAGAGTTCCCCTTACTCGATCAAGACGAAGAGCCAGTTTGGCTGTGCAGAAGTGGACGAAATCAAGAGCGGCGCTTTGGCAAGCCACGAAATCACGGTCGATCCCAGAAAGGTTGAACGGTGTCTTCGAGAAAAGGTTGGCTCGCGATTTCACGAGTGCAAGAGGCTGAAAATTGACGAAGCAACAGCCGATTGGCATGGCATCGTCACGCTTGACACGGAGGAGGGGCCGGTCCGCTTTTGGTTCGAAGAGTATGGGGATCAGTCTGCAGGGGAAGTCAAGAAGGTGATGGTCTGGAGTTGGCCCGATACCGAAAAGAAGTACATCTGCGCAGCCATCACCTCCAGGCGCTGAAGAATTGGGTCGTGAGTCCCGTATAATCACGCGGCATATCTTTCAACCAGTTCCACGGGAGTCGTGATGACCCGATTCTTTTCCCTCCTCCTTATTTTCCCCGCCGTCCTGGCGCTGTGTATTGCCCCCGCGAAAGCGGCGACAGGCGACTGGAACGAGCGCCTCCAGGCCGAAACCGACATTGATCGGCTCGGCAGGCTTTACCTCGAACTGCTGCTCGAGGAAGACCCGACCGGGGCCGCGCAATACGGCGTCCACGGCCGTGGCGATGAGCCGTACTACTATGACCGGCGCATGCCCGACCCCACTTCGGAGGCGCGTGCGCGGTTTGCAGCGCACCGCGCGGCCCTGCAGGAAAAATTGGCGGCCATGAAGCCCGCCGAAATGTCGCGAGCCGAGCAGATCGACCTGCACATCCTCACCAATCGCGTGGCCTACCACCGGATGTTGACGGAAGAACTGGAGAGCTGGCAGAACCCGCTCTCCTGGACCGGCTCGCTGGGCTCGGCGTTTTCCGGCCTGGTCCTGCGTGACTACGCGCCGCTCGATGACCGCCTGGTCAGCTTTGGCGCGCGCTGCGGTGAGACGCCGGCGTATCTTGCCGGTGTGCAGGACGTGTTGGCTGCCGACTCGGTTCTGCCGACGGAGATGGAAAAGACCATCGCTGTTTCCAACCTCAAGGGCATGACCCGCGAGGGAACCCTGTTCGACAAGACGCTTCCCGAATTGATCGCCTCCTCCGGCTTGGACAAGGAAAAGACCGCCGCAATTGCTGCGGATTGCGAGGCTGCGGTCAAAGCCATCCAGGCGTTCACCGGCTGGTTTGAAGAAAACGTGGTGCCCCGCGAGAATGGCGAATGGCGCCTGGGCAAGGCGCGTTACGATCGCAAATACGAGTTGCAACTGGATTACCCGCTGAGTCCTGACGAACTGATGGCGCGCGCCGAACAATGGTTGGATGCCAAGGGTGCCGAGCTGGTCAGCGTGGGCCGCAAGATCCACGACGAATACCTGGCGGCGGAAATGGCTGGCGGAACGGTTAAGCCTGCCGCGGAAGTGGATGACCAGCAGGTGGTGCGCGACATTTTCACCAAGCTCGCCGAGGACCGCTCCACCGTCGACAGCCTGATTGCGGACAGCTACGCCATTGCCGACAGCATCATCGGCTTCGTCGAGGAACACCGGCTGATGGATTTGCCGCCGGCCTCCAAGCTGCGCATCGAGAACATCCCGCCGCACCTTTCCGGCGTCGCCGTCGCCATGATTTCCACCGCGCCGCCGTTCGAGCCCGAGCTGGAATCCGTGTGGTTCTGGGACCTGCCGCTGTTGGCCGGCGCCGAGGGATTTCTCAAGGAGTACAACCGCCCGGCGCTGGCGCTGGTGTACATCCACGAGGGCGTGCCCGGGCACTTCGTGCAGCTCGAATACTCCAACCGCGCCGAGCGCACCATCCCCAAGGTGTTCTGGAACGGCGCCATGGTCGAGGGCTGGGCCGCCTACATCACCACCCAGCTGGTGGACCAGGGCTACACCGTCTACCCTGACAAACCCTGGGGGCACGAGATCCAGCAGATGGTCGACGACAAGCTGGTGTTGCGCTCGGTGATCAATGCCATCATCGACCTGCGCCTGCACCGTAGCGACTGGCCCGAGGAGGAGGCGCTCAAGCTGATGACCGAGCGCGGCTTCCAGGAGCCGGCCGAGGCGCAGGGCAAGCTGGTGCGCGCCAAGGTCAGCTCGGTGCAGCTTTCCAGCTACTTTGCCGGGCAGACCGCAATCGAGGAGATTCTTGCCGAATACCGCGAGCGGATGGGCGATGCTTTCAGCTACAAGGACTTCAACGAGCGCCTGGTGGGCGCCGGCTCGCCGCCGTTCTTCGCCATCCGCGAGTTCATGCTGGCAGACGTGCCGCCCGGGGAGTAGAGACGCGGGATCTGTCTATACCGCGAACCAGCTCTGGGATTTGACGTGCTCGGTGATGCGGCGCAGGATCAGTCTTCCAATTCCTGAATTATGGCGATCAACTCGTTGGCCAGCCGTCGCGTGTTATTCATCGCTCTGATTTGAAAGCCTGAGTAGGCCCAATGGCTTCGCAACTCTGCGGTGAATTTTCGGGCTCGCTTTTGCGGCTTCGATGAGATCATCAAGGCTTACTCCAGCAACCGAAATTCCCAACTCGTGTCGCGTTTCATTAAGGTGTTGGAAGTTATCGTAAATCGCTCTGTCAAGGTTCTGCGCCTCGGTCGCATTGGCATAGTAGTCCTGCGTTTTTCGCGTGAGATATTCGTCTCGCAAGAGCCCGATGTCACCCATGCTAATAAGTGCATCGTATGTATGCCGCACCGGGTCAAACTCCCGTAGGTTCGCAAGCACGTCGTTGGCGGCGAAAGGCTGCTCGACGCTGAAGCCTTCGACGGCTTCAAAAATCACTTCGCCCGTACAGGGTTGATAAACACACTCGTGCAAATAAAATGACGCTGGCGGCGGGTCTTTTTCTGCGCGTTCAAGCACGAGTTTTATCACTGACATCCTCTCGCGCGCGGCGTTGGGTACCAGGTCGATCTCACGGAAGTCCGCATTGAGATCGTCTTGAATCCGGAAAACATATTCCTGCGCCGTTTTCTCATCGCTCCGCGCCGCATTCCAGTTTGACACCTGAATGCCGATGAAAACACCGACGACAACGATCAGGAAATCGAGCGCGACGGCAAACCAGTTCTGGGTTTTGACGTGCTCGGTGATGCGGCGGAGGATCAATTGCCTGCCTCGATTTCAGAATCCTCAAAGCCCGGAGTCATTCGGATCCTCGATCGCAGGTTCTCCGCACTCTCCAGCCATGACGAATACGCATCGAGGTCGTCTCCCCGGTAGGCGACAAAGGGAAGCCACTCGATGAACCCGGGTCGCTCCATCATCCGCGCGTGTGCGGCAAGTGCTTCATCCTCTGCGATATCGGGAATTTCGTTGGACGGCGCTACAAGCTCAATTTGCTCCAGCGTAAGGATGCCGGCTGCGCGCCTGGTGAATTCAGTCTGCCTGATTTCGCGCAAATAATCCCACTGCGCGGTTGAACTGACCCGGGTGTAGAACTCGGTCAGGTCGAACCGCAGTTGCGCATCCCGCAGAACGCCAAGATCGCCCACCGACTTGATTTCCTCAAACGTGTGCCCGCGAATATCCGGTGAATAGGTATATCCGCCTTTGAGAAGCGCGAGCACGAAGCGGCCGGGGTCGGCGCTCGCCACACCAGGATCCTTGGCGGCAAGAAGCAACATTTCGCCGAGTGCTGCGCGCTCCTTGGCCAGGCGGATGGCATCCTCGATCGACGCGATGCTCTCACCGAGCTCGACGTCGATCCGGGACAGATAGACGCGCTCTTTCAGGCGATCCTTGCGCGCCTCGTTCCACTCGGTGATCTGAAAGGCGAACAGGATGCCGATGACGACGATCAGGAAATCGAGCGCGATGGCGGTCCATTCCTGATTGCGGAAATGGGCGATGACGCGGCGCACGATCATGTGGCGGTCCTTTGCAGGGCGGGTCTAGACCCGCCATCTTTTATTTCCTCCAGCGCAGGCGCTTGTTGTGAGGCCGCCGGCGAGTTGAAACCAGCCCTACGGTGGAAGGCGGCGGCGATACCGCGCAGGATCATTCGGAAGCTCCGCTTTCGATTTTTTCCGCAAGGCGTTCCGCCTCATCGCGTAAAGCCTTCATGTCCTTCATATGCCGATTCGTGTAGAGCCAATAATTCTTCGCCGCCGCAAGCATATTCGCATTGCTGCGAAATATCGCAGCGAGTTCGTCCGCAGCCGTCGCATCGACCGGCGACAAGCCAGCCTCCTGCTGGGCGTCGACCAGCTCGACACGGTTTTGCCTGAGTGCATCTTCAAAACGGAGCGCCTTGTCCACATGGGCGTAATAGGTCTGAATGTCCCGCGCCAGCGCGGCGTCGCGAATTATTCCGATGCCGCCAGCATTGATCATGGTGTCGTAGGTTAGCCGATTGCCGTCGAGCGTCGTGAGAATGAACATCGCGATGCCGATGGTGTTCGGATCATTGGCGTCATAGGGGGACGACGGTTGGATATCGATGCGCCCGCGCGCTGAATCGAATCCGCCGGGAAGGGGCGCGCCATCAGCCTGTTCAAGCAAATAGCTCATCGCCGACATGCGCAATGTCGACACCCGGATGATCTCATCAATGTCGGCGATATCGATGCGAATGTCTTGCGCCAATCCTTGAAGATAAATTGCTTCGCGGTGACGGTCGGCCCGCGCCTCGTTCCAGTTGTTGACCTGCAGACCGAGGAAGACACCGAGCACGACGATCAAGGTCTCGACCAAGACCGTGAACCAGTCCTGTCGACGGAGGGCGCCAGCGATGCGACGGAGGATCATGGGTTGCTTTCAAGTTTGGTTTGCATTTCCATCACCTCCCGCAGCAGTCCATGCAGCCAATCCAGCATGAAAGCCGTATTTCGGCGCCGAACACTGATTGCCGACAAGTCGAGATCCAGTTCGAACTGTTCCGGATCATCTGGCAGTGATCCCTCTGCGTTTATATCTTCCATGAGACGGGAAAGCGCGTCGAATATGCCAACATAAGTCTCGATTGAAGCGGCAATCTGGTCGGATATGTGCGTGTGGTCAGCCGACAGCCGCGTCAATACCAAGGTTTCGCTCTCGCGTGTGAGCCTCGCCTCGTTCCAGTTGGAAACCTGGATGCCGATGAAGACACCGATCACGACGATGAAAAAGTCGAGTCCGACCGCGAACCAGTTCTGGCTTTTGACGTGTTCGGTGATGCGGCGCAGGACCATGTGAGTCTCACTCGGACTGGGCTGTGTTGGATTTCTTCACGTTCACCCAATCGGCGCTTTCCTTATGCTCTTGTTTCGTTTCGACTGGGCCGCTTCCAATAATTTGAACAACCGCATCTTCATCGCCTGCGGCGCCGTCCCAATGGACGCCTCCGGCCGGATGGAACATATAGCTCCCGGCACCCAAAGCAGCGGCCGACGCAGCATCAAAGTTTGGTCCCGTGCCAGCATGCCATGTGCCTTCCAATACAGTCACATGACGATCCTCAGAATGGGAATGCGGCAAGTCCATAACACCTGCAGGAAAACGCACCCTTATGACATAGGTTCCCGCCTTGGCCGGATCGCCGTAGACAACCGAATAGGCCGCACCAAGCCCATCCGGAATCAGAACCCAGTCAAGGTTTTCAGGTGCGACCGTTTCAAAATCTGTACGCGGGTCTTTGGCGTGAACCGACTGGTTCGCAGCGAGAATAAGGCACCCGATCAATAGGCCTGCGAGTTGTTTGGTCATAGCATCCTCCTCCACGTTCATCCAGCCCTTTCGAAATCGCAAACTGCTCAATGCCCGGGTACACCACGAACCGCGCCTCCGGCTTCACATCCAGGCATGCACTTTGGAACTCCCCTGGTGGGTTGCGGAGGAGCATCGGTCGAGCTACCAACTTTCCGGCAATTTGCGCGACGCATGGAAGACCCGAAGAATTTCGACGCGGTTCAAGCGCGGCATGATTCGGTACGGAACGATGTAACGCGCGTCCGGGACCACCAGTTCCCGGGTGTTGTCAATACGTCCCGGGTGCCCCAACGCCGGGTTTTCCGCCAACAGGTTCACGGCATCGAAAATGCGCTGAACGACGATTCGTGCAGCAGCGGGATCATCCTTTTCAATATAGCTTGCTTCGCTGTCGAGGTTTCGCAGGGCCTTTCGAAGCCACCTAATCTCCACCGACACCCCACTTTCTCATAACCTTCTTCACGGCTTGTTCGCCAGCGAAGTCTTCACCGTCGGCCTCACTCACGGCTTGCTCGATTTCACCTAATTGCCATTCATTCAATTCGATGAATTCCCGAATGGCTTCGGCAGCCAGGTAGGACTTTGAGCGGTCGGTGATTTTCGCCAGCTCATCGAGGCGGTTCTTCAACTCGGTTTCCAGACGGATGGTCATGGTGGTGGACATGGCATAGTCACATTGGTGTGTTCACTTGTACACATTATAACACGCTACTTCAGCGCAACCTTGGCCCGAGTCCACGCTGATGGCCACGCTCGATCGCCAGGGGCGTAGAATGGGTGGAGAACGAAACTCGAATCAACAATCGGAGCGGGAGTAAGCCATGGGATTCTTCGACAATCTGAAAAAAGCGCTGGGCGGCGGTAAGGAGCCCACCCCCGAAGCCACCGTTGGTCCAAGCCAGGTGCTCAGGCAGAACGGCTTTGACCCGTCCGGATTGGATTTCGGTTTCGGCGGTGACGGCACGGTCACCGTGACTGGAACGGTCGCGAGTGAAAGCGAGCGCCAGAAAGTCGCCGAACTAGTGGGCGCAATCGACGGGGTCAAAGGCGTGGAGGACCGGATGAACGTTGCACCACCCTCAGCGCCGAAAGTCGCGCCCGCGCCGCAGCCCGAAGCGTCGTCCGCTCCGGATCCGAGACCTGCAGCCGAGAAGCCTGCCGCGTCCGATGCGGGGCAGGGAACCTACACCGTCCAGCCGGGCGACAGCCTTTGGAAGATCGCCGAGGCACACTATGGTGACGGCTCGCAATACATGAAGATCTTTGAAGCAAACCAGCCTCTGCTGGAAGATCCCGACAAGATTTACCCCGGCCAGGAACTCGTCATTCCCGACCTCGAGAACTGAGTTCCCGCCGTTTTCCTGACACACAACCTGGTCGGCGGCTCCTCGGAGCAAAAAAAAACCCCGCGCGAGGCGGGGTTTTTCCTGATCTTGATAGATCGACTGTGCGAAATGTGCTCAGGCGAGCGAGACGCTCTTGGCCTGCGGGCCCTTGGGGCCGTTTTCCACCTCGAAGCTAACCGCTTGACCCTCGGCGAGGGATTTGAATCCACCGGCCTGGATGGCAGAGAAGTGGACAAATACGTCCTTGCTGCCGTCGGCGGGAGAAATAAATCCAAAACCTTTGGAGTCGTTAAACCACTTTACGGTTCCGTTCATCATTGTTTCATTACCTTCAATCAATATTTAAGACGAATCAATTGCAATACTCATTCAAGGCTGAAACTGGAATTACCGGTAAGGGAACTACAGAGGAGCTTTTGGGAGGTGCAACTAATTTGTGGTCCGAATGCCGGCTGGGAAAACGTATGATTTCACTACAGCCCATCCGGTGCGCGGAGAATATAGGTAAATTCGGCAAATAACAAGCAATATTTCACGTCGCCGTCGATCTTGTCGGCGATGTATTTTGCATTAGATTCCAGCTCCGAGGCGACGCGCCTCAGCGCACCAGGCTCACCGCCGAACCTCCCACGTGGTTCGCTACGAAAATCCGGAGTAAACGAACCTGGATCTGCTGGGCGAGTTCCGGCGGGTCGCCACCGAAGCCGTAGCCGGAATATGGCCCGCCGGCGTTGGCACAGCCGCTGACCGAGATCGTGACTGCGAACAGGTTGAAATTGGTGTCCGGGACGCTGATCGATCCGGCATAACTGCAGCCGGAGGCGTCGCTGCCTGACACCGTGCCGTCCGTGGCGATGGCGATGAGGCCTGCAAGGCCGCCGTCGAACAGGTTGAACATGCTCCAGTTGCCGGCCAGCTGCGTCAGGGAGACGCCACGCTGGTACAGGCTGTTGAGTGCGTACAGGTCGGCCCACCCGGCCGGCGTGCCGTTGATCTCGTAATCCAGCATCAGGCGGTGGCCCGGTGCGATGCTGCCCTCGAACTCGGCGCTGTCGACGCTCCAGTTGTCGCCGGCGTCCGTGGTCAGCAGCAACGTTCCCGAGGCCTCGATCATGCTGCCGTTGACGGCGTAGGGGCCGAACGCCAGCTCACCGAAATCGGCAAAGCCTATGTAGTCGCCTCCGGGTGCCAGCACAATGGTGATCGGAAAGCGCTCGTCCCCCGGCTGGTTGCCTCCGGCAACGCCCTCGTAGATGCCCGCGTTCGGGTTGTTGGCGCACCTGAGATTGGCGAGGGACAGCAGCCGAACCAGCGGGATCGAGCCCATGCCGGCCGGGATCCCGGGTATCTGGTGCGACGATTGGTAGTTCAGGGTGGCATTCAGGCAGTCGTGGAACGTGATGCTGATCGTGCCCCAGGGCGTCTCGCTGAGGGTCGCGGGGTCGAATTGCTGCCACACCATGCCGGTGTTGAAGTAGGCCACGCCCTCGATGGTGTCACCGTTGTTTTCGCCGACGACGATCAGGAAGGTCGGCGTACCGTCGGGGTTGTAGACGTACCAGTAGAAGACAGACAGGCTCCCAGAAACGACCTCGATGGAAAACCCGTGGCCGCTCTGATCGGGGTTGTACCAAGAGCCGCTGAGCTCCGGCCTGATGTCGATGGCGTAAGCAGCGACGCTGTAAACCCAGAGGCAGATCGCCCAGCTTCGAATATGCAGTTTCATGACATGCCCTCCCTTTTAAGTTCCGGCAGTGAAACTATAGTCCGTGGCTGACAAATCTGCCTGTATCGTTGCGGCCCTGTCGGTACGCTCGAGCGGCTGTGAACGCCCGGGCGTGCGCCGCTTGCCGTGCCAAGCAGCTAGACTATGCTTTCCCCGGGTGGGCGCGGGCGCGCAGAGAGGACTCAGGTGGGCGACCAGCTGTTCCAGGAGTGGCAGGTTTACGAGAAGCTGCTGATCCATGACTACATGGATCACCGGGCGTTCTTCACCCGCCTGCAGGCCGAGGTTCAAGACCGTTTTCCGCGGCCGCTTGCAATACTGGATCTCGGCTGCGGCGACCTCACGCCGGTTCTGCCGATGCTCGCCGCGCTGCCGCTAGCGCGCTACGTCGGCGTCGACGAATCCGATGTCGCCCTGGCCATCGCGCAGCGCCGGCTCGATGAACTCGGCCTGTCGGGCCGGCTGGTCGAGGGCGACTTGCTCGCGGCGCTCGTGGAAATCTCAGGGCCCTTTGATCTCATCCTCGCCAGTTTTGCCCTGCACCACCTGCCCAACCCTGCCGACAAGCTTCTGACCTTGAAGCGTGCCGGTCGCTTGCTCAGCGCGGACGGATTCTTCGCCTTGATCGATGTATTCAGTGCCGAGGCCGAACCGCGCGAGATTTACGTGGAGCGCTGGATTGAAAATGCGAAAAGGCGCTACCGGGCACTGCAGCCTGGCGAGAAGGCCATGCTCTTTGACCACGTTCGTGCACGCGATTTCCCGCTGTCCCTGGACGCCTGGCGGGCGGCCGGCCTTGAGGCCGGGCTGCCACACGTGGACATGTTGCTGGAGGACCGGGACGGGCTCAACCGCCTGGTGACGTTCGCGCGTTGAGCGCCCTGCATATTCAAGCGAAAGGTGAATAAATCGAAGCCGGTCCCAGTGATGGTTGGGACGCGTCGCTCACGCCAGGGGCAAGGAGATTTGGCATTGTGAAGGGCCTGGTGCTGGGAAAATATGCCAACCCTTTTTACGCCGCGCTCGCGGCGTTTGCCTTGGCCATCCTGGGATCGATGGCGTACGTTATATACAGCGGGTGGGTGGTGAGCCGCGAGCACGTGCCGAACGTACGCGCCGCCGGGCGCGTCAAGGTGGATACGACCCTCGCTCACCTTTGGTTCGAGGAATTGCAGAGCGGTGACCGGCACGAACGCCCGGAAGCCGTGTGGCGGTTGCTCGACAGTGCCCGGTTCTATGCTCGTGCCATGCTGGAGGGCGGACAGGATACACAAGGCACGATCGTCCCGCTCAACGATCCTGAATTGCGCCAGAACATTGAACATGTGATTACGGCACTTTCGGAATTCCGGGTCATTACCCAGGCGCGCCAAGGCGCGCAACAGAGCGCAGCACCCGGCACCGCGATCGACCAGGAATACGACGCCGTGTTCGATCGCCTCATCGACCTGATCGATGGTGTCGAGTCGCGATTGCACGAGGTCATCCAGGACGAGACGACATTCGTTCGCCGTGTGCAGGTCATCGTGATGGGCGCGGCCGCCCTCCTGGCGATGCTGTTGGGTTTGG
>Ga0268386_10002152_pt1 | contig 13873 bp, 13 predicted proteins | sample RVTome_15_FD_200260 | JGI IMG/M metagenome (GOLD analysis project Ga0268386, IMG submission 200260) | Soil microbial communities from uranium-contaminated site in the Upper Colorado River Basin, Wyoming, United States - RVT150D86... ...
TCCATGATTCGTGCAGCGCGCATTCGCCGAGCACGGACTCGATATGGTTCTTCCCGGCGACTTTGCCGGCCTCCGTGACTTCCCATTCGCCGATCCAGAAATCGAACGCGCGGTGCTCATCGCTCGTGCACGCCGCAGGGCGCGCCGCAGGTTCCTGAGCAGCCACGCGCAGTCCCGGTGCGACCGCAGCGCACGTCATCGTACAAACGATCATGCGAGACACGAGCGTCGAGCGGCAGATCATTGCTGGCCTCCACGGATCACGAGACATCGTCGGCAGTAGCCTGCCTGTGCTGCGAGGCGACTACAATGCGCGATCGCGCCGCAGAGGGGTTGCAGGATGAAAAACTCAGTTCGTGCACTTGGCGCGATGCTGATCGCGCTTTCGTTGCCGGCCGTCGCCGACGTCGATCCGGCACCCGTGCTGCGCGCGGAATACGCGTTTGCAGCCGCCGCCAGCGCCCGGGGTGTCCGCGATGCGTTTCTCGAGTACGCGGCGTCGGATGCCGTGCTGTTCCGGCCGCGGGCGGTGAACGCGCACGAGCATCTCGAGGCTGCACCCCCGATTCAGAGTCGGCTCGAATGGTATCCGTCCTTTGCAGTGCTCGCGACCAGCCGGGATCTCGGCTTCACGACCGGACCGTGGCTGGCCCGGCCGGCCGTCGATGCACCGGCTGTGGCGCATGGATCGTACGTCACCGTCTGGAAGCGCCTGGACGGCGGTGCCTGGCGTTTCGTGATCGACCACGGTATTTCGCACGAGCCTGCGGCCGAGCCACCGACGGCTCTGTCCGCCGGGACCGAATCGAGCGGCGACGTCGAGCCCGTGGTCTTCAGTGAGCGTGGCCCGGCGCTCGACGCACTCGCCGGGGTCAACGACGAGCTCGATGCGGCTCTGTCGCAAGCAGAGGCCGCTGCGGGCCGCTCCGAGCTCTATTCCGATGACGTGCGCGTGTACCGCGAGGGCGTGATTCCGGCGATCGGTCTGACGCAGGCGCGCGCGCTGCTCGAGTCGTCAGTCGCCCGCGGACCCGCACGCAGGCGCGGGATCGATGTCGCTCACTCCGGCGACTTCGGCTACACATGGGGCTACTTGAGTCCCGCGGCACCGAGTCCGCGAACGGAGCATGTCTACGTCCGGCTGTGGCAGCGCGTCTCCGGCGAGTGGCGCCTCCTGCTCGACCTCGAGACGCCGTTGCCTCCTGCCGGCGAATGAAGATGGCGAAGATCAGCGCCGACACGGTCATGAACCTGGCACACGCGCAGGGTCATGACGACTTGACTCGCGAGTTCGCAGAGCGCGTCGCTGCCGGAGCCGACAACGCCGTCGCCGCAGTTCGAGCGAGTGTTGCGGGCACACTGTTCGACACCGAGCCAGCCCGGTTCGCGCAGGCGCTCGAGGAGCTCGCAGGCGACGAGGACGACGCGTGATCGATCTGACCGGTCAGTCTCTGACGGAGATTGCCGATGCGATTGCCAGCGGCGAACTGACCAGCCGGGCCGCGACCGAAGCGTGTCTCGATCGCGCGCGTGCATTGAACCCGTTGCTGAACTGCGTGCTGCGACTCGATGCACAAGCGGCGCTCGAGGCTGCGGATCGCGCCGATCGCGAGCGGTCAAGAGGGGCGCGGCTCGGGTTGCTCCATGGCGTGCCGCTCGCCCACAAGGACATGTTCTATCGCGCGGGCCGCGTCTCGAGCTGTGCCTCGACGATCCATGCGACGCGGATCGCCACGACGACGAGCACGCTGCTCGAACGCCTCGACGCCGCCGGCGGCCTCGAGATCGGGGTGCTCAATATGGCCGAGTTCGCGCTCGGGCCGACCGGACACAACGCGATCACGGGTCATTGTCGCAACGCATGGAATCCGCAATACGTGAGTGGTGGATCGTCGAGCGGTTCGGGCGTCGCGGTCGGCGCCGGCATCGTGCCCGCCAGCCTCGGCTCGGATACGGGCGGTTCCGTGCGGCTGCCGGCGGCGATCAATGGAGTCACCGGCCTGAAGCCCACCCAGGGCAGGCTGAGTCGTCAAGGGCTGATGCCGCTGTCATGGTCGATCGATACCGCGGGACCGATTGCACGCACTGCGCTCGACATTGCCCGGCTGATGAACGTGCTCGCCGGCCACGATCAGGCGGACCCCACGTCGAGCCGCCGAGCCGTCCCCGATTACGCGGCTCTCTGTCGACGCGCTATCGAAGGGCTGCGCATCGGAGTGCCGCGCAATTACTTCTACGATCCTGCCAGTCCCGAAGTGCGATACCTGATGGAGGACAGCCTCGCAGTGCTGGAGCGGTGCGGGGCTCGGCTCGTCGAGCTCGACGTGCCGGAGCTCTCGAACCTGACGGAGCTGTCACGGGTGATCGTTTACTCGGAGGTGACCGCGCTGCATGGGACGTGGTTGCGCGAGCGGCGCCAGGAGTACTCGCCCCAGGTGGCCGTGCGGGCGGCCACTGGCATCGCGATACCCGCTGCCGCGTATCTCGAGGCGCTGTGTCTGCGGGCGGGGATGCTGCGCCGCTTCGTCGAGCACGTCTATCGCCACTGCGACGTTCTGCACACACCGACGATTGCAATCCCTGTCCCGACGATCGAGGCGACGGATGTCGGCAGCGGCGAGGCGATGTGGCGGATCATTGCGCAGCTCGTGCATTGCACGGCGCCGGTGAATTACCTCGGATTGCCGGCGTTGGCGGTACCCGCTGGCTTTACGCGCAACGGCCTGCCAGCAAGCTTGCAGCTGATCGGCCGACCGTTCGCGGAGGGGACGTTGCTGCGCGTCGCGCACGCGTATCAGCTCGAGACGGACTGGCACCGTCGCATCCCAGAGCGTTCCTGAAAGTCTTGTCCGGGCACACGCGAGTCAGGAGCCGCGTACTGAACGATCCCGGCGTGCCGCTGTCGAGAAGCTCTGGGCAGCTGTCGACGAGGACTTTATCCTGCCCGGAGCCGGACATTCATTTGACCCTTCAGGTGAGAGCCAACATGAGAACGCTAGAGCGTACAGTGATGCTGCTTGCATGCCTGCCACTTGCCGCCGCCGCGGATTCGGGTCTGCGGCTCTCCGAGCCGGTCGCCGTCACCGCCACCTACGAGATTTTCGGTGCACCGCTCGATACAGCGGCGCCGACGCTGTCGCTGACACAGGTCATCGAACGGCTTGGCAGCCAGCCTGATCGCGAGTTCATGATCGCGACGCAAGTGGCGCAGGTCTGTCAGAAGAAGGGCTGTTTCTTCATCGCGGAAGACGGCGATACGATCGCGCGGGTCACGTTCAAGGACTACGGCTTCTTCATACCCACGGATGCGAGCGGCAAGACTGTGCTGTTGAGCGGGGTCGTGAAACCGTCCGCAGTCAGCGGCAAACAGGCGGAGCATTACGCGGCCGATCTGGGCGCAGCGTCACCCGGGGCGATCGAGGACATCGAGTATCACATCGTCGCAAGCGCCGTCGCGGTCCCGAAACCTTGACCTTGGGGCACGGAGGCACGTCGTCACAGGGAGTCAGTCGCCGGCGAGTGCCCCGACGGCCTTCAAGCGAGCGATTCGGGCAGCGTCGAAGCCAGCGTCAGCGAGGACTTTCTCGGTGTCGGCGCCGAGCGCCGGACAGTCGAAGGTCGGCCGCGCCGCTTCGTGTTGAAACTTGATTGGAACGCCAATGTGCTCCCGTCCCGCGCCGTCGACGAGACGCATCTCACGCGCCGCGATCTGCGGATCGTCAAACGCCTCGCGCAGGTTCTTGACCGGCGCGAAGCAGATGTCGCGACCCTGGAACCACTCGACCCACTCGGCCTGGGAGCGTGTCGCGAACTGCCCGGCCAGGAACTCGGCGACCGGCGCCTGATGTGGACCGGGTCCGCGTTCGCAGAGCGGAATCAGATCGGGACGACTCCAGGCCTCGAGAAGATTCCGCACGAACTTCGGTTCCTGCCCGCCGAGCACGACGTGGCGGCCGTCGGCAGTGCTATAGATGCGGTAGAAGGCCCCCCCGCCCCACGAGCGCTCGTCCTTGCAGACCGGTGCGCGCTTCTCTACGAACACCGGTCCGAGGACGTTCGGGGTCAACGCGATCGCGGCGTCGTGCATCGAGAGGTCGATGCAATCGCCGCGCCCGGTCTGCTCGCGTCGGTACAGCGCCATCATCACACCCGCGAACGCCATCAGCGACGCGCCCAGGTCGGCGGCGGGGACGTGCGGCATCGCGGGTTCGTCGTCGTTACCGAGATTACAGCTGAGGACGCCGGCATATGCCTCGCACGCGAGATCGTGCGCTGGAATCTCTCGGTAGGGACCGCGCTGACCGAAAGCCGAAATGCTGCAGTAGACGATGCGCGGATTGCGTGCGCTGATCGTCGCGTAATCGCAGCCGAGCCGTGCGGCTACACCCGGACGGAAGGCCTCGACGAACACGTCGATCGTGGCGGAGAGATCGAGGAGTGCCTCGCGGGCCTCGGCATTCTTCAGATTCAGGCTGATGCTCTGCTTGCCGCGATTCATGTTGCGGAAGAACACCGAGTGGCCGCCTTCGCCGAGCCCGATGTGCCGGCCGGGATCGCCTTCGCCCGGCGGCTCGAGCTTGATCACCTCGGCGCCGTGGTCGGCCATCATCATCGTGAACCACGGGCCAGGCAGGAACAGCGACAAGTCGAGGACGCGGAGGCCGGAGAGCTTCATGGGCTGGAGGCTGGGCGCTGGAGGTCAGAGACCGCCGTGACGCATTCCCCCGTCGAGGAGTTTGTCTTGCGCATCACGCCCGTTCGACCGGGAATTCAGCAGCCTGAGCTCGTTGGCTCGAGTGTCGAGCATCCGTCCCCCAGCCCCCAGCCCCCAGCCTCCAGCCCATCGTCACACCGCGCCCAAGGTGCGCAGGTGTGCGATCTCGGCGTCGCTGTAGCCGACCTCCGTGAGCAGTTCGTCAGTGTGCTCGCCGAGCGCGGGTGCACGCGTGGCCGGCAAGCGTGCGCCGTCGAGCTTCACGGGATTGGCGAGCGCACGAAAGTCCCGTCGCAACGGGTGAGCGATCGACTGCACCATCCCGACGGCGAGCGCGAAAGGATTGTCGAGCGCCTGCGCCATGTCGTTGACCGGAGCGGCGGGCAATACTCCACCGAGCCGCTCGAGCCAGGTCGCAGTCGTCGCCTGCGAGAACTCCGCATCGAGCAGCTGCGTCAGTCGATCACGGTTGCGCCGGCGCGCGTCCACCGTTGCGTAGTCCGGGTCGGCGGCAAGGTCCTCGCGGCCGAGCTTCTGCGTGAGCGCGCGCCAGAACTTCTCGGTCATGCACATGACGAAGATCCAGCCGTCCTGTGTCTTGAAGAGCTGAACCGGCACGGCGGACGGGTGTGAGCTGCGAGGCATCCGCTCCGTCTTGTGACCCTCGTTCAGATACCAGTTGCCGGGGTACGTGAGCTGGTGCAGCGCCACGTCGAAGAGCGACACGTCGACGTCACGTCCTTTGCCGCTCTTTGCGACACCGATCAGTGCGGCGAGCAGACCGACGGTCATCACGATGCCCGTCATGAAGTCGACGATCGACAGTCCCATCCGCGCCGGTGGCGATCCCGGTTCGCCGGTCAGATGCAGGAATCCCGCCTCGGCCTGCATCAGATAGTCGTAACCGGGCCAGCCGCGGCGCTCGTTATCCCGTCCGTAAGCGGACAGGTGCGCACAGACGATCCTCGGATTCACCGGGCCGAGGGTCGCATAATCGAGACCGAGCTTGCCCGGCTGATCCCCGCGCAGATTGTTGACGACCGCATCGGCAGTACGGGCCAGTCGGTGAAACGCGGCCTGGCCGGCAGCGTGCTTCAGATTCAGCGCGACGCTTTTCTTGTTCAGGTTGAACGTCTGAAAGAAGTGACTGTCGTGCTCACCGAGGAAATACGGTCCCATGCCCCGCGTCGCGTCCCCGCCCTGGGCCGCGTTTTCGATCTTGATCACGTCGGCGCCGAGATCAGCGAGATACATCGAACCGTAAGGGCCTGCGCCGAAGTTCTCGAAGGTCAGCACCCGGAGCCCTGCGAGCGGTAGCAATCCGGTCACAGGGGATGTCTCTCGACGAGCTGTCGCGCGATGATGATGCGCTGCATCTCGTTCGTGCCTTCACCAATACACATGAGCGGCGAATCGCGGAAGTAACGCTCGACGTCGAGCTCGACCGAATAACTGTAGCCACCGTGGACACGCATCGCCTCGAGGCTGTTCTCGACGGCCGCTTCCGACGCATAGAGTTTCGCCATGCCCGCCTCGAGATCGCAGCGCTCGCCGGTGTCGTACTTGCGAGCGGCCTGTTCGACCAGCAGGCGCGCCGCCTCAACCCGGGTCGCCATGTCCGCGAGCTTGAGCTGGATCGCCTGATGCTGGCAGATCGGCTTACCAAACGTCTTGCGGCTCTGCGAATAGCGCAATGCATCCTCGAAAGCGGCCGAGGCGAGTCCCACGCCGCGCGCAGCGACATTGATCCGGCCGAGCTCGAGTCCGCCCACGGCGTGCTGAAATCCACGGCCTTCCATTGCGCCGACAAGCCGCTCGGCAGGTACGCGGAAATCCTCGAAGACGAGCTCGGCACTGTCGATCGAGCGGTAGCCGAGCTTCTTCAGTTTCTTGCCGACTGTGAATCCGGGACCCTTCTCGGCGATGAACATCGACATGCCCCGGTGGCGCGGTTCCGCCTGGGGATCGGTTTTCGCAAGCACCGCAAAGCACGTGCCGTGCACGCCGTTCGTGATCCAGGTCTTCGTGCCGTTCAGGACGTAGTCATCGCCGTCGCGCGTCGCGGTCAGGCGGATGCCCTGCAGATCCGTGCCCGCGTCGGGCTCGGTCAAACCGATGCCGCCGCGCAGTTCGCCAGTGGCGAATCTCGGCAGGAACTCGTGTTTCTGGGCGTCGGTGCCATGCCGCTCGATGCACTGCGCCATGATCAGATGCGAATTGAAGATACCCGTCGGCGCCATCCACGCCTTGGCGATGCGCGCGACCAGCCTGGCGTACGCCGACGCGGACAGTCCGAGTCCACCCCACTGCGGCCCGATCGTCGCACCGAACAGTCCGAGCTCCCGCATCTGCTCGACGAGCTCGGCCGGGTACTCGTCAGCCTGATCGTAACGGCGCGCGATCGGCTTCACTTCCTTCTCGACCCAGCGGTCGATCGTGTCGAGCACCTCCGCCTCTTCCTCGGCACTGGGACGAGGCGCGGCTCCGACGGCAGGGTTGGCGCACATGCTTTCTCCTCGCACTTCAGTAGTCGATCCGATCCTCGACGCCGTGGCCCCGCTTTGCGATCAACATCGTGCGGTCGAATGTGCAGACGACCGTTCTCTCCTGATTACGACCGGTCGTGCGTACCGTCACGATGCCGGCGCCGGGGCGCGACTTCGACTCGCGTTTGTCGAGCACTTCGGACTCGCCGTAAAGCGTGTCCCCCGCATAGAGCGGGTGGGTCAGCGCAATGTCCTTCCAGCCGAGATTCGCGATCGCCTTCTGGCTCACGTCGGACACGCTCATGCCGACGAGCACGGCGACGGTGAACGGACTGCACACGATGCAACGGCCGAATTCCGATGCCTTCGCGTACTCCTGATCGAAATGCATCGGATGCGTGTTCATCGTGAGCAGCGTGAACCAGGTGTTGTCCGTTTCGGTGATCGTGCGCCCGGGACGGTGCTCATAAACGTCGCCGATGACGAAATCCTCGAAATAACGTCCGAACGTCTCACGGTAGCGCTGCGGACCCATCTGTTTGTAGTGCTGGACCATGGAGAGTGTCGAAGGTGACAGGTGGCGGGTGGCAGGGCCGATCCAGCCTGTGCGCTGCGCCCTGCGGCCTGCCTACTGCGGGGCGCGTAGTCATTTGTCCGGACAAATGCTAGCCTCGCAGGCATGCCGAGGTCAACGCAGTTGTCGACACGGGCGGCGGGCGGAGTGGCGCGCGGCCGCTCACGGCCCCGTTACCGGCAACTCGCGGATCAGTTGATCGACGAAATCCGTCGCGGGCGGCGTCCGGTCGGGAGCACGTTGCCCGGTGAGATCGAGCTGATGGCGGAGTTCAGCGTCAGCCGGCATACCGTGCGCGAGGCGCTGCGACGGCTGGAGGAGCTTGGCCTGATCGAACGCCGCCGTCGACACGGCACGCGTGTCCGAGCCCGGATGCCAATCGAGTCGTACGTGCACATCGTGCGATCACCGGGCGACCTGCTGCAGTATCCCGCGGACAGCCGACTCGAGCCCCTGGACCGGGCGATCGTGCGGCTCGATCCGCAGCGCGCAGGCGAGCTCGGTTGCGCGCCGCGCAGTCGCTGGTTTCGGCTGAGTGCACTGCGGCGACTGCCTGGGAGCGACGTGCCTGTTTGTCGGGTCGAGGTCTATCTGCTGCCCGAGTATGCGGGTGTTGCGAAGGACGTCGGCCGCTCCTCGCGACGCGTGTTCGAGTGGGTCGAGCGGCGATTCGGCCGCCGGGTCGCTCACGTCCGTGTGGATATCTCTGCGCACGGCATGCCCGAGGAGTCGGCGCGCGTTCTGGGTGTCATGCCCGACACGCCGAGTCTGCGTGTCGTGCGCCGCTACTACGATGATGGGGGAGAACTGTTCGAGGTGACTGCTTCGGAGCATCCCGCAGACCGGTTTGCCTATTCGCTCGAGCTGACACGCGAGTGGCTGCAACCCGGCCGTGCCGTGAAGCTGTCTGGCACGCCACGATGACGAGCGCTCGCGAACGACCGCTGCGCTCGCTGCTCTTCGTACCGGGCGACGACGGGCGCCGCGTGAGCAAGGCGCTCGCGAGCGCTGCCGATGCGGTAATTCTCGATCTCGAGGATGCCGTTGCCGCGAACCGCAAGAGCGAGGCGCGGCGCAGTGTCGCGGCCACCGTTGTGCACAGCGATCGTGCCGGGCTCCACGTGCGCGTCAGCGCCGCTTCGACGGCAGGTTGTCTCGCGGATCTCGAAGCGGTCATCGCGCCCAATCTCGCGGGGGTGATGCTGGCGAAGGCCTCCTCGGTACAGGAGGTCGCAAGCGTCGGCTGGGCGATCGATCAACTCGAAGCTCAGCGCGGCCTGACGCCAGGCTCGATCGATCTCGTGCCGCTGATCGAGACGGCCGCCGGTCTCGTCGCGCTGGAGAACGTGTGTCGTGCGGCGGGGCGGATACGCTGCGTCGCTTTCGGGGCGGCCGACTACACCACCGATCTCGGCATCGACTGGACGCCCGACGAGACCGAGCTCGATGCTGCGCGTCGCACGCTCGTCACGGTGTCCCGCGCCACTGGCCTCGAGCCGCCGCTCGACGCGCCCGTGCTCGAGTTTCGCGACTCGGAAAAGATGCGAGGATCCGCTGCACGCAGCCGCGCGTACGGATTTCAGGGCAAGCTCTGCATTCACCCTGCGCAGATCGAGGCTTGCCATCAGGCCTTCGCGCCCACGCAGGCCGAGCTCGAGCGCGCCGAGCGCATCCTCGCGGCGTTCGACACAGCTGCGGCGCGCGGCATTGCGGCGATCGAGGTCGACGGCGCGCTGGTCGATTACGCCGTTGCGGTACGCGCGCGACGTATCCTCGCAAGCCGGCCCTGAACGTATGTCATGACCGGCCCGCGGTTCGATCGCGTCGCGCAGTGTATACAAAAGGGCTTGCCGTTCGCGTGCCGGGGCCGCGATCATTTGTCAGGCGCTTTGCGAGGAGTTCGTGCTCATGCCAGGTCCGCTGTCAGGGGTCCGCGTCGTCGAGTTGACCAGCGTCGTGCTCGGCCCGTGGGCCTGTCAGCTGCTCGCCGACATGGGCGCTGACGTCATCAAGGTCGAGGCTCCCTCTGGCGATACCAACCGGAGACTCGGCGCCGCGCATCACCCGGGGATGGCTGCGCTGTATCTCACTTGCAATCGCAACAAGCGCAGTCTGGTCCTCGATCTGAAAAAGGACGGCGCCCGCGAGGCGTTGCTGCGGCTGATCGAGACCGCCGACGTGTTCGTGCACAACAATCGTCCGCAAGTGATGGAGAAGCTCGGGCTCGCATACGCAGCGATGCGCGAGGTCAACCGGCGCTTGATCTACTGTGGATCGTATGGCTACGGCAAGCGGGGCCCGTACGGCAGCAAAGGCGCGCTCGATGATTCGATCCAGTCGATCGCCGGCATCGCGATGTTGAACGAGAGGGTGCTCGGCGAACCGCGATATCTGCCGACCGTGATCGCAGACAAGACCACGGCGATCACCGTTGTGTACTCGGTGGTCGCGGCGCTGTTCCATCGTGAGCGTACCGGCGAGGGTCAGGAGATCGAGGTGCCGATGTTCGAGACGATGGTCAACTTCGTGATGGTCGAGCACCTCTGGGGCCAGACGTTCGAGCCGGCGATGGGTCCGGCCGGCTACGTCCGTCTGATGAGCCACCATCGGCGCCCGTATCAGACCGTCGATGGATACGTCGCGATCCTGCCGTACATGGATGCCCACTGGGAGACGTTCTGCAGAGAGTCGGGCCGCCTCGACCTGCTCGAGGATCCCCGCTTCGCCACGCTGGCCGATCGGACGCAGCACATCGACGACACTTATGCGGAAACTGCGAAGACGATGGCGACGCGCACGACGCAGGAGTGGCTCGACATCTTCGAGAAGACGAGCGTGCCGATCAACCGCGTCAACACACTCGATGAACTGATCGAGGATCCCCACCTCAGGGCCGTAGGCTTCTGGCAGGTCGTCGAGCATCCCACCGAGGGCACACTCCGGATGCCGGCGTTCCCCGCGAACTTCTCGGCGACGCCAGCGGATATTCGCCGGCATGCACCGCGACTCGGCGAGCACAGCGCCGAGCTGCTGCGGGAGGCGGGTTGTACGGCAGAGGAGATCGAGGCTCTGGTCGTGAGTGGCGCGACGGTGCTGGGCTGAGGCGCGCGCCTGGCTTCCCCGCAAGTCACTGGCCCGGTAATCTGCGGCCACCGGTCGGTGACACACAACGCCAACGGCTACCGCACCGTGACTCGATCGGTATTCTCACCTGAAGGGAAAGGAGCACCCATGACCCATCGCCGCCAGCTACTCTGCGCCGGCTCGCTGGCACTGATCGCATGGCTGACCGGCTGCACGACGCTGCAAATGCGCGATCCGCCCATGGTCACCGTGGCAGGCGTCGAGCCATTGCAGGGAGAGGGCATGGAACTGCGACTGCTCGTGAAGCTGCGCGTGCAGAATCCGAACGACGTCGCGATCGATTACAACGGTGTGGCTCTCGAGATGGACGTCCTCGGCAAGACCTTTGCGACCGGCGTCAGCGATGACTCCGGCACGATCCCCCGTTTCGGGGAGTCGGTGATCAGCGTCCCCGTCACAGCGTCTGCATTCCGGATGGTACTGCAGGCGATGGGCATGATGTCCGGCAAGCCGATCGAAACGATCGATTACGAGATGAAGGGCAAGCTGAGCGGCTCACTGTTCAACAGTGTGCGCTTCAACACCATGGGTTCTTTCGATCTGCCTGCGAGCGCGCGCGCGACGCAGTAGCGGACTGCGTCAGGCTGTAGGCGGTAGGCTGTAGGCTGTAGGTCGGAAGCAGAGCCGCGCCTCAATTCCCCCTACCGCCTACAGCCTACAGCCTACAGCCTACCGCCTACGGCTTACGGCCGAGGCCGAACACCCGCACCGCATTGTCGCGCAGGAATTTCTGCCTGACTTCGGGTTTCAGGCCCAACGCCTCGACCTCGTCACGCGTGCGTTTGAAGCCGAGCACTGGAAAATCCGTCCCGAAGAGCACCTTGTCCTGACCGTAGCTGCCCAGGTACTTGACGAAGCTGTCCGGCCAGTACTTCGGACTGTGAGCGTCGGCAACGATGTAGACGTTCTCGTGCTTCCATGCCATCGCAATCATCTCGTCATGCCACGGAATGCCAACGTGGATGCCGAGCAGCTTCAGCTCCGGGAAATCACAGGCGACTGCATCGAGCATAATCGGCCGCCCGACGCTGCGCAGCCGCTGGTCCGGGGAGTAGATCAGGGACTGGCCGACCTGCGTCATGAACGGAATGCCGAGCTCGCAGCACTTCGCATAGAGCGGATACCACTTCGCGTGGTCGGGTGCGAGCTCGAACCAGTGCGGGTAGGCATGCGCGCCGATGAAGCCCATGTTGGTTACCGCATCTTCGAGCGCGCGCACGCCTTCCATGCCCCGCGTCGGATCGACTCCCGCCAGCCCGTGGAATCGGCCGGGATACTGCTCGCAGGCTCGCGCGACGACCTCGTACGGCATGTGATAGGAGCCGGGCAGGCCGAGACGCCCGGTGCGGGCTGCAACGAGGAAGCCTTTCTCGATCCCCGCCTCCGCCATCATTGCGAGCATCTGCTCGAGCGAGAACCCCGGCATCGGCGAGCGCGACTTGACCTTGCCGACGAAAAAGCCGTCCTTCCAGTCCGGACGATGTGACAGCGCTTCTGGCGTCCAGATATTGACCACGGCGTCGATCGCCTGCACGGCACGAGTCGATTCCGTCATTCGCAATCTCCCGGGGCGTTGCGGAGCGGCGATTGTATAGCCGCGTGGCTGCTGGCAAGAGCGCTGCCGACAGCGCCGTGGCTGTCTGTTGCGGCCGGGCGTTTCAACGTGGCGTGTCGTCGCCTCCATTGCTCCGTCACAGCCTCGGGCATGGCTTCCTCTCACCACCCCGGTGCCGGTATCGACGTACTCGCGGCTCATTCCTTTCGTGTAACTGTGCCTTTCATGCGACAAAAATAGATTACAGATGCGACGCTGCAGCCGTTGTGATTAGGGACCTAACAATCTGAGTCATAAGAATAAAAACGACATTTTCACACGTTCCTCCTGTGGATTGTTCGGGTTCGGGCACGTACGTATCCTGAAAACCACACCTGAGTGGCAATCGCGGTCGGGTTGCCGGACGCAGGTCACTCATTGCTCGAACGGAGGAATTCGGAATGCCACAGAACACACTGCTACGTGCCGCGGTCCGCACGGCGCTGCTGGCAGGCGCCGGTGCGGCTGCGATGACCGCAGTCCCGGCGGTTGCCCAGGACAGCGAAACGGCGCTCGAGGAGGTCGTCGTGACCGGCTCCAGGATCCGGCGTGTCGACACCGAAACGGCTACACCGCTCCTGGTGCTCGATGCCACGGACATTCGAGCGTCCGGAGTGACCACGCTCGGCGATCTCGTGCAGCGCGTGCCATCGGTCGCCGGAGCGGCGACGAATCCGCAGGTCAACAACGGCGGCGGCGACGGCGCCTCGAACGTCGAGCTGCGCGGTCTGGGCACCCAACGCACGCTGGTCCTGCTGAACGGGCGTCGATTCGGAGCGCTCGGCAAGGATTCCGGCGCCGTCGACATCAACCTGATTCCGGTCAATTTCGTCGAGCGCGTCGAAATCGTCAAGGAAGGGGCCGGCGCGATCTATGGCTCTGATGCGATCGCAGGCGTCGTCAACTTCATTACCAAGCGTGACTACGAAGGTGCCGACATCAGCTACGACTACGGCATCACGAGCGAAAGCGACGGCGAGCGCCATGCGGTCGGTCTGTCGTGGGGCGCCACGGGCGAGCGCAGCCAGATCATGATCGGCGCGAACTACAACAAGCAGGAAGATATCTCGGCGGGCGACCGCGAGTTCTCGCGATTCGCGACGTACCTGTACGGCTCGGTCTTCCAGGGTGGCTCGAGTCGTGCACCGACCGGGCGCATTTTCCTCGACGACCTGCCGGGTATCGGCGATTGCGAGAGCGACTCCGTGACGCGCATCGAGGGCGCGGCGGGTGACAGTCTGGATGACTTCCGGTGTTTCGATGACGCGGGCGACGAGAACGATTTCTACAACTATCAGCCGGTCAACCTGATCCTGACGCCGCAGGAGCGCGGCAGTCTCTTTACCCTCGCGAATTTCGCG
>Ga0268386_10002154_pt1 | contig 13871 bp, 10 predicted proteins | sample RVTome_15_FD_200260 | JGI IMG/M metagenome (GOLD analysis project Ga0268386, IMG submission 200260) | Soil microbial communities from uranium-contaminated site in the Upper Colorado River Basin, Wyoming, United States - RVT150D86... ...
TTTCCAGCAGGGCAAGGTAGCTCGCCGCCAGGCCTTCGTCGGTGGTGCAGTCGACAACGGCGGGGTTGAGCAGCCCCAGCCGCTCGCGCACGGAAATCAAGTCTTCGAGCGCCCACGGCCGGCCGCGATCGTCGAGCGCCGCGCGCCAGTCATCGAGGTCGACGACATCGTCCGCGACCAGCAGCTTGCGGCTGTTGGCGATCGCGCGAACCCGCAACTCGACGTGGTTTTCCAGCAGGCTGGCCGCCTGGCGACGGAACTGTTCCAGCAGCTCCCCTCCGACGTTTCCGCAGCCCAGCAGCAGCACGTCGATGTGGGTCGTCTTGCTGAAGAACGCCGTGTGACAGGCCCTCGTGGCCGCCACGGCATCGCGACCCTCGACCACGACGGCGATGGCGCACTCGGTGGAGCCCTGCGCGATGACCTCGACGTTGATGCCGGCCGCGGATATCGCCGTGAGGAAGCGCGCGGCGATGCCACGGTAGTGCTTCATGCCGTCGCCAACGAGAGAGACCGCTGCGCGGTCGCGCTGCACCGAGAGATCTTCCACCAGGCCATGGAGCCGCTCGAAGTGGAACTCTTCCTCGAGCGCTTCGGCGGCGCGACTGGCGTCCCGCTGATTGACGCACAAGGTGATGCTGTATTCCGACGACGACTGGACGATGAGCAATATGGAAATCGACCGCCGGGCCAGCGCGTCCATGACCCGCCGCGCGATGCCGACGCGGCCGCGCAGCCCGCCGCCCTGCAACGTGATGGAGGCGACCTCGGGAAGGTGGGAAATCCCGCGCACCACGCCCGCTCGCCGCGCCGCCCCGTGCACCCGTGTGCCGGGATGGTCGGGGCGGAACACGTTACGGACTTCGCAGGGCACCCCGCTCGCGGCCAGGGGCGCCAGCGCCTTGGCCGAGATGACGTTGGCGCCGAAATACGTGAGTTCGATGGCCTCGTCGTAGCTGACCTCTTCGAGGCAGACCGCGTTGCTCACGATGCCGGGGTCGGCCGAGTAGAAGCCGTCGATGTCCTTCCAGATCTGGCACTTCACCGCGCCCAAGGCCGCGGCGGCCGTCGCCGCGGAATAATCGGTGCCATTGCGCCCGAACAGTTGCACAGCGCCGTGGGCATTGACGCCGTAAAAACCGGGCAGCACGAGCACATCGACATCTCCGCGCATCCGCTCCGCCAGCACGGGACCTGCCGCCGCGACGTCCACCAGGGCGTCCAGCCAGTCGCCATTGGCCGGCGGGAGGGCGTCGGCGTCGCTCCAGTGCGCCTCGAGTCCCCGGCTACACAGCAGGTCCGCCATCAAGCGGCTCGAGAACGCCTCGCCGCTCGCCAATATCCTCGCCCGCGTTTGCTCCGGGCATTGCCGCAGCAGGCGTACGCCCTCGAGGCGTTGGGCGAGATCCACTGCCTGCTCGTCCAGGTAGGGCCCGGCCAGCGGAAAATCTTCGCAGGCTAGCGAATCGAGGACGGAGCGCTCGCATTCGATCACGCCGGCGAGGCCCTCTTTCCCGGACTTCCCCGCCACCGCGGCATCGATCGCCGCAATCAGCCCGTCTGTCACGCCCTTGACGGCGGACAGGAACACCACGACCCCTTGGTCGGCGGCGTGCCGCTCGATCGCTTCGGCGCAGGCCTCGAAGCCCGCGCGATCGGCGAGCGTACTGCCGCCGAACTTCTGCACCACGATGGCTTTGGCGGTGGCGTTGGCTGCGGATTTGGCGGATGCGTCCGTCACGGCCGGGCCTCAGTAGGCGTGGCGGTGCACCGAGCGCACCGCCCGCCCCGAAGGATCGTTCATCTCCTGCAGCGAGCGGTCCCAGAGTACGGCCTCGGGCGTGCTGCAGGCGACGCTCGGGCCGCCCGGCACGGTCTGCGCCGCCGAGGCCAGCGGGAACAGCCTCTCGAACAGGCTGCGGAACAGGTAGGCCTCCTTCGAAGCCGGCGTATTGAAGGGGAAGCGGCCCGCGGCGCGCGCCATCTGCTCGTCGCTGACGTGGTCGGCGGCGTGGTCCTTGACGGCGTCGATCCAGCCGTAGCCAACGCCGTCGGAGAATTGCTCCTTCTGGCGCCAGGCAATCACTTCGGGCAGCAGGTCGGCAAAGGTCTCGCGCAGGATCTGCTTTTCGATTCGCTGCTTTTTGTTGGAGTCCGGACCCGCCATCTTGTCGGCCGGGTTGAGGCTCATGGCAACGTCGAGGAATTCCTTGTCGAGGAAGGGCACGCGCGCCTCAACCCCCCAGGCCGCCATGGCCTTGTTGGCGCGCAGGCAGTCATAGCTGTGCAGGCGCGACAGCTTGCGCACGGTTTCCTCGTGAAACGAACGCGGGTCGGGCGCCTTGTGGAAATACAGATAGCCGCCGAATATCTCGTCGGCACCCTCGCCCGACAGCACCATCTTGATGCCCATGGCGCGGATCTTGCGCGCCATCAGGAACATCGGCGTCGCCGCGCGGATGGTGGTCACATCGTAGGTCTCGAGGTGGTAGATCACCTCTTCCAGCACGTCGATTCCATCCTGGATGGTAAAGATGAAGCCGTGGTGGACGGTGCCGATGTGATCGGCGGCCTGCTGCGCGGCTTGGAGGTCCGGCGAGCCTTCCAGGCCGATGGCGAAGGAATGCAGCCGCGGCCACCAGGCCGGGCTCTGCTCGTGATCCTCGACCCGCATGGCGGCGTGTTTTGCGGCCAGGGCTGTAATGATCGAGGAGTCCAGTCCACCGGACAGCAGTACCCCATATGGCACGTCAGTCATCAGGTGGCTGACGACCGCGCCTTCGAGTGCGGCGCGCAGGCGCTCGCCGTCGGTGACGGCGTCCGCGACGGTTTCGTACTGCTCCCAGTCCCGGCGGTAGAAGCGCTCCGGGCCGGGCTCGCCACTCACCCAGTAATGTCCCGGAGGGAACTCGTGGACCTCCACGCAGACATCCATCAACGCCTTCATCTCCGAGGCCGCGAAAAGCTGGCCCTGGTCGTCGTGGCCGTAATAGAGCGGCATGATGCCAATGGGATCGCGGCCCATCAGCCAGGCGTCGCGCCCCTCGTCGTAGAGGCAAAAGGCGTACATGCCGCTGAGGCGCTCGAACATCGCGCGCAGGCCGTCGGGTCCGTGTTCGAGCCACAGCGGCAGGATCACCTCGCAGTCCGAAGCGGTCCTAAATGCGTAATTGCCTACGAATTCCTCGCGGATCGACTGATGGTTGTAAATCTCGCCGTTGACCGCCAGCGCCTGCCGGCCGCTCTCGCTGAGGATGGGCTGGGCACCGGTGTTGACATCGACGATGGCCAGGCGCTCGTGCGCCAGTACGGCGTTGGGCGCGGTGTAGATGCCGCTCCAGTCCGGCCCGCGATGACGCATCAGGCGGGATTGCCGAAGCGCCATCTTACGGACGATTTTCAGATCCTGGCGCAGGTTCAAAACGCCGAATATCGAGCACATAGGCGAGCTTCCCGAAAAAACTTTCCGGCCGCGCGGGCCGGAGGTTTATGGTTCGATCTTAAGGGGAATGCGCAGGCAGGCCAAGCCTGATCACGCGGCCGTGTCCGCCCGACACTACGGCCGCAGCCAATTGGGCTAGACTGAATGGCAGGCGGAATCTGAATTCTAACTGCACAGGCCGTGTCGTTCATATCCGAACTCCAGCGCCGCAATGTGGTGCGCGTAGCGATCGGCTACCTGGCCGGCTCCTGGCTGTTCATCCAGGTGCTGGAGACCCTGTGGCCGATCTTCGGTTTGCCGGAAACCTCGATCCGCATCGTGGTCGTCATCCTGGCTATCGGCTTCCCGCTCGCTCTCGTGCTCTCCTGGATCTTCGAATGGACTCCGGAAGGATTGCAGCGTGACGACGGCGCTGTCACCGAGGCGGATGCGATTGCCAGGCGCCGCCTGGATCGAATTATCTTTGTAGTTTTGGTGCTGGCGTTGAGTTATTTCGCCGTCGACAAATTCGTGGTCGACCCGGCGCGGGATGCGAGGCAGGAGCAGGCTGCCGAGGATCGGGGCCGCGCGGCGGCGTTCGTCGAGTCGTATGGCGACAAGTCCATCGTCGTCCTTCCGTTCGTGGACCTGAGTCCCGGCTCGGACCAAGCGTACTTTTCCGATGGCATCGCCGAGGAGATTCTCAACCTGCTGGCCAAGGTCCGCGAGCTGAGGGTGATTTCGCGTTCCTCGGCATTCCAGTACCGCGGCGATGACATTGCTATCCCGACGGTGGCCGAGGCGCTGAATGTCTCCTACGTGCTGGAGGGCTCGGTGCGCATGGCAGGCGACTGGATGCGGATCACCGCGCAGCTCATCGACGCCCGGGCCGATGCGCACCTGTGGTCGGAGACATACGACCGCGAGTTCAGCGACGTCTTTGCGATCCAGGACGATATCGCACGCTCGATCGTCGATGCACTGGAAATCAGGTTGCTGGGCGACGGGCCGAAGGTCGAGCGGACGGACCCGGAGACCTATGCGCTCTACCTTCAGGCGCACCATGCCATCTACGTTTTACAGGATTACTCGGAAGCTGCTGAGCAATTGCTCGAGCAGGTTCTCGAGCGTGACCCGAACTATGTGCCGGCCCTCACCACGATCGTCCACGTCACCTCCAGTCTTACGGGCGATGCACCAGAAAGCAAGTACTCCTGGGAACAGGGCATTCCACTGATGCGAAAATACGTCGACCGCGCGCTGGCGATCGATCCGGAGGACGGCAGGGCTAACGCGCACCGTGCCTGGATGGCGCTCTTTTATCAGAACGACCTGGAAACCGGAGTCCTTTACCTCAACCGGGCGTTGGAATATGACCCACGCGACGAACTCACGTTGTTTTACGCGGGAACGGTTAGTGGCTACTTGGGACGAAATGAAGACGCGATCACTTTGCAGGAAGCGGCGCTCGCCCGCGATCCCCTGTGCAGTCCTTGCCTGTATGTTGTCATGCACGCCTATTTTCGGAGTGGCCGTCTCGATGAAGCGCTGGCCGCCTCTGAGCGCCGCATGCGCATTGGCCCCGGCGGTTGGATCAGCCGGGGGAACATCCATCTTTTCAAGGGCGAGGTGCAAGAGGCGCTCGAGAGTTACGACCGTCAGAAAGAACCGCGTTTCGGCTGGCTCGGCGCCCGCGCGATCGCGCTGTATGAACTCGGTGACGACGCCGCTTACCGGGAGGCTCTGGACGAACTTGGGAATATCAACAATGCCGATGCATATCTTGAGACTGCCCGGGTCCATGCCTGGGCGGGTAATATCGACACGGCATTCGAATATCTGGATCGACACCTCGATCCCGAAAGCCCCGATTTTTTTTGGCTTGCCACAAGGGTGATCTGGAATCCCTTCTTTCGGAAGCTCCAGGACGACCCGCGCTGGCTTGATCTGCGGGAAGAGGCGGGGCTCGGTCCCGAGCGCTTGGCTGCGATCCGGATCGAGGTGCCCGAGTTCGAGGGCGCGGAGCACCGCTGAACGACGGACTGAACGCCTTGAGACAGATCTTCCAGAATGGGTACAGAGCACATTCATGACAAAGCAGCTGCCAACGATCATCGGTTCCTACCTTTCGCCGTATGTGCGCAAGGTCCTGGTGTGCCTGGAAATCAAGGGCATCGAGTACGAAATCGACCCCATCGTGCCGTACTTCGGAAACGACGCGTTCACTGGAATCAGTCCCCTGCGCAGGATCCCGGTATTGATCGACGACCGCGTGACGCTGGCCGATTCGACTGCGATCTGCGAGTACCTCAATGAAGCCTATGACGGGCCTGCGCTCCTGCCTTCAGAGCCAGCGGGGCGTGCCCGCTCGCGATGGCTTGAAGAGTTTGCCGACACCCGGATGGGTGACGTTTTCATCTGGCGTTACTACAACCAGGTCGTGATTCGAACAAAGGTCTGGCAACGGCCACCCGACGAGGCCGTGCTGGGAAAGGCCATCAACGAGGAAATCCCTGGAATACTCGACTACCTCGAAGACCAGGTTCCCGGAAGCGAATACCTTTTCGGGCAAATCGCCGTCGCGGACATCGCCATTGCGAGCTTTTTCCGCAACGCGCACTTTGCGGGTTTTGAGCTGGATTCGGAACGATGGCCGCGGACGGCGGGGTTCCTGGAACATCTATTCGCCCACCGCGGTTTCGCCAAGCTGCGCGCTTTCGAGGATCTGATGATGTCAACGCCCATCCATGAGCGCCGCCAGGCGCTCATGGATGCCGGGGCGCCCCTGACCAAAGAGTCGATGGCCGGGCGCGAACCCCGGCCCGGGTTCTTCGATATCTGAACGTTTACCGCGCGGTACGATGGGTGTAAAAATAAATGGTACGTGATGAGAACGTGGATCAGCTCGTAGCAGATGCTTTTGCCGTGCCGGTGGGAAACACGAATTCAGAGCAGTAAGGCGCGTCGGCGGGAGAAGTTTAGCGAGATAAACAGCATTCGAACCATGGCTCAGGCAGCATAAGCCGCTCAGCGGTCCAGCTTTTCAAGCAAGCGCGTCGCCGCGTCCAGTGTGCTGAGTTCTTCCCGCGTCAGGCTTGCAAGCTCCGCGGCGATTCGCCGCACACGCCGCTCCCGCCCCTGTTCCACCACCCAGCGGCCGCCGGCGGTGGCGTGAATCAGCCAGCTTCGGCGGTCGCTCGCTGACCGCTCGCGCCTGACCTGCCCGCTGGCCTCGAGCGCGTTCACAATGCGGGTGATGGCCGGCCGGGAAACCATCTCAACATCGGCCAACTCGCTTGCGGAGCGGGGCCCGCCAAACACCAGGACGGAGAGCAGGGACAGGCGCTCCGGGCTCAGCCCGCTTACGCGGTCTTCCAGCGCCGCACGGCGCAACAGGTGGATCGACACGGAATGCAAGCGGTTGGCGATTCGGTTTCGCAGAGTTTCCCGGAGCGCTTCCGGGAGCGGTGGAGTTGACATTTTTATTAACGGGATTAAAGATTAAGGGTGTTAACTAACATGCCACACCCCGGGTTTTGAGACAAGTGAGGTCATCAGGCCCAAGGAGTTTTCGATATGAAATCCACGTTTCTCGTCACCACGATGCTCGTTCTCGCCGGTTGCGGGTCAGCCGAACAAGTGAGCGCATCGCCAACGTCTGCATCCACCACATCCCAACCTATGAGGAATTCCAGCATGGAACTCGGCAACTTCTCCGTCAGCCTCGCTGTCAAGGATATCAAAGCCTCACGCGCGTTCTATGAAAAGCTCGGCTTCACGACCTTCGGCGGCGACGAAGCTCAGAACTGGCTTATCATGCAGAACGGCACCGCCACGATCGGCCTCTTCCAGGGCATGTTCGACAAGAATATCCTCACCTTCAACCCCGGCTGGGATCGCAATGCGCAGAACCTCGAATCCTTCACGGATGTGCGCGACCTGCAGAAGCAGCTCAAAGCCAGGGAAATCAATTTCGCCACCGAAGCGGACGAATCAACCACCGGGCCGGCAAGCTTCGTGATTGTCGATCCCGACGGCAATCAGATACTCGTGGATCAGCATCGCTAAGTCCGATCACTCGCGATCGGTACAGAATGCAGGCAGTTGGCGATTCGGTCACGCAGAGTTCCCGGAGCGCTTCCGGGAGCAGTGGAGTTGACATTTTTATTAACTGGGTTAATGATTAATAATGTTAACTAACATGCCACACCCCGGGTTTTGAGACACGTGAGGTCCCCATGAGCAAGAACCTGCGTCTGGATTCGATCGGCCAGATCCATATCAGCGTCAATGACATTGACCGCGCCGTGGCGTTCTACCGCGACGTCCTGGGGATGAAGTTCCTGTTCGACGTGCCGGGCCAGTCGATGGCGTTTTTTGATTGCGGCGGCGTGCGCCTCTACCTGGGCCGGGCCGAGAGCGACGCCTTCCGCTCCAAACCGCTGATCTACTACCGCGTGGATGACATCCACGAAGCCCGCCAGGCGCTCGGCGAGCGGGGCGTGGCGTTCGAAGGCGAGCCGCACGTGGTGCACAAGACCGAAACGCACGAGCTGTGGCTGGCGGCGTTCAAGGATACCGAAGGAAACTGGGTCCTCCTGATGAGCGAGGTTCGAATGTCCTGAACGCGAAAAGGGATTGTTGGCTCAGGGGGTCTGCACGGCCGTGCCGCGAGAATTGGGCTATTTCTGAGCCAGCGGTGATGCGGTCAGCGCTTCTGGCGGCACGACAATCGGTGACTCAGCGGCTGCCAGAGTTCCCGAACAAGTCGATTTGCCGCCGCCGCTGCTTTCGGAATTCGCCGAATACAAGCGTTTAAGTTTCTAAACGCTTCTACTGCAGTGCACAATTTTCGCCAGCTTCTATACTCAGGAATAGGCAATCAGAGTTGTTGCGCACAGGGCCTGGAGCAGTTCCGGGGCGGCTCGGGTTTGCCATGGTGTTCTCAAACGAGCGCTTGAGGTAACCGCGCCAGTGCAAAGGAGAGTTTTATGAAGCGCAATCCATTACGAATGTCAGCCCTGACCATCGCCCTGTCCCTCACAGTTTCTTTTTCCTTGCCCGGCAATGCCGGCGATGATCACGCGAGCCGTGTGAGAATTGGCCTGGACATTGCGCCAGTGCCCCTGGATCTGCGCGGTAGGAACCGCGCGCTTGTCGGGCTCGGCAGCTACTTTGTAAACGGCATCGGTGATTGCAATGGTTGTCACACGGCGTTGCCAATCTATTTACCCGGTGGAGATCCTTTCGCCGGCGAGCCGGAGCAGATCGACCCCAACAGCTATCTCATGGGTGGCGCACCATTTTTCGGACCTTTTGTTCCCCGCAACCTGCGCCCCGATCCGGTGACTGGCCTGCCCGCGGGATACATATTCGAAGAATTTCTATTAGTTTTCCGGACGGGCGTTGATCTCAAGGAATTGCCGCCCCATGTACCGGGCCCGGGGCCGGACAACGACCTGCTGCAGGTTATGCCTTGGCCGAACTTCGCCAACCTGAGCGAACGCGACATCCTCGCCATCTACGAGTATCTGAGCGCATTGCCGCCCGCCCCCTAGCGGCGGGCAACCGGCTACGAACCCAGCGGATGAGCGAGGTTCGGATTTCCTGAACGCGAGAAGGGATTGTTGGCTCAGGGTGCCTGTGCCAGCGCCTGATCGAGATCGGCGCAAAGGTCTTGCGGGTCCTCGATGCCGACGGAGAGCCTGAACACGCCGTCGCCGGCGTAATCGCGGTAAGCCCGTTCCTGCACTTCGGTCAGCCTGAACGTGGATTCCAGCATGTCCGCCGTCGGGATGTAGAACACCAAACTGCGATGGTGGCCGAGCGAGACAGCATAGTGAATGACGTTCAGGTGTTTGGCCAACGCGCGGGCGGTGGCAGGCCCGTCGGCGACGCGAAACGCCATCATCCCGGAGAAATTGTCCATCTGTCTTTGCGCGAGATCATGTTGCGGATGGGACGCCAGGCCGGGGTAGACGACCCGCTCGACCTTGGGGTGCGATTCCAGGAACCTCGCGACCTCGAGTGCGGTCCGCTGGTGGGCCTCCATCCGTATCGGCAGGGTCGCCATGCCGCGCATGATCAACCAGGCGTTGAAAGGGCTGATGATCCCGCCGACCCGCGCAGCGGTCTGTTGGCGGAGCTTCGAAAGGAATTCCCGGCCACCGACCAGGGCGCCACCCATGGCGTCGCCATGTCCGCCGATGTACTTGGTGAGTGAGTGGATGACGACATCCGCCCCGAGTTCGAGGGGGCGGGTCGCAATCGGCGAAGCGAAGGTGGAATCCACGGCGAGCAGCACGCCCGCCTGCCCGGCGATCTCGGCGATCGCCCGCAGGTCGGTCAGGCGCATGATCGGGTTGGCGGGCGTCTCGGCGTATATGAGTTTCGTGTTTGGAGCGATGACCTCACGGACCGAGTCGGGCTCGCTCATATCGACCTTGCTGACTTCGATGCCCAAGTCGGGGATCAGGTCGTTGGTGATCTCGGACGCCGCCGCGTAGGCGATGTCGCTCATGACCAGGTGATCACCGGGCCTCAGCACGTGAAAGAGCAGCGCCGATATGGCCGCCATGCCGGAGGCGAACGCGACACAGGCCTCCGCGCCCTCGAGCAGGGCGAGCTTTCGCTGCATTTGATCGATGGTGGGATTCGCCCACCGCGTGTAGACGTACGGCGAATCTTCGCTGGTGCCTTCCACCGAGAAGCGCGTGTCCGGATCGGCCACGTAGGTCGACGCCATGACGAGGTTGGGCGAAGACGCCCGGGTGACGGGGTCGGGGCTTTCGCCGCCGTGCACGGCGACGGTTTTCGGTCTGGCGTTGGGGGGAAGTTTGGTCATGGATTCGGCACCGCGTGGAAAGAAGCCATTATCCCCGACAATGGCGCAACCTCAACTGGGCGGCCGATTCCGACTACCGACTTACGGACCCTCCACACACTCCAAAAGATCGACGATGGCGAGCCGCTGGATCGGGAACTCACCGCTGCCGAAGCCGGGCTGGTCGCTGTCGAAAATCAATCGACCCTGGTTGCAGGATTGCATGCGGACTTCCAGGCGGCCCCAAGGCTGGGCATTGGCCGGCTTGAGTGTGCCGTCCAGGCGCACGGCGCCGTTGCGGTTGATATAGGCCTCGGTGACGAGCCTGCCGCTGGGCGACACCTCGCCGCCGATGCCGAAGACCCAGGCCTGGCGCCCCTGGTTGTCGAAGGTCGTCCACATCACCATGGTGGTGTAAGTGGTCTCGGCGATGTAGACGTAATGACCGTCGGCCTGGGGGTTGAAATAAAGCCCGTTGATACCACCCTTGTCGAGCATGGCGGGCACCCGTTCGACGGCGCCGCGGTCGCAGCCGGAAACGCCGTCGCCATCGCCGTCGAGCGCCATGCGGTCGGAGCTTAGCAGGCTGCCAGCCGTACAGTACTCGGGTGCACCGGAATCGACTGCAACACTTGTGGCAAGTGGCTCGAGGGCGTTGGTCAGGATTTCGCGGCCCTGCGGGTTCCAGTTCGCTTCGACCGGAACGAAGATCAAATCCGCTTCGACCCCAACCAGGTCGTTTTCCCCACTCAGCGGGCAATCAGAGTTGTCGACGAGGTTGTGGCCCAAGCTTTGAATGACTTCGCACCATTCCGGAGTGAATCCGACCACGATTGAATTGGCGATGGTGCCCGTTCCGCTCATGGAGCCTAACAGCGTCCTGTCCAGCACCGCCTCGCGACTGTAGAACGAACCGTTAACAATTTCGAGGGAGCCTTCATTGGCAAAGGGAGCGACCTGCAAGCCTGAAGGCAGATAAACCTGGACATTGCTCAGCGTCGCATCGCCCAGGTTTCTCAGCAGCGCCCCGAAGTTAAATTTGTCGATCAGGTTTCCGCCCGCCCCGGAGTCGATGAATGAAACGCCATCAACCCTGAGCTGCCCGGTCTCATGATTGGTAATGATCCTTCCGGCATATTGGTAGCAGCCGAAGTTTCGGCACAGGGTGATGCCCACGATTTTCTGGAATTGAACCCGGTTGATCTCGAGCTCGCCGCGATTCTCGATCAGGCCGGGCCACTCGAGCCTGATGTCGATGAACTCCAGGTTCGCCAGACGAAGCCGGGCATCTTCGCCGATATCGAAAAGCGGTCCTACCCAGCCTTCCTCAGCCGTGACCACCGCCGCGGAAGCGCCGCCCCGGATCGTGACGTCACCGTAGAAAATGGAGGGGATCCCCTGCCCGACGGGCAGTGCGAACTTGCCGCTCAGAACGATGACCGTCGAATCCGAGGGCGGTCGTCCGGCAGCTTCTTCCAGCGCCGCCACCAAGCCCGGAACGCTGCCGTCGTTCACGTGCACCGTGTGGGTTACGGCGAACAGCGAAGCGCTGAACACGGCGCAAAGACACATGCACAGCAGGAGGCCGTTGAGCCTGGGGGCAAGTCGCTTGCGCACGCTGGACATCCGCTCAGTCATTGGCGCATCCCAGCCGTTTGACATGGGCCAGGCGCACGATTTCGAATTCGCCGCTGGCAAAGCCGGGCGTTTCGCTGAAGAACGCGAATTGGCCCTGGTCGCAGGACGTCATTTCCACTTCGATCCGGCCCCAGTGTTCGGAAGTCGCCGGGTCGAACTGGCCGGAAAGGCTGACGCGCCCGTCGCGGTTGATGTAGGCGTCGGCGATCAGCGAGCGGCCGGCCACGGCCTTATCGGCGATCCCGAATATCCAGGCCTGCCTGCGATTGGCATCGAAGGTGGTCCACATGACCATCGTGTTGTACCGGGTGTCGGCGATGTAGACGTAGTGGCCGTCGGCGTTCGGGTTGAAATAAAGCCCGTTGATGCCGCCGGTTTGCAGGACGTTCTTGACGATCTCGAAGGCACCGCGGTCGCAACGCGCGACGCCATCACCATCTCCATCGAAGGGTCGATCTCCCATGTGGAGATAACTGTGCTCCTGGAGCGAAGCATCAGGGCACCAGTCTCCGTTTGCAGAATCCACGGCGGGGCTCCCCGCGATCGGCACCAGGGCATGGGTCAGGATCTGCTCTTCGCTGCCGCGCCAGTCGGCGTCGATTTCCCGCCAGCGAAGACCGGCGGACCTGCCGACGATATCCTCACGGGCCGAGATGCCGCATTGCGGATTGTCGACCAGATTGTATCCGGCGCTGATCACGCTGTCGCACCAGTCGGCGCCGAAGCCCGCGATGATGGAATTGGACAGTTGCAGGCGCCCGGGCGAGACGATGAACTCCCCTTGAAACGGTTCCGCATCCCCCTCGGACTGGAAGCTGACGTGTCTCAGCCACATCTGGCCGGTATTCATGAAAGGCGGCGCAAAAGCATCCTGGCTCAAGTAGAGCTGAAAGTTTGTCAGCCTGGCTGTGCCGGCGTTGGTGATCACTGCCCCTGGGTTGTGTGATACCGATCCGAAAATTGGAGTGGCGCCGCTGTCAACGACTGACAGCTGGAATGCACGCAATTCGCCCGATTCGGCGTTCGTTACAAGCGGCTTGAAGTCCGTGCAAACGGGGAGTCCGCAGGTAATGTTTGCAATATTGTCCTTGAACTGGACCTGGTTGAGCTGCACGAACCCCCGATTGACCAGCAGCCCGCCTTCGCCACCTCCCACGACGGCCAAGTCGAAGCCTTCGAAACCGATATTGCTCAAGACTAGCGAGCCGTGCCCTTCGACCCGGATCAAGGTGGCCGGGCCGCCGTCCCTTCCGATAAATCGCGCCGGCGCATGCTGGCCGATAATCGCCACATCGGTGTGAATGGAGGGCATTTCGTCGGCCGGGCCGATCCGAAAGTCCCCTTCGACCAGCAGATGCGTGGCATGGGCGCGCTCGTTCTGGGCTTCCAGCAGCCTGGCCTTGAGCGTTGTCAGATCACCACGGGGAACCGTAAAAACCAGGGTGTCCGCCAGGAGCGGTGTCGCGAGGAGCACGCAGAGCGCGGCGATCAAGTGCCTGATCTTGCGGATCATCGGGTAACCCTTCGGGTCTCTAGTAGTCGAAAGACAGTTGTAGGAAGCTACCGCAACGAGAATGAACGGCTGCTGAATAGTGCGATGATTATCGCATTCCCTTCTGCAACTTGGCGAGCGCCGCGGCGCCCGGGCTCAAGTCCGCGAACGAGCGGCGGGCCAGCGGCGCACGCTCGGTCCTGGAAATCGCGTGCATCTCCGGCAGGTCCTCGTCGATGAAGAGCAGGCCGGTGACGCCGGGACCGGGGCCCAGCTGGTCGTCATCGATCCCGTCAAGCAACGGCGCGAGCGCTCCACATTCGGACAGGTTTGGGTTGTTCTGGACGACGACGTGACCTACGAGGCCAATGAGATTGTCCAGACCGGCGAGGCTGGACAACTGGGCATTGGATGAGACATCAAGCCCTCTGCAGCCGGACGTCATCAGGTTGTCGTTCGAGGGCAGCAGTGCGCACCACGTCAGCAACACCTGCCCC
>Ga0268386_10002155_pt1 | contig 13869 bp, 14 predicted proteins | sample RVTome_15_FD_200260 | JGI IMG/M metagenome (GOLD analysis project Ga0268386, IMG submission 200260) | Soil microbial communities from uranium-contaminated site in the Upper Colorado River Basin, Wyoming, United States - RVT150D86... ...
CCTACGTCGAGCTGGTACGGCGGGAGCTCGCGACGGCGGCCGAGGCCGGCGGCGACGAGGCGCGGGCGCTCGCCGAGCGCCTCACCGCCCCGCTCGAGTCGGCGATCCGGCTCACCCTGCTGGAGGCGCTGTCTGCCGCCACGGCGGAGATCACGCAGGAGCTGGCACCTGGCTCGGTCCACCTGCGGCTGACCGGCCGGGACCCCGACTTCGTCGTGACCATCCCACCGCCCGACGAGCCCACGCCCGAGGAGCCGGCGACCGGCCCGGCCCCGATCCCCGCGGACGAGACACCACCACCCGTCGGCGACCCCGGCGCGACCACCCGGATCAACCTGCGCCTCCCCGAGGACGTCAAGGCCCGGGTCGAGACGGCCGCCGCGCAGGAGCGGATCTCCGTCAACGCCTGGCTCGTCCGGGCCGCCGTCGCCGCGCTGCAGCCCGGCCAGCGCACCACTCCGGCACCCACCGGCGGCACCCGCCACCGCGGGTCGACCGGCCAGAGCTTCACCGGGTGGGCCCGATGAGCGACCGCCCGACCACATCTACCACCGATCACCAGGGACCAGACATGCCGACCTACGACACCCCCCAGCCCATCTCGGCGCGGCTCGCCCTCGGCTTCGTCGTCGCCAACATCCGGGTGACCGCGACCGAGCGCAGCGACACCGTGGTCGACGTACGGCCCGCGGACGAGACGAGCAAGGCCGACATACGCGTCTTCGAGCAGACGAAGGTCGAGTACGCCGACGGCACGCTCGAGGTCCGAGCACCGATGCGTGCCTCCGTCATGCGCCAGACCGGCGTCATCGACGTCACCGTCGCCCTTCCCGAGGGCTCCGACCTGCGCGTCGAGTCCGGCATGGGCGAGATCCTGTGCGAGGGCGCCGTGGGCGACTGCCGGCTCAAGACCGGCTACGGCGACATCCGGCTCGACCACGCCCGTACCGCCGTCCTGCGCAGCGCCGGCGGCGACATCACCGTGGGCGAGGTCGACGACCGTACGGAGATCGCCGCCGGCAACGGCACCGTCGACGTACGCCGGATCGGCGGCCCGGCCACGGTCAAGAACTCCAACGGCGCCACCCGGATCGGCGAGGTCACCGGCGACCTGAGCGTCAACGGGGCCAACGGCGCCATCACCGTCGACCGGGCCCACGCCGGGGTCACCGCCAAGACCGCCAACGGCAGCATCCGCATCGGCGAGGTCGCCCGCGGCGCCGTGGGGCTGCAGACAGCCGCCGGGACGGTCGAGATCGGCGTACGCCCGGGCACCGCGGCCTGGCTCGACCTCGACACCACCTCCGGCCGCGTACGCAACGAGCTGGCCGAGGCCACCGCACCCGACGAGGCCGACGACACCGTCGAGGTACGGGCCCGCACCCACGTCGGCGACATCGTCGTCCACCACGCCTGACCGCCACCCGACACCACGACTTCGCCCCGAACTGAGAGGCACGAGGCCATGTCCACCACCACGCCAGCCACCGACACACCGGCCATCGACGTGGTCGGGCTGCGCAAGTCGTACGGGGAGCTGCTCGTCCTCGACGGGATCGACCTCACCGTACGAGCCGGCACGATCTTCGCCCTGCTCGGCCCGAACGGCGCCGGCAAGACCACAGTCGTCAACGTCCTGTCCACGCTGATCGGCGCCGACGCCGGCGCGGTCCGGGTCGCCGGCCACGACGTGACCCGGGAGCCCGACGCGGTACGGAGCGAGATCGGGGTCACCGGGCAGTTCTCGGCGGTCGACGGGCTGCTCTCCGGCGCGGAGAACCTGGCCCTGATGGCCGACCTGCACCACGTCGACCGTACGGAGGGTCGGCGGCGGGCCGCGGAGCTGCTCGAGCGGTTCGACCTCGCTGACGCCGCAGGCAAACCGGCCATGACCTACTCCGGCGGCATGCGGCGCCGGCTCGACCTGGCGATGACGCTGGTCGGCCGCCCGCGGGTGATCTTCCTCGACGAGCCGACCACCGGCCTCGACCCGCGGAGCCGCCGGGACGTGTGGGACATCATCCGGGACCTCGTCGCCGGCGGGGTCACCGTCTTCCTCACCACGCAGTACCTGGAGGAGGCCGACCAGCTCGCCGACCGGATCGCCCTGCTCGACCACGGCAGGCTCGTCGCCGAGGGCACCCCGGCTGAGCTCAAGCGGCTCGTCGCGGGCGGCCACGTCCTGCTGCGGTTCGCCAACGCCGAAGGGCTCGACAGCGCGGCCCGCCTCGTCGAGGCCTCCGGGCGCGACGACGACGCGCTCACGCTGACGGTCCCCAGCGACGGCACCGTACGGGCGCTGCGGACCCTGCTCGACCGTCTCGACGGGGCGTCGGTCGAGGTCGAGGAGCTGTCCGTGCGCACGCCCGACCTCGACGACGTCTTCCTCGCCCTCACCGGCCGGCCCGACGCCGGCCCCCTCGACACCCGGACGGAGACCGTTCGATGAGCACCCTCACCTACGCCGTACGCGACTCGCGCACGATGCTGCGCCGGGAGTTGCTCCGCGCATGGCGCTACCCGGCGATGACGCTGCAGCTCATCGGCATCCCGGCGATCCTGCTCCTGCTCTTCGTCTACGTCTTCGGCGGCGCCATGGGGGCGGGGATCACCGGCGGCGCCGGCAGCCGCGCCGAGTACGTCGACTACGTGCTCCCCGGCATCCTGCTGCTCAGCATCGCCATCGGGTCCACCGGGACGGCCGTCTCGGTCGCGATGGACATGACCGAGGGCATCATCGCCCGGTTCAAGACGATGGCGATCTTCCGCCCGTCCGTCCTGGCCGGCCACGTCGTGGGCAGCACGACCCAGACCGTGATCGGGCTGGCCCTGCTGATCGGGGTCGGGCTGCTCATCGGCTTCCGGCCGAACGCGACCCCGCTCGAGTGGCTCGCCGTCGCGGGGCTGCTCGTCGCGATCTCCTTCGCGATCACCTGGCTGTCCGTGGCGCTCGGGCTGTCCGCCAAGACGGTCGAGGGCGCCAGCAACCTGCCCATGCCGCTGATCCTGCTGCCGTTCCTCGGCAGCGGATTCGTCCCCCCCGAGTCGATGCCGACCGCCGTGGCGTGGTTCGCCGAGCACCAGCCGTTCACCCCGATGATGGACACGCTGCGCGGGCTGCTGCTCGGCACGCCCATCGGCAACGACGGCTGGATCGCCGTCGGGTGGTGCGTGGTCATCACGGTCGTGGGGTACGTGTGGGCGCGGCGGCTGTACAACCGCGACCCATCGCGCTGACGCAGCACTCGATGCCGCGCGTTGCGCCGTCGGCGGCAAGGGTCGGGCGTCTATGTTGCGCGCGGCTGGGCTTCTGAAGAACCACCCGTCCGACGTGTCAGTACCTCGAGGACACGGGGGGCGTAGAACCGACGCTTGTAGGCGTGTGGGTCGATGGCGCGAAGGACGTCGAGATAGACGAGCTGCCCGACCAGCTTGTTGGCTCGACCGTAAGAGACACCGAGCTCGGCCTGGACCTTGCGGACCGTGAAGCTCGGATTCGCCACCGCGAGATCGACGAGAGCGTGCGCGCTGTCGGCGCGGAGGGTGGAGCCGCGGATGATCTCCTTGAGAGCGTTCTGCACCCCGACGAGCGCGATCATGTCGGCTCGCGTCTCGTCGGCTGCCTGACGAATTCCCTCGGCGAAGAAGCGAACGTAGGGGTCCCAGTGGTTGTGCGTGCTCACGCCGAGCAGGCGGTCGTAGTACTCGCCGCGCCGCGCCTCGAACCATGGCGACACTGTGAGGGTGGGCTCGCCCAGCACGCCTGCCGCCCGAAGGTAGAGGACGATCATGAGACGTCCGATGCGGCCGTTGCCGTCCCAGAACGGGTGGAGCGTCTCGAACTGGTAGTGCGACATGGCGGCGGCCACCACCGGGTCGAGCCGGGCCCGGTGGTCGGCGCGCATCCAGTCGACGAGGTCCTGGAGGCCTCGCTTCAGGTCGTCGCCCGGTGGGGGTGGCACGAAGCGGGCTCTGTGGACTGGGAACCCCGCAGGATCGGCATCCGCTCGCCGTCCGATCACCACCTGGCCTTCGCGGAGTCGCCCGGACAGGTCGGCCATGGGCGTCCGCCGCATGAGCATGCCTTGGAGGTCGGTCAGGAGGGCCACCGAGACAGGCCGGCCGTCGGCGACCCAGTCAAAGGCATGGTTCGCTGCCCGCACGTAGTCCAAGATCTCGGCCAGCTCCGCGGTCGGAGGCTCTTCCTCGTCGGCGATCATCACGTCGGCGAGCGGGGCGTACGTTCCCTCCAGTGCGGAGGTGCTCTGCGCCTCCCGACGCAAGGTCGGCAGGCGAAGCAGCGTGGGATTCGGCAGCTGACGAGCGGTGGTGTCAAGCGCCGCGAGTGCGGCTCTGGCATCTGCAACCACCAGGAAGGTCCCGGGCTCGAGTGACGGCAGGTCCTCACCCAGCGGGACAGGGATGAAGGCCTTGTGCTCCCACTCCCCCAGGACGGGGTCGCTGCCACGGATCGTGACAAGTGTCCCCGGGGAGTCCACTGCGAACATTGTCAGATCCACAATGCGACTCTACCGGCAGTTGAGTGACATTGTTCAGCAACCATATCAGTTGAAGGCCGAGTCAGCGCAGACCCGCGGGTGGCTCCACAACCGCGACCCTCGCGCTGACGCCCGCCGGTAAACCCGAGGCGATCGACGGCACCGGTCTCCTAGGGTGCACCGGTGTCCAGGCCACGCCTCTCTCCCGTGTGGCTCGTCCTGGCGGGCATCCTCTCGGTGCAGTTCGGCGCGGCAATCTCCAAGGGTCTCTTCGACGAGATCCCGCCGATCGGGATGGTGTTCCTCCGGCTGGTCACCAGCTCGCTGATCCTGCTCCTCCTGGCACGCCCGCGGTTGGGCGGCCGGACGCTCCTGGACTGGCGGCCGGTGCTGGCGCTGGGGTTCGCGCTCGGCGCCATGAACTGGGCCTTCTACGAGTCGATCGCGCGCATCCCGCTCGGAGTGGCGGTCACCATCGAGTTCGTGGGTCCGCTGTCGGTAGCCGCGTTCGGCAGCCGGCGGCCCCGCGACCTGGTGTGGGTGGGCCTGGCCGCTATCGGAATCGCGATGTTCGGCGCCGGCCCCACCAAGGTCGACCCCGTCGGGTTCGGTCTGGCGCTGCTCGCCGGCGGCTGCTGGGCGCTGTACATCGTCTCGACCGCGGCCACGGGCCGCCGTTGGCCCGGCGTCGAGGGGCTGGCCGTGGCCACCACCATCGCGACGCTCGCGATCGCACCGTTCGCGGTGGTGACGGCCGGCGGGCGGCTGCTCGAGCCTCGGCTGCTGCTGCTGGGGGCGCTGGTCGGCCTGCTGAGCTCAGTGATCCCGTACAGCCTGGAGATGGTGGCGCTGCGCCGTCTGCCTCAGCGGGTCTTCGGCATCCTGATGAGCCTGGAGCCGGCCGCGGCGGCCCTCGTGGCCGCGGTCCTGCTCAGCGAGTGGCTCACGCCCTTGGAGCTGCTGGCGGTGGCGTGTGTGACGGGCGCGAGCGTGGGTGCCGCTCGTACGGAGGCTTCCCCTGGTGCCGCGCCGTCTCGCACGCTACGACAGCGTCCGCCGCGGCGGCTGGGGCGAGCGCGGTAGGGCGGGCTCTCGGTTGGCGACCTCCTCAGCCGGGCGCTTCGTCGAGGGTGGTCACGGCTGCCGCGAACAGCGGCTCCAGCGATGCCCTCCATGCCGGGAGATCTCGCGAGAGCGTGACCCAGGTCAGCGACCGGTCGATCTCGTCGTACTGGTGGATGATGAAGTTCCGGTTCGCGACCGCCAATGCCCACTCGACTCCGTCAGGGGCCAACACGTCGAGCCGGGACAGCCGATTAGCCGCCTCGCCGAGCTTCATCATCAACGAGTCGCCGGACTCCTGCAGGAGGTCGTCGGCAAGGTAGGCCACCATGCCTCTCCGGATGATCTCGTCCACACGTTCGAGCCAACCTTGGATGTGGAGCAACTCCTTTGCGGCCCTGCGGTCCATCAGAGCAGCACCGCTTCTCGGTGGACATCGTCGTCGAGTCCGGCCTTCAAGCCGCCGTACGACACGAGGTCGATCTCGCGCCCGAGAACCTGCTCGAGCAGCTGCTTGAAGCCGACGAAGTCGAACGACGACGTCCCATCAGGCGCTTCGACCAGGAGGTCGATGTCGGAGTCCTCTCGGGCCCGATGGCGTGCGACGGAGCCGAACACCGCGAGTTGCGAGTAGCCGCGCTCCGCCGCCAGGGCCTTGAGGATCGGTGCGGCCGCCTCCAGGAGGACCTTGGGGTGCACCTCGTCGAGCCCGGGGGCGAGCTTCAGCTGCTGGCTGACCGCGGGCTGCGTGATGCGCAACGCCTCGGCGATCTGACGCTGGCTCATACCGGTGGCGACCATCGCCCGGAGGGCGAGTACACGCCGCATACGCAAGATGTCCTCATCGCGACGTGCGGAGCGATACTCGTCCAGCAACGTCATAAGGGAACCTTATAGCAAGAACGGGCGGGCCTTGTTCCCAGGACCCGTACGGATCCGATCGCGGCGCGGTCGGGGTAAGCCCTGGCACTCGCCGTTGGACTCCCGGGATCGCTCCCGCGATCGCTCCCGCCTGTCAGGCCGCCTCCGCGCGACGGCCCGGTCGATCTCGCCCCAGAGCAGGCGCCGCGCACCGGGGTCGGCGACGAACGGGTCGTGGCCGGCCTGCACGTCCAGCACCCGCCCGCGGGCAAACCGTCGGGCGACCTCGCGGTGCGCAGCGAGGGACACCGTCGTGTCGTCGTGGCAGCTCACCACGGTGACCTCGCCCCGCACCCGGTCCAGTGGAAGGCGACGGAGCTGCTGCATCGCCGAGGCAGCAGCCGGACCCATCCCCAGGTCGATCCGCCACGCACCAGGTCCGGGTGACGACGCGCGTGCTCGCGCAATTCCGGCGCCTGGTCGCCGGCGGCACCTCGCATCCGCAGGCAGGACTCCACATCGAACGGCCGCTCCCCGGCGGCCAGCTCCGCTGCCTTCCCGGCACGCCCGGCCAGGTCGGCGAGCAGGCGCGTCACCGGCAACGGCAGCACACTGGCGAAGCCCCACATCGGGCTGGTGATGACCGCGGAAGCGAACCGGTCCGGACGGGCTGCCATCACGTGCGCGGCGACCAGACCTCCCATCGAGTGCGCAAGCAGGACCACGGGCCCATCCAGCCGGTCCGCCTCGGCCAGGGCTGCCGCCGCATGCGTGTCGAAGTCGTCGATGTGCACGGCGTCCGGGCGGACGCCGAGCCCGGGAGATGCGCCCTGGCCGACGTGCTCGACCATCACGACCTGCACCCCGTGCCGGATCAGGCCTTTCGCGACCCGGGCGCGCAGCTCCAGGCTGTCCCCGCGGCCGGGCAGCACCAGCACGGTGACTGGATCCGCGGCACTGCTCGCGCGCGCAGGCCGCTCCCCTGCCGGGTCCGCGGTGCCCACCCGGTACGGCCCCTCGGGGCCGCTCTCCCACCGGACCTGCCAGAGCCCCAGCGTCATCGACCCGCCCCTGGGAAGGCCTCCCACATGCTGCGGGTGGTCAGCGGCGGCACGTGCAGCAGGCCCAGCAGCCAGAGCCCGTCGGCGGCCAGGCACGACCGGAGTCCGGCCCCGTCGAGCCCGTCCTCCAGGTCCTCCTCGGCCAGGCGCGCGTACCAGGCCCGCAGGGTCTGCCCGACCACATCGCGCACCCGCCGAACGTCCGTCGCGCAGGCCAGCACCGCGGCGCCGAGGCCGTCCACGGCGGGGCGCAGCGTCACGGCGACGTAGGCCCTGGACAGCCGGCCGGGAGCGTCCTCCGCGAGCTCGGCCTGCGCCGTCCAGGCCTGCTCGAACTCGTCGAGGAAGCGCCTGGCCAACGCCTCCATCAGGTGCTCCTTGGTGGGGTGGTGGTGGACCACCCCGGCCCGGGTGAGTCCCGCCCGCTCGGCCACCGCCTCCAGCGTGCAGCCGTCCACCCCGTGCTCACGGAGCAGGTCGGCAGCCGCCCGCAGGAGGACATCGCGTGACGCGGGCGTACTCGCGCGTCGCTCCGCGAGGGCGTCGACGTCGGCCGACCGGAAACGCGGCCGGGCGGAGGACGGGTCGCGCTCCAGGATCCCCTGCTTCTCCCAGCGGGCGAGGGTCTGGCGGGATACGCCGAGCCGGTCCGCGGCGTCGGCCGGGGTGAGCAGCGCGCTCACGCCGACAACCCAGCCTCGGTCGCACGCGGCAGGTTCAGCGCCACCACACCGGCCAGGACCAGGACCCCACCGACCCACTGCACCGGCTGCAGCCGCTCACCGAAGAGCGCCCACGCAGCGGCCAGGGCGCCTGCCGTGCCGATGCCCGCCCACATCGGGTAGCTGATGCTGAGCGGCACCGACTTCATGGCCAGCGAGAGCAACGCCAGGGACGCGCCGTAGCCCAGGAGGGCCGCCACTGCCGGTACTTGCCGGCTGAAGCCCTCGGACATCCTCAGCGACACTGTCGCGCCGACCTCGAGTGCGATGGCGATCAGGAGCAGGACGTAGCCCATGTGGCCTCCTCGGCTCGGCGTTGTATCACAACCCTACGAATCATAGGGTTGTGATACAACTCGAGGCGGAGTCCCCCCATGCCACGCGCCATCTAGGGCCGCGACCACCGCGACGGTGTCCGAGCGCGACAGGCGGGCAACCCCGGGCGCTGGCCGAGTACCTGCCCCATCGATCATGGACGGATCGCCCTTCCGGGCGGCTGACGAGGGAGATCTGTCCATGATCACCGGGACCTGGGGGCGAGCTTGGCCCCACAGGGGTGGTGAACGTGGTCATTTGGTGAGGAAGCGGGCGACCACCGGAGCGACGACCTTGGGCTTGATCATGTGCGTCTGCCCGGCCAGGCTCTCCAGCCGCGCCGTCGGCACCGCCTCGGCGATCGCCGTCTGCGCGTTACGCATGTACGCCGGGCTCTTGCCGCCCGCCAGCACGAGCGTGTCGGCGGCGACGTCCGCGCAGTAGCCCGCGGGCAGCGGCCGGCCCTGCTCGTGCTCGATCACGATCGACAGGTCGTACGGGAGGGTGTGCGCCACTCCCGTCAGCTTCCGCCACACCGGCATGAGCGGCATGACGGCGACCATCGGGCTCGGAGCACCGACGGTGCGCATGAACGTCTTCACCGCCTCGCCGGGGCGACCCTCGTCCACGTACGCCTGGAGCCGTCCGGGCAGCCGAGGGTCGTTCGGGGCGTGCGTGTCGTCGACGATGAACGGCGCCTCGTAGACGGCCAGCCGCTCGATCGACCCACCCCGCCGTGCGGCCTCCAGGGCGAGGGCTCCGCCGGACGAGGCGCCGAAGACGTGGGCTCGCCCGCCCGCGGCCTCGATGACGGCCAGCAGGTCCTCGACCTCGCGGGCGACGGCCCGCGGTGACGCGCCGGGGTCGCTCTCACCACGGCCCCGCCGGTCGTACGCGTAGACGGTGAATCGCCCCGCCAGCTCCTTCGCGAGACCACGGCCGGCCCCATCGACCGCTGGCATAACCCCCCGTCGACCAGCAGCAACAGGAGGACCGCCGAGCGCTCCTGTGCAGGCAAGCGCGAGACGGCACAGCGGACTCGCGACGTCTCGCTTGCCCATTCCAGGGCATTCGACGTGGCACAACGCGCCTCCCATGCACGTGCGGAAGCCTTACCTGGCGACGCAAACTGACCGCAGGTATCAGACACGCCACCCGAGCCTCCTCCGGTCAAACGCCCTTGTTTGTGGATCAGCCGTTCAGCTCGACCGGAGTGGTTGCCATGTCCCTCGGAGCGGACAGCACCGCCGCTGACCGTCAGCTCGTCCCGGACGGTTGCGAAGTCCGTGCCGCACATGAACTTGGGCCGCTGACCCCCGGAGTCGACACGGGGGTGGTTCCGGCCGGCTCGGGCGTCGTCCTCGCCCGGACGTCAGGTGCTCGCCGTTCTCCGCAGAGGAGCCTGGCACTCGGGCTCCTGATGGCCGTAGCCATGACGCAATCTGTCTCGGACGTGGCCTCGACCGCCACGGCGGTCGAGATCGCAGCGCCACAGGTGTCGGTGAAGCCCGACAGCGGCCTACCCGGAGAGAGCGTGACGGCGGAGGCGACCGAGTACGGCGGATGCAGTCAAGTCTTTGAGGGCGACGGGGTCGATAGCGACTCCACCCGTCCAGGGCAGGTGGTCTTCTATTTGGACGAGATGAAGCTCGAAGCCGTGGACATCAGCGGCGGCTCCGCGTCCACTACATTCGCGGTTCCGGACTCAGCTGCCCCCGGTGAGCACACGGTCCACACACGATGTGACATCGACATCGAACTCACGGCATCCACGTCCTTTGTCGTGGAGACGCGAGTGGAGCCGCAGGGGCCGCTCCTGTTGCTCGAACCAACCAGTGGCCCACCCGGAACCGACGTGACAGCTGTGGCGACCGGATATGGCAGGTGCCCGCCCGCCGGACTCGACGATGTCGGTGACGGGCAAGTGGCCTTCTACTGGGACAGCGACGAGTTGGGGGTCGCAGACGTCGGCGACGGCTCGGCGTCCAGGACATTCGCGGTGCCAGAGTCAGCGAGCCACGGTGATCACGAAGTTGCCACGCGGTGTCTCGGCGACGACGAGCTCAACGCGTCAACGCGCTTCACTGTCGAGCCGCCCATCGAGACGCTGGTGCCCGTGCCGAACGTCATCGGGATGTCTGTCGAAGAAGCCACTGACCGACTCGTTGCCGAGCGTCTCGCACTAGGCCAGGTCTCCGGGCTCGGCGGCATCGTCGACAGCCAGGACCCGCCGGCGGGTCAGCAGGTTCCCGTAGGAAGCACTGTCGACGTCACGGTCGAACGAGTGGATCCGCAGCTCGTGGTCGTCCCCGACCTGATCGGGTTGAACGTGGCAGAGGTTCCGGGCGTCCTGGCAGGGCTGGGGCTGGTGCTTGGGTCGCAGTCGGGTGACGGTGACGTGGTGCGCAGCCAGGAGCCCGAACCTGGCTCCCTGGTGCCCCCTGGAAACGCGGTCACCATCAGCGTCGAGACCGAGGTCCCGCCAGACCGCCTGGTCGAGGTGCCCGATCTGATCGGGATGACCGTCGACGAGGCCATGGCCGCCCTCACCGCCGCCGGGCTGGAGGAAGGGAACAGCCTGGCCGGCTCGGGCATCGTGAAGAGCCAGGAACCGGCCGCGGGAACGTTGGTCCCGGTGGCTACGGCGGTCTCGCTTTCCCTGGATGAGACGAGGACGCCTTGGTGGCCGTTCGCAGCTGCAGCGCTCGCGGTGCTGCTTGGTTCGGCGTTGTCGGCGCATCAAGTGACCCAACCGAGCCGCGATCGCAGGTGGCTGCGGAGGCACATGCGGCTGGCCCCCGGCCCCAGTCCAGCGCCCTGGTTCGACATCACGGAGTGCCGAACGGAGATGGAACCGCCCACGCTCGTCGTACGCCTGGAGTCGCTTCCAGACGGCGGAACGCAAGTCCTCGAGGAGGTACCTCGTGACCATCACTACGCTTGACTCGGGTGTCACCGCCAGAGCGTTTCTCTTCGACGACGGCAGCGGTGCCGACACCGCGGACATCATCGGCCGTGCGATCCACGAGCGTGGCCTCGCGAGTGCGTCGTTCCGCGGCGTCCGGAGGCTGTCCGGCTCCGCGCTGGAGACGGTCGACCAGGAGATCGGCAGCCTGACAGACAGTCTCCTCGACATGGACCTGGGCGACATCCTCGTCTCTGGCTGGCGCAAGTACTCCGCGCTCGTGCAGGCGGCACACCGCACACTGTCCCCGCCGCCCAGCGAGGAAGTAGTCGCCCTCGCCACCCATCGCGTCACGTCCACCCACCGCCCACGCGTCGATCTGTTGATCGATGGCAAACGTCTGAACTCGTTCGAGTTCGAGCTGAAGGTCGATGTCGAGGTGACTGGCCTCTCCGCCGTGGTGCGTTCTGGCGACTTGGTTGCTCTACGGGGTGGAGTGTGTCAATTGAGCGGGACGCTGAGTCTGGAGGGCGTGAAGCTCGCAGCACGAGAGCAGAGTCTGGATCTCGGACTGCTGATGCCCTTGCGACGCCACATCCCGTTGGTGGAGAAGGTGTCTCCGTTGATTCCGACGCAGACACCAGGCGCCGAGGCCGACACGGGTGGCACGGGCTCCACCCATCCGGCGTAGCCGCCAGTGGCTCATCGGGACAATTCGCGCCGGCCCTCAGATCGGGATGGCCTGACTTCAGCCACCGAGGAATCGAGCAAGCACCGGAGCGACGACCTTGGCTTTGATCATGTGCGTCTGCCCCGCCAGCGTCTCCAGCCGCGCCCCCGGGACTGCCTCCGCGATCGCCGCCTGCGCGTTGCGCATGTACTCCGGGCTCTTGCCGCCCGCCAGCACGAGCGTGTCGATGGTGACGTGCGCGTAGTAGCCCGCGGGCAACGGCCGGCCCTGCTCGTGCTCGATCACGATCGACAGGTCGTACGGCAGGGTGTGCGCGACACCCGTCAGCTTCCGCCACACTGGCATGAGCGGCATGAGAGCGATCATCAGGCCCGGAGCCCCGACTGTGCGCAAGAACGTCTTCACCGCCTCGCCGCGGCGGCCCTCGTCCACGTACGCCTGGAGCCGTTCGGGCAGCCGCGGGTCGTTCGGGGCGTGCGTGCCGTCGACGATGAACGGCGCCTCGTAGACGGCGAGCCGCTCGATCGGCACGCCCTGCCGGGCCGCCTGCAGCGCGAGCGCTCCCCCGGACGAGACGCCGAAGACGTGGGCTCGCCCGCCCGCGGCCTCGATGACGGCCAGCAGGTCCTCGACCTCGCGGGCGACGTCGTACGGCGACGCACCCGGCCCGCTCTCGCCACGGCCCCTCCGATCGTAGGCGTAGACGGTGAAGCGCCCCGCCAGCTCCTTGGCGAGGCCCCGCGACGGCCCCATGGACCGCTGGCACAGCGCCCCGTCGACGAGGACCAGGGCGGGGCCGCTGCCGCAGGACTCGTACGCGATCTCCGTACCGTCGGCGGACGTCGTGACGCCTGTGGTGGTTGTGACCGTGGTGCTCATCGCTGCCTCCCGGATGGACTCCTCACGTCCGGGCGTCGATCGGAGCCCGTCGGTTTCGACATCGCCGTACGGGCGAGTTCGTCGGCCCGGTCCAGCAGCAGGGTCCGTTCGCTGTCGTTGCGCGTTCGGGCCGCAGCCTCGCGGAACGCAGCCACCGCCTCCGCGGGGCGCCCGGCACGGGCCAGCAGGTCAGCGCGCACGGCGGGGACGAGGTGCGACTCCGGCAACGGCTCGTCGCCCAGCCGCTCGAGCACCGCCAGACCCGCCTCGGGCCCGAAGGCGCGGCCGTGAGCGACCGCCCGGTTCACCTCGACCACCGGGTTGGCCGTCAGATCCGCCAGCACGTCGTACAGCTCCGCGATCCGGACCCAGTCGGTGTCCTCGGCCCGCCGCGCCCGCGCGTGGCACGCCGCGAGCGCGGCCTGCACGACGTACGGGCCGACCGGCGCATCCAGCGCCTCGGCGCGGTCCAGTGCGGCGAGACCGCGCCGGATCAGCAGCTGGTCCCACAGCCGCCGGTCCTGGTCCTCCAGCAGGACCGACCGGCCGTCGGGGCCGGTCCGGGCGCGCATCCTCGAAGCCTGGAGCTCCAGGAGCGCGTGCAGCCCGTGGACCTCCGGCTCGTCGGGTGCGAGCTGGGCGAGCATCCGGGCGAGGCGCAGCGCCTGCTGGCACAGGTCGGGGCGCATCCAGTCCCCGCCGGTGGTGGCCGTGTAGCCCTCGTTGAAGACCAGGTAGACCACGCCAATCACGTCGGTCAGCCGCTCCCGCCGTTCGCGGCCCACCGGCGGCTCGAAGTCGGCGGCGACGAGAGCCTTCTTGGCCCGGGAGATCCGCTGACCCATCGTGGCGTCCTTGACGAGGAAGGCCCGCG
>Ga0268386_10002157_pt1 | contig 13863 bp, 10 predicted proteins | sample RVTome_15_FD_200260 | JGI IMG/M metagenome (GOLD analysis project Ga0268386, IMG submission 200260) | Soil microbial communities from uranium-contaminated site in the Upper Colorado River Basin, Wyoming, United States - RVT150D86... ...
CGCGCTCGGCTGGACAATCGTCGCGGTCGGCGGTGCGCACGTCCTCGCAACCTTCCGGCTCCGGCCTGAGCTCGACCAGGCCGCGCTCTGGTTCCTCAGCGGGGGCCTCGCGATCATCTACCAGGGCGTGCTGAACCTCGTTCGCGTCAGGTATGGGGGCGCCGCGCCTGCTCTGCGCTGGGTGGCGGCGGCCGCGAACATCGCCGGCCTCGGTCTCGCCGTCGCGATGATCGCTCAGGGCGGGGGGTGGCAACGGATCTCCTGGTCAGGGGGCGGGTTCTTCGCGGTCCTGGTCGCGGCGGCGCTGCTTTCGCTCTGGCCGGAGGTCGACGACGGGCGGGGTCCCGGAGCGGCCGGGACGCCGCCGCTCAGCCCTCGACCGCGGGCAGCTCCACGAAGAAGCGGGCCCCCTGGCCGGGCCCGTCGCTCTCCGCCCAGGCCCGCCCCTGGTGCAGCTCCACGAGCTGCTTGACGATGGACAGGCCGAGGCCGGTGGAGGTCTCGCCCCCGGTGGGACGGGCGGAGAGCCGCTGGAAGCGGCCGAACAGGCGGGTCTTGTCCTCGTCGGTGAGCCCCGGCCCCTCGTCGCGGACCTCGATGAGCACGACCCGGGCCTCGGTCAGGCGCACGTTCAGCCAGATCGACCGCCGGGGGGGCGAGTACTTGACCGCGTTGCTGATCAGGTTCTCCAGCACCTGCCGGAGCCAGTCCTCGTCCCCCTCCACCCGGCAGTCCGGCTCGACCGCCGCGTGGATGCGCTGCTTCTTGGCCCCCGCCTGGGGCTGGAGGGTGAGGGCCATCGCCTGGGCGAGGCGGCCCACGTCCACCACGGACCGGGTGAGGGGCATCCCGCCCCGGGCGATCTCCTCCCCCTCGAGCAGCCGGTTGATGATGTCCACCATGCGCTGGGCGGCCTGGGAGGTGCGGCCCGCGTAGTCGCCGGCCTGGGGCGCGCCCGCCTGCTCGACCATCATGTCCGCGTACCCGATGATCGTCTGGAGGGGCGTCTTCAGGTCGTGGGCGGCGATCGAGAGGAGCTCGCCCTTCTGGCGGTCGGCCTCCTGGGCGAGGTCCTTCTGGCGCTCCGCCTCGGAGCGGGCCGCCTCGGAGCGCTCCTTCTCGGCCACGAGGTCGCGGGTGCGGACTTCGACCAGGGCCTCCAGCTCCCGCTTGTGGGCCTGGAGCTGGCGCACCCGCAGGCGGACGAAGCCGATCCCCCCCAGCACCACGCCGAGGACGCTGAGGACGTAGAAGAGCCGGGTCTCCCAGAAGAAGGGACGGACGGTCAGGGCGAGCGTCGCTCCCTCCTCGTTCCACACCCCGTCGGCGTTCGATGCGATCACCCGGAAGGTATAGCTCCCGGGGGGGATCCGCGTGTAGAAGGCCGTGCGGCGGCTCCCCGCGGGGACCCAGTCGGGGTCGAAGCCCTCCAGGCGGTAGCGGAACTGCACGCGGCCGGGGGCGCTGAAGAAGGGGGCGGTGTAGTGGAACTCCCAGCGCTCCTTGCCGGGGGGAAAGTCGAGGGAGGCGGCAGGCTCCCCGTCCACCACCACCTCCTCGACCTCGACCGGGGGGACGAGCGGGCTCACCGCGAGGCGGGCGGGATCGATCACGACCACCCCCCGGGTGGTCGGGAACCACAGCCGGCCGTCGCGTCCCCGGGCCCCCGCCGGCTGCGCCACCCCGCTGCACTCGTTGCTCCGCATCCCGTCGGCCGTGCCGTACCGGGCGGGGGCCACCGCGGGGCGCTCCCCGCGGGCCACCGCCTCGAGGTCGGCTCGGGGGATGCGGGAGATCCCCTTGTTTCCGGAGAGCCAGAGCTGGCCCTCGCCGTCCTCCAGGATCTGGAAGACCACGTCGTCGAGCAGCCCCTGGCGGGTGGTGATGCTGGCCAGGCGTCCGTCGTGGAACCGGCTCAGGCCGCCCGACGTGCCGATCCAGAGGGCGCCCGCGGCGTCCTCGTACAGGCAGAAGACGATGTCGCTGGCCAGGCCGTCCTTCTTCCGGAAGCTGGCGAGGCGTCCGCCCTCGACCCGGGCGAGGCCGGCCCCGTCGGTCCCCGCCCAGACCGTGCCCCCGCGGTCGACCAGGGTGGCGAGGATGAAGCTGCCCGCCCGGCCCTCGGCCGCGTGGTGGTCGGTCAGGCGTCCGTCCACGAGGTGGTGCAGACCCCCGCCGTTCGTGCCGATCCACAGCCCGCCTCGGCCGTCGTCGGTGATCGAGCTGATGTTCCGGTTGAGCCCCGGGAGGGCGACGCGCTCGAAGCGGCCTCCTCGCCCCCGGAAGAGGCCCGCCCCGTTCGTCCCCACCCAGAGCCGCCCCTCCCCGTCCTGGTGGAGGGCGCGGACGTCCTCGGCGAGGCCGTCCCCCGCGGACCAGCAGCGGAACCGCCCGCCCCCTTCCAGCCGGCACAGCCCGCCCCCGGTCGTCCCCACCCAGAGGACGCCCTCGCGGTCCGCGAAGACCGTCCGCGCGAAGTCGTGGCCGAGGCCCTCGCGGGTCGTGTAGGTGGTGAAGCGGCCGTCGCGGAGCCGGCAGAGGCCGCCCGCGTAGGTGCCGATCCACAGGCTGCCCTCGCGGTCCGAGGCGAGGGCCCGCACGAAGTCGTTCGAGAGGCCGTCCCGGCTGGTGAGGGCCTCGAACCGGCCGTCGCGGTAGCGGGCGATGCCCCCGCCGTAGGTGCCGACCCACAGCGTCCCCCGGGCGTCTTCGTGGAGCGACCAGATGATGTTGCTGGGCAGGCCGTCCCGGGTGGTGAAGGTCTCGATCCGGCCGTCCCGGCGCCGGGCGAGGCCCCCCCCGTTGGTCCCGATCCACAGCGACCCGTCGGGGCTCCGGTGGAGCGCGAAGACGAAGTCGCTGGGCAGGCCGTCCCTCGTGGTCAGGTGCCGGAACGTGTCCCCCTCCAGCCGGTCCAGGCCGCCCCCGTTGGTCCCGATCCAGAGCCCCTCCTCGTCCTCCTCGAGGGCCCGCACCACGCCGTTGGAGAGGCCGTCCTTCATGGTCCAGCTCCGGAAGCGGCCGTCCTTCAGGCGGGCCATGCCGTCGTTCGTCCCGATCCAGAGCGAGCCGTCCCGGCCGGTCTCGAGGCAGCGGACGATGTCGCTCGGCAGGCCGTCGGCCACGGTGAACGTGGTGAACCGGCCGTCCTGGTGGCGGGTGAGCCCGCCCCCGTTGGTGGCGATCCAGACCGCGCCCGCGGCGTCCTCGATCAGGTCCTGGATGCCGTTGCTCAGGAGGGCCGGGGTGTTGGCGGTGTCGTAGGTCGCGAAGCGCACCCCGTCGAACCGCCCCACCCCGCCGTAGGTGCCCAGCCAGAGGTATCCCCGGCCCGACTGGAGGATCGCGGTGACCGAGTTCTGGGGGAGGTCGTTGGCGGTCGTCCAGGTGTCGACGTGGTACTGGGTGAGGGCCTTCCCGGGGTCGAGGGCGGGGGGCTCCGCGCCCGCCGCGGCCACGAGGGCGGCGAGGACGGCCGGGAGGAGCATCAGGACCGGGCGGTGACGCGGTGGACGTGCTCGACCACCGCCCGCACGTTCTCCACGGGCGTCCCCGGCAGGATCCCGTGGCCGAGGTTGAAGACGTGGCCGGCCCGGCTCCCCGCGCGGCGCAGCACGTCGTCCACCCGGGCGAGGAGCCGCTCCCGGGGGCCGAGGAGGAGGGTGGGGTCCAGGTTCCCCTGCACGGCCACGTCCTCCCCGGCCCGGCGCCATCCCTCGTCGAGGGGCGTCCGCCAGTCGATCCCGATCACGCTGCCCCCCGCCTCGCGCTGGACGGCGAGCAGGTGGCCGGTGCCGGTGCCGAAGTGGATGGCGGGCACGTCGAGCCCGCCCAGGCCCTCGAAGATGCGGCGCACGTGGGGGAGGGCGAACTCGCGGTAGTCGGCCTCGTCGAGGGCGCCCACCCAGGAGTCGAAGAGCTGCACCGCCTGGGCCCCCGCCTCCACCTGGGCCCGCAGGTAGTCGGCGACCACGTCGGCGAAGAGGCCGGCCAGCCGGTGCCAGGCCGCGGGGTCGCCGTACATGAGCCCCTTGGTGAGGGCGAAGCTCGTCGAATGGCCCCCCTCGATCGCGTAGGAGGCGAGGGTGAACGGGGCGCCCGCGAAGCCGATCAGGGGCACCTCGAGCTCGCGCCGGAGGAGGCGGATCGCCTCGAGGACCATCCCCAGCTCCTCCCGGGGCTCGAAGCGCCGCAGGGCGTCGACGTCGGAGCGGGAGCGGACCGGCTTCTCGACGAGGGGTCCCTCGCCGGCCACGAAGTCGAAGGGGATGCCGAGGGGGGCGAGGGGGAGGAGGAGGTCGCTGAACAGGATCGCCGCGTCCACCCCGAGGCCGCTCACCGGCTGGAGCGTCACTTCCACCGCCAGCTCCGGGGTGCGGCACAGCTCGAGGAGGGTGTGCTTCTCCCGGAGGGCCCGGTACTCGGGCATGTAGCGACCGGCCTGGCGCATGAACCAGACCGGCGTCCGGTCCACCGGCTCGCGCCGGCAGGCCCGGAGGAAGCGGTCCTGCACGCCAGGATCATAGCCCAGAGTGTCATAATCGCGGCTCCCGCCGCCCGAGGAGGCCGAGCATGGACGCCCTCTCCACGTTGACCTACGAAGTGACGGGCCGCCTGGCCCGCATCATCCTCAACCGTCCCCACCGGGGCAACGCGATCACCTTCGACATGCCCCGGGAGCTCTCCGTGGCGGTCGAGCGCGCCAACCTCGACCCCGCGGTGCACGTGATCCTCCTCTCCGGGGCCGGGGAGGGCTTCTGCGCCGGCTACGACCTGACCGACTTCGCGGCCCACGCGGGGAACCTCCCGGCGGGGGCCTGGCCGGAGGGCTCGCCGATGGATCCGAAGGCGGTGGCGGCCAACCACGACCCGGCCGCGCCCTGGGACCCGATCGTGGACTACATGATGATGAGCCGGAACGTCCGCGGCTTCATGAGCCTGTTCCACGGGGAGAAGCCGGTGGTCTGCAAGGTCCACGGCTACTGCGTGGCCGGGGGGACCGACATGGCTCTCTGCTCCGACCTCCTCGTGATCGAGGACAAGGCGAAGATCGGCTACCCGCCCGCCCGGGTGTGGGGCTCTCCCACCACCGCGGTCTGGGCCTACCGGGTCGGGATCGAAAAGGCGAAGCGGCTGCTCTTCACCGGGGACAGCCTGTCGGGGACGGAGGCGGTGGCCTGGGGCCTCGGCACCGAGGCCCCGAGCCGGAAAGACCTCGACGCGCGCGCGGAATCCCTCGCGGAGCGGATCGCCCGCCTGCCCGTGAACCAGCTCGTGATGATGAAGCTCCTCGTCAACCAGACCGTCGTCGCCCAGGGCCTCGCCGGGGTGCAGACCCTCGGCACCGTCTTCGACGGCATGGCCCGGCACACCCGGGAGGGCTACGCCTTCGCCCGGCGGATGGCCGAGGCGGGGCCGAAGCAGGCGGTTCGGGAGCGGGACGAGCCGTTCGGCGACCCGGGGCGCTCGACCCACAAGGGCTGATCCCGGCCGGGGCGGGCCCGGCGAAAACCCCCGCGAGCCGGCATCGACAGGTCCGGCGGTGGCTCGCCGACCGGAAGCAGTAGAATCCGACGCTCACCGAAAAGGAGACGACAATGAAGCGCGTGCTGATCGGAGCCCTCCTCGCCTCCGTCGTGATGTTCGTGTGGGGGTTCCTCTTCTGGGGGATCTCGCCCCTGCCGGGCCGGTTCATGAAGTCGGTGCCCGACGAGCCGGGGCTCGCCCAGAAGCTCCAGGAGGCCCTCCCCGAGACCGGCCTCTACGTCCTGCCGAACATGGGGCCCGGGGCGTCGCAGGAGGAGTTCACGAGGCGGCACCTCGCGGGGCCGCTGGCCCAGATCACGTTCGTCCGCCAGGGGACGAACCCGATGGGCGGGGGGACGATGGGAGGGGGCTGGCTGCACATGTTCGGGGCGGCCCTCCTGATGGGGGTGATCCTCCTCCAGGTGCCCGGGGTCCCGACCCCCTACCAGCGCTTCTGCATCCTCGCCCTGGTGGCCGCGGTGGCCGCGTACTGGACCAACCTCGGCAAGCCGATCTGGTGGCACCAGCCCTGGGACTTCCACCTGCTCTACGCCGTGTACGACCTGACGAGCCTGCTGATCGCCGCGGCGATCCTGGGCTGGTACGTGAAGAAGGCCTGAACGTCGCTCCGAGCCTGGGGCCGGCCTCAGCTCCCCGGCCCCCGGCGCTTCCGCGCCGCGTCGACCTGCTGCTGGAACGCGAGGAGGTCCTTCGCCCGGGACCAGGCCTGGCCTCGGCCGCGGCGAGGCGCCGTGCTACGTTGGGTCCGAGGGGGAGCGCGAGGGCGTTCCGCTCCTGGAGGACGAGAAGCGATGGATCCTCTCACCCAGGGACTGCTGGGAGCGAGCTTCGGCCAGGCGCTCTGCGGCCGGGCGCTCGGCCGACGAGCGCTGGTGTGGGGCGGGCTCGTCGGCATGACCCCCGACCTCGACGTGGCGATGAACGCGACCGGGCCGATGGGCGAGTGGCTCCACCACCGGGGGGCCTCCCACTCCCTCTGGTTCGGCCCCGTGGTGGGACCGCTCGTGGGCTGGCTGCTGTGGCGCCTCCACGGCCGGCGGGACCCCCTCGCCGCCTGGATCGGTCTCGCGGTCGTGGCCCTCTTCACCCATCCCCTGCTCGACGTCTTCACGAGCTACGGGACGATGCTGCTCGCCCCGTTCTCGGACCGGCGGTTCGCCTGGGACGCGGTGGCGATCGTCGACCCCGCCTACAGCCTCGTCCTGGTCGCCGCGCTGGGGCTCGGCCTGGCGTGGGGGCCGGCGAGCGGGCGGGCCCGGATCGTGGCCGCGGCCGGCCTCGCCCTCACCACCGCCTACCTGGGCTACGGTCTCGTGCTGAACCACCGGGCCGAGGACCTTGCCCGTCGCCAGCTCGCGGCCGAGGGAGTGACCGCCGCCGAGGTGCGGGCCTATCCCACCCTCCTCCAGGTCTACCTGCGGCGGGTCGTGGTCCGGCGGGGAGACGAGCTGCGGGTGGGCTGGCTGAGCCTGTGGCGCCCCGCCCCCCTCGAGTGGCACCGCTTCGCCGACGCGCGCCATCCCCTGGCGGCGGCCGCCCGGGCCACCGAGGAGGGCCGCATCCTCGAGTGGTTCGCGATGGGGCAGACGGCGGCGGCCCTCGTCCCCTCGGCGAGCGGCACCGTGGTCGAGATCGACGACCTGCGCTACGGGTTCCCCTCGCGCCCGCAGGCGGGGCTATGGGGCATCCGGGTCCGCTTCGACCCCGACGGCCGGATCGAGGGCCGCCCCCAGCGGGTGGACCGGCCCCTCCCCGCTCCCGCGCCCGTGCTCCTCGGCCAGCTCTGGCGGGGGACGTTCGGGCTGGCGCCCTGACGCCGGCTCAGGGTCCCGATTCCCCTCCCACGATCACCCAGGACCTTTGAAACGAATTTTCGAAGCTGGCGACGCTCTGAAAGAACGGCGCCCTTTGTTTTCAAACTGCCCGGCCGTGTGGCACAATGCCGAACCTGATGGATCCGGGCGAGTTCCGGGCGCCGGCGGCAGGCCGCGTCGTCAGGGTTCCGGCAGGGTACGCGGCCTTCCTGCCTGCGCCGCTGCCACCGCGCCTCGTTTACGACGACGGCCTCGTGCTGGCCCTTTCCCGGGCGGACGCTGCGCTCGGGGAGCTGTCGGGGCTCGGGCGGCAGCTTCCGAGCCCCGAGCTGTTGATCGCGCCTTACGTGCGGCGCGAGGCCATCTTTTCTTCCCGGATCGAGGGGACCCGAACTCGGCTCGCGGAGTTGCTGCGCGAGGAGGCATCGGCGGGCAGGGAGCGACCGGACGACGTTCGGGAGGTGAGGAACTACGTGCGGGCCCTGCAATACGGCCTGGGGCGGCTGAAGCACCTCCCTCTATCGCTCCGTCTCGTGAGGGAGCTGCACCAGCGCCTGATGGCGGGCGTGCGGGGAGAGCGGGCGACCCCGGGGGCGTTCCGTCGGTCGCAGAACTGGATCGGGCCCTCGGGGAGCACGCCCGACACGGCCCACTACGTGCCGCCCCCTCCCCTCGAGATGGGCGAGGCTCTGCACGACTGGGAGCTGTTCCTGCACGAACGTGGCTCTATGCCCGACCTCGTACAGTGCGCGCTCGTCCATGAGCAGTTCGAGGCCATCCACCCGTTGCTGGACGGCAACGGCCGGGTGGGCCGCCTCCTGATCACGCTGTTCCTCGTCGAGCGCGGGCGCCTGAGCCAGCCACTGCTGTACCTCTCCGACTACCTCGAGTCCCATCGAGACGAGTACTACGCTCGCCTCCAGCGCGTCCGCACCGACGGCGACTGGAACGGATGGCTGGGGTACTTCCTGGCGGGCGTGAACCTGACCGCGCGGAAAGCCGTGCGGCAGGCGGCGCAGTTGATGGACCTGCGCGAGCGGCTGCGCCGGAGGCTCGTTGCGCGGCCGCGGGCGCTGCTCCTGGTAGACGAGCTGTTCAAGAACCCCTACGTGGACGTGGCCCGTGCGAAGAAGGCGCTCGGCGTGACGCACCCAACCGCGCGACAGGTGATCCGAGTGCTCGAAGAGGAGGGAATCCTGAAAGAGGTCACGGGTCGCCGCTGGGGACGGCTGTTCCTCGCCCGACCGATCCTGAAGGCGATCGAAGAGCCGGCGCCGGAGCGCTGAGCATGGCCCGGAGGGCGACCTTCCATGAGCCTGCATTCAAGAACACGTTCAACTTCGATCTCAATGCGTTCCTGAGGGCTACCGGGCCGGTGCTGGCGCGCCTCACTTCCCCCGCGGGAACACCTGGAGCGCCTTCCCGTCCTGCGACCAGTCGCAGCCGTTGACCCGCACCACGATGTCGAACGCCTGGTCCCACCGGACCCGGCTCAGCTTCAGGACCACGCTGCCTCTCACCACGGGGTCGATCGCGACGGTGGCCTCGCCGATTGCCGCGAGCTCCGCCAGGCCGTCGCGCAGGTCGCGGCCGGGCTCCCGGGCCCCGGTTCCCCAGTCCAGGTCGATGCGCCGGCCCGTGTAGCGGCGCGGCGCGGGGAGCCGGGGCGGCGGGGCGACCAGGAGGACGTTGTCCTGCCACTGGTACGCGAGCCCGTGCGCCGCGAGGACCTCGTCGAGGTACCGGTCCCACGGCACGTCGTCGGCGCGGAGGGTGAACCGCCCCCGCACTCCCGGGAACACGACCACGTTGAGGCCGCTGATGTCCGCCACGAGGCGGAAGAGGTCTCCGAGGTCGCCGTCGTCGATGTCAAGGGTCACCGGGCGGCCGCGGTACGCGGGCCTCGTGGGGACGCCGGGCCATCCGATGGCGAGGGTGGGCCGTTTCGGATCCGACCGATCGACGGTGAACGAGACCTGGGACCAGACCTCCGCCCACCGCGCCTCCCCCGGCAGCGCCCCCCCGAGGGCCTGCACGAGGAGCGCCTTCTGGGGGGGACCGGCTCCCGGCGCGCTCGCCGCCCGCTCGAACGCCCGCACGGCTCCCTCGAAGTCGCCGGCGCCGCGGCGCGCCGCCCCGAGGCGGACCAGCGCCTCGGCCCGCAGCTCCGGGGGGGCGTCCGGGGCGTCGGCGACCGCGGCCAGGGCCTCCACGGCGGCGTCGAAGCGGCCGAGGTCGGTCTCCACCTTGCCCTGGGCGAGAAGGTCCAGCAGGCGCCGGGGAGCGGGCGTTTCGGCGACGGCGTTCCGGGGGCCGGCGACGATCAGGGCGCCGGCGAGAAGGGACGCAGACAGCAAGCGGCTCACGAGAGGTGGCGTCATTCGGCAGCCTCCTTGGCTCCGCCCGTCGATGGAGCGGATGGGAGGAGGATGACGCCTTCCCCGGTCACGATCGTCGGCGTCCCGTCAGGCGCCGTCGGCGCGGGTCAGGCGGTACCCCGTCCCCCGCACGGTGTGGATCCAGCGGGGACGGCGGGGATCGTCGCCGAGGGCGCGGCGGAGGGCCATGACGTGGTTGTCCACCTTGCGGAGGGTGGCCTCCGACTCGAGGCCGCACACCTCCTCGACGATGTCGGCCCGGGGGACGACCTCGCCGCGCCGCGAGGCGAGGACCTTGAGGACGAGGATGTCGTGGGGGGTCAGGTCGAGCGCGCCGCGGGGTCCCCTCGCGGTCATGCCCCGGAAGTCGAACCGCGCCCCGCCGAGGTCCACCTCCTCGGGCTCGGGAGCGGGGCCGGCCCCGGCCCGGCGCAGGAGGGCCCGCACCCGGGCGAGGAGCTCCCGGAGGGCGAAGGGCTTGGGCAGGTAGTCGTCCGCCCCCAGCTCCAGGCCCACGACCCGGTCCACCACCTCGCCCCGCGCGGTCAGCATCAGGACCGGCACGCGGTCGCCGGCCCCGCGCAGCTCGCGGAGGACGTCGAGCCCCGAACGCCCGGGGAGGAGGACGTCCAGCACCACGAGCTGCGGCCGGATCTCGCGGACCGCCGGCACCGCCTGGTCGCCCCGGGCGACCACGCGCACCTCGTATCCCTCGTCGCGGAAGTGGTCGGCGAGCCCGCGCGCGAGGGCCGGCTCGTCCTCCACGACCAGCACCCGGGGGGTCACGGCCGGGCCTCCCCGCCGGGGCGATCGCCGGCGGGGGGAGGGCGGGCGGGGAGCCGCAGGGTGAAGACGCAGCCGCGTCCCTCCTCGCTGACGAGGTCCACCCGCCCGCCGTGGGCGTGGGCCACCTGCTCGGCGAAGTGCAGACCCAGGCCGGTGCCGGGAGCCTCCGTCCGGCCCCGCGCGAAGCGGCCGAAGAGGCCCCGGCGGTCGCGCCGTCCGATGCCCGGTCCGTCGTCGGAGACGAACAGGCTGACGATCTCGCCGTCGGCCGAGGCCCCCGCCTCCACGTTCCCGCCCGGGCGGCCGTGCTTGATCGCGTTGTCGAGGAGGTTGATCACGGCGCGGCGGACCGCCTCCCCGTCCCAGGTCGCGGTCGGCAGGGGAGCGGCGGGCCGGCAAGTGAGGGTCACGTCGCGCCGCTCGGCCCGGGGACGGATGAGCGCGACCGCCGAGCGCAGGAGGTCGGCCGGCTCGACGGGAGCGAAGTCGGGCCGCTCGCTCGCCCGGGTCGCCGCGAGCACGCGCTCGACGAGCGCCTCCAGGCGCTCGCTCTCCTCGGCGACGAGGCTCCCGTACTCGCGCGGGTCGCCGCGGCCCTGGGCCAGCCTCTCGCCGAAGAGGCGGATCGCGGCGAGGGGAGTCCGTAGCTCGTGGGTGACGCTCGCGAGGAACCTCTTCTCCCGGGCGTTGGCCCGGGCCTCGGCGTGGACCGCCCGGCCCACCGCGAGCAGGCAGGCGATCGACGCCGGTACCGCGATCCAGAGGGCGCCGCGCAGCGCGCGGAGGCGGAGGGTCTCGGCATCCCGCCGGGGAAGGCGCAGCGAGAGGCCAGGGACGTCGGGCACGGCGACGGACACCCCCGCCCCGGGCTCCGAGCCCGCGACGGGCGTGACCGCGGGCCCGACGCGGGCCATCCCGAGGAGAGTGGCGGCGGGCACCTCGTAGCCGACGCGATGGACGCCGTCGACGGTCCAACCCCCGACCCGGCCCTCGCGGTGGATGCGACGGAAGGCGGGGGCTCGGGGAAGGCCGGCGGCGCCCCCCGCCTCGCGGAGCCGTCGGGCCAGGACCGTCGCCCGGGGGTCCGATCCGACGCCGAGGGCCCGGGCCAGGAACGGCAGGTCGTCGGGCCGGACGGGGAGGGCGCCCGACAGGAGCCTTTCCGCGACGTCGGGTGGGGGAGGCTCGCCCGGCCCGGAAACGCCGCCGGGCGGGCCGAGGGCCAGGCGCGCGAGCACCGCCTCGGGGAGGCCGCTCGGCCCGGAGCCGGTCGAGTGCAGCAGTCGCGCCAGCTCCGCGCGCGCCCGGAGGCGGTAGGGGCGCGCCCCCGGTCCCGGGGCGGAGGCGGCCGGGGGGATCGGGAGCCGCTCGACGACGCCGCCGCCGGGCGCCGCCGGCGAGAGCACCCGCTGTTCCAGAGAGGCGAGGGCCGCGCTCACCGAGCGGGTGGTGAGACGCGCGGTCTCCGCGAACGCCCGCTCCGCCTCCTCCTCGGCTCGGCGCACCTGGCCCTCGAGGGCGCGGTCGGCCACCCACCCGAAGCCCACGAGCGTGCAGGAGACGAGGGCGAACAGGAGGGTCGCGGACCGCGCCACCCCCCTATCTTGCCCCAGGGGGTCCCGCGGGAGTGTCAGGCAACGGTCAGCGGACGTTCCCGGGGGACGCCCTGGCCCTCAGGCCTCCTTCAGCAGCTCGTAGCCCTCCGACCGCGCGACGTAGGTGGCGGCGGTCAGGTCGCCGACGACGTTGAGGGTCGTCCGGCACATGTCGAGGATGCGGTCGACCCCGAGCACGATCGCGATGAGCGCCGGGTTCACCCCGACGGTGGCGAGGACGAGAATGATGAAGGGGATGGAGCCGGAGGGCACCCCCGCGGTGCCGATGCCCCCCAGGATGGCCATGTACACCACCATGAGCTGCTGGCCGAGCGTCAGGTCCACCCCGGCGAGCTGGGCCAGGAACAGGACGGTGACCCCTTCGTAGAGCGCGGTGCCGTTCTGGTTGGCGGTGGCGCCCACCGTGAGCACGAAGCTGTTGATCTGGCGGGGCACCCCCAGGTTCTCCTCGGACACCCGGAGGGCGGTGGGGAGGGTGGCGTTGGAGGACGAGGTGGAGAACGCGGTCAGCATGACCGTCTTCACCCGCCGGAAGAACTCGAGGGGCGGGATGCGGGAGAGGACGGCCAGGGAGATCGAGTAGACGCCGAACATGTGGATGGCGAGGCCGAGGAGGACGGTCACCACGAACCAGGACAGCGCCCCCAGGAGGTCCAGGCCGAAGCGGGCGACGTTGTTGAACAGCAGGCAGGCGACCGCGTAGGGGGCGATCTGCATGATCAGGTCGACGACCTTGGCCGACACCGCGTAGACGGCCTCGAGCACCCGCACCAGGGGGGCGCCCACCGCCGCCGGGAGCAGGGTGAGGGCGACCCCGACGACGAGGGCCACGAACATGAGCTGCAGCATCTGCGGGGTCTCGGCGGCGGAGACCGCGTAGAGCGGGTTCGCGGGGACGACCGTCTTCACCACCTGCATGAGGGGCGACTCCGGGGGCCCCCCGCGCTCCCCCGCGGCCGCGGCCACGCGCTGCTCGGCGTCGGCGCCGTAGCGGGCCTTCAGCATCTCCGCGGTCTCGGGCCGGATGCGCTCGCCCGGGCGGATGGTGTTGGCGAGGGTCAGGCCGATCAGCACCGACACCGCCGAGATGGCGAAGCAGTAGGCGAAGGACCGCACGCCTACCCGGCCGAGCCGGCGGACGTCCCCGATGCCCGCCACCCCCACGACGAGGGAGGACGCGATCAGGGGGACGACGATCATGAGCAGCGCGCGGAGGAAGAGCGTCCCCACCGGCTCGGTGACGTGGTAGACGAGCCAGCTCACCCCGGGGTGGGCGCCCCCCCAGGCGGCGTTGACCGCCAGGCCGCCCAGCACGCCCGTCCCCAGGCCGGCGAGGATGCGGGTGTGGAGCGGCCAGCCCCGGGGGCGGTCGGGGGTCTCGTCCTTGAGGTCGGTGGTCAGCTCGCGCTCGAACGCGTCCGGCGCGGGCGGCTCCCGCTCCTCACCCATGTCCCCCCCTCGTGTGTGGCGCGCCTGGCGATTCTACCGCTAGTTGGCACGCGTCCAGAGAGCCGGCGTGCTCGGCGGCGTCCACCCCGCCTGCGACGTGTGCGCCTGGCGGCAACGGTACCGGGCTCCCTCGTAGGTGACCTCCTCGTCCAGTGCGTATTGGACCGGATAGTCCCAGTTCGTGCTCACCGGCAGCTTTATCCACAGCGCGGGCGTCCGCGGCGGGCTCCAGTCTGGCTGCGACCGATGGGCCTGGAAGCAGCGCCAGGTGTG
>Ga0268386_10002158_pt1 | contig 13861 bp, 11 predicted proteins | sample RVTome_15_FD_200260 | JGI IMG/M metagenome (GOLD analysis project Ga0268386, IMG submission 200260) | Soil microbial communities from uranium-contaminated site in the Upper Colorado River Basin, Wyoming, United States - RVT150D86... ...
CTCCCGCCGAGCCCGCCGGAGGAAGACACCGAGTGGTATGTCCGCCAAGCGGATCGCTTTGCCGTTCTTGCGCCCCATGTTCTGGATTTCGAAGGCCTCGCGCAGCCGCTTAGCACCGAGGGCCGTCGAAAGACTTTCTCAGCCTGGCGTGAGCGCGTGAAGGCGGAAGCCCAGTGGCCCCTCCGTCGTGGCTGGTAGTAGGTGTGGCGTCGCCACGTCAGGGAGAAGCGAGTAAGAGCGAAATCGACAATCGGAGCCCGATCTTGCAAACGGACAGGCGATAGGCATGGCGGACCGCCTCAGCGGAAGCGAGTGCGGGGTTACAGATCCCACCCGAAAATCTCGGCGACGTCGGACAGGGTTCTGCGATCTAAGTCATAAAGGTCGAGCTGTTGTTGCAACGGAGCGCCTGTTTCCCCCAGCGCACAAAACGAAAGAGCGATAGAGACGTCACCGACCGCAACGTAGAGCGCGTCTCCGAGTGTCGTCATCTCACTTGGCAGAAGATCGATTAGCTCGTTGAGTTCCTGATCCACCGGATCCGAGCGATCCTGCAAATCCTGACATTCAGCTTGAGTAGGCCCACCCCGCAGCTGAAGCATGATCATCCCGGCCTCGCTCAGAGCTTGCTCGAATCGACCTCCGTAGGCGGACAACCAATCAGAGCCTGAGACAGCTTCAGGTCCGACTGTCGTTGTCGTTCGCTCCTCGGCGGGCGCTGTCGCGGGCTCAACCGTCGTGAATGTGGTCCCCCCCAGCTCGGTTGTGCTCGTAATTCCTCCGCACCGCAACCCATCACGACTATTACGAGAACCAATGGTCCAATAGCTCTCAGAAGGAGTGCCACAAGCTGAACCCAGTCCTACCGATTGCATCTCAAAGCTGACTGGCTGCAAACCGATCTGCAAACGCCGGGAGGAAAGTAGCCCGCACGCGAGGACATGAACCGCGATGATGCTGGCCACGAAAACCCGCTACCGCCTCGCAGAACGCGCCATGAGGACATGAGCGGATACGGCGTCCGACGCTCTTTTAACCCGAAGGTTGTGGGTTCGATTCCCACGGGACCCACCGACACGATCAGACCTACGACCTGGCCTCTCGCAACTCTGGTGGGTGCCCGGTCTGGCGCTACGCCTGCTTGCACACCTGACGTTGTGTCCCCAGGCCGTCGATGCTCAGGCTGACCACATCGCCGGCTCGGAGAAAGCGCGGCGGGTCCATGGCTAACCCCACCCCAGGTGGCGTACCGGTGTTGATCAGATCGCCTGGCTCGAGAACCATGAACTGGCTGGCGTACCAGACCAGGTACCCCGGATCGAAGATCATGGTCCTGGTGTTGCCATCCTGAGTGATTTCGTCGTTCACCCAGGTCCTCATGCCGAGGTCCAACGGGTCGTCGACCTCGTCCTTTGTCACCAGCCAGGGCCCCAACGGGTTGAAAGTGGCCGCCGACTTGCCCTTGGTCCACTGCCCGCTCCGCTCGAGCTGGAACTCACGCTCGGAGACGTCGTGGGAAACCGCATAACCGGCGATTGCCTTCCAACCGGCGGCCTGATCGGGGAGATAGCTCGCCCTCAGCCCGATGATGACGCCCAGCTCCACCTCCCAGTCTGTCTTGCTACTTCCCTTGGGGATCAGCAGGTCGTCGTCGGGCCCGACCACGGTGTTGGTCGCCTTCTGAAACAAGATCGGCTCGGCGGGGATAGGAGCACCGGTCTCTCGGGCGTGATCCTCGTAGTTGAGGCCGATGCAGAGAACCATCCCAGGCCGGGCGACACACGATCCGAGTCTCCCCTCGAGGACGGGCAGGGACTCAGGGTTTGCCTCTGCGATGCGCTCGAGCCCTCCGCCGGCCAGCATCGGGCCGCTGATGTCGTCGACGATCCCGGATAGGTCGTGGGCCAGCTCGTCGGCAGTGACGATCGCCGGCTTCTCTGCTCCGGGCGGTCCGACCCGGGCCAATCTCATCTCGGGCTCCTCCGGCGACAGGTCATCGTCGAGGCACCCTAAAGCGGTCTCGCACGACCTGGAGGAGCCGTTGACACCTTCTGAGAGCGCTGGTACAAATCGTCGTTAATGAAATAGCCGTTTCATTAAGCAAAACGGCTCCCGGCATTGAGGAGTCCCCATGCCCCCGACCGATCCACCACAAACGCCCCCACTCACCGGCCGCCCCGACGGTCTGTCCCGCCGCCAGTTCCTGAAACTATCCGGGGCCGCGGTCATCCTGGCCGCCTGCGCCCCCGAGGAAGTGGTGAGCACAACCCAGGCCCCGGGGACCACCGCAGCCCCAGGGACCACCGCCCCCTCGGCGACGGGGACGATCAGATTCCTCAATGCCGAGAACTTCTGGGCCGACTGGTCGCCCTATTCGTCGACCGCGTTGAGCCAGAACAGGCTGGAAAGGCAGGTCTACGACTTTCTCGTCGACTATCCGAGCGGCGACATCAGCCAGCCGGCGCCGATGCTTGCCACGGAGTGGAGCCAGGTCGACGAGCTCACCTGGGAGTTCAGCCTCCGCGAGGGAGTGATGTTCCATGACGGCCAACCCCTCACCGGGGAAGACGTCAAGGCGTCGGTGGAATGGGCGTCCGACCCCGACCGCAGCGCCTACTCCCTGAACTGGCTTCCCGCACAGGTTGAGGTCGTCGACGCTCTCACGGTCCGGATCTCCACCGAGCAGCCCTTCGCGGCCATGCTCCCCGCTCTTGGATGGCATACCCCGATCCTCTCTGCGGCGTGGCTCGGGGGAGACCAGGAGCGGCTGGCCGGCGAGCCCAACGGCACCGGAGCGTTTCGCCTCGTTGACGATCAGGTCGAGGCCAAGACCATGGAGTCCAACGCCGGCTACTGGGGTGGCGCTCCCAGCGTCCAAACCCTGATCTGGGAGTTCATCCAGGACCCGCAGACCCGGCTCAGCGCCCTGCTCGCCGGTGATGCCCAGGTGATCGACCGCGTGCCACCGGAGCAGCTCGGCACGTTGCAGGGGGAGGCGGAGGTGCAATTGGTGTCGTCTACCGCCATCGAGAGCATCAACCTCTTCGTCCGCCCCGGGCGGCTTCCTTTGTGGGACGAGAACGCCAGCTTCCGCCGCGCCGTGAACTGGTCTTTCGATCGAATCCCGCTGGTGGAGAACCTGGTGCTGGGAGGGAGCGCGGTGGCGGGCAGCTTCATCCCCACCAACACCCTCTACTACCAGCAGCAGGAGCCGGCGTACGCCTTCGATCAGGCCACCGCGGAGTCCGAACTGGCCGCCGCCGGGGAGAATCCGGAGTTCGAGCTCTGGGTGGCCGAGGGCTTCCAGCCCCGATCTGTTGAGGTGGTGCAGGCCATGGTGGCGCAGATGGAACAGGTCGGGTTGCAGCCGAGGGTGGTCACCACCGACATCGGCGGCATGGTCGACGACATCTTCAGCGAGACCGGCACCGGCGCCATGTACCACATCAGCTGGGCCACGAACGGCGACCCGGCGCCGGCCTCGGCGGTGTACTCGTCCGCGTTCGCCTGGTGGTTCGGAGATGAGCGTCTCCAGGAGCTGGTCGAGCTGGGCGCCACCACTCTCGACCCTGCCCAGCGTCAGCAGCACTACGAGGACCTGCAGGCCCACATGTGGGAGCAGGCGTGGCATGTGCCCCTGTACAACAGCGACTTCACCATCGCCCACAGCTCGAATGTGCAGGGCATCACTATCCAGCCCAATGTGCTGAAGACCGACTTCCACCAGGCCGAGATCGTGTCCTAGTGGTCTCTCGCCCCATTCGTGCGACGGACCACTGAATAGATTGGGCGCCGTGGAGAGACCACCGGGCCCCCCGGTCTGCGCCCGCCCCAGCTGATGGCCCGGGCCTTCCTGGTCAGGCTCGGCCAGATGGTCCTGGTCGTATGGGCTGTGGTCACCATCGTCTTCTTCATCCTCCGCCTCACCACCGGTGACCCGGCCCGTCTCATGAACGCCCCGGGCACTCCCGAAGAGGTCATCACCCGCACCCGAGAGCGTCTCGGCACCGACAAGCCGCTCCTCGCCCAATACGGCGACTACCTGGTGGACATGGTCCAGGGCGATCTGGGGACGTCTTTCCGGGGCGCGACCCCGGTGGCCGATGCAGTCGTTGCCGCCCTCCCCAACACCCTGATGCTGGCGGGAATCGCCGTTGTCCTGGCGGCGGCGCTGGCTCTGCTCCTGGGCAGTCTCGCTGCCCGTCGGCCCAACGGGCTCCTCGACCGGGCCGTCCTCGCCTTTGTGGCCCTGGCCCAGGCCACGCCCGCCTTCTGGCTGGCTGTGATCCTCGTCCTGTTCTTCTCATTGCGTCTCAGATGGTTTCCTGCCATCGATCTCACCGGTCCCAAGAGCTTCGTGCTGCCGGTGGCCACGCTGGTGATCACTCTCAGCCCAGTTCTCATCCGCACCGTCCGCCAGTCATTCATCGAGACCATGGGAGAGGACTTCATCAGGGCGGCCCGTGCCCGCCGGGTCCCGGAGCACAGGCTGTTCCTGGTGCACGGTCTCAAGGTCGCCGCCCTCCCACTGGTCACCCTGATCGGCCTGCAGCTCGGCTTCCTCCTCGCCGGGGCGGTGGTGGTGGAGGCCATCTTCAACTGGCCCGGCATCGGGAAGCTGATCCTCGATGCCCTGGCCAGCCGCGACTTTCCCATGATCCAGGGCGGCGTGTTGGTTGCGGCGGTTGCCTTCGTCCTACTCAACCTGATTGTCGATCAGGTCTACGGGGTGCTCGACCCGCGGGTCCGGGTGGGGCCTCGGTGACCGACGCCATCAGCGTCGTCGAAGAGGCCGCTCCCCGGCAGGAGGCGGCCGGGGTCAGGGCGATGCGGGGTCTGGCCCGCCGGCCGACTGCAGTGCTCGGCGCCATCGGGGTGGCGGTCATCCTGGTCGCCGCGGTGTTCGCACCGATCATCGCTTCCTTTGAGCCCTCTTCCCAAGATCTTGCCCAGAGCCTTCGACCGCCGGTGTGGGACGGTGGAGACGTCGACCATCTCCTGGGTACCGACGCCCTGGGGCGAGACGTGGCCAGCCGGCTCCTATTCGGCGCCCGCAACTCCCTGATGATCAGTTTGGGGGCGATGCTCCTCGGGTCGCTGCTTGGGTTGGCCACCGGGCTCGCCGCCGGGTTCTTCGGAGGACGAGTCGACTCCCTGCTGATGCGCCTCGGCGACATCCAGCTCGCTTTTCCCTTCATCCTCCTGGCGATCGCCATCCTGGGGACACTCGCCGACCGGAACGTGGGACACATGATCCTGGTACTCGGCATCCCGGGATGGATCGTCTACGCCCGGGTGGTGCGTAGCCGAGTGCTGTCCGAGAAGGAGAAGGAGTACGTGCTCGCCGCCAGGTCGGTGGGGGCCTCGGGGATGCGTCGGCTACGTCGATATGTGCTGCCCTCGGTGTGGCAGGTGGTGCCGGTGATCGCCCTCCTCGACGTGGGGTTTCTCATCATCACGGAGTCGACTCTCAGCTTCCTCGGCCTCGGTCTTCCGCCGCCGGCGGCGTCATGGGGTCTCATGCTGGCCGAGGGTCGCAAGAACATGCTGATCTCGCCGTGGCTGTCCATCCTGCCCGGCCTCGCCATTCTGGTCACAGTGCTCAGCATCAACCTGGTGGGCGATGGCCTCGCCGACGTCCTCGACCCCCGACTCCGCAAGGGCACGTTCCGCCGGAGATTGCTCCGGGGCCCGGTCCCACAGCCGGTAGGGGCTGAGCGCGCGCTGCTCTCGGTGCGCGACCTCTCCGTCGAGTTTCCCATGGGCCGACGGGTGATAAAGGCGGTGCGCCACGTCGACTTCGACGTGCGTAGGGGCGAGACCTTGGGCGTGGTGGGTGAGTCGGGCTCGGGAAAGTCGGTGACAGCCCTCTCCATCATCCAGCTCCTGGACGCACCGGGCAGGGTCACCTCGGGTCAGATCATCTTCGACGGCCGCGACCTGGCCCGGATCCCCGACCGCGAGATCAGGGAGATGCGAGGGTCGAGGATCGGGATGATCTTCCAGAATCCGGCGGCGTCACTCAATCCGGTGCTCAGCATCGGCCATCAGATGGCGGAGGCGATGACCCGTCTCGACTCCCTCGAGGACGGGGACGTCGGAGCCGCTTCCCGTCGTGCCCTGCGCTCGGTGGGCATCGGCGATCCGGAGAGAATCCTGCGCCAGTACCCGTTTCAGCTCTCGGGGGGGATGAACCAGCGAGTGATGATCGCAATCGCCATGGCCGCCAAGCCCGACCTGCTCATCGCCGACGAGCCCACCACGGCCCTCGACGTCACCACCCAGGCCCAGATCCTCGATGAGCTGCGGGAGATCACAACCCGGCAAGACACCAGCCTCATCCTCATCACCCATGACATCGCCCTGGTCGCCGAGCGGGCCGACACGATTCTGGTGATGTACGCCGGGCAGGTGGCCGAGTGCGGCCCGGCGAGTCGGGTGGTCTCCGAGCCCGGCCACCCGTACACCCGGGCATTGCTCGACTCGGTCCCCCGAGCCGACATCGAGTCCGGTGTCAAGTTGCAGGCCATCAGTGGCGAGCTCCCCGACCCGGCGACGGTCCCGCCGGGATGCCCCTTCGCTCCCCGTTGTCCCGAGGTGATGGAGATCTGCCAGCGGGTCAACCCGCCATCGTTCACTGTCGCGGCCGACCATTGGGCGGCATGTCACCTGTGGGCTCCCCAGGAAGCCGAGGTGTCAGCATGACCCGCCCCCTGCTCGAGGTCGACGACCTCCACAAGCACTTCGACGTCCGCTCCAGCCGCTTCTCTCGGAAGTCCAAGCAAGTGCGCGCCGTGGATGGGGTCAGTTTCACCATGACCGAGGGGGAGACCCTGGGTCTGGTGGGAGAGAGCGGCTGTGGCAAGTCCACCCTGGCGAGGACCGTGCTCTTCCTCGAGGCGCCGACATCGGGTGAGATCAGGTTCCAGGGACAGACCCTCTCCGAGCCCGACCTGACCCAACTGCGGCGGGGCGCACAGATGATCTTCCAGGACCCCTACAGCTCCCTTCCCCCCCGGATGCAGGTGTCCAAGATCATCAATGACCCGCTGCTCATCCATCATGTGGTTCCCGAAGATGAGATGGAGGACCGGGTGAACGCCCTCCTCGTCGCCGTGGGACTCTCACCCGACCTGGGATCGGCGTTGCCCCATGAGCTGAGCGGTGGCCAGCGCCAACGCGTGGGCATCGCCCGGGCGCTGGCCGTCGAGCCCTCACTCGTCGTGGCAGACGAGGCGGTCTCCTCGCTGGACGTGTCGGTGCAGGCGCAGATCCTCAATCTGCTCAAAGAGCTGCAGGAGGAGCGAGGGCTTGCCTACCTGTTCATCTCCCACGACCTCGGTGTGGTCAAGTACATGAGCCACCGCATCGCGGTCATGTACCTCGGCGAGATCGTGGAGCTGGCCTTCACACACGATCTGCACGAGCGGGCCCTCCATCCTTATACCAGAGCGCTGATGTCGGCGGTCCCGTCGATCCATCGGCGAGGCGGGACCCGAATCCATCTCGAGGGGGAGCCGCCCGACCCCTCGGAACCACCCAGTGGGTGCACCTTTCACCCCCGCTGTCCCATGGCCCAGCCCATCTGCCGTGTGAAGAAGCCGGAGCTCGATGAGTGGCTGCCGGGGAGGGTGGCGGCGTGTCACTTCGCCCTCTCGACTACCGACGACCTGCCCCCCAAGATCGAGGCGGAGCCGTGACGGTCTCGGTCGGCGTGATCGGTCTCGGCTTCATGGGCTCGAAGTGGGCCCGTGCCCTCGCGGAGCACGCGGGGGCGAATCTCACCCTGGTCAGCGATGCGCGGGAAGAGCTGGCTAGGGAGCTGGCGTCGGCCTGGGACACCAAGCACGTCGCCGATCCCATGGAGGCGGCGGCGCATCCCGACCTCGATGGCGTGGTCATCGCCACCCCGGAGCACGCCCACGTCGACCTCGCCCTCGCTGCCTTGGAGGCGGGGAAGGCCCTGGCAGTGGAAAAGCCCCTGGCCGAAACGGTGGAGGGAGCGGAGCAGATCAGGAACCGGGCCCAAGAGCTCGACCTTCCCGTCCTGGTCGGACACATCCTCAGATTCGATCCCCGTTACGCCGCCATCCGGCGGGCCATCGTCGCCGGCGAGATCGGGGCGGTACAGGCGGTGCGCAGCGAGCGGATCGGCTTGATCAGCGATCAGGACATCCTGCAGGGGCGGACCTCGATCGCCCTCTACTACGGGGTGCATGAATTCGATCTGGCGCGGTGGTACGCCGGGGAGGTGACCCGGATCTACGCCGAGCGCAGCCGCGGAGTCGTGGCGGCCGCGGGATATCAGGTGGATGACCTCTACTCGGCCATCCTCCGCTTCTCCGACGGAGCGCACGGCACTGTCATGGTGGGCTGGTCGCTACCACCGGCCACTCCGGGCTGGGGGATCGCCGGGTTCACCGTGATTGGGGAGGAGGGGGTGCTCAGGGTGAGTCAGGGGGAGCTTGGGTTCACCAAGGTGACCCGGCATGGGCTGGCCCGTGAGGATGTCCACTACGCCCCCGAAGTGGACGGTCGCCTATTCGGTCCCATGGGCATAGAGGTCGACCACTTCGTCCGCTGTGTCCAAGGAGCCACCACCCCGGTGTGCACCGCCGCCGACGGGACCGAGGCGGTGCGGGTCAGCTTTGCCATGGTGGAGGCAGCGGACAGAAGTCGACCGATTGATCTGATGCATGATTGACGAGGTGATGATGGCGAATTATTTTGGCCTTTGGCACATAGATTTCATCAGGTGAGACAGGATACGGCCAGTGAAAGCCCCTATCTGGTCCGGGCCGTGCTCCGGGTGATGGACATCTTCGACGTGCTCACCGCCAGCCCCGACGGGGTATCGCTCGGCGAGGTGGCCAGGGCCACCGATCTCCCCAAGAGCTCTGCCTTCCGATATTTGGCCACCCTGGAGAGCCGCAACTACGTAGAGAAGGACCGAGAGACAGGCAACTACCGAGTGGGTCGGGCCCTGCTCCCCACCCGAGGGCGCCAGCTCGAGTTGTTGGCCACGCGGGCGCGTCCGGTGATGGCAGAGCTCAGGGATCGCTTCGGTGAGACGGTGAACCTTGGGGTGCTCGACGGGGATCGCATCTCCTATATCGAGATCATCGAGAGCCCGAAGAGCATGCGGCTCGCCGCCCGCCCTGGTGACCGGCACCCCATCCACTCCACCGCCTTGGGCAAGGCGGTGGCGGCCACACTCCCCACCAGTGTCGTCACTGCCATTCTCGACGGCGAGGGAATGCCACAGCTCACCGCGCGCACCATCACCGACCCCGAGCACTATCTCGAGGAGCTCGCGGAGATCCGCGACCGGGGCTTCGCACTCGACGACCGTGAGAACGAGGAGGACGGGCGTTGTGTCGCCACTGCGCTCCCTGGGCTCGGGCTCCCCGCCGCCATCAGCCTCTCTGCTCCCGCCTCCCGCCTCGCCATGGAGGACGTTGCCCAGGTGGCCCGGGCCCTGGGCGAGGCGGCTTGGAAGATCTCACGGGACACGAGGCGGGACCATGAGTGAGCTGGCCCGGCTCACCTGGGAGGAGGCGGAGGAGGCCATCCGCAAGGCGAAGCTGGCACTGGTCGCGGTGGGCAGTCTGGAACAGCACGGCCCTCACCTCACCCTGGACACCGACCTCGCGGTGGCCCAGACCCTGGCCGAGCGTCTCCACGCCGAGCTGGGGGATGATGCAGTCCTCTGCCCGCCGATCCCCTACGGGCTCTCCGAGCACCACATGAGCTTTCCAGGCACCATGACCCTCCGCCCCGACACCCTGGTGGCCGTCTTCGCCGATCTCGTCGAGAGTCTCGCCACCTGGGGCCTGCGCCGAGTGCTCGTGGTCAACGGCCACGGGGGCAACATCGACGCCCTCCGCCTGGTGAGCCGTAACGCCCGCCGCGACCAGCGATCGCTGGTGGCCGCCATCATGTGGGCGGTTCTCGCCGCACCAGAGATCGCCATCCGGGCGCATAGCCCCCGGTATGGGCACGCGTGTGAGATCGAGACGTCGGTGGCCATGGATCTCATCCCCGATCGGGTGCGACATGATCGCATCGGCCGCCCTGGGGGGCGTCGCTCATCGGATGAGCTGACCGACCCTCCCCGCCCCCTTGTAGATCAGGCGGTGTGGCTGGAGGAGTGGACCGACGATGGCGCCCTCGGCGACCCCTCGCTGGCCACCCCGGAGCTGGGCAAGGAGCTCGTGGAGGTGTTCTATGAGCGGGCCCTCGCCTTCGCCCTTCGCTTCGCCACGCAGGAGCTGCCCGGGGACGAGAAGCGATGACCACGGTGCAGCAGGTCCCGCTCCGTATCGGCAGGCAATGGGTCGACGGCGACGCCGAGCCGCGCACAATCACCAGCCCGGCCACCGGCGAGGTGATCGCCGAGGCCGGCCAAGGCAGCCGCCGCGACGTTGAGCGGGCAGTCGATGCCGGCTGGGAGGCCCACCGCCGGCTCGCCGGTATGACCGTCTTCGAGAGGGCCGCCCTGGCCCACCGGATCGCCGACCTGCTCGTCGAGCGGCGCGAGGAGATCGCCCTCAGCATCAGTCTGGAGCAGGGCAAGCCATACACCGCCTCCGCCCTCCCCGAGGTCGACGTGGCCGCCGAGATGTTCCGCGACGCCGCTGAGGGGATCAGAAGGCTGGAGACATCGGTCATCCCCTCCTCGGACAAAGCGAAGCGGATGGTGACCATCCGACAGCCCCGCGGTGTCTACGGGATCCTCACCCCGTGGAACTACCCAGTGGCCATCCCCAGCGAGTACCTGTCGGCCGGGCTGGCCACCGGTAACGCCATGCTGTGGAAACCGTCGGAGTGGACCCCACTCTCGTCGTGGCATCTGGTTCGCTGCTTCATCGACGCCGAGGTGCCCGATGGCACGCTCAACCTGATCCTCGGAGACCCCGCCGAGGTCGGTGACGAGGTGGTGGGCAATCCCGGGGTGGTCGCCATCGGGCTCACCGGGAGCAGCAGGACCGGCCAGATCGTGGCGCAGCGGGCTGCCGGCAAGCCGATGCTGCTGGAGTTGGGCGGCAACGGCCCCACCATCGTCTTCGACGACGCCGACCTGGAGCACGCGGCGAGGCGAATCGCATTCGGGTCCTTCGAGAACTCAGGGCAGATATGCGACTCGACGGAGCGGATCCTGGCCCACAGAGCAATCGCCGACGAGCTGATCGGGGCCCTGGTCGAGGAGGCAAAACAGGTCCGTCTCGGCAACCCCCTCGACGAGGAGACGACCATGGGGCCCCTGACCAACGAGCCGGTGGCATCCAAGATGGACCAGCACCTCAGCGACGCCGTCGACAAGGGGGCCACTGTCGTCCTTGGAGGGTTCCGGGCCGAGGGCCACCCCACCCGGCTCTACTACCAGCCCACCGTGATCGAAGGTGTCACCTCCGAGATGAGCCTTCACCGCGAGGAGAGCTTCGGCCCGGTCGCCCCGGTTGGGGTGTTCTCCGACGAAGAGGAGGCGTTGGGCCTGGCCAACGGCTCCCCGCTGGGTCTGGTGGGCTCGGTGTTCACCTCGGACATGGGACGGGCGATCAGGGTCGCCGAGAAGCTGGAGACCGGGGTGGTCAACATCAACGAGACCTCCGCCTACTGGCAGCCCCATACCCCGTTCGGCGGTTTCAGCGGCAAGCAGAGTGGCATCGGCCGCATCGGCGGCCGCCACACCCTGGAGGAGATGACCCAGCTCAAGCTGATCACCATCGACGTCGAGGACCGGTCGCGATGAGCCTGGGCCGCAGCCGCTCCGAGGAGCTGGCGGGAAGGGCCCGGTCCCGTATACCGGGTGGGGTCAACTCCAACGTCCGTCTCGACGGCCCCCAGATCTTTTTCGAGCGGGGAGAGGGCGCCTGGCTCTGGGACGTCGACGGCAACGACTATGTCGACTATCTCCTCGGTCAGGGGCCCGCCTTCCTGGGGCATGCCTCACCAACGGTGGTGGCGGCAGTGGAGGAGGCGTCACGCAAGGGCATGGTCTACGGAGCCCAGAACCCCTACGAGGTGCAGGCCGCCGAGTTGCTCTGCGAGACGCTGGGCTGGCCGGACATGGTCCGCTTCGGGTCGTCGGGCACCGAGATGGTACAGGCGGCTCTTCGTCTCGCCCGAGCCGCCACCGGTCGCACGCGCTTCGTCCGCTTCGGGGGTCACTACCACGGCTGGCTGGACAATGTCCTGGTCGCCTCCGACGGCGACCACTATTCGCCGGCGAGCGCCGGGCAGCCCGCCGACTCCCTCGCCCACACCGTGACGCTGCCCTGGAATGACCTCGACGTGGTGGCGGCGGCGCTCGACGGTGGCGAGATTGCCGCGGTGATAATGGAGCCGGCAATGCTCAACGCGGGGGCGATCGCCCCCCGGGAGGGTTATCTGGCTGGAGTCCGGAACCTCTGCGACCGCCATGGGACCATCCTCATCTTCGACGAGATCATCACTGGGTTCCGTCTCGGCGCCGGAGGAGTAGCCGGACTCTACGGGGTCACCCCCGACCTGGCCACCTACGGAAAGGCGATGGCGGGGAGCTGGCCGGTGGGCGCCCTCGCCGGCCCCGCCCACCTCATGGAGCGGATCGGCACCGGTGAGGTCACCCATGCCGGCACTTTCAATGCCAATGTGATGGGCATGGCCGCGGTGGCCGCCACCCTGCGGATTCTCGAAGAGGCTCCGCCCTATCAACAGATGGAGAAGACCGGCACCCGGCTCATGGAGGGTCTCGAGGGGATCGCATCCCGCCTCGGGATTCCGCTTAGGTTGCAGGGCTGGCCGATGGCCTTCCACGCCTCCTTCGGAAACGACGTCGAGGTGTGGGACCACCGCGACCTGGCCCTGCTCGACTCCGGTCGCTACCGAGAGTTGGCCTCCCGGCTCGTCGACAACGGGGTGTGGGTGGCAGCCCGGGGCATCTGGTACCTGTCGGCGGCCCACGGCGAGCATGAGGTGGAGGTCACCCTGGACCGGGCGGAGACCGCCCTCTCCACGCTGTGACCCGGGTCGGGATCGCCGGTCTCTGGCACGAGACCAACACCTACTCCTCTAAGCCCACCGAGCTCGAAGATTTCGCCGTCTTCGAGCTACTAGCTGGTGACGACATCATCGGAGCGCATCGAGGGACGGGGAGCGTGATCGGGGGGATGCTCGAGGTCGGCGGGTTCGACTACGTGCCCATCGCCACCGCCGGAGCCTGGCCTGCCGGCCGAGTCGCGTCGGGAACCCTCAAACAGCTGCTGCGCAGGCTTCGCGACGGTCTCCTCGAGGCCGGGAAGCTCGACGCAATCCTCCTCGACCTCCATGGCGCGATGGTGGCCGAGGGGCTCGACGACGTGGAGTTGGAGGCAGTCACCTTGGTCCGGGAGATGATCGGCGACCGGCCAGTGGTGGCGGTCCACGATCTCCATGCCAATCCATCCCCGGACTTCGTAATTCAGTGCGACGCCCTGGTGGGTTATGACACCTATCCCCATGTCGACATGAGGGAGCGCGGCCGAGAGGCGGCTCAGATGCTCGCCGCCATCCTGGGAGGGTCGCGCCTGCGCACTTTGGTGAAGAAAGTCCCGGTTCTGATCTCTCCACTACGCCAGGGGACCGACTCGGCGCCAATGACCGAGCTCAAGGCGCGAGCCGCCGAGCTGCAGGCGGAGGACGGGATCAGGAGGATCTCCCTCTTCCCCGGGTTCCCCTACAGCGACGTGGCCAGGGCCGGGTTCAGCGTCGTGGTCGTCTTCGAGGAGGGCGCAAAGGACCACGCCAGCCGGGTGGGTGCCGAGCTGGCCACCGCGGTCCAGGACGCCGACTGGTCGCTGAAGCGCCCCGATGCGAGCACGGCCGTGGCCGAGGCCATCGC
>Ga0268386_10002160_pt1 | contig 13853 bp, 12 predicted proteins | sample RVTome_15_FD_200260 | JGI IMG/M metagenome (GOLD analysis project Ga0268386, IMG submission 200260) | Soil microbial communities from uranium-contaminated site in the Upper Colorado River Basin, Wyoming, United States - RVT150D86... ...
GATCTCGCCCGTGAGCCCGAGCTCGCCGAAGGCGACGAGATCGGCGGGCAGCGGGCGCCCGCGCAGGCTCGATGCGACCGCGAGCACAGCCGGCAGATCCGCCGCCGTCTCGTCGATCCGCACTCCACCCACGACGTTTACGAACACGTCGAGACCGGCAGTCGCGACTCCGCCATGGCGATGCAGTACCGCGAGCAGCAGCGCGAGGCGGCTCGTGTCCAGCCCCACGGCGACGCGACGCGGCGCGCTACCCTGCGCGTCGTCGAGCAGCGCCTGGACCTCGACCAGCATCGGACGGCTGCCTTCGCGCGCCACCGTGACGATGCTGCCCGGCACGGGATCCGGCCGCCGCGACAGAAAGATCGCCGACGGATTGCGCACCTCCTTGAGCCCGTGTTCCGTCATCGCGAACACGCCGATCTCGTTCGCCGCGCCGAAGCGGTTCTTGACCGCGCGGATGACGCGGAAGCGGCTGCCGGGGTCGCTCTCGAAATAGAGCACCGTGTCGACCATGTGCTCGAGAATACGCGGACCGGCGATCAGGCCTTCCTTGGTGACGTGACCGATCAGGAACACCGCGGCGCCGCCGTCCTTCGCATGACGCACCAGGCGAGCGGTCGACTCCCGCACCTGCGAAGCCGAACCGGTCGACGATTCGCTCGCCTCGGTCTGCACGGTCTGGATCGAATCGACGATCAGCACCCGCGCCGCCGCGGCGGCGGCGGCATCGAGGATTGCCTCGACGCGCGTTTCTGCGATCAGCCGCAGGCTGGCCGATGCGAGTCCGAGCCTCCGCGCGCGAAGCGCGATCTGGCGCACCGATTCCTCGCCCGAGGCATACACGACCGCGCGATCACGCGACAGGGCATCGGCCACCTGGAGCAGGATGGTGGACTTGCCGATCCCCGGATCGCCGCCGAGCAAAATCGCCGATCCGGCGACCAGTCCACCGCCGAGCACACGGTCGAATTCCCCGATGCCGGTCGCTGTGCGGTCGTCGGGCTCGGCCGTGATCTCCGTCACCGTTCTGGAGACCTGTGTCGGCGCTGTCGTGATTCGGCCGGCCGCCAGGCGAACCGGCGACGCCGTCGCCTCGAGTGTGTTCCAGGCCTCGCAGGAGGGACACTGGCCCTGCCATTGCGATGTGCGCTCGCCGCAGGCGGCGCATACGTAGCTCGTTCTGGCCTTGGGCATGGTTGCGACCGGGTGGGCTGGCGATGCTAGCACGCCGTGTCCGGGCGGCCCGGATGTGTGACGGCGACGGCAATACGCCCATAGGCCAGCCCCTATACTCGCGGCGACATCATGCGTCCATCGGCCGAAGAAACCCTGATTCTGACGAGTACCGGGGGCAGATCCGGCGTGGCTCTGCCCGCGGGTCCGCCGCCTGCGACGCTCGGCCGCTACCAGATCCTGAACGCCATCGGCAAGGGCGCTATGGGTGTCGTATACAGGGCCCGCGATCCGATGATCAACCGCGAGGTCGCGTTGAAGGCGATCCCGCTGGCGGACGAATTCGAAGGCCGTGAGCTCGAGGAGGCGCGCGGGAGATTCTTCCGCGAAGCGGAGATGGCCGGCCGGCTGAGTCATCCGCACATCGTGACCATCTTCGACGCGGGCGAGCACGACGGTACGGCGTACATCGCGATGGAGTTGCTGCGCGGCCGACACCTCGTGGAGCACACGCGGCCCGACCGGTTGCTTCCCGTATCCGTGGCTGTCGATATCGTCGGGCGTCTTGCGGATGCGCTGCACTTCGCGCACCAGCGCCAGGTCGTGCATCGCGACATAAAGCCGGCCAATGTGATGTACGATCCGCCGAGTGCGGAGCTCAAGATCACGGACTTCGGTATCGCCCGTCTCACCGATTCCGCCCGCACGCGCACGGGAGTCGTTCTGGGCACGCCGTCGTTCATGTCGCCCGAGCAGCTCCAGGGCCGCGAGGTCACGGGCCGGTCCGATCTGTTCTCGCTGGCGGTCACGTTCTACCAGCTTCTCACCGCGCAGTTGCCCTTCTGCGCCGATTCGATGCCGGCGCTGATGCTCAAGATCGTGCAGGATCCGCACCCGCGCATTCGCACGATCCGGCCGGACCTGCCCGAGAAGTTCGACGCATTCTTCGACCGCTCGCTGGCCAAGGAGCCGGTTGACCGATTCGACAGTGGCGCGGCGTTCGCCGCGGCGCTGCGTCAGATCGGCGGCGCCATCAGGGGCTGAGACCGTGCACCTCAAGGGCAAGCTCCGCTGCGTCGGCGCCACCGACACCGGACGGGTCCGCGAGCACAACGAGGATACGATCGGCACGGATGCGGACGTCGGCCTCGTGGTGCTCGCCGACGGTATGGGCGGTTACAAGTCAGGCGAAGTTGCGAGCGGCATCGCGGTGCGCACGCTGCTCGGGCTCATCAAGGAGGCCGTCGAGCGCCAGGACCTGACGGTGACGGACCCCGATACCGGCCTCAGCCGGCCGGGCATCCTGCTGCGCGACGCCATTCACCGCGCGAACAAGATCATCTACCAGACGGCGCGCACGCAGCCGAACTGCGAGGGCATGGGTACGACGGTGGTCGCGGGGCTGTTCTTCGACGACAAGCTCACGATCGCGCACGTCGGGGACTCACGGATGTACCGATTGCGGGACAACCGGCTCGAGCAGGTGACCCAGGATCACTCGCTGATGCAGGAACTCGTGTCGCGCGGTTTCTATACGCCCGAGGAGGCCGCACGGGCCGCCGCCAAGAATTTCGTGACGCGCGCACTGGGCGTCGAGCCCAGCGTTGAGGTGGAGATCACAGAAATTCCGGTGGTCAAGGACGACCTGTTCCTGCTTTGCTCCGATGGCCTGTCGGACATGGTGGAAGACGACGATATCCAGTTAACGGTCAGTACCTTTGGTGCTAATCTTGAGACGCTTGCCAAGCAGCTTGTGCTGCTGAGCAACGAGAATGGGGGCCGCGACAACATCTCTGTCGTGCTCGCGCGGGTACTCGAGGGCTTCCCGGCGCGGCGTGGCATGATGGATCGCTTGCTCGGATTGTTCGGTTAACGGCAAACGCAGGATCTCGCATGGCCAGGCTTGTTCTCAGTCTCGACGGGCAGGTGCTCGCCGAGTACAACATGAGCAAAGAGCGTTACACGGTCGGGCGTCTGCCGGACAACGATATCCGCATCGACAATGCGGCGGTCAGCGGTCATCACGCGCTCGTGATCAACATCCTGAACGACTCCTTTCTCGAGGATCTGAACAGCACCAACGGCACGTACGTCAACGGCAAACTGATCAAGAAGCATGCGCTCCAGCACGGCGACGTGATCACGGTCGGACACCATGCGCTGCGCTTCGTCGACGGCGAGGCCGAGGAGCCCCAGGACGAGTTCGAGAAGACCATGGTGATCGGCCCGCGCGCCGCCGCGCGGTTGCAGATCCCGCCCGCCGCCGCCGCGCCACCTCCGCCCCCCGCGCCCGCGGCCCCCGCCGCGGCGCAGCAAAGCTACGCGCCGCCGCCCGCGCCGAAGAAGGGCAAGCTGCAGGTGCTGAGCGGGCAGTTCGCCGGACGCGAGCTCGAGCTGGTCAAGACACTGACGACGCTGGGCCGGCCAGGCGTCCAGGTCGCCGCGATCACGCGCCGCGCCGACGGCTACTACATCGTCCACGTCGAAAGCGGACAGGGTGATTTCCCGCAGGTCAATGGCGTACCGATCGGCCCGCAGGCGCGCAAGCTCCACGACAACGACGTCGTGCAGCTCGCCGGCGTGAAGATGGGCTTCTTCGAGAACTGATCAGCGCACTTCGTGCGGCACGCGCTGGCTGACGCCGCAGGTCAGCTCGTAGGGAATCGCGCCCGCGTACCGGGCAACCTCCTCCACCGGCAGGCCATCGCCCCATAGCGTCACGCGATCGCCCGGCCGCACGGCCGACAGATCGGTGACGTCGACCGTGAGCATGTCCATCGACACGCGCCCGACCAGCGACGCGCGCCGGCCCTCGATCAGCACGGGCGCGCCGGCCGCGGTTGCCCTCGGGTAGCCGTCGCCGTAACCCGCTGCCAGGACCGCGATGCGGCTCGCGCGGCCCGCGCGCCAGGTGGCGCGGTAGCCGACGGACTCACCCGGGAGCACGGTCTTCAGCGCGATCACCTCGGTCTCGAAGCTCATCACCGGCCGCAGGCCGAAGTCCGTGCCGGATTCGCCGCGAAACGGCGCGACCCCGTACAGCATCAGGCCCGGCCGCGCCCAGTCGGACCGCGCGTCCGGCCAGGCGAGGATGCCGGCGGAGTTCGCGATGCTGCGCTCACCCGGACAGCCGGCGGTCACGCTTTCGAAGCACCGCAGCTGCGCGACCGTCATCGGGTCGTTGCGATCGTCCGCGTTCGCGAGGTGCGTCACCAGCCGCGGCGGCTGCTCGATGCCGGGGATACCGCCGAGCCGCCCGTACGCCGCGTCGAATTCCTCGGGGCGGAATCCCAGCCGGTTCATGCCGGTGTCGAGCTTCAACCAGGCACGCAGCGGCGCCCGCTCCGCGCGGCTCTCGAGCAAGGCAAGCTGCTCGAAGCTGTGCACCATCAGGTCGAGACCCTGCTGGCAGGCCTGCGCGAGCTGCTCGGGCGTGCGCACGCCCTCGAGCAGCAGTACGGGCTGCTCGAAGCCCGCGTCGCGCAGCAGGAGTCCTTCCTCGAGACGGGCGACGGCGAAGGCATCGCTTGCCGCGAGTGCGCGGGCGACCGGCACAAGGCCGTGCCCGTATGCGTTCGCCTTTATCACCGCGAGCACGCGTGAGTCCGGCGCGAGCGCACGCACGCACGCGAGATTGTGGCGCAGCGCGGCCGAGTCCACGACCGAGCGCACGTGGGTCCTCGCTGCCACCGTCACGGCTGGTGGCCGTAAGCGCCGCTCGCCAGGTTCTCGAATCGCGTGTACTTGCCGAGGAAGGTGAGATGCACTTCGCCGGTCGGACCGTTGCGCTGCTTGGCGATGATGATGTCGGCGATGCCCTTGCGCGGCGTATCCGGCTCGTACACTTCCTCGCGGTAGATCAGCATGATCAGGTCGCTATCCTGCTCGAGTGCGCCGGAATTGTGGCTGACGATGCCGTCGGCGAGCCAGCTCTCGGGGCCGGGAACAGTGAGGTCGAACACTTCGTCCTCGCCGTCGTCCTGCACGGCGACGACCCTGTCCCAGAACAGATCGGACTCCGCCATTTTCCGCAGCGTTTCGTCGTTCAACAAAGATGCATAAGACGCCATCGTCCCGCGGCTCGGCGCGAGCTTGAAATGGGCGTGACCGCCGTACGAGGTACCGCGCATCGCGGCCATGCGTCGCTGCGAGATGCCCGCGGAGCGCATCACCCCGCGAACCTCGATGAACGACTCGATCGGCAGCGTGTCCACGTTCGGGTTGCCAGTCGTGGCGGCCAACCGCTGAGCGAGCCGCTCCGCCTGCGGCGCGCGTGGCCCAAACGCCCCGACCACCGCCAGGAAGCGGCGCTGGTCGTCCGACGCCTGGATGTCGACGTTGTATACCGGCTTGCTCTTGCGCTGCGCGACCCTGGAAATGCGCGAGATGATCGAGAGTCGCATCAGCAGGGCCGCCACATCGCCCGCAAGCCCTTCACTCGACGTGCTGAAGCCGATCCGATTGCTGCCCTTGCCTGTCCGACGCGTCAAAATGCAGCCGTCGGTGGCCCAGAGGTGACGCAGTAGCAGCGCGATCTGTCGGTCGTCCAAGCAGAACACTGGAGCCGGGACGCGCTTCTCGTGCGATCTCTGACCAAAGATTCCGAGGTCCTTGAGCCATTTGCCGACGCCGGCCGCGTGCCAGCGGTTTCCGTTGCCCGACACGAAGAGCTGATGCCAGAGGCCTCGGCCTCGAATTCGCTTGACCTGGCCGCCCAGCGCGGTCGCCGCGGCCGTTACGGCGGCGCTGTTCTCCTCGGACGCGGTCGTGTAACGCAGCGGCTGGTTCACCAGGAAGCTGCCATCGCCGATCAGGTGCCCGAGCAGCACCAGTTCGTGCTCACTCCATTCGTCGCGCGCAGTTGAAACCGGCAACCTTCGCGCGAGCGCGACGCGGGCACCCGTGCTCAGATCTGCGATGCGCCGCCAGCCGTCGCTGGCGAGAACCCTGTGATCGGCAGTTGCGCGCAGGACGCGGCCGCTGGCGAGTGAAAGCCGGCACACGCGCCTTCTCCCCACGGACCAGACCTGATCCGCGTCGGCAGCGACGATCTTGTGATCCCGGTTCACGGTGAGGACGCGGGGTCGCTGGCCGACCAGGTCGCGTACCGGGCGCCGCATGCCGTCCGCGAGCTGCACCACGGTTTCGCCGGTAACGCACTCGCGAAGATCGGACATCACCGGCTTCTTGTCGGTGCGCTGTTCGACGCCGCGATTCAACTGCGACAGCGCAATGACTGGCACCTGGAGCTCCTTGGCCAGCGCCTTGATCGAGCGGGAGATTTCCGAGATCTCGGTGGCGCGGTTTTCCTTGGTGCCCGGTACCTGCATCAGCTGCAGGTAGTCGATGACGATCAGGCCGAGACCGCGCTCACGCTTCAGCCGTCGGGCGCGCGACCGTACCTCGGTTGGGTTGAGCGCACCGCTGTCGTCGATGTAGATCGGGGCGCTGCGCATCTGCGCGATCGCGCTGTTGATGCGCGCCCAGTCCTCGTCACCGAACATGCCGGTGCGCAGGTGACTCTGATCGACCCGCCCGAGCGAGGAGATCATGCGGAACGCGAGCTGCTCGCGCGACATCTCCATGCTGAACACCGCCACCGGCACGTTGTGCGAGATGGCCGCGCACTCGGCGATGTTGAGCGCGAGCGTCGTCTTGCCCATCGAGGGTCGCCCCGCGATGATCACGAGGTCGCCGGGCTGCAGCCCTGCGGTCATGCGGTCGAGGTCGTTGTACCCGGTGCTGACACCGGTGAGCTGTCCCTGCGTCTGGTGCAGCAGGTCGAGCCGGTCGATGGTGGCGCCCAGCACGTCGCGGAGCGGCACGAACCCGGACCCGCTGCGTCGTCCCTGCTCCGCGATCTCGAACACGCGGCGCTCCGCGTCGTCGACGAGCTCCGTCGCCGTACGCCCCTCGTTCTCGTAGGCGGTGGCGGCGATCTCGCCGCTTACGCGGATCAGTTGCCGGAGCACCGAGCGCTCGCGGACGATGTCGGCGTAGGCGCGGATGTTGGCCGCGGTCGGTGTGTCGCGCGCGAGCCCGGCGAGATACGCAAGCCCTCCGCTCTCCTCGGCCAGGCCCTTGGAGGCCAGGTGCTCGGCCAGCGTCACCGCATCGCTCGGTTCGCTGCGCGCCGAGAGTTCGGCTATCGCGCCGAAGATGTGCTGGTGGTCGCGGCGGTAGAAATCCTCCGCGCGGAGCCGGTCCGCGATCGCGTCCCAGCTCGCGTTGTCGAGCATCAGGCCGCCGAGCACCGCCTGCTCGGCCTCGGCGGAATGCGGCGGCACGCGGAGTCCGTCGGTCTCGGATGCTGTGCGCACGCGCCTACGAAACGCTGCCGTCCCCGTGTCCTGCTCCATCGTCGCGGTCCGCCGGGTGTTACTCTTCGGCGGCCACCGTCAGCGTCAGATCGACTTCGACGTCGCTGTGCAGGTGGATCTTGACGTGATGCTCGCCGATCAGCCGGATCGGACCGCCGGGCAGACGCACCTCGCTCCGCTCGACCTCGATGCCGTCGGCGGACAGCGCCTCCGCGATGTCGGCCGTGCCGATCGAGCCGAAGAGCTTGCCTTCGCCACCCACCTTGGCGGTGATCGTGAGCGCGTGTCCTTCGAGCCGTGCCGCCCGCGTACGCGCGGCCGCGATATCGTCGGCCGCCCGCTTCTCTAGCTCGGCGCGCCGCTCCTCGAACTTCGCGACGTTCGCCGCGGTGGCGAGCGCCGCCTTGCCCTGCGGCAGCAGGAAATTGCGCCCGAACCCGGGCTTGACTTTAACCCGGTCGCCGATGTTGCCGAGGTTGGCGACCTTCTGCAGCAGGATGACTTCCATCGTTGTTTCCTCAGGCTGAAATTGAGTTCCGGCCGCCGGAGCGCAGCCAGTTGTCCACGAATCCGACGCCGGCGAGCACGGGCAGCGCGACCGGCGAAGCGAACACAAGTAGCAGGTACAGCGCCCAGAGCCACGCTGTGTTCGCGCCGCGTTCGTGGCGTAACCGGTGCGCCGTGGCCACCCCGACCAGCGCGAGCGCCGATACCAGGAACCGCGCCAGGTCGGCGGCGAACGGGTGATCGATCAGGAATGACGCGACTATCGCGCCCGCCGCGGCGATGCCGAGCACGCGCCCGAGACGCAGCTGGCGGAACTCGGCGCCGAAGCTGCCGGCCTCTGCCGCAAGACACTGCCACCAGCGCGCGAGGAACACCGCGCACATACCGAGCAGCAGTGTGAGCACCGTGACCCAGGCCCAGAGACTGCGTGCCAGCGCTTCTGCGAACGCGTCGTCGAGCGACAGACCGCGCCGCTGCATCTCCTGCGCGAGCTGGCGCACGACCGGCGACCAGAACTGCGTCGGGTCACCGAACACCGCGTGCAGGACGATCAGCATTGCGATGCCGCCCAGCACGGCGAGCTGCAGGCACAGCGAAAGTGAGCCCGTGCGGCGCAGAACCCAGGCGAGCGCCAGCGGCGGGCCGAGCACCCAGGACGCGTAGATCACGCCGACCGGCATGGAGCGCCCGATGAGCCAGATCGCAAGCGCCAGCAGCAGCGAGGCGCCGGCCGCCACCATCGCACCCTGCCGTGGCCCGCGCGCCAGGGCCAGCAGCGCCGGGACCGCGCCCGGCAGGAAGAAGAAGAACCCCACCCCGAAGAAGGGCAGCAGTCCGAGCAGCCCGGTGGCGAACACCGCGCCGGCGGGATTCGTGGCGAGCCAGTTGGCGATCGAGCGGTTCATCGGAGCGGCCCGGCCTGCGGCGGCCACGGCGCCGGCGCGCTCAGTGCTGGTCGGTGTAGGGGAGCAGCGCGAGGAACCGCGCGCGCTTCACCGCCAGCGCGAGCTGGCGCTGGTAGTTCGAGCGCGTCCCCGTGATCCGGCTCGGGACGATCTTGCCGGTCTCGGTAATGTAGCCCTTGAGCGTCGCCAGATCCTTGTAGTCGATCCGCTCGATGCCTTCGGCCGTGAACTTGCAGAACTTACGGCGGCGGAAGAAACGTGCCATGCGTCACCTGTGCGATTGAGTCCGTTTGTCGATTCGAGGAGCGGTCAACCCGAGGCCGATGCCGGCTCGTCGGCTGCTTCGCGCTCGGGCGACCCGGAATCCTCGCTGCGGCCGCCTTCTTCTTCCCTGGCCATCGGCGAGGCCTCGGTCACGGCGGTGGAAACAGCCACCACCAGGTGACGGATCACCGCATCGCTGAAGCGGAACGCACCGGTGAGCTCATCGAGCGTCTTCTTGTCGCACTCGATATTCATCAGCACGTAATGTGCCTTGTGGACCTTGGCGATTGGATACGCGAGCTGCCGGCGGCCCCAGTCCTCGAGACGATGCACCGCGCCCTGGCCGGCGGCGATCATGCCCCGGTAGCGCTCGATCATCGCAGGGACCTGCTCGCTCTGGTCAGGGTGGACCAGAAACACGATTTCGTAATGACGCACCGAAGTGCTCCTTGTGGTTGAAGCCACCCAAGCAGAAGTCCGGTGTGGCAAGGAGTTGTGTTCCCCGCCGGGCCACGCGGGTCCAACGGGGCCGGGAAGGATAGGCGACGGCCGCCGCTGGAGTCAATTCGGCTCAGAGCCACATCACGCCGGGGAAACCTGGCTCTGAGCCGGATTTCCGGGGAGGCGACGCTGCCGGACGGCCTCGAAGAGCAGGACGCCGGCCGCGACCGAGACGTTCAGGCTTTCGACCGCGCCCGCCATCGGGATTGCGACCAGCTGATCGCAGCACTCGCGGGTCAGGCGGCGCAGCCCCTCACCTTCCGATCCCAGCACGAGCGCGGTCGGGCTGGCGAGGTCGGCTTCGTAGACCGGTGACGCCGCCTGACCGGTGCTGCCGATCACCCAGATCCCGCGCTCCTTCAGCTCCCGGAGCGTACGAGCGAGATTGACGACGGCTATGAACGGCACGGTCTCCGCCGCGCCCGCCGCCACCTTGCGTGCCACCGGTGTCAGCCCCGCGGCCCGGTCGCGCGGCGCGATCACCGCGCACACGCCAGCGGCATCCGCGGTCCGCAGACAGGCGCCCAGGTTGTGCGGATCCTGTACGCCGTCGAGAACCAGCAGCAGCGGCGGCCCCGACGCGGCGGCGAGCGCCATCTCGATGCGTGTCTTGGGATCGCTGGCGGCACGCGCGACGTCCGCCATCAGCACGGCAACCGCACCCTGGTGGCGCCCACCGCCCGCAAGCGCCGCAAGCTCGGCTTCCTCGACTGCGGCGACCGGGACCCTGGCTCGCTCCGCGAGCTCACGCAGCTCGCCGAGACGGCGATCGTCGCGACGCGCGAGCAACAGCAACCGTTGCAGCCGCTCCGGGCTGCGCTTCAGCAGGACCCGAACCGCATGGATGCCGTAGGTCACCGGCTCGGTCGCCGGTCGCGTCATCCGCGTCTCCGCCGCCCGGTCCACGCCCGTCGCGTGCGCTGCGTCTGCTCGCCGGCGCTCGCCAGTTCGAAATCGATGCGCCGGTCGTCCAGCGAAACGTTGCTCACGCGCACGCGCAGCCGATCGCCGAGATGGAACGTGCGTCCCGAGCTGCGACCGATCATCCGGTAACCGGACGAGTCGCGCGCGAAGTAATCCTGCCCCAGGGCGGACACGTGCAGCAGACCGTCCACCTGCAGGCCTTCGAGCTGTACGAAGAGCCCGAAGTCGACGACGCCGGATACGATGCCGTCGAACTCGCGGCCGATGTGCTCCTGCATGTAGAAGCACTTGAGCCAGGACACCGCGCTGCGCGTGGCCTCGTCGGCACGCCGCTCGCGAAACGAGCAATCCTGCCCCAGCGCGGCGAACGGACCATGCCAGGCGAGAAGGTCGGCGGATTCACCCTCGCGCAATACCTGGCGGATGCCGCGGTGCACCACCAGGTCCGGATAGCGGCGAATCGGCGAGGTGAAATGCGCATAGTGCTCGAGCGCGAGCCCGAAGTGACCGATGTTGCCTGGCTGGTAGACCGCCTGCGGCATGGTGCGTATCACCGCGGTACTGATCAACGCCGCATTCGGACGGTCGCCGATCTGCTGCAGCAGCTCCCGCAGGTGTTCGGGCCGCACGTCCGCGGCCGGCGGCAGCCACAGACCGAATTCGCGCAGAAACTGTCGCAGGGTCTCCAGCCGATCGAGCTCGGGGAGACCGTGCACCCGATACAGCGTCGGAACGCGGTGACGGTCCAGGAACCGCGCCGCCGCGACGTTGGCGGCGATCATGCATTCCTCGATCAGGCGATGTGCGTCGTTGCGCGGCTGCTCGACGATCGCGGCGATGCGCCCGTCGGAATCGAACTTGAGCTTGAGCTCCGGTGCATCGAGCTCGAGCGCGCCGCGGCCCGAGCGCGCCATGGTGAGCGCGCGGTAGACGCCGTGCAGTGCAAGCAGCCGCTCGCGCAGCGGCTTCAGCCGCGCGGTGGGCCGCGCGTCCGGCCGCTCCAGGAATTCGCCGACCTCGCCGTAGGTGAGCCGGGCCGCCGAGCGCATCACGCCCTCGAAGAAGCGCGTGCGACTCAGCACGCCCTTGTCACTCACCCGAAGCTCGCAGCACATGCACAGGCGGTCTTCGCCCGGGACGAGCGAGCAAAGGCCGTTCGACAGCGCCTCGGGCAGCATCGGCAGAACGCGGTTGGGGAAATACACCGAGGTGCCGCGGTTGCGCGCTTCGGCGTCGAGCGGAGTTCCCGGCCGGACGTAGTGACCGACGTCCGCGATCGCGACGACCAGCCGGTAGCCGCCCTTGACCGGCTCGCAGTAGACCGCATCGTCAAAGTCGCGCGCGTCCTCGCCGTCGATCGTGACCAGCTCGAGGCCGCGCAGATCGGTGCGACCCGCGATCGCGTCCTGCGGTATGCGTGCTCCATACGCGGCAGCTTCCGCGACCACCGCCTCCGGAAACTCGAACGGCAACCCGTGCGAGTGGATCGCGATGTCGGTTTCCATGCCGGGCGCGCCGTGATCGCCGAGTACGCGACTCACGTGGCCCACGGGCTGCGTGTTGCGGCCCGGCTGGCCGGTGAGCTCGACGATGACCACTTGGCCGGAACGCGCTCCGCCGAGCGCCCCGGACGGCACGGGCACGCGATGCGTGATGCGCGGGTTGTCCGGCACGAGGTACGCGACCCCGGCCTCGACATGCAGCCGACCGACGACCTCGCGGGTGCGTCGTTCGAGCACCTCGACGATCGATCCCTGCGGACGGCCCCGGTAGCCTGGCCCCTCCACGCGCACGGCCACGCGATCGCCGTGCATCACCTCGCGCATCTGCTGGGCGGCAAGAAACACCGGCGGCGATCCGTCATCCGGCAGCAGCAGACCGTCGCCGTTGCGGTTCGCGCTGACCGTCCCGACCGCGAGCCCGGGGAGCTGCTCCCGCAGGCAATATTGACCGCGCCGGTTGACCACCACCTCGCCCGCGCGTGCCAGCGTATAGAGCAGCTCCTCGGCCTGGGCCGCGCTCGCCGGCCCGAGCGCCGACTTGAGCTCCTCGAGACGCAATGGTCGCCCCGCGCCGCGCAGCACGGTGAGCACCGCGTTCGGACGGGGCAAGCGAGCGCGCGGCTGAGTCGTGCGACGCGGAGCGGCATCCCGGCGACGGCGTTGATCTCTGCGTTTTTTCACCTGTTTCCAGCCGGCATTTGCTGCCGCGAGTATTCGTTGACAGTGCCCGGTACCGCCAGTAAATTGCGCCGCCTCCGACGCGGCCGGTGCCGCACGGCGCACCTGTGCCCAGGTGGCGGAATTGGTAGACGCACTAGTTTCAGGTACTAGCGGGTAACACCGTGGAGGTTCGAGTCCTCTCCTGGGCACCAGCAGTCTTCCCGCGGCTATTGTAATTGAAACAATCAGTTACCGTCGATTTTCATGCGACGGTCTAGCCGGGTGCGTGACCCGGAGAGGCCGTGGCGACCAAATCGGGAGCGAGCCTGATGCAAACGCTGGCCGGCAAGGTCTTCATCGTCGCCGGAGGCGGCAGCGGCATCGGCGAGGCGACGGCGGTTCGTCTGGCGCGTCAAGGCGCGCGCGTCGTGGTCGGTGATCATCGCGACGGACCAGCACGCGAGGTCGCCGCGCGCATCAGCGCATCCGGAGGCGATGCCACGGCGCAGGCGTTCGACATCGTCGAGGAGGCCTCAGTTCGCGCGCTCGTCTCGCGCGCCGTGGATCGCTACGGCGGGCTCGACGGCATCCACGTAAACGCGGCCGATCTCGAGGCGGTGGTTCATGACAGCGATGCGGTCGACGTCCCGCTGGAGATCTACGATCGCACGCTCGACGTCAACCTGCGCGGTCACCTGCTCTGCACGCGTCATGCAGTGCCCGCGCTGCTCGCACGCGGCGGCGGCGCGATCGTGTACACGAGCTCGGGCGCGGCGTTCATGGGCGAGCCGTCCCGGGTGGCCTATGCCATGGCCAAGAGCGGGCTGCACGCGCTTCTGCGGCACGTCGCCTCGCGCTGGGGAAAACAGGGGATCCGCGCCAACGCGGTCGCGCCGGGACTCGTCATGACGGATGCGGTGCGTCGCGCGATGAGCGAGGAGGCCTGCGCACAGGTTCTTGCGATCACGCGCAGCCCGCGGCTCGGCGAGCCCGATGACATCGCTGCCGCTGTCGCCTTTCTGCTGTCCGACGACGGCGCCTGGATCAATGGCCAGGTGCTTTCCGTCGATGGCGGTGTGACGCTGCGCTGACGACGG
>Ga0268386_10002161_pt1 | contig 13853 bp, 7 predicted proteins | sample RVTome_15_FD_200260 | JGI IMG/M metagenome (GOLD analysis project Ga0268386, IMG submission 200260) | Soil microbial communities from uranium-contaminated site in the Upper Colorado River Basin, Wyoming, United States - RVT150D86... ...
ACTGGCACATGTACAGGTATTCCTGAGCGAGTTATGGGAGCGTGCCAGCAGGGAAAGAACAAATGGAGGTTTACCGCTGTTGCATCCTGGCATTGTAAGGGAAAACGATAACCTGGCGGGAGTTCTTGACAGCTTTTTGAAGAAACAGTTGAAAGAATTGGAGCCTGTCTATGGAGAAGGTGCCTGTCTGGAAACCCTGGCAAAAATGATCTCTGAAAAACATACCAAGCTGCAGATGAGTGAGTCCCGGTTAGCTCAGGAGTTGGCAACCGAAGGAGTAAGTATTAAGAAACCATTGAGCGGGCTGTTGGCAGAGCTGGCCTCCCGAAGAATTATACGTTCCTTGAAATCGGAGGAGGAAACCCAATATGAGATCAGTCATGATATACTGGCCCTGGTGGTAGGGCAAAACCTGACCGAAGAAATGAAATTGAGGGAAAGAGCATCGGAGGTGTACCGGGTCTATAAAGACCGGCAGGGGCTGTTATCACAGGACGATCTGGATCACTTGCGTATGTATCAAAAGTACAGGGATTATCCGGAAGATTTAAAGCAGCTGGTATTAAGCAGTAAATCTAAATTGGAAAGCCAGCAGCAGGAGGAATTGAGAAAAACCAAATACCGGTTGAGAATTGTGTTATTTTTATGTCTGCTGGCGATGATCGCGGGGGTAGCCGCTTTTGTGTCATGGAAGCTTGCCGTTAATAAAACGCGTGAGGCCAATAAGAATCTGGTTAAGGCTTATGAGGCAGAGATCCAAAGGCATCGCAGAGAAGTTGATATCGCCAGTAGTAACATTGCTTCCTTAGAACAATTTATGGTATCATTTGATACGAATCAATCTACTACAGAAAGAATAGGAAATGACGTCTTGCAGATCGAAAAGGCAAAGAAAAATAATCTTTTGCACCAGATCGATAGTCTTGAGAACCTCATTGTGATCATAAATAGTGATAAGAAATTATGGCAACAATGAGATTATCGACCATACTCCTTCTTCTTACCTTACAACTAGCCGCACAGGCACAAAATAGCTGCCAATTCTACAGTAAATATATTATCCTGGGTGATCAGGAATTGGTTAACGCAGAATTCGAAAGGGCCATTAACGCGTACAGCATTGCACTGCTTCATTGCCCGGATAGCGCTGAAGAAGCCAGGGCCAGAATCCTGGTAGCCTTTGAAGCCATCAACAGTCTGAAGAACACAGCGGAATCCGAAAAAATAAGGGCAGAAAATGCTTCCAGGATCGCCCTGATTGCCAGGAGGCAAGCTGAGGAAAGTGCTAAACTAGCTGATTCAAGCGCCCACGAGGCCCAAAAAAACGCTGATGAAGCGGATGAACAACGAGGAAAAGCTGATACACTAAGCAGAAACACCATGGCGTTAAACCTGGCACTGCAGACAGAGCTGGAAGAAAGTTACCCGGACAAAGTATCCCTGGCCCTGCGTGCGTATTATTTGAATAAGGTATACCATAACAATGATTGGAGCGCTACTATAGTCAATGCTTTTTGGTCGTCCGACTCGGCAAGTTATGGCAAACAAATAACCAACTCTGTTCCATCAGCAATTCTGGACTTCAAATATGTATCAGATCATATTATCGCTATAACAGATGGCGGTCAGTTGATTTCAATTGATAATTCAGGTCAATGGGTATTGCTATCAAGCGAGGACCAATATTTCTATCGCAGAAATTCCCTTGAGTATGACCGTTCAAATAGAATGCTGGAGTTTCAAAATCAATCCGGAGAGGTCATTAGCTTCAGTCACCAGGATACAGGATGGCGTAAGGAAAAGAACGGGAAAGCCCAACCTCTAAACATTGTACCAGTTGCCTCTGACACCCTGATCTTCAATCAAAGAAGCATAGTTAACCAAAAAGACGGAAGCCCTGTAATCTCTTTCAATAGAGGACAGACAACCGCTACCTACACTATCAGCAACGATAACACCTATCTGGCGGTGGGGACCCAGGATGGTTGGCTTTACGTCTACAATCTGAGTACCTCGGAAGATCATTTCAGAGGACCCTATCATGAAGCCGGCAGCCGCATCAGCGATATTGCCTTTACAGACGATAATCAATTTATCAGCACCAGCGGACTTGACGGAAGGATCACCATCAATAAAACAGACAGCTTGGGATCCAAACGGCCGGCGGAGATCGCGCTCAATGGTTGGGTGAATTGCATTGAATTCGTGCCTGAAAAAAGGATTATGGTGGGGACGCAGGATGGTGATATTATTCAGTACTTGTACGACCAGGACAAACTTTCAGATTGTGCGTGCGACAATCCCAACTTTCCTGAAACTGTTCCCTGGGTCGATCACGGTACAGCGGACGCCCTGATGATAACTGAGTGCGAAAAAATTGTTATAGATGAAAAGCGTAGCCCTTAGTCTCATTGTATTCGCCTTTATACAAACAATGCATGGGCAGGCTACCCTTCCCTGTCCGGATATACTATCTCAAGCGGAAGAAGCATATCGACAGGGCAAATTTGACGAGATCCGGAGCATTGCACCCTGCCTGGGGTTATATAAAACCTTCATTGACCACGAGCAATACAGCCGTGAAATGGCGCGCAATCACTCTGAGCGTAAACGTTACCTGAAAACGGCCTATGGTCTTTCTTACCAGCTGGATTCTACTTCTTATTATAAAATCACACCCAAGAGGATGAAGCTGCTGCTCTATGAACTTAAGCTCCGGGACTCTACCCATAAAGACTACCTGGGCAATTTCCTGGGTTTTGAATCCGAACTGAGGGATGGTGCGTTAAAAAAGTATCCTGCCAAGATGAAAAAACAACAACTCAAAGCGAGGGGTATATCCGGTGATGAGAGAAAGGAGATGTTAAAGGACTTTGAAAAAAATTTCCCACCACAGATCACACCCTTCAGTAAAGAAGAACGCCAGAGAGCCTATGTACTGCTGGGAAAAACTTACCAGGTGCTCGGCGTAAAACCGTTATCCCAGTTTCTAAGTACCAGGCTGATTAGGGAACATCCTACTTATTCCTTACAGGACAGCGAGAATCAATCATTCAGGCGCATATACGATACAGAACTGTTACATGCCAAAAAATACTCTGCCGGAGTAACCGTGGGCTGGCTTTATACCATCCCTGTTAATACCAAAATTAATCGCGATATTGATCCTGATTTTAACTTTCAAACGGTAGGGAGCGTTTTACTGGGCGCCCACGTGAATCGATATCTCAATGAAAATTTGTCTGTTGGTTTGAATTTTTGGATGAACAATACGGAAATAGAATACCGCGAGCCCAAAAGATTGGAATCCGAACAGATTGATTTTATTCATCAGGAAAATCAAAGCTGGGTAAAATTCCCGCTGTTGGTAAAATGGATCCCTTCCAGGAGTGCCCGAACCAATGACTTACTGGAAACCAGGTTCTTCCTACAGGGGGGGTTCTCATTTAATTACCTGGTGAGAGCCAAGGCCACTATTGCTGATAAAGAAAATGACCTGCTATTAACTGAATTCGATGTAAAAGATGGGCGCAACACTTTTAATTCTGAAATTATACTGGGAATTGGCGCCCGGTTCAGATTTGGACGCAACTATTTTACCTTTGGCTTAAACGGAGCATACGGCCTGCGGGAAGCATTAAACCAGGAACGGGTAGCCACAGATAAGAGCAGGGTTTTCAAACAACACCAGGTGGTAGAAAATAACTACCACACCTTTACCGGATTTTGGTCACTGACCTATGAAGTGAGGTTTAATACCCTGGGCAAGTAAGGTATTAACGATCTACCATCGACTATCTACGATTTAAGTGCTATGCACGAGATAGTAGATAAAAGATAGTGGCTAGTCGATAGTTAGATAGTAGATTTTAAGACCGATTAATTCTGATCTGGAAAGAGGAACTCTTTTATTTCCCTTCGTGACAATTCCCAATTATCTTCTCCCATTGAAGGTCCATCTATGATCAGATGATGGTATTTAGTGTCCCTGTCCTCCATAGAAGGGTCCAGCGCCAGCATCTGGTATTCAGTTAACCCATACTTGTCTATATACCTGTTTAACCTTTTGTAACTAACCAGCTCATCTTTCTGATCCATAATCAATAATGTGGGTAAGTTCAAATTGGAGAACTTACCTTTTTGAATTTGCTTCTCAAGTCTAAAAAGAATCTTGTAAGCATTAATTTGGATCCCTTCATTAGCCCGATAAGCTTCAGGTGTATAACTTGGCAATTTCCAATGTCCAGGCAGGATAAAGGTTGTCTTCAGTACTCCGGACCGGCAGCGCAGCGCAGTTGCTGGAGCTAGCAGTACCTGGCGGTCAAAACTTACCGAACCATTTGAACTGAATATCATAAACTGACCAATCAAAGCGCCCAGGGAATATCCCATAAAGAAGAGTGGCACATCATTTTTTTCAGATAGTTCTCTTGCCTGGTTATAGGCATTCAAGGTTTCACTCACCCAAATGTCCTGTGTAAGGTCCTTTAAGTTAGAGCTATCCGATCGATGTCCGAATAGCTTTAGCATATAAACATCAGACCCCAATTCATTAAGGTAATTTACCAGGGGAAGCATGACAGATGGTTTGTTATTAAGTCCATGGGATACAACCGTCACTGCTTTGTTTTGACCAATGGCTGGAAAGAATTCTAAACTGCTGTCATTCATGCCTGCCACGAATTCTTTTTCTGAGAAGGTGTTTGGTTGGATACGGGTTGGTGAAAAATAGGTGATCCCAAAAATGAACCATAAAATATAACCTATATACATACTTGATTTTCTATACTCACTAGTCCGAAAAAGTCTTATCCTGTTTTTTCAACTCTTTTTTTATCCCTTCGTAAATATCCTTTCTGGTCAGCAAATCGTTCTTTCGGGAATGGGCCTTTAAGGTAGCATAGTACATCACGTTTACAATATCCGCCCCGGATATTTCGTACTTGTCCGCTATTTGGCGCCAGTCGATATCAGGGCTGGTGGTCATACTATCAGGGACGCTTTGATTCCATAATTTATATCTTTCCGCAACCCCGGGTAATGGAAAATGGATAATGTTGTGAAACCTTCTTAAAAAAGCATCATCTATATTACTTTTAAAATTAGACGCCAGGATAAGCAGACCTTCAAAGTCCTCTACCCGCTGCAGTAAAAATGAAACTTCCTGGTTGGCAAATTTGTCATTGGAACTTTGAACCGCAGTCCTCTTGCCAAATAAGGCATCAGCTTCGTCAAAGAATAGTATCCAGTTTTTTCTTTGTGCCCTGGAAAATACCAACTCTATGTGTTTTTCAGTTTCGCCGATGTACTTTGAAACCACCCGGGACAGATCTATACGGTACACCGGAATATCAAATTTTTTGCCCAGTAATGAAGCGGTAGTAGTTTTTCCGGTTCCAGCCTTGCCATAAAACAGCACCCTGTAACCGGGCCTTATCCTGCGGCCAAAGGCCGGGTCCTGCAGCACTTTTTGATGGTGCGACATCCATATTTGAATATCATCTATCCGGCTATAGGTTTGGGGGTGCAGAACCAGGTCTTCCCACAGCATAGAGGTAGTGATTCTGCGGGCCGGGAATTCCACACTGTAAACAGGCGCCGCTTCCTTTCCCAGCAAGATCTTTTCCAGCCAGTCGCTGTCAGGGATCAGTGGTCCTGCCATGTTTGGCTCTCCCTGTGCTACGCTGCCTACATGCAACAAACCGTGCAACGCGAACCGGGCATCACTGTTGAACATGTTCTGGTGCTCCAGACGCTGCACAATGTCCGTTCCCGCTAACAGGTATAGTGCAGTTTCCCCTGTCGGCAATATGCCCCGGTGCTGTTGACCCTTGACACCGCCAAAGGCTATAAATTCACCGCCCTCAGGCAAAGCCCTGGCCATGATATCTTCCAGAAAACCCGGTTTTAGATGGGGGGCCATTGCCAACAGCAAAACCAGCTTTTCCTCAAATGAGAACTCTTCCGGTAATTGTAAAATTCTGTCTATCACCGGGCCCAGCTCCGCATTTTGGTATTGCTCCAGGTTCATCCTTCTGCCCTCCTTCTCAAAGGAAACACGATCCAGAATTATCCTTTCCAACGCTTCCAGGCACCGGGTGAAAATGTCCCTGTAAGCAGCAACCACCTTCATTTTACTGTTGATCCCTTGCATAATGATTAATTTACCTAATTCACTTTACTTCAAAAAGTTAAATCAGATTATTCCGACTCCGGCTGCTCAGGGGCCGGTGTGGTCGATTCATCCTCACAATCCAGGTCTACCAGAACATGGAAGGGATCTAAAGTGTCACTTGCTGACTGAGCCGCAGCCTGCCGGGCAGCTTCATTGGCATCGTGTAATCCCTGGACATAACCCTCAATACCATCACTGCAGCCGGTATAATCAATAAACAAAGTCACTGTGCCATTATATTGACTGAAAGCGGTTACATGTTCCTGCTCATGGGGAACCAGCACATTGTCTATGGCATTTCGTACCCGCTGATGCTGACATTCGGTGAGTCCCTCCGGTACATCAGGTAAGTTGACACTGGTAGAAACACTATAGTTGATCACCAGTTGTCCGGTATAATGCCAGCAGTCATTGTCCGGGCATCCGGCACAGGCTTCTGCCGGAGTCCTGCTTAAATTCCTGGTTGACCCGATTCCACCGTCGAAAGTGGCATCGGTCTTACCCCTGAAAGTAACGGAGTTGGCAAAAACAGTTTGAGTATGGGGTGCGCCAAAGGTTTGAAAATCCGGCACGGTTTCAGGTTCCAGGATCTTCTCCTCTTCCTGCTCTGCTTCCATTTCACTGGCAACGGTTTCCCGGGAACCTTCCTGGGCTTCCTGGTCCATGCTCTGTTCCCTGTCAGTTTCAGGGGTGGACTCTTCCTCCGGCATCATTTGAATTTTGTGCTTTCCCTCTTTCTGCTGCCGTACGTGTTTAAGCTCATGTGCCATTAGCTGCTGGCTTTCCAAACTGTTGGCATTAAAATAAGAGCTGTTGACAACGATGTGATTTTGCCAGGTGAAGGCTTTAGCCCCGATTTCTTTGGCTGCGTTACTCGCGTCCTGGTCGGTATGCAGGCGCACATCCCCAAAATATTCCTGCATCCTGGATTCGAAAAAAGTTCTCTGATTTTTGGACAACGGGCTTCCTTTGGTGTTAATGTTGTTCATGAAATGTCCGAAAAAGCTTTTTCCCTTATGGGAGGAATGACCCACAGACTTTTTTTGTACATTCTGTTTTTCCTCTTCCTCGCATTTCTCACATTTTCGCTGTACCTGCGATTCAAAAAAAGCATCGTTTTGATGGTGCTTTTGAGAAGGTCTTTGCTTTTTAGCCCTTCTCCGAAATCGTTTTGCATCAGAGTTCATGACATTGTTACTTAAAGTTTTTTGGAAATAATTGTGGCAGGTAATGATTCAGAATCCTTGAGAAGTGCTTTGAGTCCAGGAACAATGCCTTTTGCCAACCATAAAAAAAGTTATGACGGTACCCACATTTAAGGTAGGTCTCAAAATCGGCTTGTATAACCGAAACAGTACTATTATCAAGATCCAAATAGACCAATTCATTGAAATTCTGACTATTGATACACACAATATATTCTCCATTCAGTTCTTCTACCGGATAAAGTACTCTAAACTTCTTGTCCAATCTTAGATTAAATTCTTCCATCAGCCAGTCAGGCTGGATGGCTTCAATGTATTTATCATAATCCACCAGTTTAAATTCTCCTTCCACAAAGTCTTTTTCTATATCCAAGAATTCCAGGTTTATCCCATCAGGGTTGTACCTCCATAGTATTTTCAGAGATTTTATTGATTGATAAATTCTTAAAACAGGAGCAGACCACCCATTTCCATTTTTGTGGGGTTTGTTCATCCCTACGGCTATTTCAATGGAATTATTCTCAATTAGTATTCCAGGATTATTGGACAGGGAGTCCAAAAATTCATTGTGTTGAAGTATAAAGTTTGGGTCCATTTTTTAATTAAGAAATTAGAATTCCATAAAAATGTGTTGTTGTGATAAAGCTATTAAGTCTGCCCCGTACCTACCTTGGAACCAACCCGGTGTTTTCCCTTTATTATTCACATAGTAATCGTCCATCACAGCTATCATATCCGAAACTGAATTTCCGAAAGTTTGTGTTGGCAAGGTTCTTCTTACATCTATAATTGCCTCAAAAACTGGTCTTGGAATAGACTTACCTGCGTTGTCAGAAGCTTCCTTCAACCTTGAGGCCGATGATTCATTAAATGAAGGCATACTAATATTTGTAACCTCTGGTGAGTCCTGGGTAAACGTGGATGCACTAGTTAAATTCCTGGTATATGCTCCTGGCCCACCGGTGAGCTCTCCGTATTCCACTCTGATCTGGAATGGGAACAATTTCATATTTGGTTTGGTGGGGTTCTCGCCAAAGTAGGTAACATTTACCTGATAGTAGTATTGATTGTTTGGATTTTCTAAAACATCGGACTTGGCTTTATTCTCAATCTCGGTCTTCATATTGTTGTTGGTTTCTTTTGTTCCTGACACCAGATTCCATTTCAACCCAGGTCCGTGCAGATTATGGTTCAATAAATGCGCAGCTACCCAGCTGTTGGATCTGGTTGCAGGATCGATTAAATCCCAACCAGGCGGGGCTTCTTGAGGAGTGGAGCCGGCGGTATTACCTGGAATAGTGGTTAGTGGTAACGCTAAAACCTGTGAAGGCCTATTATCACTAATCGTGCTGTGGCTCACGTAGGTTTCAATATTATTTATGCCTTCCACATTTATTCCTGCAATAATTAACTGTGCAATTATTAAATTCATTTTATGGTTCAGTTGAGATTTAATTTGTTCAGATTGCGTTGAACTGCTCCTGTCCACTGCATCCTGGTATTGGGGTAATAATGCATCAATCTGAGCTTTCGTCGTGATTATAAGATCCAAGGCATTCAACTTAGGTTGATTTTCGGTTACCTTAGAAGGATCGTTGCTGTTCTGTTCATTTATCTCGTTTTTTCGGTCTGACACCAGTTGCCCAACAGTTCTTGGAACTGATGCAACCATCAAATTAGTAGTGTTACCTGCAGTTTCCAGATACAGGTTATGGTTCTTACCATCGTTTGTCCGGAATGATTTTCGAAGTCCTAAACGTTCAAGGACGGAATTAACGACACCTCGAACAGCTTCTTTTCCTCTTTCCACTACTTCTTCTCCAAACTCGATCACCCGCAAAACCCCATCAATGATAGGCCGGCCAATCCTCAGGGCTTTGGCCACCAGCCAATCAATTCCTTCGGTGATCTTTTCCCTGATGCCCTGAATGATTTCCGCCAGTTTGCGACCAATTCCGCCCAGGCCTACCTGATTGGCCAGGAAGCCTATCAACACCGGGATGCCATTAGCCATGGCCCGTTCCAGGAAGTCCGCAGCAACCTTGATATTGCCAGCAGCTATTTCCGCCACTCCATTGACGAACGAGTTCAGTATTTCCAGCATGGCCCGCAATTGTTCAATAAATGACTGGATAGCCCGGTATATGGCGATTACGCTGTTGATCACGGCCATAATGCCGGTGGGATCCAGCATGCTTAGCAGTTTGGTGGTAACCGCGACTATGACCCTGGTCATGATCCAGTTTTTGGCGGCATCCAGCACCATACTCCATAATTCACTGAGTTTTTCCTGGACATATTCCCATATGGCAATTGGCCCCCGATCAATCACGTCTTTGACAAAAGCCCAGATACCGGTCAGTTTGTCAATGGCTCCCCGGATCTTGGCCACTTTTTCCGGCCCTATTTGTTCAGTCAGTTTCAACCACACCCGTTCCATGATCAGGTCAACACTGATTCCCAATATTTGCAGCACCAGGTTCAGGATGCTCTTGAAACTCAGATCAGGAGGAATTTGAATACCCAGTTCACCCAGTGAGCCAAAGAGCCAGTTAGCCAGCCCGTTGAGCAAATGATTGAGGATGTTGTCAAAGAACTGGACAAAGCCTTGTTTGATGCCTTTAAGTATGTTCTTCAGGAATCCTAATGGATCCCGCTTGATATTGTCAAAAGCCTCCAGTGACCGCTGAATTATATTATTGACGGTTTCAAACGGGAAATTCATGGCAATGAGCAATATTTCCACTGCTATTTTTACTATGGTGACCACGAATCTTATCAGTCGTATCACCGGATCCCCGAAAGTGGCCACGATCCTTCTGAATACCGCCGGCGGATTAAGGAAATCATTCCAATCCAGGGATTCCCATAGGCTGGTAAATAATCCCAGTACATAAGCCAAAGTGAAATTCAATTGAGTTACAGCCTTTTGGATCTTTTCGGTCATCTGGGCGATTTTGCCGCTTTCCTTCAACTGCTGGAATTGTTCCTCCCCGCCTTCCATCAAACTGAAGAAGCCATGAATTATATTCTCGGTATTGCGCTCTACCCGGTTACCGGTGAAAGGATCCCTGCCTATCAACACCGTGATCAGGAAGTAACCCCTGGTTTCCCTGGCGAAGTTGCTGAGCCCGGTCAACAAGGCCTCCCTGAGAATTGCCAACAGTTGTATCATGGCATCGGTGATGAAATTCACCACTCTGGCGATGGGAGTGGTAAATGCCTCGGCAATTCGGGTAAAGGTTTCAATGGGATGAAACAGGGAATCGAAAGTTATCAGGGTCCAGAGGGTGTCGAATATATTGCCAATATCATAAATCAGGGCTAAAACCAGGCCTATAGTTAGATCGATCCAGTTTACGCATTTTTCAAAAATGCCATTTTGGACCATCTGACTTTTTATTTGAGCTCCCCTTTCACCAAGTACTTTCAGACCTGCATTTAGAATATTGGTGCCGTTACGGTCAACGGTTTCCTTGGTTACCGGGTCTTCGCCCAGCAGTACTATTAACAGATCATAAGCATTGGGGAAATAGTTTTTGACAAATGTCACCAGGGTGGTAAGGGCAATATCTTTTACCATGGTCAGGAATTCTTCCCCAACCTCTTCAACAAAGGAAACAACACTGGTCACGGTGGAGTGGAACAGGTCCGCAACCCGGTTCATCACCCCTTCCGGATCCGCCACATCATCCAGGGACAGAGAATCCCAGAAGTTCCCGAACCTGGACTCCAGGTTAGCAATGAGCTCGGAAAATCGTCCCACCGCATCAAACAACCAGTTGGCTACCGGGCTTACAGCCTGGAAATATTCAAGTACCCATTTCACGGTACTTCCTCCAATTGGGATCAGGTCAAGTACCGCATCCAAAAGCGTGAGCGGTGTTTTGTTTACTTCCCTGCCGGTAATTGGGTCATATCCAAGAATATAGCTCAGGAGCGTATAACCGGGAATTCTTTGTACAAAATCGCGCACTTTGTCCAGCAACCAGTCCTTAGCGGCATCCAGCCCTTCTTCAATATAACCCGCAACATCGGAAGCCAGTCCGGAAACTGCATTCCAGGCATCACCCAGCCATCCCCCCTGGATCATGGTTGAGGGTGTTTTCCGGGCAATCTGCAACCATACCGGGGACTCGCTTTTGGTTTGAATTGCCGACTGGTCACCAGCCAGATCTTCCTCCCCCTTATAGTCAGGTCCATTGGAGGCGAATCCACCGGTATTGCCTATCTCAGTACGTTGAACTTCAAATTCCCCACCGTTTTGCCAGCTGTCATCCTGCAGGCGGGCTTGCAATTTTTCCTCCTCTTCCTCTTCCAGGTTTTCCTCAGCCTTACGGCTCACATTGTATTTCAGTTTTCTAAGCTCCCTGAAGGTTTTTGGTTCTGTTTCCTCATCCCCCAGTTCAGGATCCCTAAGGGCCCCGGTTTTCATAGCTAATGGATTGAAGAACCCCTGCCAGTTGCTGAGGTCATGGGTTTGAACCTGGATTTCTCCACCGAGGTTGTCATCACCGGCAGTATTTCCGTTAACACTTTTTACCCGGTTCGGGCCTTCCATCCCCACCACCAGGCCGTAGTGCGACCTTAACTGCTTGTAAGCCAGATCGCCTGGTTTGGGAGTATGACCCGGAGGATAGGCCGCTTCACGGGGAATAAAGGGTTCACCCAACTGCCATTTAGGCATGGGGATACCGGCTTTGTTCAAAGCCCAGAAGGCAAAGATCCCGCACCAGCTGGGCATGGCATCCCGCATCCCCTGGCCCAGTTTGCCATCATGCTCAATGACGTTCCCATAGAACTGTGATTTCTTTTTGATGTTCCCTTTAGGCACCTCACCTTTGGCCCCGGTAGGGCTGTCCACAATTTTATTCCGGGCAAATGAGGTGGTGAAGTATTCCATCAGCCGTTCCCAGCCATACCGGAATCCATCGGCACCTTCCTTATTGGCAATGACCTTTCCCTGTTCGGCCTCGGCCAGCTCCACTGCGCTATTAAGTTGAGGAGCTGCCTGTCTTTGCAGGATCGACTTTCTGTGAATCGCGGTAAATGCATGTTTGGTGGCTAATTTTGGACGTACCGGGGTGGCTCCCTGCTGTATAGTATGAGTTAGTTCATGAGCAAGCAGGGTCTGTCCGGCTTTGGATTGCGGGTCGTACCGGCCGCTATTAAAATAGATGTGATTACCATAGGTAAAGGCATGAGCGTTCAACTGTTTACTCATTTGCTGAGCACCAGTGCCCGTATGGATACGTACCCCGCTGAAATCTGCTCCAAAGCGGACAGCCATGGATTGGCCTACCGGATCTGCCATTGATTGACCCCCGGTAGTAGAATTGTGCAATCGGCTTTGAAATTGCGATCCCACTGATGGCGGACCACGGCCACTTAACTGCAGAACTCCAGAATGGTGCAATGGTTGAAACTTATATGGCGAGCTGGTTTGCAGGGTTTCTTCTTCTTCATCAGAAGCCGCTTCCAGATCACTGCTTTCCCTTTGAATATAACTTATAAGTTTGGCCTGAAGCCCCGGGGCTTCCTCATCCTCTTCTTCCTGTTTTCGTTGTATACCGGTAATCGCCGCAGTCTGTACCGTTTCCTCTTCTTCCTCTGACTCTTGCGGTTGGCACTGGACCTCGGATGGTCCATTACTTATGGTGTTCACCTGTGATTCCGGCATGTTCACTACCCTTTCAGCAATCAGATCCGCTTCCTGCTCATAAGCGTCCCGGGGTTCATTTACCATCAATTTTGGTTGAACTACAGATTGGAAGAACAATGGCTGGGACATATCAGGCCCTGGCTCCTTTTGTGGACTAAAGAAGGTCTGCCCTGTTCGCTCCGTCGGCATACGTACAGGTGGTTTTACCGTTTTATCAGCCGCAGCAAACAATTGTTTACTTTTTGGTGTTCTTAAGCACGTTGCCTACCCCATTCGACAAAAAGAATGTAATTCATCCAATCCAACCTAATGGTGGAATAATTCCAGGGAACATAGGACAATAGAATGTCAACCGTTTGTTCTTCCACGGTCAGGTAGTAGTATCCGTTGATGAACCTAAGAACTCCCTCCCGTAACAGGAAGGTCTCCCGAAGTCCCGGTACACTGGTATTCTTGAGCGCCTCCCAATGCTCAATTACCGAATTCAGTAAATCATCAATGTGTTTGTCCAATTCCCTGTCCGGTTTTATTTCAGTATCACAGAATCGGCCAGGGTTCAAACCTGACAATACCTTAGGTAATGTCAGGCGCCATTCTTCTGCTGCAGTTTCACCGGTAGCCGCATAGTGTAGGAGAATTGGTATCTTCTTTATATACATCAACTTACCCTGTGGGTCAAGATAACCTGTTTTCCTCAGGAATTCAGGTAGAAAAGATACCAGCAGTACCAGGCCCGCTTGTGCTACATAGCTGCCTGATCCCAGGATTTCCGGAATTTCTTCTAAACCCGGCTCTTTAAGAATCATATCCT
>Ga0268386_10002162_pt1 | contig 13852 bp, 9 predicted proteins | sample RVTome_15_FD_200260 | JGI IMG/M metagenome (GOLD analysis project Ga0268386, IMG submission 200260) | Soil microbial communities from uranium-contaminated site in the Upper Colorado River Basin, Wyoming, United States - RVT150D86... ...
CGACATAGGCCCCGGCGGACCTGGCATAGCGTGTTTCAGGGCGAGGCATGATTGGAAGTTGCGGCGCGGCGTGCGGGTACATAGCATCCGGGCTCGGTTCAACGGTGTCGACACAGGCGCGGGATCCGGATGCAGAGCGGCAAGTTGTGGTGGGAACGAGAGGATCTCTGCTATCGCGATGGCAGGCTGCATTTCGGCGGCCGTGACCTGGCGGCGCTGGCGGCGTCGTCCGGCACACCGACTTTCGTCTATCGCGCCGCGCGCGTCCGCGACAACCTGGAACGGCTCCGCGCCGCGCTCGTCTCCGAGGGCGTCGCGCATGACGCGTTCTTTGCGATCAAGGCGAACCGTTACGCGCCGCTCATCACTTATCTGAAGCTGACGGGGCGATGCGGCATCGATGCCTGCTCTCCGGCCGAGCTGCTGTACGCGCGACAGGCCGGCTTCGAAGAGGCCGAGATTTCCTACACCGGCACATCCGTTTCGGACACCGATCTCGACTGCCTGCAGCGGCATCCGGGGGTGCATGTCAACTGCGACTCGATCTCCACGATCCGGCGGCTCGGCAGGCGTTGTCCAGGCCGGCGCATCGGCATCCGGATCAACCCCGAACTCGGCGCTGGCTACAACGAGAAGCTGCGCTACGCGGGGGACAAGCCGACCAAATTCGGCATCTATCACGATCGCTTCGAGGAGGCGCTCAAAATCGCGCGCGAGGCCGGTATGCGGGTCGAGACGCTGCATTTCCACATCGGCAGCGGTTATCAGGGCGACGCTGTGGAAGTGCTCGACAGGGTGCTCGAGCGCACAGGCGAGCTGCTGGACGCACATCCGGAGATCCGCACGCTGAATATCGGCGGCGGCATCGGCCTGAGGGTCGCGGAGTCCGACGTTCCGATCGACCTCGCGCGCTGGGCGCAGGTCATCGCGCGCCACGTCGTCCGTCGCGGCCTGCGTATCCAGGTGGAGCCCGGCGACTATCTGGTCAAGGACGCCGGCCTGCTTCTCGCGTGCGTCAACACGGTGGAGGACAAGGCGGGTACGCGGTTCGCCGGCATCGATGTCGGCCTCGGCATCGAAAACCTCGTCGCCTATTACCGCACGCCGCTCGTCGTCGCGCCGTTGCGGCGCGGCGCGGGTGAGCGGATCGAGCGCGTGACAATCGCGGGCAACATCAACGAGGCGATGGACCTGCTCGCCGAAGACGTGGAGCTGCCGCCGCTCGCGGAAGGCGATCTGCTCGCGCTGCTGAACGTGGGCGGATACGGGTCCGCGGCGGCCTCCAACCATTGCATGCGCGGGGAGTTCAGGGAGTACCTGTTGCTCGACGACGGTTCCCGTCATTGAAGGCGCGGCGGCACGCGCCACCTGCGGCCGCGCCGGAACTCGCGCGCGGGTTCTTTGGTGTCTTCGGCTACAGTCGGCGTGCGCTGCAGCTTGTCTGGACCACGAGCCCGCGACTCAGCATCTCGCTCGGGCTCCTGACGGTGCTCGCCGGCACGCTGCCGGCGGCCGTGGCTTACGTCGGCGCGTTGATCATCGACGCGGTCGTCGCAGCGATCCAGGCGGGCCCTGAGCGCAGCGAGCTGACCACGCGGGTCCTGCTGCTGGTGGCCGTGGAAGGCCTGCTTGTCGCCGCCATCGCGGGCATGCAGCGCGGCATCTCGCTATGCCAGTCGCTGCTGCGGGCCCAGCTCGGCCAGCGCGTCAACGCCATGATCCTGGAGAAGGCGCTGACGCTCGAGCTGTCCCACTTCGAGGATTCCGAGTTCTACGACAAGCTCACCCGCGCGCGGCGCGAGGCTTCGAGCCGGCCGCTGTCGCTGGTCATGCGCACCTTCGGCCTGCTGCAGAACGGCATCTCGCTCGTGAGCTACGGCACGCTGCTTGCGCAGTTCTCGCCGTGGGCGGTCGTCATCCTGATCGCTGCGGGACTGCCTGCGTTCCTGGCCGAGGCGAAATTCTCCGGCACCGCGTTCCGCCTGTTCCTGTGGCGCTCGCCGGAAACGCGCATGCAGATGTATCTCGAAACCGTGCTGGCGCGGGAAGACCACGCCAAGGAGGTCAAGCTGTTCGGCCTCGGGCCGCTCCTGCTCGAACGCTATCGAGGGATCTTCCGCAGGCTCTATGCCGAGGATCGCGACCTCACCATCCGCCGCGACACCTGGGGCTTCCTGCTCGGGCTGATCGCGACCGCGACCCTGTACGGCGCCTATGCCTGGGTCGCGCTCGCGACCATTGCGGCGCGTATCACGCTAGGCCAGATGACGATGTACGTCATGCTGTTTCGGCAGGGACAGGCCGCGGTGTCGGCGAGCCTGGCCGCTATCGGCGGCATGTACGAGGACAATCTCTATCTCGCGACCCTGTACGAGTATCTGGAAACCCCGGTCGATGGCACGAAGGGCACCGTGGTCCGCGGGCCGCATCCGCAGGACGGCATACGCTTCGAGAACGTCAGCTTCTCCTATCCCGGCGCCGAAAAGCCGGCACTCGTCGATGTGGATCTGCATATCAAGCCGGGCGAATCGCTCGCGCTGGTCGGCGAGAACGGATCGGGCAAGACGACGCTGATCAAGCTCCTGACGAAGCTTTACCTGCCGACCAAAGGCCGCATCCTGCTCGACGGACAGGATCTGCGCGAGTGGGACGAAGCCACGCTGCGGCAGCGCATCGGCGTGATCTTCCAGGACTTCACGCGCTACCAACTCATGGTCGGCGAGAACATCGGCGCCGGCGACGTGCGTCACTTCGAGGACGAAGCGCGCTGGCACGAAGCGGCTGAAAAAGGCATGGCGGCTCCGACGGTCGCGGAGTTGCCGCTCGGCTATCGCACGCCGCTCGGCAAGTGGTTCAACGATGGCCGCGAACTGTCCGGCGGCCAGTGGCAGAAGATCGCCTTGTCACGCGCGTTCATGCGCTCGCAGGCCGACATCCTGGTGCTGGACGAACCGACCGCCGCCATGGATGCGGCCGCGGAAGCCACGGTTTATGAACATTTCCGTTCGCTGACCGCGGGACGGATCGCCATCCTGATCTCGCACCGGTTCTCCACGGTGCGTATGGCCGATCAGATCGTCGTGCTGCAGGAGGGCCGCATCATCGAGCGCGGCAGCCATGACGAACTCATGCAGACGAACGGGCTGTACGCGCGGCTGTTTTCGCTTCAGGCGAGGGGATACCGGTGATACAGCTTGACGACGGTTCCGCATCCTTGCCGCGGCCGTCCGGTTTAGCGCCGCGCCAGTCGCACATGATGTGCGCCTGGCGCGGACGCCCTTCGATGGACTTCTAGGCTGCCGCTACTCCCCCTGGCTTCGCTGAGGATTGCACGACACACCGGGATGCAAGAACGCTGGGAGCGTGTCTCTGACCGCCTTCAATATCTGTCCCCAGGACTGGGCGATTTCTCCCCTGAAAAGCGGATCACCGGGGGCGTCTTCTCGTCCCGAAAAAGCGCAGACAGATCTGCCATTCAGCGTGCCGTCGGCATTCTTCAAGCTTTTGCCGTTTCCGGTAATCTCGCCGGCAAAAGCGGCGTTGGTGCCCAGGCACAGAATCGAAGTGGCGCAGACAAACAAGCCGACACGGATTTTTTTCATTCGTAATCTCCTGGTCCCCAAAACTTCCCTGGTTCCGGACGAAATGCCAAAAACCACGTTCTTCAAAACGCTCGCCAAAGCTAGGCGCTATGGCACCCAGGGTCAAGGCGATTGACTTATGTTCAATGGAAGCGGTTACCAGTGCATCTTTCGCGGGCCTGTGAGTCCCTGATCCTTGCTGTCAAGCATGAGGGTATAACAACCAGGCCTTTCCGTAGCGCCATGCCCTGCTCGTAGGATGACCCTGGGAAACAATTCCCGGGAGTTCGTCCATTGCCGAGCACAGGCGCCGTCCAGTTAACGGAGTATCCGCTCGAAGCGACGCGGGTTGACCTGCTCGCGCGCCTGGTCGATGGACTCGACGCGCCGGCATTGCAGTGGATTTCGGGCTATGCCGCCGGGCTCGCGGCGGCCCAGGGTCATCCGGCGCGCGTTGCGCCGGCGGCCGAAATCAATACCGCGCCGCTCGCGACAATCGTCTATGGCTCGCAGACAGGCAACGGCCGGCGGGTGGCCGAATCGCTTTCGGCCAGCCTGCTGGTCCTTGGCATCCAAGCGCGCTTGCTGCGTGCGGGCGAGTATCCCCTGCGCGAGCTGGCCAAAGAGCGCCGGTTGTTCGTCGTCATGAGCACGCATGGCGACGGCGATCCGCCGGACGACGCGCTGGCATTCACCGAGTTCCTGTTCGGGCGGCGCGCGCCGCGCCTGCCATCGCTGGAGTTCGCGGTGCTCGCGCTCGGCGACACGAGTTATCCGCGTTACTGCGAAATTGGCCGGCGCATCGACGAACGGCTGGCGGAACTCGGCGCGACGCGCCTGTACGAGCGCGGCGATTGCGACATCGATTTCGAAACTCCGGCCGCCGCCTGGAGCGCGCGGGCGGTCGAGGTTCTGCAACGGGTGCGGCCGGAGTCGCCGCCGGAGAGGATCACGTTGCTGCGGCCGGTCGCCACGCTGCCGGCCTGGAGCCGCGAGCGGCCGTTCGCGGCGGAACTGCTCGCGAATCAGCGCATCACCGTTGGCGACGGCGTCCGCGACGTGCGCCACATCGAATTGTCGCTCGCCGGATCCGGACTGCGCTATGAACCCGGCGATGCGCTCGGCGTGGTCGCCGAGAATCCGCCGGAGACCGTTGCCGCCGTGCTGGCCGCGGCCGGGCTCGACGGCACGCAGGCGCTCGAGCGCAACGGCCGCCGCGCGGAACTTGCCGAATGGCTGCGTTCGGGGCTCGAGATCACACGTGTCACGCGCTCGCTGGTTGCGGCGGTTGCCAGGCAGAGCGGCAGCGCTGAACTCGATGCGCTGCTGAAGCCGGGCGCGGAAGCGGCGCTTCGCGAATTCATGCTGCGCCGGCAGTTGCCGGACCTGCTGGAGAGCTACCCGGCGGAATGGGGTGCGCCGACGCTGAATGCCGCGCTCCGACCGCTGGTGCCACGGCTTTATTCGATTGCGTCCAGCAGCAAGGAAGTTGGCGACGAAGTGCACCTGACGGTCGCGCGACTGGACTCCGGCGGCGACGGCAGCGCGCGCCCGGGCGCGGCTTCGCATTTCCTGGCGACCCGCGCTGACGCGGCCACGGTATCCGTTTATGTCGAGCCGAATGCCCGCTTCCGGTTGCCGGCCGACGGGTCGCGCGATGTCATTATGATCGGTCCCGGCACCGGGGTCGCGCCGTTTCGCGGTTTCCTCCAGGAACGCGCCGCGACCGGCGCCACCGGACGCGACTGGCTGTTCTTCGGCGCGCGCCGCTTTGCGCGCGATTTCCTGTACCAGCTCGAATGGCAGCGTGCGCTCAAGCACGGCCTGCTTACGCACCTCGATCTCGCCTTCTCGCGGGACGGCGCGGAACGGATCTACGTGCAACAGCGGCTCGCGGAGGCGGGACGTGAGTTGTACGACTGGATCGAGTCCGGCGCGACGATCTACGTCTGCGGCGACGCCACGGCAATGGCTCCGGACGTGCACGTGACGCTCGCAAAGGTCATCGAAGTCCATGGTGGCGTTTCCGCGGAAACGTCCCACGAGCGGCTTGACCGCATGGGCGCCGATGGCCGCTATCTCCGGGATGTTTACTGATGGGCGCGTCAAACGTTTCGCCCGTCGAGCGGATCAAGGCCGCGAGCAGGAATCTCCGCGGCACGATCGTCGAAAGCCTGGCCGATCCGGTTACGGGCGGGTTGCGGGAAGACGACCAGCACCTGCTCAAGTTTCATGGCACGTACCAGCAGGACGACCGTGACCAGCGCGAGGAGCGGCGGCTTGCGAAGCTCGAGCCCGCCTACAGCTTCATGATCCGCACGCGGCTGCCGGGCGGCGTCTGCACACCGGCGCAGTGGCTCGCGCTCGACGGGCTGGCCGGCCGCTATGGCAATGGCACGCTGCGTCTGACCACGCGCCAGGCGTTCCAGCTGCATGGCGTCATCAAGACGGACCTGAAGCGGACCATCGCCGAGATGAATGCGGCGCTCGTCGACTCGATCGCCGCCTGCGGCGATGTCAACCGCAACGTCCTCGCGAGCCCGAACCCGGCCGAAAGTGCACTCCATGCCGACGTGCATCGCTGGGCCGTGCGTCTGTCCGAGCTCTTGCTGCCGCGCACGCGCGCCTATCACGAGATCTGGCTGGACGGCGAGAAGATCGCGGGCGGCGAGGAAGTCGAGCCGATCTATGGATCGACCTATCTGCCGCGCAAGTTCAAGGCGGCGATCGTCGTGCCTCCGCAGAACGACGTCGACGTATTCGCGCACGATCTCGGCTTCATCGCGATCGTCGAGCACGGCAGGCTCGCGGGATTCAACCTGACCGTCGGCGGCGGTCTCGGCGCGACGCACGGCGATCCGGCGACTTATCCGCGGCTCGCGGACTTGCTCGGATTCCTCGCGCCGGAGCAGTTGCTCGCGGTCGTCGAGGCCGTTGTGACCATCCAGCGCGATCATGGCGATCGCAGCGAGCGCAAGCACGCGCGGCTCAAGTATACGATCGCGGATCGCGGCGTCGACTGGTTCAGGGCCGAACTCGAGCGCCGCACGGGCTTCACGCTGGCGCCGCCGCGGCCGTTTCAGTTCAGCGGCAGCGGCGACCGATTCGGCTGGGTCGAAGGCAGCGACGGGCGCTGGCATCTGACGCTGCGGATCGAGTCCGGTCGCGTCGTCGATCGCGGCGACCGGCGATTGCGCAGCGGCCTCGCGCGCATCGCGGCCATCCACCGCGGCGATTTCCGGCTGACGCCGAATCAGAACCTGATCGTCGCCGGTGTCGCGCCCGGCGAGCGCTGGCGGCTGGATGCCCTGATCGCGGGCTACGGCCTGGATCTGTATCGCACCGCGCCGGCGCTCGCGCGCGACGCGCTCGCCTGCGTGGCGCTGCCCACCTGCCCGCTCGCCATGGCGGAGGCCGAGCGCTATCTCCCGGCCGCGACCGCGGCGCTCGACGCCTTGATGCAGCGGCACGGCGTCGGCGACGAGCCGCTGCTGTTCCGGATCAGCGGCTGCCCGAACGGCTGCTCGCGGCCCTATCTGGCCGAGATCGCGCTGGTCGGCAAGGCGCCGGCCCGCTACAACCTGCACGTCGGGGGCGCTCGTAGCGGCACGCGGTTAAACCGCCTGTACCGCGAGAACGTGGACGAAGAGGGCGCGCTGGCCGCACTCGATCCGCTGATCGCCGCCTGGGCGCAGGAACGCGAGGCCGGCGAGGCATTCGGCGATTTTCTGCATCGGAGCGGACGGCTGGAAGCGCCTGCGGTGGTGAGCTGATGTCACCCGCGCAGTCCGCATTGAAAGCCCGGCCCGCGCTCGATCTCGATGCGCTGAATGCCGAATTGCGGGCGCTGCGGGCGGCAGAGCGCGTGGCACTGGCGCTCGATCGACTGCCGGGACGCCATCTGCTGTCGTCGAGCTTCGGCGCCCAGGCGGCGGTATCGCTGCATCTGGTGACGCGCCAGGCGCCGCGCATTCCGGTGATCCTGATCGACACGGGTTACTTGTTCCCGGAAACCTACCGCTTCATCGACCAGCTCACGGAGCGGCTCGACCTCAATCTGCGGGTCTATCGCAGCCAATATTCGTCGGCCTGGCAGCAGGCGCGCCACGGCAAGTTGTGGGAGCAGGGGCGCGAAGGCATCGAACGCTACAACCAGATCCACAAGGTGGAGCCGATGGAGCGCGCGCTGCGCGAGCTGCATGCCGGCACCTGGTTCGCCGGCTTGCGCCGCGAACAGTCGGCGAGCCGCGCCGCGATCGAGCCCCTGCAGTTGACCGGCGCCGGACGCGTCAAGGTGCATCCGATATTCGACTGGACGGATCGCGATATCTACCGCTATCTCAAAAAGTACAACCTGCCATATCACCCCTTGTGGGATCAGGGCTATATCTCGATCGGCGACTGGCACACGACGCGCACTTTGCGCGATGCGGTCGGCCCGGAGTCGACACGCTTCTTCGGCCTGAAACGCGAGTGCGGCCTGCACGAAATCAACGGCTCGGATATCTGAGGCGGCCATGCGTCATTTCCCGGTCTTTCTCGACCTGCAGGACGCGCCGGTCCTGATCGTGGGCGGCGGCGAGGTCGCCGCGCGCAAGCGGGCGTTGCTGCGCCAGGCCGGGGCCGCCGTGACCGTGGTGGCGCCGGACCGCTTCGAGCCGGCGGATGTCCGCGGCGTGCGCCTGGTCATCGCCGCGACGGGCGATGCGCTGGTGAATGCGGCGGTCGCCGCGGCCGCGCGCGAGGCGAACGCGCCGGTCAATGTCGTGGACGACGCGTCTTTATCGAGTTTCATCATGCCGGCGATCGTCGATCGCTCGCCGCTCCTCGTCGCGATCTCGACGGGCGGCGCGGCGCCTGTGCTCGCGACGCGGCTGCGCGCACGCATCGAAGCGCTGCTTGACGAGTCCTGGGGCCGGCTTGCGCTGTTCGCGGATCGCTGGCGCCGGCGCATCCGTTCCGCCCTGCCGGATCTCGGGATGCGCCGTCGATTCTACGACTGGCTGCTCGATGGGCCGGTGGCGGCAGCCGTGCGCGCCGGGCGGGAATCCGAAGCGGATGGATTGCTGGAGGGACAACTCGCTCGCATCGAGGAGCCCCCGCCTGGCAAGGTCATGCTGGTCGGCGCCGGCCCGGGCGATCCGGGACTGCTGACGCTGCGCGCGCTGCGTGCCCTGCAGCAGGCCGATGTGATCCTCACGGACCGGCTCGTGTCGGCGGAAATTCTCAGCCTGGCGCGTCGCGAAGCAGAGGTCATCGACGTCGGCAAGCAGCCGGGCGGCCATGGTGCGCGCCAGGGCCGCATCAACCGGCTGCTGGTCGTGCATGCGCGGCGCGGCCGCATGGTCGTGCGCCTGAAAGGCGGAGATCCGTTCATCTTTGGCCGCGGCGGCGAAGAGCTCGAATACCTGAAGCGTCATGGCGTCGCCTACGAGGTGGTTCCCGGCATCACGGCAGCGCTTGCCTGCGCGGCCTATGCCGGGATACCGGTGACGCATCGCGATCACGCGCAAGGTCTGCAATTCGTCACCGCACATTGCCGCGAATCGCTCGATCGCGTGGACTGGCGCGGACTGGCGCGGCCGGGACAGACGCTCGCTTTCTACATGGGCGTCGCGGGATTGGCTGTCGTGCGCGACCGGCTGATCGAAGCCGGCCTGCCGCCCGCGACACCGGCGGCGCTCGTCGAGAACGGCAGCCGGCCGGAACAGCGAGTCATCGTGACTGAACTCGCGGTGCTCGCCGACGCGGCGCACCGGCATGCGATCGCGACGCCAGCCCTGTTATTCGTTGGCGAAGTCGCCGGACTGGCTTTGCGGCTTAGCTGGTTTGGCAGCGAACCGGTTGTCGACGCTTGCCGGGCTGAACGGGTCTCTGTATATGGCATGTCATGAAACTCCATCAGCTTCGCTACCTGGTTGCGGTCGTGCAGCAGGAACTGAATATCACCGCGGCCGCGCGCGTGCTGCATACCTCGCAGCCCGGCGTCAGCAAGCAGATCCAGTTGCTGGAGGACGAGCTCGGCTTTCAGGTATTCGAGCGCCAGGGTCGCAACATCTCCCGCGTGACGGCGGCGGGCAAGGACGTGATCGAACACGCCGTCCGGGTCATCGAAGAGGTTGACAACATCCGGCGGCTGTCAGCGGATTTCCAGAATCAACAGCAGGGCTCGTTGTCGATCGCGACGACCCACACCCAGGCACGCTATGTGCTGCCGGACGTCATCAAGCGGTTTCGAAAGACTTATCCCGAGGTCGACCTGCATCTGCACCAGGGCACTTCCGAGCAGATCGCAGATCTGGCGGCCAAGAATCGCATCGATTTTTCGATTGCGACCGGTTCCCACGAGCTATTCCCCAGCCTCGCGCTGATGCCCTGCTATCGCTGGCACCTGGATGTCGTCGTGCCGAAGGGTCATCCACTGACAGCGGTCCGGCAACCGACCTTGAAGGAAATCTGCGATCACCCGATCGTCACCTATGTGTTCAGCATCACCGGACGGTCGTCGCTGTCCGAGCATTTCGAACGCGCCGGTCGCAAGATGAACGTGGTCCTGACGGCCCGCGATTCCGACGTCATCAAGACCTACGTGCGGCTCGGCCTGGGCGTCGGCATCGTGGCCTGCATGGCGCGCACGGATGAGGAGGACCGGGACCTGGTCGCGATCGACGGCAGCGAGCTGCTGCCGGAGTACACGACCTGGATCGGCGTGCGCCGCGGCCGGTTGCTGCGGGGCTATATGTACGAGTTCATGCGGCTGTTCGCGCCCCATCTGAACCGCAAGGTCGTGGACCAGGCGCTGCGCGCGCGCAATGGGACGGCGGTGGAGGGGATTTTCGAGGACGTGGAGCTGCCGCGGTACTAGGGCCCCCTCGCGGGGGCCTTCATGCCATAAAGGGTTGCGTCCCCTTTAGAGCAGCGGCACCAGCAGCAGCGCGACGATGTTGATGATCTTGATCAACGGGTTGATAGCCGGGCCGGCGGTGTCCTTGTAGGGATCGCCGACGGTGTCGCCGGTCACGGCTGCCTTGTGCGTCTCCGAGCCCTTGCCGCCGAAGTTGCCTTCCTCGATGTACTTCTTTGCGTTGTCCCAGGCGCCGCCGCCCGTGCACATCGAGATCGCGACGAACAGGCCGGTGACGATCGTGCCGATCAGCACGCCGCCGAGCGCGCGGATGCCGGCGCCGGGCCCGAGCAGGAAGTTCATGCCGAAGCCGACCACGACCGGGATCAGGATCGGCAGCAGGGAGGGCACGATCATCTCGCGGATCGCCGCACGGGTCAGCATATCCACGGCGCGCGAATAATCGGGCTTCGCCGTGCCTTCCATGATGCCCTTGATCTCCGCAAACTGGCGCCGGACCTCGATGACCACCGAGCCCGCCGCGCGGCCGACGGCTTCCATCGCCATCGCGGCGAAGAGATAAGGCACCAGGCCGCCGATGAAGAGACCGATGATGACTGCCGGGTCGGACAGGCTGAAGAGCTCGAGCTTGTCCGCGATCTCGAGGTTGTGCGTGTAGTCCGCGAACAGCACCAGCGCCGCGAGACCGGCCGAACCGATCGCGTAGCCCTTGGTCACGGCCTTCGTGGTGTTGCCGACCGCATCCAGCGCATCAGTGATCTTGCGCACGTCCTTCGGCAGCCCGCTCATCTCGGCGATGCCGCCGCCGTTGTCGGTGATCGGGCCATAGGCGTCGAGCGCCACGATCATGCCGGTCATCGACAACATCGCCGTCGCGGCGATCGCGATGCCGTACAGGCCATTCAGCGAGTAGGCGCCCCAGATAGCCGCGCAGATTGCGAGCACGGGCAGCGCGGTGGATTTCATGGAAATCGCGAGTCCGGCGATGACATTGGTGCCGTGGCCCGTTCTAGAGGCCTCGGCCACATAACGCACAGGCTTGTATTCGGTGGAGGTGTAGTACTCGGTGATCCAGATCATCGCCGCGGTCAGGCCGAGCCCGATCAGCGCGCAGAAGTAGAGCGGAATCGCCGCATCGCCCAGCATGAAGCGCGTGATCGGGTAATACGCGATCGCCGCGATGACGCCGGAAACGATCACGCCGCGATACAGCGCACCCATGATGTTGCCGCCGTCCGTCGTCTTGACGAAGAACGTGCCGACGATCGAGGCGACGATCGACACGGCGCCCAGCACGAGCGGGTAAAGCACGGCCGCCTCGCCGAGTTCGGTCATCATCAGTCCGGCAAGCAGCATGGTCGCGACCACGGTGACCGCATAGGTCTCGAACAGGTCCGCCGCCATGCCGGCGCAGTCGCCGACATTATCGCCGACGTTGTCGGCGATCACGGCGGGGTTGCGCGGGTCGTCCTCCGGAATCCCGGCCTCGACTTTACCTACCAGATCTGCTCCGACATCCGCACCTTTCGTGAAAATGCCGCCGCCGAGGCGCGCGAAAATGGAGATCAGGGAGCCGCCGAAGGCGAGGCCGACGAGCGCATGCAGCGCCTGGTCGCTGTCGCCCGTCAGGCGCATCATGATGCCGTAATAGGCCGCGACGCCCAGCAGCCCGAGTCCGACGACCAGCATGCCGGTGATCGCACCGCCGCGGAATGCGACCTGCAATGCCGGATTGAGGCCGATGCTCGCGGCGTGCGCGGTGCGCACGTTGGCGCGCACCGAGACATTCATGCCGATGTAGCCGGCGAGGCCGGACAGGATCGCGCCGAACGCGAAGCCGACGGCCGTGTACCAGTCGAGTGCGAATCCAAGGACGGCGAACAGCACCACGCCGACGATGGCGATGGTCATGTACTGGCGGTTGAGATACGCCTTGGCGCCCGCCTGGATCGCCGCCGCAATCTCCTGCATCCGCGCGTTGCCCGCGGGCCGCGCGAGGATCCAGCGCGTCATGAAAACGCCGTACACGATGGCGATCACGCCGGCCAGCACTGCAAGCCAGAGTGCGTTCTGCATGGACATGAAACTACTCCCTGGAAACCGGAATCATATCACGAAGGTTGTCTTCAACCGCCGCCGCACGCGCGCTCCCTTGAGCGTTGTGTACGCCGGAATGCCGTCTTTGTATGGCGGATACGCCTCGCCGCCGATCAGCGGCGCGAGATAGTTGCGGCAGGCCGCGGTGATGCCGAAACCGTCCGCAGTGATGTAGTGGCGCGGTACCAACTTCTCGCGGTTCGCGACCTGGTCGAGTGAGATCGAGCCGATGTTCCAGCGATAGGGCTTCGACGACTTGCGGCGGATGACGGGCATGACGGCATTCTTTCCCGCGAGCGCGAGCTCGACGGCCGCGCGGCCGACGGCGTAGGCCTGCTCGACATCCACGCGCGAGGCGATGTGGCGCGCGGAACGTTGCAGATAGTCCGCGAGCGCCCAGTGAAACTTGTAGTCATGCGCCTCCTTGACCATCGCGGCGAGCGCCGGCGCGACGCCGCCGAGCTGCACGTGACCGAAGGCGTCGCGGGTGCCCATGTCCGAGAGGAATTTTCCTTCCGCGTCGCGCGCGCCTTCGGAAGTGACAATCACGCAGAATCCTTTCCGCTCGACGGTTTCCTTGACACGCGCGAGAAAGCGCTCGCGATCGAAGGCGATCTCCGGAAACAGGATGATGTGCGGCGGGTCGCCGGCCTTCTTTGCTGCGAGGCCGCCGGCGGCCGCGATCCAGCCGGCATGGCGGCCCATCACCTCTAGGATGAAGACGCGGGTCGAGGTGCGCGCCATCGAGGCGACGTCCATCGATGCTTCGAGCGTCGAGACGGCGACATACTTGGCGACCGAACCGAATCCCGGGCAGCAGTCGGTGACCGGCAGGTCGTTGTCCACGGTTTTCGGGATGCCGATGCAGGCGACCGGGTAGCCCGCCTGCATGCCAAGCTGCGACAGCTTGAGCGCCGTGTCCATCGAATCGTTGCCGCCGTTGTAGAAGAAGTAGCCGATGTCGTGCGCGCGGAATACCTTGATCAGGCGCTCGTATTTCGGCCGATCGCGCTCCAGGTCCTTCAGCTTGTAGCGCGCCGAACCGAATGCGCCGGAAGGCGTGTGCCTGAGCGCGCGGACGGTTGCGGGACTCTCGCGCCCGATGTCGATCAGGTCCTCGGTCAGCGCCCCGACGATGCCGTCGCGGCCGGCATACAGTCTGCCGATCCGGTCGCGGTGCCTGCGGCAGGCCTCGATGACGCCGAGCGCGCTCGCATTGATGACCGCGGTGACGCCGCCGGACTGCGCATACAGCGCATTGCGCCGCCCGGTCCCTTTCTTCCTGGTCCTGGCCATCGTCTGGATCCGT
>Ga0268386_10002163_pt1 | contig 13852 bp, 5 predicted proteins | sample RVTome_15_FD_200260 | JGI IMG/M metagenome (GOLD analysis project Ga0268386, IMG submission 200260) | Soil microbial communities from uranium-contaminated site in the Upper Colorado River Basin, Wyoming, United States - RVT150D86... ...
CGGGTCCGCTCGGTGACCGAGACCAGCATGATGTTCATGATGCCGATGCCGCCCACGACGAGGGAGACGGAGGCGATCGCGGCCAGCAGGAGACTCAGCACCCGCGAGGCGGCCTCCTGACTCTCGAGGATCTCCGAGAGGTTCCGCAGCGTGAAGTCGTCGTCCTGCCCGGGCTGCAGCCGATGCCGCTGGCGCAGGAGCGTGCGGATGGCCTGCTCGGCGTCCTTCATCGCGCCGGCCTCCCGCACCTTGACGAGCACCGCGCCGACCGCCCGGGCATTGGCCTGAGTCGTCCCCAGCACCCGCTTCTTCGCCGTCGAGAGCGGCACGAGCACGGTGTCGTCCTGATCCTGCCCCTGTGTGGACTGGCCCTTGCGGGCGAGCACGCCGATCACCGTCAGCGGGACCGTCCTGATGCGGACCACCTGGCCCATCGGGTCGGCGCCCCCGAAGAGGTTCTGGGCCACGGTCTGGCCGAGCAGCACCACCTTCGTGGCGCCGTCGATGTCCTCCTGCGTCAGCGGCCGGCCCACCGCGGTCTCCCAGTCCCGCGCCTGCAGGAACCCCGGCGTCACCCCGAAGAGCGCCGTCGACCAGTTGGCGTTGCCGGCGATCACCTGCACACCGCCGCGGACCATCGGCGCCGCAACCTGGATGCTGTCGATCTCGCGCTCCATCGCGCGGGCGTCGTCCTCGGTGAGCGTGATCTGGCTGCCGGCGCCGAGCCGCACCCCACCCGTCGTGATGGATCCGGACAGCACGATGATCAGGTTCGAGCCGAGACTGCGGATCTGCCCCTCGACGCGGGCTCGCGCCCCGGCGCCCACGGCCATCATGGTCACGACGGCGGCGACACCGATGATGACGCCGAGCATCGTGAGGCCGGTGCGCGCCCGGTTGGCGGCCAGCGCGACCAGCGCCAGGTTGGCCGTCGCTCGCGCTCTCATGATGGCCGCAGCGTGCGGGCGCCCCCGGCAAGCACCGCGCGGGCATCGATCGGTGAGGGGACGGGCTCGTCCTGGACGAGCTCGCCGTCCCGGAAGTGCAGGATGCGTCGCGCATACCGCGCGATGTCCTCCTCGTGCGTGACGAGCAGGATCGTGATGCCGCTGCGGTTCAGGGCCTGCAAGATCGCCATGATCTCCACGCTGGTCCGCGTGTCGAGGTTGCCGGTGGGCTCGTCGGCCAGGAAGAGGATGGGGTCGTTGACCAGAGCCCGTGCGATCGCCACCCGTTGCTGCTGGCCGCCCGAGAGCTGCGCGGGGCGGTGGTGGGCGCGGTCCCCGAGACCGACCGCCTCGAGCTTCGCCAGGGCCGTGTGGCGTTGCTCCCCGGCCGGCCGGTCGCTGTAGATGAGCGGCAGCTCCACGTTGGCGAGCGCGCTCATCCGGGGCATCAGGTTGAACTGCTGGAACACGAAGCCGATCCGCGCGTTGCGGATCCGGGCCAGCGCATCGTCGTCGAGCTGCGAGACGTCGTGCCCCTGCAGCAGGTAGCGGCCGGCGGTCGGGGTGTCGAGGCACCCCAGGATGCTCATGAGCGTGGACTTTCCCGAGCCCGAGGGGCCCATGATGGCGACCAGCTCAGCGGCCTCGACCGTGAGCGACACGCCGCGCAGCGCATGCACGACGTGGGCGCCCAGCCAGTAGTCCTTCGACAGCTCCTGCGTCTCGATGACGGGCTCGGCCATCGTCATCAGCCCGGGCAACCTGCGTGCCGGATCGGATCGTCGCGAATCCGGGCAGATGGCCGCCGCGGGCCTGGGGCGCCGCCTCCCCAGCGGCGCGCAAACGCCCCAGGGGCCTGGGGCGACGCTCACTCGAAGCGACTGTTTTCTCGCGCCTTCCGGAACGGCAGTGCCGTTGCACTGAGCTTGGACCGGCCATGAAGACCGAACAGGCGCGGGCGGCGCTCAACGGATCACCCTCGGTCGCGCCGGCGACCGGCGGGACGCTGGCCCCGGCCCGGCCGGCCGCGCGCCGTCGCTGGAAGCGCCGGGCCGCCATCGCCCTCGGCGCCGCCCTCGCGGCCGGGGGGGTTGCGGCGTACTGGTACCTGACGGGCTCCGGGACGCCGCCCCCCTACCGGACCGCTCGCGTGGAGCGCGGCGCGATCACCGCCTCGGTCTCGGCCACCGGCAACCTCAACGCGGTCATCATGGTCCTGGTGGGCAGCCAGGTGTCCGGCACGGTCAAGGAGCTGAGCGCCGACTTCAACACGGTCGTGCGGAAGGGACAGGTCATCGCGCGGATCGACCCCGCGCTCTTCGAGGCCGCGGTCAACCAGGCGCGGGCCGACGTCAAGGCCGCGCAGTCCACCGTGCTCAACCAGGCTGCCCAGGTCGAGCAGGCCCACACCAACGTCGACAACGCCCGGGCCACCTACGCCGAGGCCGGCGCGCAGACGGCCAAGGCCCTCGTCGCGGTGGTCGACGCCCGGCGTACGCTCGGCCGGCAGATCGAGCTGTTCGAGCGCGGCCTCGTCGCCGCCGCCGACCGCGACAGTGCCCAGAGCGCCCACGACGCGGCCGTGGCGCAGCACGCCTCGGCGCTGGCCCGCGAGCAGGCGCTGGCCTCCGCGATCCGGACCGCCGAGGCCCAGCGACAGGTTCAGGAGGCCGCCCTGCAGACGGCGCGCGACCAGGTGGAGCAGAAGCAGGCGGCGCTGGCGCATGCGCAGATCAACCTCGACCACACCACCATTCGCTCTCCGGTCGACGGCGTCGTCGTCAATCGCGCGGTCGACGTGGGGCAGACGGTGGCGGCGACGCTGCAAGCGCCGACGCTGTTCACGATCGCCCAGGACCTCACGCAGATGCAGGTGGAGGCCAGTGTCGACGAGGCGGATATCGGACGCATCCGGGCCGAGACGCCGGTGACGTTCACCGTCGACGCCTTTCCGGGCGAGGGCTTCACGGGGACCGTCTCGCAGGTCCGCAAGGCGCCCCAGATCTCGCAGAACGTCGTCACGTACATCGTCGTGGTCGCCGTCGCCAATCCCGCCACCCGCCTCGTCCCCGGCATGACCGCCAGCGTCAAGTTCGTGACCGACCGGAAGGCCAACGTCCTCAAGGTCCCGAACGCGGCGCTCCGGTTCCGCCCGCCCGGGGTCCCCGGCTCGACGGCGCCGGTCGTCTGGGTCCTGGGGGATGACGGCCGCCCCGTCGCCGTCCCGGTCACGCTCGGGATCACCGACGGGACGGCGACGGAGATCGTGAGTGGCGACCTCGCCGCGGGACGAGCGGTCCTGGTCGGCCTCGAGTCCGGCGCATCGCCGGCGCCGACGGTCCCCGGCCCGGGCTTCAGACTATGAACGTCGCCCAGCAGAGATCCCTCCTTCCCTACGTCGTCGCGGCAGGGCTCGCGCTCATCCTCATCTCGTCCTTCCTGCGGGGCCCGCACCCGGAGAGCATCTCCTACAGCGAGTTCAAGACGCTCGTGAGGAAGGGCAAGGTCAGCAACCTCATCCTCGACGCGCACGTCATCACCGGCACGCTCGTCACCGACGGGCTGGAGGGCGTATTGCCCACGGAGAAGATCGAGGCGCTGAGGCAATCGGGACCTGGCGCCTCTGCCTTCGTCACCACCCGGGTCGAGGATCCCGGCCTCGTGAGCGAGCTGGAGGCGGCGAACGTGAGGTTCACCGGTCGCGTCGACAACCCCTGGCTCACGACGGTGCTCTCCTGGGTGGTGCCGATGCTGCTGTTCGTGGGGGTCTGGGTGTTCCTGATCCGGCGCATGGGCGGGGCGCAGGGCGGGCTCATGGCCGTGGGCAAGAGCAGGGCCAAGGTCTACATGCAGCACAGCACCGGCGTGACGTTCGACGACGTGGCCGGCATCGACGAGGCCCGGGCCGAGCTGATGGAGATCGTCGACTTCCTCAGGGCGCCCGAGCGGTACCAGCGGCTCGGCGGGAAGATCCCCAAGGGCGTCCTGATCGTCGGCGCGCCGGGCACCGGCAAGACCCTCCTGGCCCGGGCCGTCGCGGGGGAAGCCGGCGTGCCGTTCTTCAGCCTGACCGGGTCGGACTTCGTGGAGATGTTCGTCGGGGTCGGCGCCGCCCGGGTGCGCGACCTCTTCGCCCAGGCCCAGGAGAAGGCGCCCAGCATCATCTTCATCGACGAGCTGGATGCGCTCGGCAAGGCCCGGGGCGCGACCCCGCTCGCCGGCGGCCACGACGAGCGGGAGCAGACGCTGAACCAGCTCCTGGCCGAGATGGACGGGTTCGACACCCAGAAGGGCGTCATCCTGCTGGCGGCGACCAACCGCCCGGAGATCCTCGACCCCGCGCTGCTGCGCCCGGGGCGCTTCGATCGGCAGGTCGCCATCGACCGGCCCGATGTCCGGGGCCGCGAGAAGATCCTGCAGGTCCACACCCGCAAGGTGAAGCTCGCATCCGGTCTCGACCTCTCGCTCGTCGCCTCCCGGACGCCGGGGTTCGTCGGCGCCGATCTCGCCAACGTCGTGAACGAGGCCGCCCTCCGGGCCGCCCGGCAGGACAAGGAGGCGGTCGACATGACGGACTTCGACGAGGCCATCGACCGGGTGGTCGCCGGGCTGGAGCGAAAATCCCGCGTGATCAACCCCCGCGAGAAGGAGATCGTGGCCTACCACGAGGCCGGGCACGCGCTGGTGGCCGAGTCACGCCCCCGCGCGGACCGCGTCCAGAAGGTCTCGGTCATCCCGCGGGGGGTCGCCGCGCTCGGCTACACGCAACAGCGGCCGACCGAGGACCGGTACCTGATGACGCGGCTGGAGCTGCTCGATCGGCTCGACGTCCTGCTCGGGGGCCGGGTGGCCGAGGAGCTCGTCTTCGGTGACGTGTCGACCGGGGCGCAGGACGATCTGCAGCGCGCGACCGATGTCGCCCGTCACATGATCACGCGCTACGGCATGGGCGAGGCGCTGGGGCTGGCCACGTTCGAGCCGCCCCGGCCCGTCTTCCTCCCCGTGCCCACCAGCGGGCCCCGGGAGTACAGCGAGCGCACCGCCGAGGTCATCGACGCGGAGATCCAGAAGCTGCTCGAGGCGGCGCACGGGCGCGTCCTCGCGACGCTCACCGCGAAGCGGGCGACGCTCGAGGCGCTGGCGAAGCGGCTCATCGAGACGGAGGTGCTCGATCGGGAGGCCCTGCTGGCGCTGATCGCCGCCAGCGAGAGCCCTCGCTCTCTCGCCGAGGGCCCCGGTCGAGCGCCGGCGCCCTCGTGAGGCAGGGCCGTGCAATTGGGCTTCCGGCTCCTAGGGTGGCGATGGCATGCCAGAGCGCGCCGGCTGGGGGAGACGCGCCCACGCCGTCCGCGCGTTCTCCGCAGCGTCGTGCCAGGCGGCCAGCGCATCGGCGAGTTGCCGGCCGGTCGGCCACGTGGAGCCGTCGATCGTACGTCCGGCCATCGTGACCTCCTTGGGAAAGCCGGCACCAACGCCGGCGACGTGCACGGCCTGCCAGTGCTCCAGATCCTTCGCCGCTCGCTGGATCGTCGCCACGATGCGGAGCACCTCGCGTTCGCGCTCCTGAACCTCTTCCAGGGCGCCGAGATACCGGCTGCCTTCGTCGCCTCGTCGCTCGGCATGCGGACCGGGCGCCGGGGGGTTCGCCGGGCCAACGCCCTCACCGGGTGGGCCCACTGTCGTGTCCATGAGGTCACCTCCTTCGGATGGGCTGCGCGAGATCGCAAGCTCCCTGCCAATCCTCGCATCCGCCCTGCACCTTACCTGCTCCGCCGTTGCCTCGGAGCCGTGGGGTCGCTGCCCGACCAGCACGGGCGGAGTCGATCCGGCGCTTGCCGGGGAGCCGAGGGCAGGCAGCTGGAGGACGAAGATGAGATGCTGCTGATGAGACCACACGGCCACGGGTGGGGCGGCCGCGCCACCGGGCCCCCGGTTGGGGAAGATGTCCCGTAGCGCCGCGTAAGACGGAGCATTCGACGCGTCAGCACCGGGATGGCGCACGACACAACTCGTGCAGCCCCAGGCTTCCGGCGCACCCTGGAGGAGGATCCGCGATGCAGTCGTCCAAGACCTCGAGCTTCATGCAATCGGTCTCTCGCCTCTCGGGCACTGTCGTGCAACGTGGCGAGCCGTCGAGCGGCGGAGATCGGGCCGGATGCGGTGAGCTCACCATCCGCCATGTGCTGGTGCCGCTCGACGGGTCGCCGCTCGCCGAGTGCGCCCTCCCCTGGGCGGTCGCGGTGGTGCAGGCGCTCGGCGCCCGCATGACGCTGCTCCGTGTCCTCGAGACACCGGCCATCTCCAGCGCGACGAGCCACCACCACGATGCGGTCGACTGGCAAATGAGACGGGCGGAGGCGCAGAGCCAGCTCGCCAGGATCGACCGTGACCTCAAGACGAGCGACATCACGTCGGCCGTGGAGCTGCTGGAGGGTCGGCCCCCGGAGCAGATCATCAATTTCGCCCGGGCGCGACATGTCGATCTCATCGTCCTGTCGAGCCATGGCGAGGGGGGACTCACCGGATGGTCTCTCAGCAGCACGGCCCTGATGATCGTCAGGCGCACGTTCAGCTCGCTGCTCGTCGTTCCCGCCCACCGCGCCCAGGGACAGCGGGTCGGCGAGCTCCGCCTGCGCCGGATCCTCGTGCCCCTCGACTGCTCGCCCCGCGCCGAGTGTGTCCTCACGCTCGCGACGGCGCTCGCGCGCGCGCACGATGCCGACCTGATCCTGGCGCACGTCGTCCCGGAGCCCGAGATCCCCCGGCGTCTGCCGCCATCCGCCGAGGATCTCGCGGTGGCCTCGCAGCTCACGGAACGGAACCGGCGCGAGGGCAGTCGGTACCTCGGCGAGCTCCGCGACCGGCTGATCGGGCAGAAGCTCCGGGTCTCGATGCGCGTCGGCGTTTCGTCCAGGAGGGCGCCGGCCATCCGGGCGATGGCGGACGAGGCCGACGTCGATCTCGTCATCGTCAGCGCGCACGGACGCACCGGAGACCCGCGTGAGCGGTACGGCGAGGTCGCGGCCCGACTGGTCGAGGACACCAGCCGGCCGGTCATCGTGCTCCAGGATCTGGCGCCCGCGCACGAACCGACGCCCGCCGAAGAGGCGGCGCGCAGCCGACCGGGGCACTGAGCGGCGCGGTGTCGGTGATCGCCGGCGGCGGCCCTCGTCTCGTCGAGCGCCTCCACGATCCGGAGCAAGCGCTCGAGGCCACGCATCGGCGGCTCGCCGGCGGCGGTCGCGGCGCCGATCGCCCGGCCGCGGAGTGGCTGCTCGACAACTACTACATCGTCGAGCGGGCCTGCCGGCTCGTCCGCGAGGAATTTCCCCCCGCGTTCGAGCGCCGCCTTCCCCGCAGCGCCGCCGGTGAGGGGCTCCCCGTCCTCTATGGGCTGGCTCGGGAGATCGTGACGGCCAGCCCGCACCACGTCGACGTGGAGACGATCACGCGCTTCGTCGAGCAGTTCCAGGCCGTCCGCCCTCTTTCGATGGCGGAGGTCTGGGCGCTCCCCGTGCTCCTCCGCATCGTTCTCATCGAGGATCTCGCCGTCGCCGTCGCAAGCGCCCTGCCGATCGAGGGACCCTCGGGGGATACGCCGGCCGACCAGGGCGTGGCGGCCGGTATCCGGAGCCTGCGCACGCTCGAGATCACCGACTGGAAGGCGTTCTTCGATGAAGTCAGCGAGACCGAGCGAGTCCTGCGGGAGGATCCGGTGGGCGCCTACCCCCGCATGGACTTCGACACGCGTGACCGCTACCGCAAGGTGGTCGAGGAGCTGGCCGGACACAGCGACTGCTCCGAGGAAGCCGTGGCCCGCGAGGCCATTCGCAGGTCGCGCGGGGGCATGGGCGGTCGCGCCGCCCATGTCGGCTACCACCTCGTCGATGAGGGCTTCGACGCGCTCGGCCGGGCGGTGGGGTACCGTCCCGGCTGGAGGACACGATGGCGGCGGCTCGTTCTGCGTCATCCGACCCCCTCGTACCTCGGCGCCATCGCCGGGGTCACCTTGGTCCATCTGTGGGCGCTGGGCGTGGCACTCCACGCCGCCGGAGCCACGCCGGCCGTCGTCGCCGCCGGCGTTGTGCTCGCTCTGGTCTCCGCCGCGACCGTCGCCGTCAGCCTCGTGGACCGCCTCGTCACGCGGAGCGTGCCGGTGCGCGTGCTACCCAAGATGGACTTTCGTGATGGCCTTCCTGCCGACTGCCGGACCATGGTCGTCGTGCACGTCATCCTCGCGCTGGACGATGTGTCGCCGCTCCTCTCGCGGCTCGAGATCCACTGGCTCGCCAACACCGATCCCAACCTCCATCTCGCGCTCCTGGTCTCCCTGGCCGACGCCCCCGAGGAATCGATGCCGGGTGACGTCGCCCTGGTGCGACAGGTCGCCGAGGGCATCCACGCGCTCAACGCCAAGTACGGGAACGGCGACACCGGCCCGTTTCATCTGCTGTGCCGCAGGCGGCTGTGGAACGCCGTCGAGGGCTGCTGGATGGCCTGGGAGCGCAAGCGCGGGCAGGTCGCCGAGTTCAACCGCCTGCTCGCCGGAGATCAGAAAACCAGCTTCGTCGAGCACGTGGGCGATCCGAGCGTCCTTCCCACGATCCGGTTCGTGATCACCCTGGACGCGGACACCGAGCTGCCCCGCGGCGTGGCCCACCGCCTGGTGGGGACCTTCGCGCATCCGCTCAACCGGGCCGGGTTCGATCCCCAGACCGGGCGCGTGAGCACCGGCTACACGATCCTGCAGCCGCGCGTCGAGGTGACGCCCTTCGGGGCCGCCGCCTCCTCGTTCTCCCGGCTCTTCGCGGGAGACCCCGGTCTCGATCTCTACTCCCGGGCCGCCGCGGACGTGTACCAGGACCTCTTCGGTGAGGGCATCTACGTCGGCAAGGGGATCTACGACCCCGCGGCATTCGAGCGGAGCCTGCACGGGCGGGTGCCCGACAACGCGGTGCTCAGCCACGATCTGTTCGAGGGGATCCACGGCCGAGCGGCCCTGGTGACGGATGTCGTCCTTTTCGAGAACTATCCCCTCGACTACCGGAGCTACTGGCGGCGTCTTCATCGCTGGGCACGGGGAGACTGGCAACTGCTCCCCTGGCTCGGTCGCCGGGTGCCCCTCGCCGACGGTGGCCGAGCGCCGAACCGGCTGTCGCCGATCTCGCGCTGGAAGATCATCGACAACCTGCGACGCACCCTGCTTCCGCCGACGCTGCTCGGCTTCCTGCTGCTCGCCTGGGTCGCGTTCCCTGGCCATCCCGCCGTGTGGACGGGGATCGCCGGCCTCGTGCTGGCGGCCCCCCTGCTCACCGAGGCGATGGGAGGGCTGCTCTCGGCGAATCGGCTCGCGGCCCTGCCGCCCGTGGTCCGCGGGGTGACGCTCCGACTCAGACCCGCCCTGGCGCTCTGGATCCTGCACGTGGCCTTCCTGCCCCACCGCGCGATCGTTCTGGGCGACGCCATCGTGCGCACACTCGTCCGTCTGCGTACGGGCCGCCGCCGCCTCGAGTGGACGTCGGCAGCGCGGACGACCCGGGCCCTGGCGCACACCGGATCGCGCTCTTCGCTCTGGCGCGAGATGGCCGCGGCCCCGGCGGTGGCGCTCGGCACCACGGCGCTCCTCGCACTGGTCCGATCGGCAGCACTCCCGGCCGCATTCCCGCTCGCGGCCCTCTGGCTCCTCGCACCCGAGATCGCCGCCGTCGTCAGCCGGCCACGGCGCCAGCGCGCCCCGACCTTGACGGCCGCCGATGAGCGCCGCCTCCGTCTGCTCGCGCGCCGGACGTGGCTCTTCTTCGACACGTTCGTCGGGCCGGACGACCAGTGGCTCCCGCCGGATCACTTCCAGGAGGAGCCGCGGGGGGAGGTCGCGAGGCGCACCTCCCCGACCAACATCGGCGTCCTGCAGCTGGCCACGCTGTCTGCCCACGATCTCGGCCATGCGGGCCTGCTGTCCGTCGTCCTGCGCCTGCGGAACACGGTCGAGACACTGGAGCGGATGGAGCGCCACCGCGGGCACTTCTACAACTGGTACGACACGCGCGATCTCGCGCCGCTGGCGCCCCGTTACGTCTCCACGGTGGACAGTGGCAACCTCGCCGCCTGCCTCGTGGCCATGAAGCAGGGGTGCCGGGAGCTCGTCGACGCCCCCGTGATCGGGGCCGCCCGCTGGGAGGGGCTGGTCGATACCCTCGACGTCCTGCTCGGGGTCATCGCGCCCCGCGCGCCGCGGCCCGACGGACCGCGGTTCGCCGTCCTTCGCACGTGCGTCGAGACGATGCGGGAGCAGGCGATCGCGCTGAAGGCACAGCGGCGGACGTGGGGGGCCGGCATCGCGGACCTGCTGGAGCGCGGGGGCACCGAGCTCGACCAGGCCTTCCTCTCGGTGATTGCCGAGGGCCGCGAAGGCCTCGACCCGGACCTGCTCGCCGAGCTGCGTGTCTGGTCCGCCGAGGTGCCCCAGCACCTCGAGGCCATGTGGCACGACATCGAGCTCTGTCTGCCGTGGGAGGCTCCCGGCGCGAGGCCCCCCGGCGTCGCGGGCGGAGACGTCCGCCCGGAGCTCGCGGAGGCATGGGCCGCCTTCGAGCGAGGCCTGCCCGTCGATCCCACGCTGGGCGGTTTGCCCTCGGCCTGCGAGACCGTGAGCGCCGGTCTCTCGAGATTCGAAAAGCAGCTCGACGCCCTCCCCGGTGACGTGGCCGGCCTGTCCGAGACCCGCGCGTGGGCCCAGCGCCTCCAGGAGGCCATCACGCGGGCGGAGGACACCGGGCACACCACGCTCGCCACGCTGGACGCGCTCGTGGCGCGCGCCACCGCGCTGGTCGAGGCGATGGACTTCGCCTTCCTCTACGACGAGCGACGGCGCCTCTTCTACATCGGCCACGACGTCACGGCGGACCGACGCGACCCTCACCACTACGACCTCCTCGCCTCCGAGGCGCGGCTCGGGAGCTTCGTCGCCATCGCGAAGGGCGACGTCCCGGAGGAGCACTGGCTCCAGCTCGGGCGCCCGCTCGCTCGCGTGGACGGCGCCACCACGCTCCTGTCCTGGAGCGGCACGATGTTCGAGTACCTCATGCCGACGCTGCTCCTGCACGAGGCCCCCGACAGCCTGATGGGCCGGGCCTGCGCGACGGCGGTCGACACCCAGATCGCCTACGGCCGCCACCGCAACGTGCCGTGGGGCATCTCGGAGTCGGGGTACTACCGGTTCGACGCTCAGCGTAACTACCAGTACCGCGCCTTCGGCGTCCCGGCCCTGGGGTTCAAGCGCGGACTCGGGGACGACAACGTCGTCGCGCCCTACGCGTCCCTGCTCGCGTTGCCGTTCGTGCCGCAGGCGGTCATGGCGAACCTCGACCGCCTGGACGACCTGGGACTCATCGGACGCTACGGCCTTTACGAGGCCGTGGACTTCACGGCGGCACGTCTCGACGCCGGGACGACCCACGCCATCGTGCGCTCGTTCATGGCGCACCACCAGGGCATGATCCTGGTCGCCATCAACAATCGGCTCCACGGCAACTCGATGGTGCGCCGCTTCCACACCGACGCCATCGTCCGCACCACGGAGGCACTACTCTTCGAGCGCCCGGCCGGCGCGGCGCCCAGGAAGCGGCGACGTTTCCTGCTCGAGATCCCTCGCCGGGCTCCGGCCCAGCGGGTCCCTCTCGAGCCGTGGCCGGCCCATCCCGACGCGGGCTTCCCCCAAGCCCACGTCCTGTCGAATGGCCGCTACCGCGTGCTGGTCGCCGATGGCGGCGCCGCGAGCGACTGGGGCGCCGCCGCGCTGACGCGCTGGCAGGTCGACGCCACGCTCGATGGCCCCGGGTTCCGGCTCCACGTGCGCGACCTCGACCGGGGGCTCTCGTGGTCCCCGGCCCCCGGCGATGGCGAGATGGTGTTCCACGCCCACATGGTGGAGACGCGGCGGCGAGGCGCGGACCTCTCGTTGCGCGAGCAGGTCTGCGTGGCCCCCGGCGACGACGTCGAGGTGCGGCTGGTGACGCTGAGGAACGAGACGGCATCGCGGCGACGGCTGGAGGTCACCGGCTACGCCGAGGTCGTCGTCGGCGACGGCACCGAGGACCGGCGGCATCCGGCATTCAGCAAGCTGTTCGTGGAGAGCGAGTACCTCGAGGAGCTGAACGCCCTGGTGTTCCACCGCCGCTCGCGCGCGGGTGGCGAGCCGGACACGTGGCTCGCGCACCTGCTGGTGGTGCCGCCCGGACGCGGGCGGGTGACCGGTCACCAGACCGCTCGCGAGCGCTTCGTCGGTCGCGGGCGAGCGGCGCGACGACCAGCGGCCATCGACGGCGGGGCCCCCCTCGGCGCCGGGATGACGGGCGCCACCCTGGACCCGATCATGGCGCTGTCCGCCACGATCGAGCTGCCCGCGCGTCGCGCCGCCACGCTCGGGTATGTGACGCTGGCCGCCCGCTCGCGCGAGGCCGTGGTGGCCCTCGTCCGACGCCACCGCTCGCTGCCCGGCCTGGAGTGGACGTTCGAGCTGGCGCGCCAGCACAGCGAGACCGAGGTGGCTGATCGCGGCCTGGCCCCGCAGGACCTCCCGTGGGCGGCGACGCTGCTCTCCCTGCTCTTGACCCCGCACGACACCCTGCGCGCGGCCCCCGCCATTCTGGAGCGCAACCGGCTCGGGCAGCGCTCCCTCTGGCCGCACGCGATCTCCGGCGACCGGCCGATCCTGCTCGTGCGCCTCGGCGCGCCCGAGGACGCCGCGATCTTGCCGCCGGTGTTCCGCGCCCATCGCTTCTGGCAAGGTCGGCGCGTCTCCGCCGACCTGGTGATCTTGAACGAGCGGCCGGAAGGGTACGTCGCCGAGATGGACGATCACGTCGAGCGGGCGATGGTCCAGGCCGGCGCCGACGCCTCGCGCGATCAGCCCGGCGGGGTATTCGTCATCCGCTCCGCCCGGCTCGCCGAGGCCGAGCGCATCCTGCTGCTGTCCGCGGCGCACGTCGTCCTGGACGGCTCACAGGGAACGGTCGCCCAGCAGCTCGCTCGCCTCGGGGGCGAGCCGGCGCGGCTGCCGCTCCTCGTCCCGAGCCTGGCGCGCCCACCGGCGCCGGAGAGGCTTCCACGACCCCAGGGGCTGCTCTTCGATCACGGGCTCGGCGGCTTCGCTCCCGACGGTCGCGAGTACGTCATCCATCTCGAGCCGGGCGAGTCGACGCCGGCGCCGTGGGTGAACGTGGTGGCCAACCGGCGGCTCGGCTTCGTCGTGTCCGAGTCAGGCGGCGGCTACACCTGGGCGGAGAACAGCGGCGAGAACCGGCTGACGCCGTGGCGCAACGACCCGGTCTCCGACGAGCCGGGGGAGGTGGTCTATCTCCGCGACGAGGAGACCGGCGCCGTGTGGTCTCCGACGCCGGGGCCCGCCCCGGCGGACGGCGCCCACCAGATCCACTACGGAGCAGGGTACGCGACGTTCCTGCACCGCAGCCACGGGCTCGAGCAGACGCTGCGACTGTGGGTCCCGGCCGACGATCCCGTCAAGCTCGTCGAGCTCACGCTCACCAACCGGCTCCAGCGGGGGCGGCGGGTCACCGTCACGTACTACGTCGAGTGGGTGCTCGGGACGACGCGCGAGGCATCGCAGGCGTTCGTGATCCCGGAATTCGATCCGGCAACGCAGGCCCTGCTGGCTCGCAATCCCTGGAACGAGGACTTCGCTGGCCGCGTGGCCTTCGTGGCCGCGAGCGAGAAGCTCCATGGACTGACGGCCGACCGGGCGGAGTTTCTCGGCCGGCACGGCAGTTACATGGCGCCGGCAGCGATGGGCCGGATCGGGCTTGCCAGCACCGTGCGGGCCGGCCTCGATCCCTGCGCCGCCCTGCAGGTCCATCTCGACCTGCCCCCCGGGGCCACGGCGCACGTGC
>Ga0268386_10002164_pt1 | contig 13850 bp, 11 predicted proteins | sample RVTome_15_FD_200260 | JGI IMG/M metagenome (GOLD analysis project Ga0268386, IMG submission 200260) | Soil microbial communities from uranium-contaminated site in the Upper Colorado River Basin, Wyoming, United States - RVT150D86... ...
CTCGCGCAGGACCCCGTCGCGCACCAACAGTCGGGTTCCCTCGGTGTCGGGCTCCAAAGCCGACATGTCAAACAAGCGGGCTTGTGGAGAAGAAATCCGACACCCCGACGTAGAGGACGGGCATTCGTTCGATGAATTCGTCGGACAGCGATTTGCCCGCCGCGATCAAGTTGATCATGCGCTTGGCGGTGAGCTCGTCGATGTCCAGGTGCATGTAATCCCCGGGCACTTTCTTCAGTTCACGAATGTAGTCCGGGCGCCTAGCGACGCTCTTGTTGCTCATGTAAAGGCCCGAGATCCCCACGGCAAGCTTACGGCTCCCGGCGGGAAAGTGATGCCAATCAGACATAATGGGGACGTGGTGGGATTCTCGGCTCGCGGAGGAATCCTCGCGCGATTCTTACATCGTGGGACCCAGAATCTGAGGCGCTAGAGTAACCAGCCGGAACCTATGGAATCCTGCACGCACTCCCATCGTGGCATCTGGAATCACACACATCACACACACATACGAATTCCGCGTCCGGTCGGATAGCGGGAAGGAGTGCACGATCGTTCCATAGAAGACCACGTCGAAGGAGGCGGTGTCGGCCGAACGCAGAAGTACTATGTCCCAACCGGCCTGAAGAGTTACAGATTTGAGGATGGTGAACCGGCCGCGAAGATTGGAGATGCGTTCTTACTGGCACCGCCTTTTGAATGGCGCTTCACTGTGGCGGGGATGGCCTGCGCTCTGACAAGAGCACACGCGAAGTTGGAGAGCGTTTGCGGTGAAGCGCTGATGGCGGCCTCAGCAGCCCGAAGCGCCGTCTCCCGGCTCACCGGCTATACACACGACCGTGGCTAGTGGGAACTTCGGATACCCGGGATCCTTGAACCACAGCTCGGCGTACATCGCGGTGAAGCCCTTGGACGGCCGCGCAACACTGCAGGCGAATTTACCGTCCCTGCGTTTGCAGCGATGCGATGTCCAGCGCGCCTCGCGAAAATCCCGGGTTGCGCTGGTCGCCGTCCACGCGAGCACGCGGCGTGGCACGCGGTTCGTTTGCACGTCGACACCGAGGCGATCGGCCTGTGCGGCGTAGGTCCAGGTTACGGCCGGCAGCTGCTCGCCGTGCACGGAATATCGGTGGAGCGCGCTCAAGCCCCCGATCAGGCGAGCGAGGTCCCGCACGCCGTGGCCCTGGTTCGGCACGTAGAGCACGCGCTTGGGCTCGGGGAGCCCGTCCCAGTAGAGCTTGAGCGCATCGAGCGGCCAGTAGCGGTCGTTCGTGCCAAGCAGGATCAGCTTCGGCGGCGTGAGATCGGCCAGATACTGGTAGGGATCGACCATCGACATCAGGCTGCGGCCGCGCTCGGTGGCGACGCGTCCGGGGAGGTCGATGGCGATATAATCTTGCACCTGATCGGACAGCCCGCCGAAGGTCGCGCGCTGCAACTCGATCTGCGCCGGCAGGTTCAACATGTCGATCGCGATCGGGGCGACGCTCGAGACGCGCGGATCCACGGCCGCAGTCAGCCACGACGTCCAGCCGCGCTTGGAAGCGCCCGCCACCGTGAACGACGCCACCGGCATCTGCCAGCGCTCGCGCGTGAACGCCTGGACAGCGTCCATCGCACGCACGGCGCTCTTGACCATTGGCAGGAGCAGCGGCCAGTCGGTCTCGCCGCTCGCAAGATAGTGATCGAAGGTGTACGCGATCAGTGCATCTTCGCGACGGTCGAATATCGGTTGGTACGGCACCTGCCCGAGCACGGCGATGGGGGCCCGCAGCGTCTCCGCCAACCGCGCGAAGATCAGCGCTTCGCGCGGCAGGGCGCCCTGGAAGCCATTCTCGTACTCGGGCTTCCAGCGGCCGCCCCCGATGAAGAGGAATACCTGGCGGGACGACGCATCCACGTTCGGCGGACGCACCAGGACGAGATGGTGCTTCCACGGAATGTCGCGCCAGGTCTGCGATGTCAGGATGAGCTCGGTGACCTCGGCGGAGCCAACACGTCGCGATTTCACTTCGCGCCACGCATAACTCGCATCCGGCGCCGCGACGTACCGGGCGAGTTCACCCTCGGATGCGGCGCGCGCGAATGCCGGCGTCAGCCCAAGTAGACAGGCAGTGAGCGCGGACACGCAGCGCGAAACGTACATGAGTTTGACGCAATTATTGTTATTCATTTCTGTGAACCCCAATCTCCGCGCCTAGCTTACGACAGCGCGGCATACCGCAATGCGCCACTGGACATAACTACCCATACAAGCGCGGTCTCCCTAGGCACTGGTCTGAAAGCCGGACTCCCAGTTCGACTGGTGGCAAGCACGGACTTGAAGGAGCACTGCGGGTGCCGCGCCGCGTGCTTCACGAACACGGTCGCCAAGCTCGCGGCGTCCCGCTCTTTTTTGGAGACCTTCGGACAACGTACCTTTGGACAATATCGCTAACCGTGACAGACGCCTATCGTCCTTTGGGGACCAGACGCCCATCGTGGCATCTCGAATCAAACGCACATACAAACTCCCGATTTAGGCCAGTGCCCGGGGGACTACGTGTGCCTGGCGATCGACGAGTTCACCGCAATGCGCATGATCAATTTGATCGCGGGGGGAGAATCGCTGATCGCCGAATTCATCGAACGAATGCCCACCACGCTCCGTGGTAAACACGAACGGAGTTATCGATCGAGTCGAGGCCTGTTGCTGGTCCGATCCAGGCCAGAGACGCTGTGCCACCCACGGGGATGACAGCGGAGGGATCTGTCCTTGACGCTGCATTCCGCAGCGCGTAGCAGCCTTCCGCGGCAAGGCTGACCTGGCCTTCGAGTGGCTCGAGCGCGCCTATGACCAGCGCGACGGTGGTGTCACAGAAATCAAAGGCGACCGGCTGTTCCGCCCGCTCATCCACGACCCGCGGTACAAAGCGTTTCTCAAGTAGATGAAGTTGCCCGAGTAAACGGGGCGCGTCGCGGGCAAGTCAACGCCTGTAGCCTGGAACCGGCAGTAGCATCGGGCCGCATTCCCTTCATAAGCCTTGCCGTACGCGCGCGGCATCCTGGGCGCACCGTGTTTTGACGATTTCAGCCCGACGGCGGCGCGGTGACAGGTGTTTCACGCGTCGCGACTCGTGCGCGCTCGGCTGCCGTCTTGGCTTCCATGCTGGCGACGATCGCTTGGAATTCCCGCATTTTGCGCAGCGAGGCCAGGCTCGGGTCGTACCGCAACACCCACCACCAGTTCTCGATCCAGCCGGCACTGATCGCCGTGCGCAGCGCGGTGATCGCCCGATCCGGCTCGCCGCGCAGCGCGTGGATCGACGCCGCCATCGTGCCGCCGCCGAATATGCCGGTCGGCGGGCTGCGCTCGACGAAGGTCCAGGCATCGGTGAGCAAGGCGTGTGCCCGTTCATGCTGACCCCTTTCGATCAGGATGGCGGCGAGGTCGATTTCTGCAAGCGCATACTCGCGGGGCATCAACACCATCCAAAAACCGCTCTGTTCGAGCACGGACCGGCCCGCAACAAGGCCCGGATAGAACTGCTCGTAGCGGTCCTGCAGCAGGGCGAGATCGGCACCGGGCTGCAGGCGCAGCGCCCGCAGAAAAGCCAGACGCGACTCGAAGCGTCCGGCCAGCGCCTCCTCGACGGCGACCCGGCCGATTGTCGCTGCGCCGGCGACATCGCCGCGAAAAAGAGTCAACGATACCGAAGCCCGTCGCGTCATCGGATGCTCGGGGCCCACGGCGATCGCCGCGTCGACCCACTTTGCGGCACGCTCGGGATCGCCGAGATCCAGCCAGGCGAGTGCCGTCAGCGCAGGAATTTCGGGATCGTGAGGATCGATTCGCAGTGCCTCGGCAAGTTCGGGCAACGCGCGATCGATGGCGCCCAGGCTCCAGTATTGGATGACGGCGCGACTCCAGACGCTCGTCGGGTTGTTTGGATCGATCTCGCTCGCGCGCTTCAGCGTTGTCAATGCAGACGTATGGTCGCGCACACCGTCGTACGCATAAGCGAGCACGAACAGCAGTTGTGGCGACAATGGGTCCTGCTCGACTGCGGAAAGCAGCATGTCGCGGGCCTCGGTATAGCGCATGTGGCTCAACAGGAAGGTTCCGTAGTGCACCGGCGCGAAGCCAAGGCTCGCGGCTTCCTGCAGTCCGCGACGGTAGGAGCGCTCCGCCGCGGCGCTGTTCCCCCGACTGTTCTCAATCCAACCGCGTACCGCATGCGCGTCAGGCAGCTCCGGATCGATCGCCAGCGCGCGCCCGATGGCGGGGCCAGCGACATGCAGGGCTTGGTCAGGCGTCACCGCCCCGCTGTAGGCCAGCGTCACATACGCTTCAGCAAGGCCAACATAGGCGAGCGTGTACCGCGGGTCGAGCACGAGCGCGCGGCGGAACTCGACCGCCGCCTGTCGTAGCGATCCCCAGGTCGCTCGCGCGAGCTGTTGCATGCCGCGCAGATAGGCCTCATAGGCTTCGAGGTTGCGGGTGGGCCTGGCCCGCAAGCGCTGCGCCTCGGCACCGAGCAGCGAGACCCGCAGTGCGTCGATGACCTGCGTGGCGATTTCCTCCTGGATGGCGAAAACGTCGGTTAGCTCGCGATCGTAGCTCGCGGACCAGAGGTGAAACCCATCGGCTGCGCCGACGAGCTCAGCGCTGATCCGAACACGATTGCCCGCCTTGCGCACACTTCCTTCGAGGATGTGCGCGACGCCGAGCTCGCGGCCGATGGCGCGCAGATCCACGTTGCGCCCCTTGAACGCGAAGGATGACGTTCGTCCCACGACCTCTATGCCCTCGACACGGGCGAGGTCGTTCAGGATCTGCTCGGCCAGACCATCGGAGAAATACTCGTTGCCGCGATCATCGCTAAGGTTCACGAAAGGAAGGACGGCGATCGAAGGGCGGGAGTCAGTTGCGTCTGCGGTAGCTCCTACAGCAGGCGCTGCAGTCATGCGCGTGTCTCCGCCTCGTTGGTACAACCAGAAGATGCCGCCGCCCACCAGGAGGAGCAGCGTGAGAATCGTGAGCTCAGGGGCCGACAAGCGCTGCTGGCCACGATCGCCGTGGTACCAGGCGACGACGAGGGCGATCGGGAGACCCATCAGCAGGGCGAGCGTGCCGAATTGCTGGATTTGGCGGGGCCAGTCGAAGGTATCGCTAAAGTACGCGAGGCCTTGCAGAAGTCCCCACGCACCAGCGGCATAAGCGACGCCCCACTGCACCACCTTGCGCCGGCGCAGTTTGGCCCAAGTGCCCTCACTCCCAGCGTCGGTCGGCGTGTCGGTCACTCCCGTGCTCACTCAGAGGCTGAGTCTAACGGGAAGGTGGCATCGAGACAGGTACAGCGTCAGCGCGGTCCGGCCGGGACTGGCCGGATGGTGTGAAGCAATTGTTGAACAGGCCGGGCGAGACCAGACCAATCGCTTGCGTCGTGCACTCATCGACGCCTAGGGGCGTACGACGAGTCGCTCTCCTGAGGCGAAGCTATGAGTGGCGGGTCGCGTCCACTGTAGACGCATCCGCCTTTGCCGCCTCGACAGCGTTTAGCACTGCGAGTTCCGCACGAAGCCGATCCCGATCGGCAATGTGCTGCAACTGCGTTTGTTCCAGCTCACGTAGCAGGGAAATCGCGCTGGTCGCAGAGTGACCGGTCCGTTCTAACGTCGAAACAAAATCGCGCTGGTCAGCGATCTGTTGGTCGTCGTTCGCTACGTGTTCCTCTGCAGCCTGCAGGTAGCTGATGATGAGGGCCCGGTCCATGGCTAGACACTAGCAGAGTCGAGGTCCTTCAAGGGTATAGGACATGCACCTGAAGCAGTGTCAGACCATTATTGAGTTAACTGCCCAGTGGAACCCTGAGAGTCTCCGTCGAGCCCGTGCGGAAACTCTCAAGGCCCATCGCCAGGAGCCGATTCCGCCACCTCAGGAAAATCCTATTGCGGTGACCCCAGGTCGGGAGTTCGAATCTCTCCGGGCGCCACACTTGCATTAAAGGCTTACGCAACACGTGAGCTGATTATTTCCTCAACGTGTGGCCAAGGCGGGGATTACCTCCTGCGAGAACAGCTCGAGCGAGTGCCGCGCCTCGTCCTCGTGCATTGCGCCGAACACCATCTGCCCGAGCACGAAATTGGCGCCGGCCGCGAGCGCCTGATCGGCCAGGAACTCGCGGACGGTCCGCGGCGTGCCGGCGACCGCGAGCCCCTGCTTGACGTATCCGTCCCAGTCGCGCGGGAGCAGGTGTTCCAGCGGGAACTGCACCTGGCTACGTTCCCACAGGTCCGTGAATGACGCCCGCCATTTCGCGAAGGCGCGGCGCGCGAGGCGCTCGGCTTCGGTGTCCGTGTCCGCGACGACGATGTGGCGCAGAACTCCGACCGCTGGCAACCGGTCCGGAGGTTTGCCGAGCTTCGCCCATTCCTCGCGATAGCGCTTGAGGCAGGGCGCGGCGACACTGAGCGGCATCAGCGAGATCACGTTGACGTCGTGGGCTGCGGCCCAGACCGTCGAGTCGGGGTTGGCGATCCCGTACCACAGCGGCGGATGGGGCTGCTGCAGCGGCCGCATCGTGATCTCGACGCGGCGGAACTCGAAGTGTTCGCCGCGGAAATCCAGGACTGTCGAGGTGAGCGCCGCAAGCAGCGCGTCGCGCACCTCCTCGTAACGCTGCGGCACGCGCGCCCGAGCGACGCCGTACATCTCGTGCTCGATCCACACTGCGCCGCGGCCCAGTCCGATCTGCATCCTGCCGCCGCTCATGTGGTCGAGCATGCAGATCTCCTCGGCCAGACGCAGAGGATGATAGAGAGCGGCCACGTAGACCATTGGCCCGAATTTCAGCCGCCGGGTGCGTTGCGCGACGGCGGCCAGATAGACGTTGGGCGAGGGCGCCAGACCGAGCGGCGTGCCATGGTGCTCGGCGACGTGGTAGGAATCGAAGCGCAGGGCGTCCAGCGCCTCGACGATCCGCAGCCGCGCCGCATAATGCCCGGCCGGCGGCAGGCCGCTGTCGTCGAGGTGATCGAAGACGCCGAACCTCATGGCCGGAGGATATTCAAACGCTGCGTGAGGTGCCAAGAAGAAATCGCGACGGCTGCCGCGCGAGCTCGCAACTCACTGGCACCCCCTTCCACCCGATCGAAAATCGCCTGAACGCCGCTATGGACTACACTGAGCGGTAGGTAACCATTCCTGACCGGAGTGCGCTAATGGCAAAGCTAGCGATATTTCTGGCAATCGTAGGGCTTGCATACTGGTATTGGTCGGGGCCTTACCAGAAATCCACACAGACGTTAGAGGCAGACCGGCTGCAGGACAACGCCGTGATTATGCAACGCTGTATCAACCAGGAGGGGCGTATGCAGGCAGCCGGAGGCTCGGCTGGGCTCGGCGACGTCGGCAGCACCGGAGTGGACGCCGAGAGATTGTGCGCCGAGAAGAACAACCTTTATCTGCGCGATGGCAAATGGCACAGCAACCAGGACTAATAACTGATTAGATTAGTTGCAAGACGTGGGTACGTACCGGGCTTCCGGTTGATGGTGAGCTTGGAGTGTCACTACAGCGTAGGCTTGAGTACAACAAGCGCTGAGCGAAATCGTGGAGGTCGTCAGAAGCCCTGTGCCTGGCGAAAGTCGCGTACCCACTCCGCGGTCGTCTTGAGGCCACCGAAGGGGTAGAAATGCAGGAGTACCTCGCCGTGCCTGGCGGGGGCGAGTCCGCGGGCCAGGTCCTTGATGAGCTCGTCCGGCCCCGCCGTGGTCAGTAGCCGGGTGATCGAGACGCCATATTTGCTCATCACCTTGGCGGAGGCGCCGACGCCGCAGCGCGCGGCGAAGCGCAGCAGGGTCTTGACGGTGGCCGGACCAGGCACGCCGACGCGCACCAGCCCGTGCACGTTCCCCCCCCGCAGCTGTTCGAGCCAACTCAGGATCGGCGCTGCATCGAAGCCGAACTGCGTCACCACGGCGAAATCGTGGCCCATGTCCGCGATCGCTGCCTGCTTTTCGCGCTTGGCCTGCCACAGCTTCTCGCTGCCGATCTCGGGGTGGCCTTCCGGATAGCCCGAGATGCCGACCCTGGCGACCCCATATTTGCCCAGGAGCCCGGTGCGGATGACAGCGAGCGCGTCGGCATAGGGGCCCTCGGGCTGCGGCGGGTCGCCCGCCACGACGAAGGCGCGGTCGATCGCGGCCTCGCGCTGAAGCGCTGCAAGGAACGCCTCGAGCTCAGCCTGCGACTTCAGGCGTCGCGCCGAAATGTGAGGCACGGGTATGAAGCCGAGCTGGCGGACCCGGGCCGCTGCCGCCACGCGGGCGGGAAAATTCTCGTTGGGCAGGAATGTAATTGCGATCTTGGTACCCTGCGGGATGATGTCCGCCGCCTCTTCGAGCTGGGGGACGTCCTTGGCCGTCATCTCCAGCGAATAATTCTGCAGCAGGCCTTCGAGCGCAGTGCGTGCGGCGGCGGGTTCGGTGAGGGTCGTCGTCATGGCCGATCTCCTGCAGGTTGCAGAATCAGCGTCTCCGCCTTCAAGGAGTTTCGATTCCAGCTGCCGAGCGGTTCGCGCTGCATTCATGCACTCCGTTCATAGGTGCATTCGCATTCTAACGGCTAGTCCCGAGCGCTAGTGCAGCCTAACCTCTGCGCAGCAAGACATCGAGCAGGTTGAAGCATCAGCAGGACGCATCATGCAAACACGCAAACTGGGAAACAGCGCCTTGGAAGTGTCGGCCCTCGGGTTCGGCTGCATGGGGATGAGCTTTGGCTACGGGCCGGGAGGCGACAAGCGGGAAATGATCGCCTTGATCAGGAGGCCGTCGCGCGCGGCATCACGTTCTTCGACACGGCGGAAGTCTACGGTCCGTTCACGAACAAGGAGCTCGTGGGCGAAGCGCTTGCCCCCTTTCGTGACCAGGTGGTGATTGCCACCAAGTTCGGGTTCGACATCGAGGCCTTCCCAGGCTTCGATAGTCGGCCGGAGCACATCAAGCAAGTCGCCGAGGCCTTGCTCAAGCGACTCAAGACCGGTGTCATCGATCTGTTCTATCAACACCGCGTTGACCCGAACGTGCCGATCGAAGACGTATCGAACTTACGTCAGACGACCTCCGTGAGATCGACCGCACCTTCGCGAAGATCGCAGTGCAAGGACCTCGGCTCTCCGAGGACCATATGAAAACTGATAGACCGCTGAGCAAAGCATTCGGGGCAAGGCAGATGCCAGCAAGGAGAGGCGGCTGAGAGAGTGAAGATCATGTTGTGACCGCCTGCCAGGTGGACATCGACTGGAGAACGCGACATGCAAGGTCCCGGTGACCTGGACCTATCCCGGCGTGAGTTGCTGATTCTCGGAGCCGCTTCCGCCGCGGCGACAGCGGTGCCGCTCGTTGCGAAAGCGCAAGCACCCGATGTCGAGCCGCCCGTCATGTCGAAGGTGTCCTTCGACGTGAACGGCAAGGCCCGCGAGCTCAGGCTCGACACGCGCACCACGCTGCTCGATGCGCTGCGTGAGCACCTGCATCTCACGGGCACCAAGAAGGGCTGCGATCACGGCCAATGCGGCGCATGCACGGTGATCGCCGGCGGACGCCGCATCAATTCGTGCCTGTCGCTTGCGGTGATGCACGAAGGCGACAGCATTACCACCATCGAAGGGCTGGGCACGCCTGACAGACTGCACCCGATGCAGGTCGCCTTCGTGAAGCACGACGGTTATCAGTGCGGCTATTGCACGCCCGGCCAGATCTGCTCCGCCGTGGCAGTGCTCGGCGAGATCAAGGCCGGCATTCCGAGTCATGTGAGCGCCGATCTCACTGCGCAACCGGAAATGACCGCCGTCGAGCTCCGAGAGCGTATGAGCGGGAACATCTGCCGTTGCGCCGCCTATTCCAACATCGTCGATGCGATCACCGAGGTCGCCGGGAGGAGCGCATGAAACCGTTCACCTTTGAGCGCGCGCGATCGCCTGCTGAGGCTGCGGCGGCCGCGGCGCGCAACCCGGGCGCCAGGTTCATTGCAGGTGGAACCAATCTGCTCGATCTGATGAAGCTCGAGATCGAAACGCCGACGCATCTCATCGACGTGAACGGGCTCGCGCTCGACAAGATCGAAACGACTTCAGAAGGCGGGCTGCGCATCGGTGCGCTGGTGCGTAACACGGATCTCGCGGCGGATGACCGCGTGCGACGCGACTATGGCCTGCTGTCTCGCGCACTGCTTGCCGGCGCCTCGGGCCAGCTGCGCAACAAGGCCACAACCGCGGGCAATCTGCTGCAGCGAACGCGCTGCCCTTATTTCTACGATACCAACCAGCCGTGCAACAAACGACAGCCGGGCAGCGGCTGCGGTGCGATTGGCGGCTTCAGTCGACAGCATGCAGTGGTTGGCGTGAGCGAGTGGTGCATTGCCACGCACCCGAGCGACATGGCGGTGGCAATGCGTGCGCTCGATGCAACGGTGGAGACGGTGCGGCCGAATGGCGCGACGCGCCGAATTCCGATTGCCGATTTCCACCGCCTGCCCGGCGACACGCCACATATCGAGACGACGTTGCAGCCTGGCGAGCTGATCACCGCCGTCACGCTGCCTGCGCCGGTCGGCGGCACGCACATCTATCACAAGGTGCGCGATCGAGCTTCGTATGCATTCGCGCTGATTTCAGTGGGCGTGATCGTGCAGCGTGACGGCACCGGGCGCGTGGCCGTAGGTGGCATTGGACACAGGCCGTGGCGTGTCGAGGGGGCCGAAGCCGAGATGCCGCGCAGTGCGAAGGCGGTCACGGCACAGTTGCTCGCCGGCGCCAGGCCGACGCACGAGAACGGATTCAAGTTGAAGCTGGTCGAGCGCACGCTCGACGCGGCACTGGCGCAAGCGAAAGGAGCAAAGCGATGAAGTTCGACACTCCCGCGACCACCAATCCGCTCGACCAGTTGAAAGTGGTCGGCAAACCAATCGATCGGATCGACGGACCGCTCAAGACCACGGGTACCGCCCCCTATGCCTATGAGCATCACGATGTCGCGCGCAACGCGGCGTACGGATACCTCATCGGTTCGACCATCGCCAAGGGCCGCATCGCTGCCATTGATGTGATCGATGCCAGATCCGCGCCTGGCGTGCTCGCCATCGTGACGGCGAACAACGCGGGGCGGCTCGACAAGGCGGACCGGAACACCGCCAAGCTGCTCGCGGGCCCCGAGATCGAGCACTACCACCAGGCGATCGCGCTGGTGGTGGCCGAAACGTTCGAGCAGGCCCGCGCCGCCGCACAACTCATCCGCGTCAAGTACATTACGGCTCGAGGATCCTTCGACCTCGCCGCAGCGAAAGACTCAGCGACCCAGCCGCCGCGCATCACCGCGGGCCCGTCCGATACCGCGGTCGGCGACTTTGCCGGCGCGTTCGCCGCCGCACCGGTCCAACTCGATGCTATCTACACGACGCCCGACCAGGCCCACGCGATGATGGAGCCGCATGCTTCGATTGCCGCCTGGAACGGGGGCAAGCTCACGCTGTGGACCGGGCACCAGATGATCGACTGGTGCGCGAGTGACTTGGCGACGACGCTTGGCATCCCGAAAGAGAATGTCCGCGTCATCTCGCCTTACATTGGCGGCGGCTTCGGTGGGAAGCTGTTCGTGCGTGCCGACGCACTGCTGGCGGCGCTCGGCGCCCGCGCGGCCGGCCGGCCGGTGAAGGTGGCGCTGACGCGGCCGTTGATGTTCAACAATACTCCACATCGACCCGCGACGATCCAGCGCATCCGCATCGGCGCCACACGCGACGGCAAGATCGCCGCCATCGGCCATGAGAGCTGGTCCGGCGATCTGCCGAGCGGCAAGCCCGATGGCGCCGTGCACCAGACCCGCCTGCTTTATGCCGGCGCAAACCGTATGACGGCCACGCGGCTGGCGGTTCTCGATCTCCCCGAAGGAAATGCCATGCGCGCGCCCGGCGAGGCGACGGGCACGATGGCGCTGGAGATCGCGATCGACGAAATGGCCGAGAAGCTCGGGCTCGATCCCGTCGAGTTCCGGATACGCAATGACACCCAGGTCGATCCCGAGCACCCCGAGCGGCCCTTCTCGCAGCGCTCGCTGATCCAATGCCTGCGCGTCGGCGCCGAACGCTTCGGATGGGCTAGGCGAAACCCGAAGGCGGGCAGCACGCGCGAGGGGCGCTGGCTGGTGGGCAGCGGCGTCGCCGCGGCGATCCGCGACAACCAGGTCACGAAGTCGGCCGCACGTGTCCGGCTCGACCGCCGCGGCGTCGTCACCGTCGAGACCGATATGACCGACATCGGCACGGGCAGCTACACCATCATCGCCCAGACCGCCGCCGAGACGATGGGAGTGCCGCTCGACAAAGTTGTCGTGCGTCTCGGCGACTCGAGCTTTCCGGTCTCCGCCGGATCGGGGGGGCAGTGGGGCGGCAACTGCTCCACCGCCGGCGTCTATGCGGCATGCATGAAGCTGCGGGAAGCGGTGGCGCAGAAGCTCGGCTTCAACGTTGCCGACGCGGTGTTTGCGGACGGCGAAGTCCGCTCCGGCGCTCGGGGCGTGCCGCTCGCGCAGGCCGCGGGCGAGGATGGGCTGGTGGCCGAGGACCTGATCGAATTCGGCGAGCTCGCCAGGAAATACCAGCAATCGACCTTCGGCGCACATTTCGTTGAAGTAGGCGTCGACGCCGCCACCGCCGAAATACGCGTTCGGCGCATGCTCGCCGTGTGCGCATCGGGCCGCATCCTCAACCCGAAGACGGCGCGCAGCCAGGTTATCGGCGCGATGACCATGGGTGTAGGCGCCGCGCTGATGGAGGAGCTGGTGGTCGACAAGCGCCGCGGCTTCTTCGTCAACCACGACCTCGCCGGTTACGAGGTGCCCGTCCACGCCGACATCCCCCACCAGGACGTCATCTTCCTCGATGAGAGCGATCCGGTGTCGTCGCCGATGAAGGCCAAAGGCGTCGCCGAACTGGGCATCTGCGGGGTCGCCGCCGCCGTCGCCAATGCGATCTACAACGCGACCGGCGCGCGCGTGCGCGACTATCCGATCACGCTGGACAAGCTCCTCGACCGGCTGCCGGAACTGGGTTGATCCCTGCGCATTAGCAGCGGCCGGACGACCAGCTCGCTGCCGCTGCTGGACTGAAGGCGAAGTTTCCACTCGTGCCGGTGCTGGCTCGTGCCACGGACCGTCGGCACAGCATCGACCTGATACGGGCCCGAGTGGACCTTCGGGTGCGCGAGACCTTCGAATCCGGTCGCGCTGGAGGCCGCGGCGCTGGACAAGTTAGGAACCGCGCCGGCCGAGATTGCCGAAATCAACGCAGGCATTCGGGAGCGGGACCAGCAACGCTTACAACTGGAGCTCGTCGGCGGGCTCAATGCGGGAAAAGCCGATCGCGCCCCGCACGTGCGCAAGCGTTGGAGTGGTATCCGCTGCTGCGTTAAACAGCAATGAGATCTCCATCAGTTTGTGACCCGGCGATACTTTAGGCATATAGTATCCGGCGGCCCGGGTGAAGTTGTCGGCACCCCAGTCGCCGAAGTCCGCAGAACCGAAAGGTTTCGAACGCAAGGGGGCGAAAAAAGCGATGCGTGCTGGTCGAGTCTTGGCGGGACTGGCAATTGCCACGTTGTTCCTGATCGGGACGGCGGGCGGCGTGAGCGCGCAGGATTACACGCGCAAGCAGTGGTGGCCGTCGGAGTGGGGGCCTGACGATCAGCTCGGGGCACTCAACCGGCTCACACCGGCCAAGGTCCTCGAGGCGAGCCGGTTGATAACGACCGGGACGATCTACGACATGACCTTCGTCTACGAGGAGTCGATGCCGTTGTTCAGCCTTACCCCGT
>Ga0268386_10002165_pt1 | contig 13849 bp, 12 predicted proteins | sample RVTome_15_FD_200260 | JGI IMG/M metagenome (GOLD analysis project Ga0268386, IMG submission 200260) | Soil microbial communities from uranium-contaminated site in the Upper Colorado River Basin, Wyoming, United States - RVT150D86... ...
GCGTGCCGTCGCCGCCGCGGCGGCGGGCGGGTTCCTCCTCCTCGGCGCGGTCGGACGCCCGGGCGGGATGGGAATGGGCGACGTGAAGCTCGCCGCGGTGATGGGGCTCTACCTCGGGGCCGCGGTAGGCCCGGCGCTGGCCGTCGCGTTCGCGGCCGGATCGCTCGTCGGGCTCGGCCTGCTGCTCCGCCATGGGACCGCCGCCCGCACCCGGGCGCTCCCCTTCGGCCCCTGCCTGTCGCTGGGCGGAGTCGTCGGCCTGTGGAAGGGCGAGGAGATGGTCGCCTGGTACCTCGGGACCTTTCTCAGCAGCTAGCGCCCCGTCCACCAATGAATGCCCCGTTCTCGCGGCTGCGAGCCTGCGCCTGGCGGCGTCCTCGGTCGCCGCAATGGCGCTGCCATTCCGGCTCCCTGCGTCCCTGCCATGCTTGACTCTCGCTCGCCAGAAGCGGGCCACCATTGTCGGACGGGGCGCTAGTTTGGGGAGATGGCCGCGCGCAGGCTGCTGCTCCTGATGCTCGTGCTGCTCGCCGTGTCCTCGCTCGCCGCGGCGCTGGTGCCCCAGTCCGAGCGCGAGGAGGGCTCGGGGACGGGCCCGGCGGGCACCGACACCGGGCCCAATCGACCCCAGAAGGCCTCGGGAGGGCGCCTGGTGGAGGAGACCATCGACGCCCAGGCCCGGCGGCCGCGGTCGATTCGGCTGCACGGAGGCGACGGGCTGGCGCTCACCGTCCGCTCGCGCGCCCCCGATCAGGTCGAGATCCCCGCGTTCGGCCTGCTCGAGCACGTGGCCAGAGGTGATCCCGCGCGCTTCGATCTTCTTCCTGCTCGGAACGGCGCCTTCGTGGTGAGGCTGATCGAGTCGAGGCGGGTGATCGGCAGGATCGTCGTTCGACCCGAGCGCAGGGGCCCCAGCCGGCAGGGCTAGGAAGGCCGGAGCTACTCGCCGGCCGCCCCGACGGAGATCTCGAAGCCCACGACCCGTCCTCCCGCTATCCGCGCCGCCAGCGTCGGCGTCGGCTCCTCGACCCCCACCGTCGAGGGTCGCTCGACGAGAGTGAACAGCTCGCCCTCGGGGAAATCCGTCGAGAACGTGGTCTCCTCGGCGCGCTGCATGTCCGGGTATTGCTTGCGGAGCTCTTCCTCGGTGATGTCGATCGTCGCGTCCTGGGGGGTCTGCCATCCGGCCTGCCTCGCCTCGAGTCCCACGACTCGGGCGCTGCCCACCCGCCCGTCGGGCCCGCAGGGGTCGAGGCCGCCGAGGTTGGCGAAGTCGATCTCCAGCCCGAGGTCCTCCCAGCTCACCGGACATACCTCGCCCTGCGAGGAATACGTGGAGGGGGGCCCGAACAGCCCGATCGCGTCCGGGAGGCTGCCCCCCTGGAGGTCGAACCCCGCCAGCGAAACCGCTTCCGAGTCCGCGAGAGCGATCGTCCGACCGCGCGGGCCGCTCTCGGGCTTGTAGGTGAACTGCTCGCCGTCCCAGCGCACCTCGCCCTCCCGAGCGCCGGACGGACAGCAGACCGGATCGCCCTCCGCGAACCCGGTCGACGTCTCCCGGACGAGCTCGCCCTCGATCTCCACCTGCGCACCCGGGACGTGCGTGCGAATCAGCGCCGGGCTCAACTTTCCGCCCTCAGCCCGGTAGATCGCCCATGGAAGAGGCACGTCGGTTCCCTGCTCCACCGCGACGTCGCGCTCGAGCAGCTGCACCACCATCTCCTCGACCCCGTCGCCGGTGAGATCGGCGCAGCCGACGATCTTGGCGTCGTAGATCTCGAACACGGTGCTCAGCGGCGGCACCGTGCCCAGACCCCGGACCTCGTGCGCGAAGCGGTCCGCGTTGACGGCGTTGTCGGCCGCGCGGTCGTTGCACGGCAGCGTCACCTCCGAGCTCCCCGGCTCCTCTTCGTCACCCGACCCCACCGCCAGGTAGACGATCTCGCCGAGGATCGCGACGGCCACCACGGCGCTCACGATCAGCGCCCACCCCGGGAGGCGCCCGAGCGACGATCTGGCGGCATCGAGGAGTTTGCGGACTCGGTCCACACGCAAAGCATTGCGATCCGCCGCGACTAATGTGCCTGTGGAGGCTTCTGTGCCGCCGCGCGCATCACGTCGAGCGGAGGGTCGATCCCGGTCCAGATCCGAAACGAGGCGGCGCCCTGGCGGACGAGGACCTCGAGCCCGTCGACCACGGTCGCCCCGCGCTCTCGGGCGGTCCGGGCCAGCTCGGTCTCGGTCGAGCCGTACACGAGGTCGACGACGACCTGCCCCCGATGGAAGCCGTCGGGGGTGAGGCGCAGCGCCTCGAGGTCCGAGCCGGGCTGCGATTCTCCGGCGGACGACTCCATCCCCACGGAGGTGCAGTTGACCACGACGTCGTAGGCGCCCGACGGCAGCTCACCCTCGACCTTCAGCGCGGAGGCCCCCAGCGCCGCGGCAAGCTCGCTCGCCCGCCCTGCGGTCCGGTTCCAGACCTCGACTCGCGCCCCCTCGCGGAGCAGGGCCCACACGATCGCGCGCGCCGACCCGCCCGCTCCGAGGACGAGCGCGCGGAGGCCGTCCGGCGAGGACGAAAGCGCGGCGAGGAAGCCCGGCGCGTCGGTGTTGTCGGCCGCGATCGCGCCGCCCTCGAAGCTGAGCGTGTTGGCGGATCCGATCTCGCCCGCAGCATCGGAGGCGCTGTCCGCGAGCGCGAGCGCCGCGTGCTTGTGCGGCACGGTGACGTTCGCGCCCACGAAGCCCTGCGACGGGAGCGCGACGACGCGCTCGGTGAAATCCCCCGGGGTAAGGTCGATCGCCTCGTAGACCCATTGATCGGCGAGATCGAGCGCCGCGAGGGCGGCGTTGTGGATCGCAGGCGAGCGAGAGTGCGTGATCGGGTGGCCGATCACCGCCAGGCGGCGGCGCTCGCCCGCCCCTAGCACTCGGTCGGCGAGCCGCCCTCGCGCTCCAGCGCCCGCTGGTAGCGCTCCGCCGCCTGGGTGAACTCCTGCTCGGAGGCAGTGAAGGTGTGCTCGCCGCAAGTCCCCGGCTTGACGACGAAGAAGCGGTTGTCCCCCCGCCCCGGGTCGGCGGCCGCCTCGATCGCGTCGAGGCCCGGGTTCCCGATCGGGGTGGGCGGAAGCCCGGCGACGAGGCGGGTGTTGTATGGGGAATCGATGCTCAGCTCCGACTCGGTGAGCTGCTCGTCGTAGTTCCCGGTCGCGTAGCGGATCGTGGCGTCGATCGCGAGCGGCTCTCCCGTCGCGAGGCGGTTGTAGATCACCTCGGCGACGAGCTTGCGTTCATTCGGAACCTGGACCTCGCGGTCGACCATCGAGGCGATGATCAGCACGTCGTAGGGGCTTAAATTCTTCGACTTCGCGTAGCTCATGTCGACGTCCTTGATGTTGCGGTTGAACTCCTCGAGCTGCTGCGCGGCGAGGCCCTCGACGTCGGAGCGGGATTGCAGCTCGTAGGTCGCCGGGAACAGGAACCCCTCGAGGCTGTCGGCGCCCTGGGCCCCGTACCGTTTGAGATCGATCAGCCTCGAGCTCAGGGTCGCCTTCTTGTAGTTACCCTCCAGCCCCGCGTCGGACGCGATCTTCGCGACCTGATCGCGGGTGTAGCCCTCGGGGATCACGACCGTGGTCCCGCGCTGGGAGGGCGGCGCCGTCAGCTCGTCGATTGCCGCCCCGTAGCTCATCGCGCTGGCGAGCGTGTAGTTGCCCGACCGGATGTCCCCGCTCTTCCCCTCCATCGAGAGGCGGAGCCTGAAGATCGTCCCGCCAGAGACGAGCGGCGTGCCCCCGGAGATCACGCCTCGCTTCTCGAGGATCTCCCCCACGTCGCCGGCCGTCGCGCCCTTTGGGATCGTCACGACGACCTTGCCCTCGCCGTCGCCGCCGAAGGGCTGAAGGAAGGCGAAGACGAGCCAGAGGACGAGCGCGGCCACCGCGAGCACGACGACCGCGACGGTTCTCCGGCGGCGGATCGCCACCGTCGAGGGACGGGAGGGAAGCCGTCGATACGCGCTGCGGGCGCGCTCCGCCGCGCGGGCGCGCATCCCGGGCCTCACCTCGGTCGGCGGGGTGTCCGGTGGGCGCACCTCGGTCGGCGGGGCGTCCGGTGGGCGCACGTCGGTCGGAGGAGCGTCCGGTGGGCGCACGTCGGTCGGAGGAGCCCCGCCGTCGGTGGCGGCGTCCCGGGATGGCGGCTCCTGGGGCGCCGCCGCCGGCACGCCGTCGCCCGACGCCTTGCGGCGACGGCGGCCGAAGACCCCCTTCCCTCCACCGCCGCCGGCGCCCCCGCCGAGCCTCCGCTCCTCGCGCTCGCGCCGGCGGCGCTCGCGCTCGAGGCGTCGTTCCTCGCGCGCCCGCGCCTCGGGGTCGTCAAAGCTGAACGGGTCGGCCGGCGTGAGATCCTCGAGCGGCCGCTCGCCGGTCGGGGGGTCGCGCGGGGGGCCCTCGCTCACTCCGAACCTCCCTCTCCCTCGGGCCGCTCCTCGTCGCGCTGCCGGCCGGCTCGCGCCTGGAGGTAGCTCTCGAGGATGTGTGCGGCGGCGATCGAGTCCTCGGCGGCGCCGGCCCCGGAGCGGGCCGTGCGCTGTGCGAGCTTCGTCGTCAGCCTTTCGTCGTAGGTCTCCACGGGCACGTCCACCAGATTCGCGAGATCGTCCCGGAAGGCGCGTGCTCTCCCCGCCTGAGCGCCCTCTTTGCCGCTCAACCCTATCGGGAGTCCGACGACCACGACGTCGATCGAATGCTCCGTGACGAGCTCGGCGACGACGCGCGGATCGGGCGGCTCGATCACGGGGAGGGGGCGTGCGATGACCCCGGTCGGATCCGAGATCGCGCACCCGCACCGGGCGGCGCCGTAGTCGAGCGCGAGCGCTCGCATGGGCGGCGGCTACGCGTCGCCCGCGAGCCGGCGCACGATCGCCTCGCGCGCGGCGTCGAGCGCCTCGTCGAGGCGGCTCGCGTCGCGCCCGCCCGCCTGGGCGACGTTCGGACGACCGCCACCGCCGCCGCCGACCAGCGCCGCCGCCTCCCGGACCACGTCGGCGGCCGAGAGGCCGCGCGCCACCGCCGCCTCGGCGAAGGTCGCGACGAGCGCCACACGGTTCTCATCGGCGCCCGCGAGCACGACGGCGGAGTCGCCCGCGAGCGACTTGACCCGATCTGCGAGCTCGAGCAGCCCCTTCTGATCGGCGCCCGCCTCGGCGCGCGCGACCACCACGCTGAGCCCGTCGATCAGGGTGCTCTCGCGCTCGGCGAGCTCGCGCGCGGTCTCGCCCGCCTCCCGGGTCGATGCCTCCCTCGCACTGAGCTCCAGTTCCTCGAGCCGCGCGGCCGCCCGCCGCGCCGCGCCCACCGGGTCCCGCGGCGCGCCGAGCAGCGCCCCGGCCTCCCGGAGCTCGTCGTTGCGCTCCCGGTACCAGTCGATCGCCGCCGGGCCAGTGAGCGCCTCGACGCGTCGCACATTCGACGCGCTCGATCCCTCGGAGACGAGCGCGAGGATCCCGACCTCCGCCGTGTTGGCCACGTGCGTGCCGCCGCACAGCTCGCGCGACACGTCCTCCACCTCGACCACCCGCACCCACTCGCCGTACTTCTCGCCGAACAGGGCGATCGCCCCCAACGCCTCCGCCTCGGCGCGATCCATGTTCAGCGCCCGGACCGGCAGGCTCGCCTTGATCCAGCCGTTCACGCGCTCCTCGATCTCGCCCAGCTCCTCCGGCGTGAGCGCCGCCCCGTGAGTGAAGTCGAATCGGAGCTTGTCCGGGCGCACGGCCGAGCCGGCCTGGCGGACGTGGGTGCCGAGGCGCTCCCGGAGCGCCGCGTGGAGGAGATGGGTCGCGGTGTGGTTGCGCATCGTCGCGTGGCGCGTCGCGCGCTCGACCTCGGCGTCGACGCGCTGGCCCGCGCCGGGAACGGCCGGCCCCTCGATCTTCACGGCTTGGTCATCGCCCACCCGGTACACGTCGAGCACCGGGGTCTCGTTCCCTTCCCAGCGGATCGAGCCCGAGTCCGCGACCTGTCCACCGCCCTCGGCGTAGAAGGGGCTCTCCTCGAGCTTCACGAGGGGCGCGCCGTTCGAGTCCTCCGCCGCCGAGACGCTGGTGGCGGCGCGGAGCGTCTCGTAGCCGACGAATCGGGTCTGGGGCGCGCCGGAGACGAACGAGATCACCGCGGCGTGGCGGTCGAGGGTCGCCGCCTCCGCGCCCGTCCGCGCCCGCACCCGCTGCTCCTCCATCAGCACCTCGAAGCCGGCGTCGTCGACCGACAGCCCCTGCTCCGCCAGCAGCTCCTTCGTGAGGTCGTAAGGGAACCCGTAGGTGTCATGGAGCTGGAACGCTTCGGCGGCGTCGACCCACGAGGTGCCCTGATCCTTCGCGTCGGCGACCAGCCGGCTGAGCAGCTCCGTGCCGCGATCGAGCGTGCGCCCGAAGCTCTTCTCCTCGTCGGAGACCCAGCGCAGGATCGTGTCGCGCTCCTCGACGAGGTGCGGGTACACGCCGCCCATCGACTCGATCACCCGCTCCGCGAAGCGCCCCAGGTACGGGGGCTCGAGCTCGAGCACGCGGCCCTGCTGGATCGCCCGGCGCATGATCCGGCGCAGGATGTAACCGCGGTCCTCGTTCGAGGGCACGACCCCGTCGGCGAGCAGGTGCGCGGTGCCGCGCGAGTGATCGGCGATGATCCTCATCGCCCTCGTGGTCTTCGCGTCCTGGTCGTACGAGCGTCCCGAGAGCTCCACGGCGAGCTCGATCAGGGGCCGAAAGGCGTCGGACTCGTACACGGACGGGACGTCCTGCTGGATCGCCGCCATCCGCTCGACGCCGAGCCCGGTGTCGATGTTGCGCGACGGGAGGTCGGTGAGGCTTCCGTCCTCGTGCAGCTCGAGGGCCATGAAGACGTGGTTCCAGTACTCGAGGAAGCGGTCGGTATCGTCGCCCGGGAGATCGTCGGACCCGCCGAACTCCACCCCGCGGTCGAGGTACATCTCCGAGCACGGCCCGCAGGGGCCCACGAGGCCGGCCTGCCAGAAGTTCTCCGAGCGCGGCAGGTGGACGATCCGCTTCTCCGGGACCCCCACCTCGCGCCAGATCTCGATCGCCTCCTCGTCGGGCCCCAGCCCCAGCTCCTCGTCTCCGGCGAACACGGTGATCCAGATCCGGTCGGGGTCGAGCCCGAAGCCCTCCGTGGACAGCTCCCACCCGAAGACAATGGCGTCCTGCTTGAAGTAGTCCCCGATGCTGAAGTTGCCCAGCATCTCGAAGAACGTGAGGTGCCGCGCCGTGTTCCCGACCTCCCCGATGTCGGTGGTGCGAAAGCAGCGCTGGCACGTCGTGAGGCGCGGGCTCGGCGGCTTCTCCTCGCCGAGGAAGTACGGCTTCAGGGGCTGCATTCCCGCTGTGGTCAGCAGCACCGAGGGATCGTGCACGGAGGGCACGAGCGACGCCGAGGCGCGCCGCAGGTGGTCGCGCTGCTCGAAGTAGCCCAGGAACGTCTCGCGGATCTCGTCCGAGTTCACGAGGTGAAGAGTATGAAGCCCCGAAACGCCGCTATTTGCGCAGCGGCCACACCAGCTCGGTCCGCCACTTCGACGGGTCCGACTCGTCGGGCGGTCTGGTGACGTAGACCTCCCACACCGGCCCCGCGGGGTCGTGGCCGTTGGCGAGCACCCATTCCCCGATCTCCTCGTGGGCCTGCTGGAGGCCCTCGTACGGGCCGACGTGTGTGGTCATCGCCGCGCGGCCTCCCGGAAGCTCGCCGGAGGCCACCCTGCCGTCGCCGCCGGGGACCGGCTCCGCGACGGGGAAGCCCGCCTCGAAGTCGGCCTCCTCCTCCGTGTAGTCGAAGAAGCGCGCGAACGGCGGCCCCGCCGGGGTCGCGCCAACCGACTCCAGATACGACGCGACCTCGGGGAGGACCTCGCGGAACGCGTCGGCGATCTGGGACGGCGGCGTGGTGACGCGGGCCGCGGCGATCGGCTGCGGCTTCAGCTTCGTCGTCTTGATCGGGTAGGGCATCGGGAACGAGCCTAGATGAGTGATCCCATGGCCGCGTGCGCCCGGGGGCGCGCGTGGCCGAGCAGGTCGAGGACGCAGGGCGCGAAGCGTGCTCCCTGCACACGAGCGCCCGAGGACGAAGCGATGCGAAGTGCCACGCGCGTCATCCGGGTGTGCGTGGTCGTGGGATCGCTCATCTCACGATCGTCCCGTGGCCCACGACCGCCTCCCCATCCATCAGCGAGGCGGTCTGCCCGGGGGCGACGCCGACGGCGGGCTCCGCGAGCCGCAGCGTGAGCTCTCCGTCCACGCCCGCCGGCTCGACCGTGCACGGCAGGGCGCGCGAGCGATACCGGAGCTTCACCCGATCGACGCGACCCCCGTCGCGGTGCAGCACGGCGTCGCGGACGATCACGCGCTTGGTCTCGAGCTGCTCGCGGGAGCCCACCACCACGCGGTTGGAGTCGGCGTCGGTCTCGAGCACGTAGAGCGGCGCGGGGGCCGCGATCCCGAGCCCGCGCCGCTGGCCGACCGTGAAGTTGTGGTGGCCGCGATGGCGACCGAGCGAGCGTCCCGAGGCGTCCACGACCGCGCCCTCGCGCTCCGGAAGCCGGGCGTGGCGGGCGAGGAACGAGCGCTTGCCCTCCCCGGCGAGGAAGCAGAGGTCCTGGCTCTCGGGCTTCGAGGCGACGGGGAGACCGGCGCGCTCAGCGATCCCGCGCACCTCGGCCTTGGTGAGCGCGGCGAGCGGGAAGCGCAGCCGCGCGAGCGTCGCGGGCGAGACCGCGGAGAGCATGTAGGTCTGGTCCTTGGCCGTGTCGGCGGGTGCGACGAGGAGCGGGCCCTGACCGTCGTCGGCGATCCGGGCGTAGTGGCCGGTCGCGAGGCGCTCGGCGCCGAGCCTCCGCGCGAGGTCGGCCATCGCGTCGAGCCGCACGCGCCCGTTGCACCGCACGCACGGGTTGGGCGTGCGTCCGGCGGCGTGGCCGGCGAGGAAGTCCTCAACCACCGCGGCGCGGAAGGAGTCCTCCAGGTCCATCGTCAGGTGCGGAATGCCCATCGAGTGGGCGAGCGCCCGCGCTCCGACCACGGCCTCCGGCGAGCAGCAGCTGCGTTCCCCGTCGGTGCGCCGGTCCGCCCACAGCTTCACCGTCACGGCGACCAGGTCGGCGCCCCGCCCGCGCTCCAGCCACGCGGCGACGGCGCTGTCCACACCGCCGCTGATCGCAACGAGCACCCGGTCGCCCGCGCTCGGACCCGGAACGAGCTGATCGCCGGCCGCGATCCATGCCGCGAGCGCCCGGTGCAGGGCGTCGGCCGCGAGATCGGCGGCGTGGCGGCCCTGGGGGGAGAGCCCGCCGAGCGCCGTGGAGAGGTCGTCCGGGCCGAGTCGCGCCGCGTCGAGCACCGCCAGCCCGTCGGCCGCCTCCGCGACCGCGGCCCCCGCGGCGATCGCGGCCGAGCAACCCTCGGCGTCGAAGCGGACGGCGTCCACCCTTCCGTCGGCGGCGGACAGCGAGACCCTGATCAGATCGCCGCACGGCGCGCCGCCCGCGGCGCCGTGGTGCCAGCCCTCCGGCGCGGGGCCGCGCCGAGATGAATCACTCAGGTGGTACTCGAAGTCCTCGCCGCTCATAAGAAGAAGGCCCCAACTTGCCGACGACCGCTCGGCCTGAGAACCCGTGTTGACAGGTGGGTGTCTACCGGATGGGCCCCGAGGGGCTCCCCGGAAATCGACTCCCAAGCCGATTGTGTTGGCTCACAATTGGAGCGGCCAATCGCACAAGCTCGAGCCTGGCTCCAAAGCTAGCAGCAGCCGCGCCTCAATCGCCGAGCTCCTCCAGCGCCTCGATCGGATCGTCGAACAGCCGCCACCGCAACAGCTTCCCGTCCCGGAAGTCGAGCGCGATCCCGAGCAGCCACTCGTCTCCGATCCTGCCGCTCTCCCGCCACACGTACTGGACTCGGGCGAGCGCCACGACCGTGTCTCCCGCCTCGTGGACCTCGTCGACCTCGTAGCGACGCTGCAGATGCTTGAACGTCCGCCCCGCCCACCGGGTCGCCTCCCCGCTCCCATGTCGCACTCCGCGCTGGGTGTGGATCTCGACACGGGGGTCGATCAGCTCCGAGAAGGCGTCGACGTCGCCCTCGCCGAGCGCGGCGAGCAAGCGCCGCGCGGCAACCGCGTTCGGAGACTCGGTCAGGAAGCGGGCCCTCCGCCCCGCCCTGCCCTCAGGCCGATCCCCAGCTCGCGGAGCTGGCGATCGTCCACCGGCGCGGGCGCCCCGGTGAGTGGGTCCGCGCCGGAGGCGCTCTTCGGGAACGCGATCACGTCGCGGATCGACTCGGTGCCGTGCAGCTGCGCCACGATCCTGTCGAGGCCGTACGCGATCCCGCCATGGGGCGGGGCGCCGTAGCGCAGCGCCTCGAGCAGGAACCCGAAGCGCTCCTCCGCCTCCTCGGCGCCGATCCCGAGCGCCTCGAACACCTGCCGCTGTACCTCCGGCCGGTTGATCCGGATCGAGCCGCCGCCCAGCTCGACCCCGTTCCAGACCACGTCGTAGGCGCGCGCCCTCGCATCGCCGGGACGGTTCGGATCGATCTCCCCCGCCGGAGAGGTGAACGGGTGGTGCAGGGCGTCCCACCGTCCCTCCTCCTCATCCCAGCCGAGCAGCGGCCAGTCGATGATCCACAGGAGATCGTCGCGGTCGTCGGGGATCAGCCCGAAGCGCCGCGCGAGGTGCGTCCGCAGGGCGCCCAGGGTGCGTCCCACCACCGGGGGCTCGTCGGCGACCACGAGCAGGAGATCGCCCTCCTCGGCCTCGAGGCGCTGGTTCAGCGCCCGCAGCTCCTCCTCGGAGAGGAACTTCGCGACGGGAGAGCGCCATCCGTCCCCCTCGCGGAGCGCCCACACCAGCCCCTTCGCCCCGACCCCCTGCGCGTACTCGATCAGGCCGTCGAGATCGGAGCGCGGCAGCTCCCGCCGCCCGACGTTGATTCCCTGCACCGCGCCGCCCCCCTCGACCGCGGACCGGAAGACCTTGAACTCGGTCTCCCGAACGGCGTCGGTGAGGTCGGCGATCTCGAGCCCGAAGCGGGTGTCGGGGCGATCGGTCCCGTAGCGCGCCACCGCGTCGTCGTAGCTCATCCGCGGAAGCGGGATCTCGATCTCGACCCCGGACTCGGCGAGCACCCGCCGAAGCAGCCGCTCGTTGACGTCGAGCACGTCGTCGATCTCGACGAACGACAGCTCCATGTCGAGCTGGGTGAAGTCGGGCTGGCGGTCCGCGCGCAGGTCCTCGTCCCGGAAGCAACGAGCGATCTGGTAGTAGCGCTCGAACCCGGACACCATCAGCAGCTGCTTGAAGAGCTGAGGGGACTGCGGGAGCGCGTAGAACGACCCCGGCTGGACGCGGCTGGGGACGAGGAAGTCGCGCGCCCCCTCCGGCGTCGATCGCGACAGCATCGGGGTCTCGATCTCGACGAACCCCTCCGCGTCGAGAAACGCCCGGATCGAGCGCGCCACCCGGTGGCGAAGCTCGATCGCCGACCGCATCCCGTCGCGTCGCAGGTCCAGATAGCGGTAGCGCAGCCGAAGCTCCTCGCCGACCTCCCCGGAGAAGCTCTCGATCTCGAACGGCGGGGTGTCGGCGTCGGCGAGCACCTCCATCTCCGTGACCCGGACCTCGAACTCGCCGGTCGGCAGCTCGGGGTTGACGGTCTCGGGATCGCGGCGCACGACCTCGCCCCGAGCGCTGAGCACGTCCTCGGCGCGCAGGTCGTGAGCGAGCTCGTGCGCCCCGCCGGCCGCCTGGGGGTTGAAGACGAGCTGGACGAGCCCGGTGCGGTCGCGCAGGTCGATGAAGATCAGCCCGCCGTGGTCGCGGCGGCGGTGCACCCAGCCGGCAACCCGGCTCTCGGAGCCGATCCGGTCCTCGAGCACCTGGCCGCACCAGGTATCCCGAAACCCGTTCTCGCGCAGGGGCGGGAACCTCTCCGCCATCTCCTACCTCGTGCCCCCCGACAGCTCCTCGGCGATCCGCCCGCGATCGACCTCCCGCTGCTCGCCCGTGCTCATGTCGCGCAGCGCCGCGCGCCCGTCCTCGTTGAGGATCACGGCGTGGCGGGCGCCCAGGCGATCGGCCTGCTTCATCTGGCCCTTGAGCGAGCGACCGGCGAGGTCGAGCTCCGCACGGAGCCCGGCGCGACGAAGCTCCGTGACCAGCGCGAGGGCCTGGTCGCGCTGGCCGTCCGCGGCGGCGACGAAAACGTCGCTGAGGGCGGCGGCCTCGTCCTCGGCGAGCGCGAGCACGATCCGCTCGACGCCCACGGCCCATCCGTTCGCCGGCGTCGGCGGGCCGCCGAGCTTCTCGACCAGCCCGTCATAGCGACCCCCGCCGCCGATACCCGACTGGGCGCCGAGGCGGTCGCAAGTGAACTCGAAGACCGTGCGGGTGTAGTAGTCGAGCCCGCGGACCAGGGTGCCGTCGAGCGCGTACTCGACCCCGGCCTGGTCTAGCAGGCGGCGAACCTCCGCGAAGTGCTCCGCGTCCTCGCCCTCGAGGCGGTCGAGCATCGTCGGCGCCTCGGCCATCACGGCGCGGGTTCCCCCGTCGTCGGAGTCGAAGGCCCGGAGCGGGTTGGCGTCGATCCGGTCCCGGACGTCGCGCGACAGCTCCGACTCGTGGTCGCGCAGGTAGGTCTTGAGCTCCTCGCGGTAAGCGGCGCGGGCATTCGGCGAGCCGAGGCTGGAGAGCCGCAGCCGCACCCCCTGGACCGCGAGCTCCCCCAGCAGGTCGTCGAGGATCATGATCAGCTCGGCGTCGACCAGCGGCGAGTCGGAGCCGATCACCTCGGCATCGATCTGGTTGAACTGACGGAAGCGCCCGGCCTGGGGCGCCTCGTAGCGGAAGAACGGGCCCGCGCACCACAGCTTCACGGGCTGGGGGAGCTTGTGCATCCCGTGCTCGACGTACGCGCGGCAGATTGACGCCGTCGCCTCCGGGCGCAGGGTGACGCTGCGCCCGCCGTGATCCTCGAAGGTGAACATCTCCTTGCGCACGATGTCGGTCGCCGCGCCCACGCTTCGCGCGAACAGCTCCGTGTCCTCGAAGATCGGCGTCTCGATCCGTCTGTACCCCGCCCGCTCGAACAGGCCGCGCGCGGTGCTCTCGATCCGGGCTCGGACGTGTTCCTGCTCGGGGAGGACGTCGAAGGTTCCCCTCGGCGCTTGGAACTTGGGGCTCATCGCGCGCCGACCTTAGCCGAGGAGACGGCCGGGCTCAGCGCGCCAGCTCAGCCAGGAACGGATTGGTGGCGCGCTCGGCGCCGAGCGTCGTGACCCCCATGTGGCCCGGGTAGACCGCGGTCTCTGGCGGGTAGCCGTCCACCAGCGAGCGGATGCTCTCGAGCAGTGTCGGGCCGTCGCCGCCCGGGAGGTCCGTCCTTCCGATCGAGCCCTTGAACAGGACGTCGCCCGAGAAGAGGGCGCCCTCGTCCGGAATCGCGTAGGTGACGTGGCCGGGGCTGTGGCCCGGGGTGAACAGGACGTCGATCTCGAGGCCGGCGAGCGAGAGGCGCTCGCCGCCGGCGACCGTCTCGTCCGCGTCGTAGCTCTCGTAGGGACCGAACCCCGGCCAGGGGACGAAGGACATGATGTCGGCGAGCACGGGAACCTCGATCTCGGGGCAGTACACCGGCGCCCCGGTCGCGGTTGCGACCGGCGCCACGGCGCCGACATGGTCGAAGTGGCAGTGCGTGAGGAGGATCGCGTCGACCCCGACTCCGAACTCCTCGACCGCGCCGAGGATTCGCTCCGCCTCCTCGCCGGGATCGACGATCACGGCTCGA
>Ga0268386_10002167_pt1 | contig 13841 bp, 9 predicted proteins | sample RVTome_15_FD_200260 | JGI IMG/M metagenome (GOLD analysis project Ga0268386, IMG submission 200260) | Soil microbial communities from uranium-contaminated site in the Upper Colorado River Basin, Wyoming, United States - RVT150D86... ...
CGCCCGCGTGCGGGCCGAAGCCAGGATACCGACTCCAGAACCCGGCTAGTTCTCGCCCTGCGCCCGGGTGAATCCGGGCTCGCCGTCGAACTCCTGGAGCTTCTCGAGGTGCATCCAGCGGTGACGGGTCGAGAGCCGCCTCAGCAGCTCATGGACGGTGTCGTCGGAGAGCTCGGCCGAACCGTCGCGGAGCATGAACCGGCACGCGTAGTGGTCGACCATGTCGGCTGCGGCGCCGGTCGGCGGGAAGACCTGGCGGCCGCGGTTCGCGATCGACTTCAACTCGAGATCCATGCCGCCGGTGAGCTCCCGGACGCTCGCCCCGAGGTCCTCCGGGTCGAACGCCGATTCGACGAACACGTCGAGGCCCACCACCGCGCGGGTGTCGGGCGTCACGAAGTCTGGCCGCGCCGAGACCTGGGGGAGATCGATCGGCTTGTAGTCGCGCACCTGCCAGCGCTCGGAGCGCTTGCCGAGGTTCCCCACGATCGTCTCCGTGTACTTGGACGTCGGCGTTCCCTTGTCGTACCCGACCACGTCGCCGGTGAGGACGCCCTGCTCGAGCGTGACCAGGATCGCGTGCTCGATGTCCGCCGCGGCTTCGAACTCGCCGAGGTATCGCAGCATCAGCACCGCCGACAGGATCACCGCCGTCGGGTTGATCACGTCCTTGCCCGCGTACTTGGGGGCCGAGCCGTGCACGGCCTCGAAGATCGCCACGTCGCTGCCGATGTTCGCGCTCGGCGCGTAGCCCAGCCCGCCGACGAGCGCGCTCGACTCGTCGGACAGGATGTCGCCGTTCATGTTCGTCGTGACGATGACGTCGAACTGCTCGGGCCGCTTCACCAGCTGGTGCGCGCAGTTGTCGACGATCACGTGCCAGGACTCGATGCCCGGATACTCGGATGCCACCTCTTCGAACGCGCGCTTCAGCATGCCCTCGGTGAACTTCATGATGTTCGCCTTCGTCGCGCAGGCGACGCTCGCGCGTCCCTCGGCGCGGGCGAGCTCGAACGCGAACCGGACGATCTTCTCGGAGCCCTTGCGGCTGATGAGCTTGAGCGTCTGTGCCACGCCGGGCGTCTGCATGTGCTCGATCCCGGCGTAGAGGTCTTCGACGTTCTCACGGACGACGACGAGGTCGATCCCGCGGCCGCTGTAGGGGGTCCTCACGCCCGGGAGCTCGCGGACGGGACGGACGTTCGCGTAGGTCTCGAAGAGCTTGCGCAGGGTCACGTTCGCGCTCTTCTCGCCGAAGCCGACCGGTGTCTCGAGCGGCCCCTTCAGCACGACGCGGGTCCGCTCGATCGACTCGATCGTCTCGGGCGGAACCCCGGAGAGCAGTCCCTTCTTAAACACCTCGGCGCCGGCCTCGCGCTCCTCCCATTCCACGTTCGCCCCGGCCGCCTCGACGATCCGTTGCGCCGACCGGACGCATTCGGGGCCGATGCCGTCGCCGGGGATCAGCGTGACGAGGGTCTTGCCGGACGGTCCGATCTGCCGCTGCACGGTGGCTCCTTCGTTCGGGCTCGGGCTCGCGTCATCCTCTCACGCACGAGCGGGCTCCCATCCGGCACCCCAGGCCGGTCGGGTACGCTCGCCGTCGATGCGCCACGCCGTCCACGCGTCGACCCGTGCATCGGTGGTCGCGCTCTCGTTCGCCCTGCTCGCGCTCGCCTGCTCCGGCGGGGACACGGCGAACGGCGTGCCGCGGGCTTCTCCCACGGGCACCGGCGGAACGACCGGATCCCCGATGCCGACCGCTCCCGGCCCTTCCGCGACGCCGAGCCCGCCCGAGCAGCCCACGCAGCTCGTCCAGGCGAAGGACCACCTCGAGCACCTGATCTTCATCGTGCAGGAGAACCGCTCGTTCGATCACTACTTCGGGACGTTCCCGGGGGCCGAGGGTTTCCCGATGCGCGACGGCCGGCCGGACGTCTGCGTCCCCGATCCGATCCTCGACCGGTGCGTCCCGCCGTACCACACGGACAGCCAGCTCCAGGAGGGTGGACCGCACGCCCAGGCGCACTCCAGATCCGACGTGAACGGAGGACGGATGGACGGGTTCATCCGGACCGTGATCGCCGGCAATCAGCACTGCGCGGACCACCGGAGCGATCCCGCCTGCGCGAGCTACCTCGGGCCGCAGGGCCAACCCGATGTGATGAGCTACCTGACCAAGCGAGAGATCCCGAACTACTGGAGGTATGCGAAGGAGTTCGTCCTGCAGGACCACATGTTCGCGCCGGCGGACTCGTGGACGTTGCCGGCGCACCTGTTCCTCATCTCCGCGTGGGCGGCGCACTGCGAGAACCCGCGGGATCCGATGAGCTGCGCGTCGGACCTCGATCTCGTCGACGAGCTCCAGATCCAGAAGGCGCACGAGGATGTTCCCATCTGGGCGTACACGGACATCACGTACCTCCTTCACGAAGCCGGCGTGAGCTGGGCCTACTACGTGGGCGACGACACCTGCTTGTTCAGCGTGTGCTCGCGCGTACCGATGCGGCGGGCCACGGTCGTTGCCCAGAACCCGTTGCCGTGGTTCACCACCGTCCGCCGCAACCATCAGGTCCGCAACGTCACGGGTCACGCCGACTACTACGAGGCCGCCGCGGCCGGCACCCTGCCCTCGGTGTCGTGGGTGATGCCGTACTCGGGGGCCGGCGAGCACCCGGGCGCCGGCGAGCCGGTGTGGAAGGGGATGCGTCACGTCACGAGCATCGTCAACGCGGCGATGAACGGCCCCGACTGGGAGGAAACGGCGATCTTCCTCACGTGGGACGACTGGGGTGGCTTCTACGACCACGTCGAGCCACCGCGGGTGGACCTGAACGGATACGGCATCCGCGTGCCGGCGATGATGATCAGCCCCTGGGCGCGTGCGGGGACGATCGACTCGCAGACGCTCTCCTTCGACGCGTACCTGCGGCTGATCGAGGACCTGTTCCTCGATGGTCAACGTCTGGATCCCGAGACCATGAGCCGCCCGGACTCGCGGCCGACGGTGCGCGAGGAGATCGACATCCTCGGCAACCTGTTGCGCGAGTTCGATTTCACGCAGGCCCCTCTGCCGCCGCTGATCCTGGATCCGGGTGCGGGCAGGCGGTAGCGGCATGGCGCGGTTCAGGCACCTCGCGTAGCCTGCCCGGGTGAGCCGAACCCTCTCCGTCGGCGACACCGTCTCCGGCTACCGGATCGGATCGGTCCTCGGGCGTGGCGGCATGGCCGTCGTGTACGTGGCCGAGCACGACCGGCTCAAGCGCAAGGTCGCGCTCAAGGTGCTCTCGCCCGAGATCGCGGCCGATGAGACGTTCCGCCAGCGCTTCGTCGCCGAGTCCGAGCGGCTCGCGGCGGTCGACCACCCGAACATCATCCCGATCTACGAGGCCGGCGAGGACGACGACCTGCTCTTCATCGCGATGCGATACGTCGAGTCGACGGACCTCAAACAGCTGATCTCCGACGAGGGCGGGCTGGATCCCGAGCGAGCCGTGGCGATCGTCACGCAGGTGGCCGGGGCGCTGGATGCCGCGCACGCGAAAGGGCTCGTGCATCGGGACGTCAAGCCCGCGAACATCCTGGTCGCGGTCGGGGCCGGGGCCGACGGTGGGGATCACGCGTACCTGTCCGACTTCGGTCTGACGAAGCGGACCCAGGAGACGAGCGGCCTCACCCGCACGGGCTTCTTCATGGGGACGATCGACTACATCGCGCCCGAGCAGATCAGCGGCAAGGGCGTCGATGGCCGGACCGACCAGTACGCGCTCGCCTGTGTGTTGTTCGAATGCCTCAGCGGCGGCCCGCCCTATCGACGCGATGACGACGCGGCCGTGCTGTTCTCGCACATCTCCGAGCCCCCACCCAGCGTCTCCGCGCTGCGCCCGGAGCTTCCACCCGAGATCGACGCGGTGATCGCGACCGGGATGGCCAAGGAGAAGGAGGACCGGTACCCGTACTGCGTGGCGCTCGCGCGTGCGGCCCGGCATGCCTTGATGCCGCGGGTCGCGACGCCGCCGGTCGGCATGGGCATCCCCGAGACCGTGGTGGCGCCCTCGCCGGCGGACTCGGACGGCGTTGAGGCGGGAGAGAGCGCGGCAGCGGGGTTCCCCGACGCACCGTCCGGTCGCGTCCCCACGTTGCCGATACCGCCTTCGATCGAACAGACTCCGCCGCCGTCCGTCCCACCCGAGCCGCCGCGGGACGCAACGCCTCCGCACGTGCCGCTACCCCCCGAGCGACGGAGTTCGCGCGGGCCGTTGATCGCGGCGGCGGTCGTCGTGGCGCTCCTGGGTGCCGGGTTCGGCGCGTTCGCGCTGTTGTCCGACGACGACGGTGGAGGAGGGACGGGGACGACCGCCCCGACCGGTGCGACGGGTACGACCGGCACGACGGGCACGACGGGCACGACGGGTGCCTCGGGACCGACCGCTCCCTCGGGCCCGACGGGTGAGCCGTTCACCCCGCTCTCGGAGGCGGACCTGCTCGGGACGTTCGACCTCACCTTCTCGCCGGAGGGTGACACGAGCGCGGGCTCGGCCACGAACACCACGTGGGAGTTCGCGGCCGACTGCACGGAGCGGACCGGCGATCACCCGTGCGACGCCGACGCGGTCGCGCCACCCGTCGGGGGAGACCTGAAGAGGCTCGGCAAGACCTACGAGGGGGATGTGACGGGAGTCCTCCCGTGCGGTGAGGGGGAGATGCACGTCGAGTTCGAGGTCTTCGCGGCCGTCGTGGACGAAACCGACGTGCCGGGTGAAGGGCTGGTGACCGAGATCCGCGGCGAGGGCACGATGGTGAACGGCACGTGCCCGGGCGGCGTGTTCACGCTCGTCGGAACACTGACCTGACCGAACGCCACCGTCCGACGACCGGCCGTTACTCCTCCGAGCGCGCCGACGGCGCGACGGTCCGCTCCGCGGAGTCGGCCGCGACGCCGGCCATCATCAGCCCCACGGCCTCCCGCGTCGTCGTGCGGGGATCGGCCTCGCCGATGATGGACCCCTCGTACATGACGACGATCCGGTCCGCGAGGGCGAGCACCTCGTCGAGGTCCTCGGAGACGATCAGGATCGCCGTCCCGCGCTCGCGCTGTTCGAGCAGCTGCCGGTGGATGTACTGGGCCGCCCCGACGTCGACCCCGCGGGTGGGTTGGGACACGAGGAGCGCCCGGGGAAGACCGGACAGCTCACGGGCCAAGATGAGCTTCTGGATGTTCCCGCCCGACAGGTTGCGCGTGGGCGTGTCGAGGCCGGGCGTCTTGATGGCGAACGCGGACACGAGCTCGCTGCAGTGGCGCCGGATCGCGCGGCTCTGCAGGAATCCCCATCGGGTGAACCGTGCGGTCCGGCTGTCGACCAGCATGAGGTTGTCGGTCACCGTGAAGTCGCCGATGACACCGTCTCGCATGCGCTCCTCGGGGACGTGGCCGAGGCCGGCGTCGCGGATCTCGGCGGGTCCGCGTCCGTCCAGGGAGTTGCCATCGAGGTGGATCGACCCCGCCCGCGCGGGGCGCAGGCCGGAGATCGCCTCGGCGAGCTCGCGCTGACCGTTCCCCGAGACGCCGGCGATCCCAACGATCTCGCCGGAGCGGACCTCGAGGTCGACGTCGCGGACCGCGTCGGCGCCCCGATCGCCTCGAACGGACAAACCCCTCACGACAAGCCGAACGTCGCCGCCGCGGGTGCCGGCCGGTCGCTCGGTCTGCGACACCTGGTGGCCGACCATCATCGTCGCCAGCTCGCGCCGGGTCGTATCCGCCGCCAGGACCGTTCCGACCGTGCGTCCGTCGCGCAACACGGTGATGCGGTCGGACAGGGCGAGCACCTCCCGGATCTTGTGGGAGATGAAGACGAGCCCGCGCCCGTCGTCCACCATCTGCCGCAGGATCACGAAGAAGTCCTCCACCTCCTGCGGCGTGAGGACGGCCGTGGGTTCGTCGAGCACGAGGAGCGTCGCGTTCCGGTACAGGGCCTTCATGATCTCGACGCGCTGACGTTCACCGACCGAGAGCTGCCACACGTACGGGCCGGGTTCGACGCGGAGCCCGTACGCGTGCGACAGCTCGCGGATCCGCTCGGACACGCGGTCCAGGTCCTTCAGCGGCCCGCGCGTGCCCCGAAGCCCGAGGCCCACGTTCTCCGCCACCGTCAACGTCGGCACGAGCATGAAGTGCTGGTGGATCATGCCGATCCCGTGCCGGATCGCGTCGGCCGGCGTCGCGATCGTCACCGGCGCGCCGTTCACGAAGATCTCTCCGGCGTCCGCGCGGTAGAGACCGTAGAGGACCCGCATGAGCGTGCTCTTGCCGGCCCCGTTCTCCCCGAGCAAGGTGTGGACCTCGCCGGCACGGACGTCGAAGTCGATCCGGTCGTTGGCGACCACCCCGGGGAAACGCTTCGTGATGCCGCGCATCTCTAGCATCGGCGTCGCGACCCGCGTCGTCGCCGAAGCGGGTCCCGGGGTGGTCGCCTTCACGGTCCCTCCTGTCGGGGTCCGTCCTACTCGGAAACCCCGGTCGTGATCGTGCCGTCCGTGATCCCCGCGATCGCCTCGTCCCCCGCGGCCTTCACGTCGGCCGGCAGCGGATAGTCCGGGTTGTACTCGATCACCTCGCCGCCGTTCGCGAGGTCGATCGTGAACGACTCGCCGCCGAGCGTCCCGCCCCGGATCCCGTCGATGATCTCCGTCAGCACGACCTCCCAGTGGTACACCTGCGACGCGACGACCACGCTCGGGCCGAGCGACGTCTGGTTCGCCTGCGTGCCGAACCACGCGATGTCGTTCTCGGTCGCGACGCCGATCGCTCCGACGACCATCTGGGCGGTGCCGGTCATCGCGTCGGCGTCGGCCGCGACGAAGCTCCTCGCGGCCTCCGACGCCAGGCCGACATCGCTGAACGAGCCCGTGTAGTTCACCCGCACGTCGATCGACGGATCCGTCGCCTCGACGCCGACCTTGAACCCGTCCACGTACAACTTCGCGTCGCCGACCTCGATCGGGCCGACCACGCCGATCACCTTGCTCTCGGTGAGCCCGGCCGCAAGCACGCCCTGGACGTATCCTCCCTGATCCGAGGCCGCCTGGTACGCGTACACGTTCGGCTGTCCGAAGGTGTCACCGGCCGTACCCCAGGCGAAGGACACCTCGGGGAACTCGGCGGCGATCTGTTCGACCGTCCCCCCGAACTGAGACCCGTGCGCGATCACCAGGTCGTACCCCTGCGAGGCGTAGTTGCGGATCGCGCTCGCCGCGTCGTCCACGACGAACAGGTTGTCCGAAACGGAGATCTCCAGGTTCTCCGAGTCCTTCAGCGCGTTCAGCGCGTCGAACATCGACTGCGTGAACGCGAGGTCGTTCGTGGCGCTCGGTGCGATGAGCGCGACCTGGAGCGGTTCGGCCGACGTCGTGCCCGTCGCACCGGTACCGCCGGTGGTCGTCGCGCCCGTGGCGCCTGTTCCGTCCTCGCCGGCGGTGTCGTCGTCGCCGCACGCCGCCGCGACGATGGTCAGAGCCGCGAGGACCGCGACGAGACGTCCCCATCGACGCATCGTGTCGTTCATACCTTCCCCCTTCCTAGGATCCCTGTCCCGCCCATCATGTGCGTTCAACCTCCCCGCTCGTACGGCTTGGCCAGGGCGTCGGGCTGCCGGAAGCGCCGGGCGACCGCGACGAGCGCGAGCACGGTGAGCACCGCCGGCGCCATGGCGGCCAGGTCCGAGGCGCTCTGGGGGATCACCCCGAGGGTCTTCCAGGTGAGCACGGTGGAGGCGACCATGCCGTACAGCAGCGAGCCGGCCAGGACACCGACGGGGCGCCATGCCCCGAAGTACACCAGGGCGACGGCGATGAACCCCTGGCCCTGCGTGAGGTTCTGCTGGAAGATGCCGAGCTGAAGGGCGAGGGCCGCGCCGGCCACGCCGGCGAGCGTGCTGCCGAGCGCCGCCGTCGAGTAGCGGATGCGCGCCACGCTCACGCCCACGCTGTCGGCCGCGGCCGGGTTCTCGCCGACGGCCGTGACGTTCGTGCCGTACGTCGTCCGGCTGAGGACGAACGCCAGCACCGGGACCAGCAGGAACGCCAGGTACACCATGAGGTTCGCCCGGAAGAACATACTGCCGAGCGTCGGGATGCTCGAGAGCAGCGGCACCTCGACGGTGGGGAAGGTCTGGATCGGCACGGGCGTGCCGACGAGCTTCTGGAACAGCAGGTCGGACAGCCCGAGGCCGAACAGGAAGACGCCGATCCCGCTGATGCCCTGCTCTGCCTTCAACGTCACGTTGACGACCGCCGTCACGAGGCCCATCACGAGACCGACCGCGGCGCCCACGAGCACTGCCAACCAGATGTTCTGCGTCTCCAGGACGGTGTAGTAGGCGCCGAACGCCCCCAGGAGCATGATCCCGTCCACGCCGAGGTTGAGCAGCCCGCTCCGCTGCCCGATCGTCTCGCCGAGGCTCGCGAGCAGGAACGGCGTCGCCAGGCGGATGCCCGAGGCGACCGTCGCGGTCAGGACCGTCAGCGTGAAGAACTTGCTCATTCCTCGGCCCCCTCCCGGACGGGGATGCCGGGTCGCTCCGCGTCCTCACCTCCGCCGGATGCGATGGGGACGGTCGCGGGCGATCCGAGCTGCACCCGGTACCGGCGGCGGAGGTGTTCGATCGAGACGACGAACACCACGAGCAGGCCGTTCAGCGCGACGATCAGTGCGGTCGGGACCTGGACGGCGATCTGCATCGCGTTCCCCCCGACGAGCAGGCCGCCGAAGACGAACGCAGACGCGATCGTCCAGAGCGGATTGAGGCCGCCGAACAGGGCCGCGACGATGCCGTTGAAGCCGGCCGAGCCGGTGAACCCGGTCGCGGTCCCGTCGGTGACCATGCGATGCGAGGCGCTGCCGAACACGAGCACGGCGCCGGCCAGCCCGGCCATCGCCCCGCTCAGCGTGAGCGCGAGCGTGATCGTCCGGCGCACCGGCATCCCCGCGTAGCTCGACGCGTCCCGCGACAGCCCGACCGCGCGCAGGCGGAAGCCCAGGCCGGTGCGCCACAGCAGCACGTAGGCGAGGACGGCGGCCAGCACCGCGACGACGACCCCGGCGTGGAGCTTCGTGCCCTGGACGAGCACCGGCAGGTCGGCGTTCGGCGACAGGCGCCTGGTCTGGGGGATGAGCGAGAAGCCGGAGAACTCCTTGTCGACCAACGGCCCGGCGAGCAGGTAGTTCATGATCTGAACGGCGACGATGTTCAGCATGATCGTGGACAGGATCTCGTTCACGTTGAGATAGGCCTTGAGCGAGCCGGCGATGGCACCCCAGATCGCCCCGCCGACCGCGCCCGCCAGCAGCACGAGCGGGACAAGGAGCGGCCCGGGGAGATCGGGGAGCGCCAACACCAACCCGGTGGACGCGAGGCCCCCCATGACGAGCTGCCCCTCTCCGCCGATGTTGAGCACGTTGGCTCTGAAGGCGATGCAGATGCCGACGCCGACCAGCACGAGAGGGACGGCCTTGATGGCGGTGTCGGTGAGCGCGCCGGGACTCCCGAACGCGCCGTCCAGCAAGGCGCGATACCCCGTGATCGGATCGGCGCCGAGCGCGACGAGCATCCCGGCACCGACGAGCAGCGCCGCGAATGCGGCGGCGGGGAGCGCGAGCCAGCTGACCAGGAGCCGGCGCCGATCGTGTCGTCGTGTGAACCTCCGGCGGCCGATCGTCATGTCGCGGCGTCCTCCGGCTGGGGGGCGTGGCTGCCGCATCGACGTGCGTCAGGCGTGGAACGGGCTCGTCTCGGATCCTGCACCGCTGCGGCCTCCCCGCTCCGGCGGACTCTTCGGCCAGTATCGAATGGCGACCCGAAGCATGTCCGAGGCCGCATCGGCGGCGGGGAGGCGAGCGCCCCTTTCCGGACGGGCCACCCGGCCCGATGCGATCCGGCTCCGCCCCGAGCGAGCCTCTCCGCGGGCGGTGGTGCGCCGGACGCCGCGAGCGAGATCGAGGTCGTCATGAACGACGGCGCCGGCGGGTCGACGCCTCGCTCCTGTGGGTTCGCGGAACGCGTCCATCGCTGCTCTCAGCCCCGCCCCTGCGGCGCAGGCGCGTCGCAGACGGGCGACTCCACCAGACTCTAGTATCTGGCGAGGCAGGCCATCGCCGCGACCGGCGAGCCGGCGATCGGTTGGAGGTGTTTGAGAAACGATGCCGCTCGGCCTCGAGGGGAGCGTCATGGATCCGGCGGCCTACGAGCGGGCCGTCGCTCGATTCCGCGACGCGGGGATCGCGTTGCCCTCGTTCGAGCAGCTCGGCGACCCGGGGAAGATCCCGCACCGTATCCGGGAGGAGCTGGAGCGCGTCGACCCCGATGCGCCCCATCCGCTGAACCTGTTCCGGGTCCACTGGTACAACGCCTCGGACCGGCGCTCCACGGTCGAGGTGCCCGAGCACGTCGTGCTGCCGCGGGAGCTGACCGGCGTGGACGCGAGGATCGTGGTCGCGCTCGGCGACCGCTTCCCGATGATCGGCGCGCACAAGGTGCTCGCCGCGTACGCCTGCCTGGTGCCGCGCATCGTCACCGGTGGGTTCGATCCGACGTCGCAGCGCGCGATCTGGCCCTCGACGGGCAACTACTGCCGGGGCGGGGTGGCGATCAGCCGGATCATGGGGTGTCGCGGCGTCGCGGTGCTGCCCGAGGGCATGAGCCGGGAGCGCTTCGAGTGGCTCGAGCGCTGGGTCGCGGAACCCGAGGACATCATCCGCACGCCCGGCGTCGAGAGCAACGTCCGCGAGATCTACGACGAGTGCAAACGCATGGCCGAGGACCCTGCGAACGTGATCTTGAACCAGTTCTCCGAGTACCCCAACCACCTCGTGCACCTGCTCGTGACGGGGTCGGCGCTCGCGCACGTCTTCGAGGCACTGCACGAGCGCGAGCCGGGGCTGCGGCTGCGCGCGTTCGTGTCGGCGTCGGGCTCCGCCGGCACGATCGCCGCCGGCGACCACCTGAAGGAGCTGTTCGGCTCTTCTACCGTCGCGGTCGAGGCGCTCGAATGTCCCACGCTGCTGCGCAACGGCTTCGGCGAGCACAACATCCAGGGGATCGGCGACAAGCACGTGCCGCTCATCCACAACGTGATGAGCACCGACGTCGTCGTCGACGTGAGCGACCGGGACACCGATGCCCTCAACGTCCTGTTCAACTCCGCCGAGGGCCGCGGGTTCCTGCGAGATCGCGGCGTCGACGCCGCGACGATCGACGCGCTCGACTCGTTCGGCCTGTCGAGCATCGCCAACGTCGTCGCCGCGATCAAGACCGCGAAGGCACTCGGGCTGGGTTCCGACGACGTGATCGTGACCGTCGCGACGGACGGCGCGGCGATGTACCGCACGGAGGTGGACAAGGTCATGGGGCGCGACTTCCCGAACGGGTTCGGGGCGAACGAGGCGGCCGAGACGTTCGGACGTTCACTCGAGGGCCAGGGGACGGGCGACATGCTGCAGCTCACCGACGGCGATCGCGAGCGGATCTTCAACCTCGGGTACTTCACCTGGGTCGAGCAGCAGGGGGTGACCATCGAGGACTTCGTCGCGCGGAAGGATCAGTCGTTCTGGCGCGGCCTCCGCGAGGGGTTGCCGCGGTGGGACGAGGCCATCCGAGCCTTCAACGCCCGCACCGGGATGGAGGCCGCGTGAGCGGCGGACCCGCGACATCGGTGGTCTGTGCGGGATGCGGCTACTCGGCCTCGTTCCAGGAGCCGTTCCCGTTCCGTTGCCCGGGCGCCGGGACGGACGACGTCGACCACGTCATGGTGCGCGAGCTCGACCCGACCCACGTGAGCTTCCCCGACGGGGGCGAGCCGAACCCGTTCGTCCGGTACCGCCGGCTTTTCCACGGCTACCACCTGGGGCACGCGAACGGGATGAGCGACGACGATCACGTCCACCTGGTCGAGCAGCTCGACAAGGCGGTCGCGGCGGTGGACGGCCGGGGGTTCGTGCAGACGCCGTTCGGGCGGAGCGACGGTCTATCCGAGCGCCTCGGGTGCGAGGTCTGGGTGAAGGACGAGACCGGCAACGTCTCGGGTTCGCACAAGGCGCGGCACCTGATGGGGCTGATGCTCCACATCCTGGTCGCCGAGCAGGCCGGTCTCACGCCGCCCGAGGGGCGCGAGCTCGCGATCGCGAGCTGCGGGAACGCCGCGCTCGCGGCCGCCGTGCTCGCCCGGGCCGCGGATCGCCCGATCCGGGTGTTCGTGCCGACATGGGCTGACACCTCGGTGGTGCGTCGCCTGAAGGAGCTCGGTGCCACGGTCGAGGTCTGTGAGCGTGAGGACGGCGTGCCCGGCGACCCGACGTACCACGCGTTGCAGCGGGCCGTCGCGGAGGGCGCCGTCCCGTTCACGTGCCAGGGTCCGGACAACGGGCTCACGATCGAAGGGGGCGAGACGCTCGGGTTCGAGCTCGTCGATCAGCTCTCGCACGAGGGTTCCTCGCTCGACCGTCTGATCGTCCAGGTGGGCGGCGGAGCGCTGGCGAGCTCGTGCGTGCGCGCCTTCGAGGACGCCGCGCTGCTCGAGGCGCCCGAGCGGCTCCCTCGGATCCACGTGGTCCAGCCCGCGAACGCGCACCCGCTCGAGCGCGCCTTCATGCGCGTACGCCAGCGGGCGGGCCACGAGGTGACGCCGGTGAGCGCCGTCGACGCGATGGCCTGGGCTCGTACCCACCGATCCGAGGTTATGTGGCCGTGGGAGGAGGAACCGCGCAGCGTCGCCGAGGGTATCTTGGACGACGAGACCTACGACTGGGCAGCGGTCGTCGCGGGGATGCTCGCCACCGACGGGTCGCCGGTGCTCGTCTCCGAGGAAGCGCTGCGAGCCGCGAACGATCTCGCGCGCGATGCGACGGGGATCGACGTCGACCACACCGGATCCGCGGGCCTGGCCGGACTGCTGGAGCTCTCGCGCCGAGGCGAGCTGAGCGCCGACGAGCACGTGGCCGTTCTGTTTACGGGCGTCGCCCGCGACTGACGGAAGAGGGAGGGCAGGGATGAGGAGCTTCGCAGGGCGCGACATCCTCTCGCTCAAGGAGTTCGAACGGGAGGAGTACTTCCACGTCTTCGAGATCTGCGATCGCATGGCCCCGATCGCGAAGGAGCGGCGCAACGCGGATCTGCTCAAGGACAAAACGCTGCTGACGGCCTTCTATCAGCCGAGCACCCGAACGCGATTGGCGACCGAGGCGGCCATGCATCGGCTCGGCGGGCACGTCCTCGGGTTCTCCGACGCGAAGAACACCCGGGCCGGCGACTTCTACCAGGAGTCGATCAAGGACACCGTCCACATGCTGGAGTTCTACGCGGACGTGATCGCGATGCGGCACTTCCTGCAGGGCGCGCCCGAGGAAGCGGCGAGGTGGGCGTCGATCCCGGTGATCAACTGCGGGGACGGCTGGGGTGAGCATCCCACCCAGGTGCTCACCGACCTGTACACGACCTGGAAGGAACTCGGCCGTCTCGACGGGCTGAAGTTCCTGTTGGTGGGCGACATGCGGATGCGGACGATGCACTCGATCCTGTACGCATTCAGCCAATTCGACGTCGAGTCCTACGTGGTCTGTCCGCCCGACATGTCGTTGCTCGACGAGTTCAAGACCGAGCTCGACGAGCGGAACGTCCGCTACGTCGAGGCCGAGTCGGTCGAAAAGGTCATCTCCGATTGCGACGTCATCTACATGGAGCCGGTCGTGCAGGCCGACTACACGAAGGGCCGCGACGAGCGTGGCGAGGTCGTCCTCCCGACCACGCCGGGGGAGTACCGTGTGACGCGAGAATTGCTCCGCGACAAGG
>Ga0268386_10002168_pt1 | contig 13837 bp, 10 predicted proteins | sample RVTome_15_FD_200260 | JGI IMG/M metagenome (GOLD analysis project Ga0268386, IMG submission 200260) | Soil microbial communities from uranium-contaminated site in the Upper Colorado River Basin, Wyoming, United States - RVT150D86... ...
GAACTCGACCCCACGGGGAAAACACACTCCGCAATTTTGAATTTTCCACACCCGACCCCGAACGCGCCGTGCCAATGAGAATTGCCACGCCCGCGCATGGCCCGTCCGTCGCGAAGGTTGCATGCCGGATTGAAGCGTCGTAGATTGCATGGCATCCATCGGCTCGCGGTTTCGCCGCGTTTTGCATTCGCCGTCTTTCAGCCGCCGGGAGGATGCGATGAGTTCCTCTTCCGATCTCGAAGCGGAAATCGGTCGTCGCCGTCGCAAGTGCTATCTGTGCAAGAGCCGGTCGCCGGGCGATCTCTGTCAGTTCTGGGCCGGATTCTGCGTGTCTTATGAGAAGCAGGATCTGGTGGACGAAGTTCACATCCGCGCCGAGTACCGCGACCTGAAACGCTACAGCGTGACCGTCTGCGACGAGTGTGCAGCGAAGATCCGCCGCAAGAAGCACCTCCTCGGCGCGATCGCGTGGGGCGTGGGGTTCGTCGCCTGCGCGGTCGGAGTGCTGGTCGCGAACGCGAAGCAGATCGCCGGGGACGACACGGTGTACGCGGTGAGCGTGCTGTGGTTCTTTACCGCTCTGTGTGCGCTGCTGGCGCTCCTCGAGGTGTGGCAGATGCAGCGCGGCCAGTGGTCTCCGGAGGTCACGCGGACGGTCCTCAAAGAAGTCAAGCGCGACCTGAAATACAAGAAGCGCGGAGACACGTTCTTCACGCCCGAGGAATATCACGCGATGTTCCCCGACAGCGAGGACGAGCCACTGACCGCCGAGGAAATCCTCGCCCGCGACCGCACCGGACCGTGACTCTGACGGTCACGCTTCGATCTCCGCCCAGTCGACGAGCTGGATTTCCGGCGGGACGATCTCGCGGAAACCGAGCCGCTTGATCGCTTCGACCCCTTTCCCGCCGCGGGACGTGACGCGGTACTTCGTCTGCCCGATGCTCAGCGGGTTGCCGTTGGAGTTGACGACGTGCAGCGCGTCGCTGGGCCGCGCGAGCTGTATGGCACCGAGGGCTTCGTCTCCCTTGTCGAGCTTGATGCCGATGACGCCCTTTCCCGCGGCGGCCAGCACCGGGACCTCGGCGATCGAGAAATGCAGCACGCGGGCCTTCTTCGTGGCGATGAACATCGTCTCGGCGTCGGCGACCGGCTCGACGAACACGACCCGGTCTCCGGCCCGCAGCCGGCAGAATTTTCGGCCCACCTTCGTCGACGGCGTGCGAAAGCCGCTGAGGCTCAACTGCATCACCTGCCCGCGGGCGGTGACGATCAGCAGGTACGGTCCGGGCGTCTGGTGCCCTTTTACCTTGTAGTCTTCGGGAGTGAAGCGGGCGTCGGTCGAGACGGCGGCGATGATTTTCGCCCCGTCCCCCATGCGGACATGCTTCGCCACCGGTTCGCCGTAGCCGGTGGTCGCGGGAACCTGGTCGATCGGCAGCGTGTAGGCGATCCCCTCGCTGGAAAACAGCACGACGTTCTCCAGCGTGTTGCCGGGCGCCACCGTGAGCACCGAGTCCCCCTCGCGAACGCGGGTCGTTTCGGTGCTCTGCAAACGGCCGACCCGTTTGATCCAGCCGTCGCGGGTGACGACGACGTTCGTGTTCTCCTGCACGATGTACGCCTGCGGGTCGTACTCGACGATTTCTTCCGACGAGCCGAGGTTCGTGCGGCGTTTATCCGGGAAGTCGTCGGCGATTCGCTGCAGCTCGGTGGTGACGACCTTCCACAGCCGCTTCTCCGACGCGAGCATCTTGCGGATTTCGTCGGCTTCGTGCCGCTTCTCTTCCAGCTCTTCGAGTATGCGGTCGATTTCAAGCTGCGAGATGCGGTAGAGCTGCAGCTCGAGGATGGCGTTGGTCTGCTCGGCGTCGAGCGGGAACGCGGCCATCAGCTTTTCGGCGGCGTCCTGCTTGCCGCTGCTGTTGCGGATGATCTTCAGCGCCTTGTCGAGCCCGTCGAAGAGGACAACCATCCCCTCGAGGATGTGAATGCGGCGTTCGAGCTGCTGCAACTGGTACTCGAACCGCTTGCGGACCGTCGCCAGCCGGAACGTCAGAAAGTGCTGCAGGATCTCGACGAGGCTCAGCCGTCGCGGGACAAGCACGCCGTGTTCATCCGGCACGAGACAGGTGGCGTTGTAGGCGAAGTTCTGCTCGAGGGCGGTGTGCTTGTAGAGGAACGCCATCACCGCTTCGGCGTCGGACCCCGGCTTGAGTTCGAGGATGATCCGCAGGCCGTTCTTGTCGTTCGTTTCGTCGCCGACGCCGACAAGCTGCGGCAGCTTGCGGCTGTTCACGAATGGCCCGATCTCCTGCTGCAGCGGGCCGGTGGAGACGCCGAAGGGGATCGAGTACACGACGATGCGATTGCGGTTTTCCCCCTTGCGTGTGCGGTCGAACTTCCACTCCGCGCGGACTTTGATTGACCCGCGGCCTTCCTCGTAGGCTTTGCGAAGCGTCCGCCGGTCGGTGACGACGCGGCCGCCGAGCGGGAAATCCGGGCCTTTGAAGTGCTTCATCAACGCCGCGACGGTCGCGTCGGGGTGCTCCGCGAGGTGAATGCAGGCCCGCACGACTTCGCCGAGATTGTGCGTGGGGATGTTCGTCGCCATCCCGACGGCGATCCCTTGCGTCCCGTTGACCAGCAGGTTGGGAAACCGCGCCGGCAGGACGACCGGCTCGTCGCGTTCGCCGTCGTAGGTCGCCCGCATTTCGACGGTGCGAAAGCGGAGCTCGTTCATCAACTGCTCGGCGATGCCTGCCAGCCGCACTTCGGTGTACCGCGAGGCGGCGTGCTGCAGGCCGATGATCGAACCGAAGTTCCCCTGCCCGTCGACGAGGGGGTGCCGCAGCGTGAAGTCCTGCGCGAGGCGGACGAGCGTCTCATAGATCGCCAGTTCGCCGTGGGGATGGTAGTTCCCCATCGTGTCGCCGCAGACCTTGGCGGATTTTCGCCGTTTGGTGTCCGCGGTGAGGTGCAGGTCGTGGTACATCACGTACAGAATCCGCCGCTGCACCGGCTTCAACCCGTCGCGAACGTCGGGGAGCGCGCGCGACGTAATCACGGAGAGCGCGTAGTTGAGATAGCGGCGGCGGGTTTCCTCGCTGAGCGACACGTAGTGCACGCGGTCCGGCGTTTCAGTTCCACCGCGGCCGTTGCCGTTCGAATTGGGATCGATCGGGTCGTGGGACAACTGTCTGCTCCGTCAGATTGCGAATCACAAATCAGCCGGCGGGCGCTAGCCCCCGGTTTCTGCGAACCGATCCTCCAACCGGGGGCTAGCGCCCGCCGGCTGATGAAATGTCGTCACATTGTAGGGCCTGTACCGGTTTTGCAAATACTGCCGGTTCGCGCGAAACGACCGGTCCTGCGGAAGGGGACAGTTCCATGTTTCGGAGACACGCGCCTTTCGCGAAGAGAACCCTCCCCCGAAAAATGGACCTGTCCCCGTTCGGCGGCCGGTGGTAACGGTTGTGCGATTTCCAACGACGGTCGATTCCCCAAAACGAGGCCGACCCCTACCGTCGGCAGGGAATGAGTGATTCGCGCGACCGCTACTCGCCGAAATCGTGTAGTGGCTCAACAGCATGGAGTGCGAAATTCATTTCGCACGTGACGCGGACCGTGCGAAATGCCCTTTATGAATTTGAAAAAGGGCGCACTACGTTCAGTTCCAGGGAGGGAACGATGACACGCTTTTCACTTCTCGCCGTCCTGGCGACGGGCATTCTGCTCGTCCCGTTCATTCCCCGCGCCGAGGCGCAGTCCCCCTACCAGCGGGCCTATCGGTCGCCGCGGGTCGCGACGGCTGCCTACGCGCAGCCGAAGAAGGTCGTCATCGACCCGAACCAGCGGAAGGGGACTCCGCAGCCGTTGAAGACAAACGGTGCGCCCCTCGTCGTGCTGCCGGAACAGCCCGGCTACGTGCAACTCGACGCACCGTTGTACCCGGTGCCGCGGCCGAACATTCCCTACCAGGTCGGGGCGACGATGATCACCAACCAGGCGCTCGCGCCGCACGAGTTTCTGTACCCGCACACGTACCGGGCATTGTATCCGCCGTACTACTATCGCGTGCGGGGACACTGGTGGGGCGCTTTCGGGTCCAGCAAGGCCCACGAGAAGTGGGAACTCCAGGGAACCGAAGTCGAAGTGAAGTACAGCTCGCACATTCCGCTGAAGTACCGCAACCCGTTCGCCGGACTGATTGACTGATCGCGCCGCCGATTCCGGTGCGACGTCGTCCAGCGCCACGGGAACCCGGGACGGACGCGGAAGTCCGACCGACACCATCCGAAACACGAGGACTCGCCCGATGCGATGCTGCATGAAACATGTTCCGACACTGTTCGCGGCACTGCTGGTCGCCGCCGCAGGCTCGACGGCCGCCCGCGGAGACGACGGAGCCGCGGGGGTCGTTCGCATCAGCGACTCTTCCGCAACCGATTCGCGCGGATGGCCGGCGCCGCGGGGCGTCGTGTATCGCGCCCAGTCGCCGGAGGCCGTTCTCGCCGGGAGTCCCTGTGAAAACGGAGCGTACGGCGATTTTGAAAACGGCTGCAACTGCCCGGCCTGCCGGTTGCGTCGTGGCGAATGCCGCAAGAACGACCTGCATGCCGGCAGCGGGACCTACGACATCGTGTACGCGGTCAACCCGTGCTACTTCGACCGCCGCGACGGCCGCGTTTACGCGGCGTACGGTTACGGCGTTCCGATGGCCGTGCCTCTCGCGCCGAACGTGGAATACACGTACAACTTCGGCTGGGGCGTACCGTCGGGGCGGCTGACTCCGGTGTCGCGGCCCGGGTTTCCGTGTCCGAGATAATCAAGAATCAGGCCGTGTGGACTAAAGTCCACACTACGGACCGGCCCGCATTACCTTCACCAATCCACCAGGCGAACGGTTCAGGACGACTACCATGCGAACACTCTGCCCCTCTGCCTTTGCGTCCGTCGCGCTGGCATGCGTCGTCGCGGCAACGATCGACTGTGACGCCGCCGATAAGCCCGGCGTGGCCCGCATCAGCGATTCGTCGAACCCGGCGGCCGAGCCGAACCCGCTCCCGCTGAGGACGGTCAGCTCCAGCAGCACCGCGTATGACCACGGCGGCGCCGCCTGCCCCGCGGGATACGGAAACGCCGGCGTGTGTGAAGGGGGATACGGGGGAGCGTATCGCAACCACAGTTGGTTGCACCACGGCCGCTACCGGCAGACGATGCGGTGGGATTACGTGCGCGGCCCGGCGATCCACGCGATCGTCCGCGAGCCGGTGGGCTACCAGCGCTGGCTGCCGGACGTGTGGTACGGCGACCCGCGGTACGGCGTTCCCGAGGGCTTCCCGATCGCGCCGATGATCTACATGCCAACCGACACGACGCAACTGGGTTACTACTACCAGCGGGTGCCGACGTGGATTCCCAAACCCCACCTGCTTCCCCCGGCTCCGGTCCCCTCGCGATTCCACAGCTTCGACTGGTCCGCGGGATTGGGCGGCTCGTGCGGAAATCCCCACTGCGAATGCCGCAATTGCCGCTGCGGCCCCAACTGCGGTTGTGGCCTGATGAACGGCTCCACCCCCGCGACGACGAACACCCCCACGCCGGCCAAACCCGGGCCGAAAGAGGACTCCAACGTCCCGCCGAAACCCAAGGCCTAAGCCGGACAATTCATCAGCCGGCAGGCATTAGCCCCCGGTTCCGGTGAATCGCACGTCAAACTGGGGGCTAATTCCCGCCGGCTGATTTCAGCGGAGAAAGCAACGAGACGGTGTTCCACGACGGAGTTGTGTCTGCTGAGCCCTCCTGGGAAAGCAGCGAAGCCTTGCGGCTTCGCTGCTTTTTCCATTTCAGGTCGTAGCTTCCCGGTAGAAGCGCCGTGCTTCGTCGGTGACGCGAACGATGAACTCGGTTTTGCCGCGGGTGTAGGCCACGCGATCGTTGGGAAACGACGCGGCGAGTGTGAGCTTGAGGTTCTGATACTCAGCCGCGACGTGCGGGCGGGCGATCAGATAATCGCGGAACAGCAGCCGGTCCCAATGCTCGCTGAAATCCGCCTCGACCATGTGAATGTGGTGCGTGCGATGCCCCGTCTCGGGATCGCGCTTGATGAACCACGCATAAAGCGGCGGGCCGTCTTCGCCGTGCGTGGGCCGCCACAGGTAGTCGTAACCCTGCGACTCCAGCATTGGTGCGATCCGGTCGCGCGTCTCCCGCAGGTCGGCGACTTCGACCAGCATATCGATCACCGGCTTGGCGGCTAGTCCCGGAACAGCCGTGCTGCCGAAATGCTCGATCCGCCGGATCAGTCCCGCGGGCAACGACGCCAGCAGATGGTCCCGCTCGCGGCGGAACATCTCGGGCCAGGCGGGATCGTAGGGAACAATCGCGACGTCTTCGACGATGAGGCGCTGGATGCGCTGCTCCTGCGTTTCCATCATGCCCGTGGCCGAGAGACGTCATTCCGAAGATTGTTCGTCAGTTGGTACAGTGCTTCGGTCGCGAACGGGTCTTCCGTGTCGCTTCCGATTCTTCACCTGGGGGTCATCCAGCGGAATCCCACCAACGGGATCGACGAAGTGCCTGCGTACCGCGTCCGAGGAGGTTCGCGGGTCGTGCTCGGGGCGGGGAGAATTGTTTGCCGTCATCGTAAGTCCCGTGAGTTGAGTTGGAGTCGGGCGTCCGCAACCCATTGGTCGTTGCAATACAATTCTACCAGAAAAATGCCGGGATGAGGAAATCGAACTCCTTGAAACGTGAGTGCCAGTTCGATTGTCTTGTCACGGTCCTGGAAGTCCAGAGTGTTTGTCGCCGAGGAGTGGATCAACTGATCACAACCGGACGTTGGCAACGTATCTCCTATGTTTTCGCCAGGTCCCGCAGCACCTTGTGCAGAATCCCGCCGTGGCGGTAGTACTCGATTTCCACCGGCGTATCGATCCGGCAGACCGTGGTGAACCGCGTTTCGCTGCCGTCCGCTTTCTTCGCGGTGACTTCGACGGCCTGCCGCGGCTTGAGCGCGTCGTCGAGCTGGATGTCGAAGATTTCGGTGCCGTCGAGTTCCAGCGCTTCGCGGCTTTCCCCCTCGCGGAATTCCAGCGGCAGGACCCCCATGCCGATCAGGTTCGAGCGGTGGATCCGCTCAAACGACACGGCGATGACGGCTTTGATTCCCAGCAGGTACGTCCCCTTCGCCGCCCAGTCGCGGGACGACCCCATGCCGTAGTCGACGCCGGCCAGCACGATCAGCGGGGTGCCGTCGGCCTGGTACTTCATCGAGGCGTCGTAGACCGACATCTGCTCGCCGGTGGGGAAGTAAACCGTCACGCCCCCCTCGGTGCCGGGGCAGAGCAGGTTGCGGAAGCGGACGTTGGCGAACGTGCCGCGGGTCATCACGCGGTCGTTTCCGCGGCGGCTGCCGTAGCTGTTGAAGTCGGCCGGCTGCACCCCTTTCGACTGAAGAAACTTGCCGGCCGGCGACGTGGCCTTGATGCTGCCGGCGGGGCTGATGTGGTCGGTGGTGACGGAATCCCCGCCGGAAACCAGCACGCGGGCGCCGCTGATGGCCTGAATCGGCGGGGGCGTTTCCGGCATGTCGACGAAGAACGGCGGCTCCTGCACGTAGGTGCTGTGTTCGTCCCACTCGAAGATCTCCCCGCCGGCCCCTTCGATCGTCTGCCACTCGGGCGGGCCGACCGTCGCCTTGCTGTATTCGTCGCGAAAGGCGTCCGGCGAGATGGAGCTTGCGATCGTGTCGGCGATTTCCTTCTGCGTGGGCCAGATGTCTTTGAGATACACGTCGTTCCCGTCGGCGTCTTCGCCGAGGGGTTCTTCCGTCAGGTCGACGTCTGTCGTTCCCGCCAATGCATACGCGACGACCAGCGGCGGGCTGGCAAGGTAGTTCGCTTTGACGAGCGCATTGACGCGGCCTTCGAAGTTGCGGTTCCCGGAGAGCACCGAGCAGACAACGAGGTCGTGCTCGGTGACCGCGTCGGCCACCGGTTCCGGCAGCGGGCCGCTGTTGCCGATGCACGTCGTACAGCCGTAGCCAACCGTCTGGAAGCCGAGCTGATTCAGCGGTTCATCCAGCCCGGATTTCGCGAGGTAATCCGTGACGACGCGGCTGCCGGGGGCCAGGCTGGTCTTGACCCACGGCTTGCTCTGCAGCCCCTTCGCGACAGCGTTGCGGGCCAGCAGGCCGGCGCCGATCATCACCGTGGGATTGCTGGTGTTCGTGCAACTCGTGATTGCCGCGATCACGACCGAGCCGTGCTTCAGCTTATGTTTCCCACCGTCGAGTTCGATCGGCACACCGTCCAGCCCCGGGTCTTCGGCCACGGCCAACGCGGTGGCCGTCTCCGCGGCCAGTCCCCCTTCGTCCGTCATGGAATCGGCCGTCGAGTCCTTTGCCGGAGACGACTTGCCGAACACGTTCCGCAGGTCCTGCTCCCACTGGCTTTTCATCGCGGTGAGCAGAATCCGGTCCTGCGGGCGTTTCGGGCCGGCCAGCGACGGTTCCACCTCCGACATGTCGAGTGCGACGACGCTGCTGAACCGCGGCTCCGGCGAATCGGCCGTGTGGAACATCCCCTGTTCCTTGTAGTATCGCTCGACGAGGTCGATCAATTCCGGGTCGCGGCCCGTTCGTTCCAGGTACCGCAGCGTCTCGGCGTCGACGGGGAAGAAGCCCATCGTCGCGCCGTACTCCGGGGCCATGTTCGCCAGCGTGGCGCGGTCCGGCAGGCTCATGTGCTCCAGGCCGGGGCCGAAAAACTCGACGAACTTTCCGACCACGCCGTGCTGGCGCAGAATCTGCGTGACGGTCAGCACCAGATCCGTCGCGGTCGCCCCTTCCGGCAGTTCGCCGGTGAGTTTGAACCCGACGACCTCCGGCGTGAGCATGTAAATCGGCTGGCCGAGCATAACGGCTTCGGCTTCGATGCCGCCGACACCCCAGCCGACGACGCCCAGACCGTTGATCATCGTCGTGTGGCTGTCGGTGCCGACGAGGCTGTCGGGGAAGGCGACCGGTCGGCCGTTCTCGCCGGCGAGCCGGAGGGCGTGAGCCCCTGGAGTACTCCGGTCGCTGACGCTCCCGGCTCGCCCGGTCGTGAGCACGACGTTCGCGAGGTATTCGAGGTTGACCTGGTGCACGATGCCGGTGGCCGGCGGGATGACTCGGAAGTTGTCGAATGCCTGCTGTCCCCAGCGGAGGAACTGGTACCGCTCGTGATTGCGTTCGAATTCCTTGTCGACGTTGAACTGCAGCGCCAGCGACGTCGCGAACTGGTCCACCTGCACGGAGTGGTCGATGACGAGGTCGCAGGGGACCAGCGGGTTGATCTTCTTCGGGTCGCCCCCCATGCGGACCATCGCGCTCCGCAGCGCCGCCAGATCGACGATGGCCGGCACCCCCGTGAAGTCCTGCAGCACAACCCGGCCCGGCATGAACGGCAGCTCATCGGACCGCGGTTTCTCGGCGTTCCACGCGGCAAGATGTTTCACGTCGTCTTCGGTGACGATGAACCCGTCGACGTTTCGCAGCAGGGCTTCCAGCAGCACGCGGATGGAATACGGCAGCGTCCGCACGTCGCCCAGCCCGTCGTCGGCGAGTTGCTGGATGCGATAATACGTGTATTCGCCCCCCCTGGTTTTCAGCACGGACTCGGCGGCGAAGGGATTGGCGGAGGGCATGAAAGTCTCCTGTGTCAACTGATCGATGTCGAAAACGAGCGGGAAACTCAGTTTCGATCGTCGTCGATTATTCCAGCGTCGTGATTCCCGATTGTAAGGAACACCGGCGCACCGGCCAACGCAGGCGGATGTTTACGTGACTTGTCGCCTGCGGTATGCTGAAGCATACGTATCGGGCATTTCGACTGCCCGCCGCTCCCTCGTTGGCGTCAGAAGATGGGGGACGGAACGAACCGCAAGGGGCGGCAAATGGGACTCGAACAGAAAATCCAACGGCATCGCGAGGAGATCATCGAGATCGCGGCGTCACACGGGGCCTCGGCGGTGCGCATCTTCGGTTCCGTCGCCCGCGGCGAGCCGACGGCCGGCAGCGACCTCGACGTCCTGGTGAAACTCGACCCGGACCGCTCCCTGTTCGACCAGATCGCCTTGAAACAGGATCTTGAGGAACTCCTGGGCTGCTCCGTCGACGTCGTGGTCGAGGGGGGGATCAGCCCCTATCTCGAAGAGCGAATCCTCGCGGAGGCCCGGCCGCTGTGAAGGACGACCGCGTCTACCTGCTGCACATCCGCGATTCCGCCCGGCGAATCCTCGAATACACCGCCGAGGGGCGCGAAGCGTTCTTCAGCGAAACCATGCGGCAGGACGCGGTGATCCGCAATTTCGAGATCATCGGCGAGGCTGTGAAGAACGTCTCCGACGATTTCAAGGCCGCGCGGAGCGACATTCCGTGGAAGCAGATCGCCGGCTTGCGCGACGTGTTGATCCACCACTATTTCGGCGTCAAGCTCGAGACCGTGTGGAACGTCATCGAATCGCACCTGCCAACGTTGTTGAGCAGAATTGAGAGTTTTCTCGCCGCGGATTCGAGCGAGGACGGCGACGACGGTGCAGGCAACAACGATTGATTCGTTGCCGGATTCCTGCTGGCCGACGACACGTTCTCTCCCGGAAATAGGCGTTTTGACCGCGAATTCGGTCGCCGTCGCGGTTATATTCGGTTGTTTCCGGGGTTCATTGTATTGAGTTCAACCCTTCGAACAAGCGACGCAAAAGCCCCGACTCGACGACAAGTCGTCGGCTTGGGTCTGCCATGAAGTAAGTCATCTAACGCAACTGGAGCGACATCGCATGAGCTTTCCCAGGATCTTCGTTTTCCTCTCGCTGCTCGCGATCGCAGCAGGTCCGAAACCGAAAACTGTCGACAAGACCGATCCCTTCAAGCCCGCCGCGATCACGACCTCGGAAGTCCCGGTCGTCCCGACAGACCTGATCAATCGCCTGCGGCAATACCAGAACGTGCGGTCGGCGGGGTTCCGGGGCTGGTCGCCGGATGGGAAGGGAATCCTCATCCAGACCCGCTTCGCCAACACGTCGCAGTTGCACCGGGTGCACGCGCCGCTGGGTTACCGCCAGCAGATCACCTACTACAACGAACCCGCCGACGGGGAATTCATTCCCAAGGACAAGAACGGCGACCTGCTGATCACCATGAGCGCCGGTGGCAGCGAGCAGAACCAGATTTACCACCTCGACCGCGCGACGGGAAAGACGACACTGCTCACCGACGGCAAATCGCGAAACCTGCTCGGCCCCGTGCTGCACGACGGCAGCCGCATGATCGTCGCCAGCAACCGCCGAAACGGCCGCGACACCGACCTGTACATCGCCGAGACGCGCAAGCCGGGCACGATGAAGATGATCCTGCAGACGGAGCGGGAGTACTGGTTCCCCGTCGACTGGTCGCGCGACCGATTTACGCTGCTCATCAACCGCTACGTGTCGATCAACGAGTCGTACCCGGCGCTGCTGGACATTGTGACGGGCAAAAAGACGATGATCCCCATTCCCGGCGGCAAAAAGGCGGCCTACGGCGCGATGGCATTCGCCCCGGACGGCAAATCGATCTACGTCGCCTGCGACGCCGCCGGCGATTTCCGGCAACTGGCCCGCGTCGATCTCAAGACGTTCGATTACACCTGGATCCCGTTCTCGAAGGAGAAGCTGTGGGACGTCTCGGCGATCGAAGTCGACCCGATTGCGGGGCTGGTGGCGTTCACGGTCAACGAGAACGGCTCCAGCGCGCTGTATTTTCTGGGGGACGTCAAACCCGACGACTCGAAGACGCTCTTCCCCAAGGGGGAATCTTATCTGCTGCAAGCGAGCCGGCCCGTGCGGTACCCGACGCCGATCGGCGTGATCTCGTCGCTGAAGTTCTCGCCCGACGGCAAGCAGCTCGGCTTCACCCTCTCCCGCGCCGACGCCCCCGCCGACGCCTACTCGATCGACATGGAGACGGGCAAAGCGACGCGGTGGACGCAGAGCGAAGTCGGCGGGCTCGACCCGTCGAAGTTCGTCGCTCCGGCGCAGATTCTCTACCCGACGTTCGACCGCGTTTCCGTGCCGGCCGGGCCCGACCCGAAAGACCCGAAGAAGTTGAAGATGGAACGCCGTCCGCGGATGATCCCCGCGTATTACTTCCAGCCTCGGAATGCGTCGAAGAAGAACCCGGCCCCGGTGGTGATCATCATCCACGGCGGTCCGGAAAGCCAGTACCGGCCGCGGTTCTCCAGCCTCGACCAGTTTCTGGTCAACGAGATGGGGTTCGCCGTCATCCGTCCCAACGTGCGGGGGTCGGCCGGCTACGGGAAGAACTACCTCAAGCTCGACAACGCCGAGCGGCGAGAAGACAGCGTCCGCGACATTGGAAAGCTGCTCGACTGGATCAAGGCGACAAAGACCGTGGAAGTCGAAATCAAGGAGGATCGGAAGGAAAAGGAACAGGATAAGGCGAAGGAAAAGGCGAAGCCTAAAGACAACGGTACAAAAAAGAAACCGAAAACCAGGAAAGTTCAGGAGCGCGTCAACCCGGAACTCGACCCCGACCGCGTCGCCGTGATGGGCGGTTCCTACGGCGGCTACATGGTCCTCGCCTCGCTGATGCACTACAGCGACCGCTTGAAGGCCGGCGTCGACATCGTCGGCATCGCCAGCTTCGCCACGTTTCTGAAGAACACGTCGGCCTATCGCCGCGACCTGCGGCGGGCCGAGTACGGCGACGAACGCGACCCGAAAATGAAGGCCGAGTTCGCCCGCATCGACCCGGTCAACAACGCCGGCCGCATCCGGGCGGCGCTGTTCGTGGCCCACGGCAAGAACGACCCCCGCGTGCCGTTCTCCGAAGCCGTGCAGATCGTCGAGAAGGTCCGCAAGAACGGCAAGAGAGTGTGGACCGTGTACGCCGACAACGAAGGTCACGGCTTCCGCAAGAAGGAGAACGCCGACTATCTGACGGCGGCGATGGTGCTGTTCCTGCGGCAGCATCTGAAGTGATGTGGAGACTTCCATTAGGGTTTCAAGATTTCAGCAGGAAATCGCAGATGCGCAGACCCTCCACGCACCGTCGCAGGGACGGTCTTTTTACGAGTCGATGGGACGTGGGCCCGTCGTTGCATCGAGGACGGTTCTCTGTCGTGGTGCGATCACGTCTCGCCAAACTGGTAATGCATGAGGGGGACGGCCCCAGACTTCCGTATCAGGCGGTGGTGATCCGACAGAGCGCCAGGCTCCAACAGGCAGCGAGTGCCAAAGTGCGGTGAAGGCGGTGTCAGTCCTCAACGCGTGACGACGTCAGTCAGGGACCAGTCCCCCGGGATCGGATTGTACGCGGTTCGCTCCGCCGACGCGCAGCCGGGCCAGCACGGCGGGGAGCAGCTCGCCGAGTTGGCTCGGGCCGCGGCGGCGTTTGGCTTGATGTTCCAGGACCTCGGCCACGATGCGGGCTTCGTGATGTTTCGCTTCGGGAATCAGTTGGTCGACGACGGCTTCCAGGTCCGCCAGCGCCGCCGCCGGCGGGGTGTGGTGTTCGTGATGGAATTTCCGCAGCTTTTCCAGGATCGAATCGGGCTCGGCGACGGCGGGGTGTTTCAGCGGCCGGTCGCCGGCGACGCAGGCGAACGCCAGGCGGCTGAACCGCTTGGCGGCCTTGACGCGCAGCGCCCGCTCGTCGACGCCGCGGGCCCGGTCGCATTCCGCCTGCCCGCGGTAGTGGCGGTTGCACTTCACGAGGTTGTCGGCGATCCGCAGCAGCGCGCCGCGCAGCCGGCGGTTCGACTGCCGCACGAGCGGGCCGTCGGCGTGGTCG
>Ga0268386_10002169_pt1 | contig 13837 bp, 10 predicted proteins | sample RVTome_15_FD_200260 | JGI IMG/M metagenome (GOLD analysis project Ga0268386, IMG submission 200260) | Soil microbial communities from uranium-contaminated site in the Upper Colorado River Basin, Wyoming, United States - RVT150D86... ...
GTTCCCGTAGTCCACGCTCACGGTGGCGGTCTCGACGTGCCGCTCGAATTGGAACCGGTCGTCGATCCCGCCGGAGGCGGCCTGGATGCCCGCATTCACGGCTATCCACGTGCGGTCGCGGCGGATCTGCGCGGCGGCATCGGGAACCGTCGCGGCGGCGGCGAGCGCGAAGCCCGCCAGCAGGCGCGCGGCATGCGACGCGAAGCGGCTCAATGGACACCCGCCGCGGTCCACGCCTGCGTGACCGCGCGTTCGGCGGCGCTGCTGGCGCCATACAGATCGCGGGCGGACTGAATCGTGGCCTCGCGCGCCGTGGCGAACGTCGCCCCGGCGTGCAGCATCAGCGTGAAGGCGCGATAGAACACCTGCTCGATCTGCTCGCGGTTCGCCCCCCCCACGCCTTGCACGGCGAGGCCCGACGTCCGGTTCGCGCCGCCTTCCACCGCCAGGTAGAACGCGTGGTTCACGATGCCCGAATTCGTGTGCACGCCGCCGTTGTCCTCCTCGCCGAGGAAGCGATTCGCATAATGATCCGGATCGCCGAATCGTGCCGGGTCCTCCATCGACCGCAGCCCGCCGGGCCTGAAGACGTCCTCGCCGATCAGATAGTCGGCCTGCATCACGCCCGAACCCTGCGGCTGGTAGAAGCGCTCCACGCTCGTGGCCATGATGTCCGCGAACGCCTCGTCCAGTGCGCCCGACTCGTCCTGGTAAATGAAATTCGAGCTGTACTCCGTGATCCCGTGGCTCAGCTCGTGCGCGACGATGTCGAGCGCGCCCGAGAAGAAGTCCACGGTCTGATCGCCGACGACGAAGCCGGGCGGGAGTCCGACGCCGTACACCATCAGCCCTTCGCCGTAGTAGGCGGCGTTCAGGAAGAAATCCGGCACGACGTCGAAGTTCACGTCGAAGTCCTCCCGCCGCACGGGATGGACGATGTTCCGGATCGCCAGGTCGGCCTGGTCGAGGCCGCGCCGGCCGAACCGCTTGAAGAAATAGTCGTAGGTCCAGCCCGAGTAGATGTGCGCGTCGGCCGCCGCGCCGTCGGTCCAGAGGTTGTCGGCGTCGCTGGCGATGTCGTTGACGCCCGGACTGACGAACCCGTTGATGATGCCGATCGCGCGGCGGAAGTCCCCCCGCAGATCGTACGTGGTGATCGTCGGCGGTCGCAGGGCGTCGCTCGCCAGAAACCGTCCGGCGCTGGGGCTCACGCTGATCTTCTTGGAATCGCCGAGCACGCCCGTGGCGCGGCCGACGGCGCCCTGCGCCTTCCGGATGCGGCGGTCGCGCACGATGGCGCCGCTGTGCGCGTCCACGAAGTATTCGCGCAGATCGGATCCGGAGGCCGCCCGCAGCCGCCAGGCGAGCGTGTCGCGCCCCTGCGGAAACGGCAGAACGACAAGCTCGGGCGCGCGCCGCGGGCCCAGCGCCACGCCCGCGCGGGCCTCGACCGCCGTCCGCGCGGCGTCCGCCTCCACGGCCGGCGTCGTGTCGATCTGGATGTCCGCATACAGCTGCCCGAACACAGACACCAGTTGGCCGTTCGCCAGCTGCCGCGCCAGATCGCCGCCGAAGACGCGGACGCCGCGATGGTACTGATCGAGCCGCTCGTGCAGCCGGCCCCTGACCCGCAGGTCGGGACGGCGCTGCCGGACTCGCAGCTCGCCGCCGCGCTCCATCGATCGGATGCGGCCGTCCCACGCGCGGATGTCCGCGAGGGTCCTGGCCTCAATCCGCGTGGGCGGCCGCCGCTGCTGCGCGCCCGCGGGGAGCGCCCAGGCGCAGAGACCGGCCACGATCACCACGATCGCGCGCGCCCCAGTGCGCCGCAACCCCCGTGCAGGCACGGACATTCGACCTCCAGCTTACCGAAGTCCTTCTTTCAGCACCCGGCCGTCGGCCGGAGCAGTCTCGACCCCGGCGATGGCCGCGAGCGTCGGCGCGAGATCCGCCGGCGTCGCGTCAACGGCGTAGGTGCCCGCCTTGATTCCGGCGCCGAAGAGGATAACGGGGACGCGTTGATCGTACGGGTAGTGCGTGCCGTGCGTGGTCACGCTCGAAGACAGCAGCCATTGTTCTTTCGGGACGACGATGAAGTCGCCGCTGCGCCCCTTGAAGTAGCTCAGGGCGGCGGCACGCATGACCGGGTCGCGCGACGAGCGCGCCCCAGCGGTGGCAAGATCTTCTCCGAGAAAGACGCGATCGATCGCCGGCAGGCTCCGCAGCGCGGCCATCGTGGCCTCGAGCAGCCGGGGGTCGCTCTTCACCTTCTCGTAGGCCCACTCCGTGAGATAGATGTCTGTGTAGTTGGTGGCGGCCACGTGGTCGCCGTCGCCCAGAGCCGGGACGAGCACCTTCATCAGGGCCTCCGCGGCGATGGCTCCCGTCTGCCGTCCGCCCCGCTGCGCCTGCTCGGGCACGTCGGCCACGCCGTGATCGGCACTCATGCCAATCACGTAGTTCGAGGGACCCACGGTCTTGTCCAGATGATCGAGCAGCCGGCCAATGGTGCGATCGAGCCGGATCAGGAGGTCCTGCACTTCATGGCTCCGGGGGCCGAACGCGTGACCCACGAGGTCCAGCGAGGAAAAGCTGACGCCGAGGAAGTCGGTGCGGTCCGCACGTCCGAGCTTCCACGCATCGACCAGCGCGGCGGCCATCCGTCCCAGATACTCGTCCGCAAACGGCGATCGCTGCCATCGCGCGTAAAAGCGGCCGTCAGGCTTTCCGCCGGGCGTGCCGAGCGGGTGCGGAAACGCACGCGTCCAGCCCGCCGTCCTTCCTTCGGCTTCGGCGTCGTCCTCGTAGCGATACCGCGCGGCGTCCAGCGTGCGCTCCCAGACCTTGTCGTAGTCCGCCTCCATCGGGTTCGCGTCGATGAACTGCTGGAGCGGGGGTACCGGCGCGCGGGCGAACGCGGACGAGGTCGACCAGCCGCCGCGATCGTCGAACCAGATCACGGCATCGACCTTGCGGCCCGCGAGTGGGATTGCCGATCGAGGCTTGAGGGACAGGGCGGCGGCGCGCCCGCCGCGCGCGTGGACCTGCTCGGCGAGCGACGGGACCGCCAGGCGCCTGGCGCTGTTTCCCGTGCCGGGAGGCAGGCCGTTATAACTGATGTCCTTCGTCTCGGCGTCGTCGGTGCAGTACGGAGACCTGCCCGTCTCGCGATCCAGCCACGCATTGAGAATCATCCCGTGCCGGTATGGGAAGGCGCCGGTGCCGATGGTCGAGTGTCCTGAGCACGTCACGGTATTGAGATACGGGTATGCCCCGTTGGTGAACCACGCGCCGTCGCGCATCAGCCGGCGAAGGCCCGCGGTCAAATGGCTGTCGTACTCGGTCAGATAGCTCGCGCGAAGCTGATCGACGACGAGCAGGACGACGAGCCGCGGCCGCGGCTGATTCTGAGGTGCCTCCTTTGCAGGCACGCGTGCAGATGGCGTCGTCGAACAGAGCGCGAGCACGCAGGCCGCTATGGCGGTCGACCGCCTCATCAAGGTTCTCACCAGGTGATTCTCCATCGAGTCACGTGCTTCGCCCAAGCGCCGAGGCGCATCCCTCATCGCCTCAGCAGCGGCAGATAACAGAGCGCGCCGATATAGAGATCGTAGATCGCGCACCCCAGCACGTACCACCGCGGGGCGATCTGGGGCAGCGCGCCCGGCTGGTGCGCCACGTCTACCACGGCATGCGCGGCAAACGCGAGCGCGATGATCGTCAGCGCCTGCCGCGGATCGCGCACGAGCGTCGTGGCGGCGACGACCAGGAAGCCGACGGCCAGCGCGATGTCCAGGCCGACTCCCGTCGTGGCCTCGTGCGTCACGGCAAAGCCCACGTACACGCCCGCCGTCAGCGACAGCAGCAGCGCGGCGAACTGCGCCAGGCGCAGCTCGGCGACCAGCCGGTCCGGCGAGGCCGTCGGGATCGTGGCGGTGCGGTAGGCGTACCACGTAAGTCCGGCCGCGAGGCCGACGAACGCGACGGCGACGGTCCGAAGGCCCTCGGTCATCAGAGAAAACTCAGCGGATCGATGCCGAGCTCCGATTCCTCCGCCAGGGCGGCCACGCTGCCGGCGGGCTGCCCCTCGGCGTCGCGTTCCCAGAGATTCCGCTCGAACGGCACGTCGTACCGCCGGCCGTCCTGGCCGAACAGCACCTTGACGCGCGGGCGGTACGGATCCGGTGCGTGCACGCGCGTGACAACCGCGACCTCGCTGGTGTTCAGCTTCACCAGCGTGCCGGGCGGGTAGATCCCGAGCAGCTGCACGAAGCGCCTCACCAGGTTCCGATCGAAGTGCGTGCCATCCCCTTCCCTCAGCACCGCCAGCACGCGATCGGTCGGCCGCGCTTTCTGATACACGCGCTGGGATCGCATCGCGTCGTACACATCGGCGATGCTGCAGAGCAGGGTGCCCAGGTTCAGCTCGGGGCGTCGGACGGCCGGGTAGCCGCTGCCATTGAGGCGCAGATGATGCTCGAAGGCGACGACGGGGGCGAGGATCGGCATCTCGGGCGTCTGCCGCAGGATTTCGGCCCCTTCGACCGGATGCCGCCGCATGATGACGAACTCGTCGTCGGTAAGCTTGTCGGGTTTGTTCAGGATCTCCTGGGGCGTCCGCACCTTGCCGATGTCGTGCATCAGCGCGGACAGCCCGAACTCGCGCAGCAGCCGCCCCTCGATTCCGAGCGCCTGCGCCTGTCCCATCGTCAGGATCGAGACGTTCACCATGTGCGTGAACGTGTAGTTGTCGTAGTTGCGCATCGCGGTGAGCGCGACGAGCGCCGTGCGGTTCTGCGTGACCGCGTCGGCGAGCCCCTCCACGGTCTGGACCGCCGCGGGCAGATCCGGCTTGCCTTCCGTGGCGGCGCTGTCCCAGAGCGTTTCGGCGGCGTTCACCGCGCCCGCGTACAGCCGCTTGATCGCGGCCATATCGCTCGCGATGCCATCTCTGCGCCGCTCGTCCGTGACGATCCGGCCGATCCTGATGTGCGGGTAATTCCACGTCCGGGCGGCGTCCCCGTCGCCTTTCGGGCCGAGCGCGGCGATCGCGGTCATCAGGGCGATGACTTCTTCCGGTGTGACGCCACGCTCGAACGAGATTCGCTCGAGGCCATTGGCGCGGAGCTTGTCGAGCAGCTCCTGCATGCCCGCGCTGGCCTTGGGCATCGGCGTGTCCGCGACGATGAACTCGCGTTCGACGATGCCGATGGTCACCGCCGGGTGCTGCTGGAGCAGCGACTTCACCGAGGCCAGCAGCCCGTCGACGTTCCGCGTGAGGAGCGGATGATCGGCGGCATACAGCTGGGTGGCGCGGATTCCCGCCGCAAAGCGGCGAAGGAGGTCTTCGTAGACAGCCGGCAACTCAGGTTTCACCATCAGTCCTTGTCGAGCACGGCGCGCGCCGCCGACCGGACGCCCGACGCCCCGCGGGCCGAGGCGTCGCGCAGCGCATCGAGGGCTCCCGGCGTGCCGATGCGGCGCAGCGACGCGGCGGCGGCCGCGCGGCGCCGGCGATTGGCGAATGGCGTCCACCATTGGCCCTTGCGGAGCGCCGCCGCGAGGGCATCGACGGAATCGTCGCTGCGCATGTGGCCGAGCACCTCCACGGCCGTGTCATAAAGCTCCGGGATGCGCCCGGGCTCCAGCTCGCGCAGCACGTACGCGAAGAGCGGGGCCGCGCGATCATCGCGCATGGCGAGCACCTCCTTGAGCAGCGTGTCGCGCGTGCGGCCCTTTCCGGTCAGGATCGCGTCGAGGAGGATCGCCGAGGCCGCGCGGCTGCCGTGCAACGCCAGCCCGTGCACGGCTTCGCGCTGCACCAGCGGCTCGGCGTCCGACAGCAGCGGGACCAGTTCCTTGAGCCCTTCCGTTCCGCCGAATTCCCGCAGCAGGAACGCCGCGGTGCGGCGGACCTCCCACGTCCCGGAATTCATGAGCGGGCGGACCGATTCGGCTCCACGAGGCCCGAAGCCCACGAGGGTGTCCCGCAGCCGGCGGCGCGACTTGGGATCCTGCTCCGCCGCCAGCGCCTCGGCGAGCGCCGCGATCACCGTCGGGCCAATCCGGTGGCAGAGGAGCTTCAACTCCTCGGCGGCGGCGTCATCGGCCGTTCGCAAGAACGCCGGCAGGTGCTTGATGAGCGACCCCCGGCCGAACCGCTCCAGCGCGGGCTCGGCATACGGCCCTCGCCGCGGATCGCGCGCCGCCTCCTCGACGAGCGTGCGGATCAGGACCAGCGCCTGATCGAAAAAGCCCACGCGGACCAGATCGTCGGCATGCCCCAGCACCGTGCCGGCGACATCGCGCCAGCGCTCGGGCTCCGCTTCGATCGCGAGCAGGTCGGTGAGCAGAAAGCGATCGAGATTCCTCAGGGACGAATCGCTGACCGTCGCGAGCCAGGCCGCGACACGTTCAGGCGGATCGTCGCTGGTGCGCTCGACGTCCATCGGCTGGGTGCGCGCGTGCGACAGCTCTCTCGCGTAGTCGGTCGAGACGTACCGCGCATCGCTGTAGGACGACATCATGGCTTCGACGCGCTTCCAGAGGTCCTCGAAGCTCTCCTGATCGGCGGCCACGTCGGAGCGTTCGACTTCTTCGCGCGCAAGACCCAGCAGTTGCCGCTGCCGCTCGTACTCCGGCACGAGCGCGCGGAAGGCATGGGCGAGCCGTTCGCTGGCGCCCCGCTCGGCGATGACCGATTCGGCCACGAACCCCGCGACCGACGAGTCGCTCATGGAGCCGACCAGGCCTTCGACCGCGTCCACCGAGCCGGCCGCCGCGCCGGGCTGCCCGCGTTCGGCGAGCAGCGCGATCATGGCTTCGACGGACAAATGGCGGACGCCTCGTCCGAGGCGTTCGAACAGCTCGGTCACCTGCTGCGGGTCGGTCCGCGAGACGTAGGTCACCAGGTTGCGGAGGAGGGCGAGCAGTGCGGACGTCTGGAGTTCCGCGCCCTGCGGCGAGGCGGCGGCGGTCGTCTGGAGCCCCTTCAGCAGCTGCTCCAGCCTCGCGGGGTCCTTCACCATGTCGAGCAGCGCGCTCATCGCCCCGTCGTCGTGGTCGCTCAGCGTCCCGTCGGAGGCCGCGGCGATGATGCTCTCGATTGAGGCGGCCTTCCCCTGTCTGTCCCGCAGGACCTCCGCATAGTCGATTTCGTGGATGTCGATACTGGGGCCGCCGGCGGTCTGCCACAGGTGCGCGATGCCGCCGTCGGCGCGGACCTCCTCGGGCGAGCGGGCGAGCAGCAGCAGCAGCGTGCGCCAGGATGCGGCGTCGGCCCCGACGTTCAACGTGAGGCGTCCGATGAAATGGCGGTGGAGGAGCGCCGCGAGATCGGCGATCGCGGGATCGGACTTGGACACGCGCCCCTCGGCCACGAGCAGCTCCTGCGCGTGGACCTGGATGGAGTACGGGCCGTCCTCGGTCAGGCGGGCGGTCGCGTCGGCGATTCGCGACAGGGAGGCCACGATCGCCGGGTGGCCGGCCGGATAGAGGGAGACGGCGCGGGCCGCAGCCTTGCACGTGCGGGCGAACTCGATCAGCCGCGCCGCGGCATCGGGCGGCAGAACAGCCTGTTCAACGGGCTCGGCCATCAGGGGTGGGGAATGCCATGCCTTGGCCGGAATTCTAGCAAACCTACACTATACTCGTGCGGGCCGCGTCGAAAAACCCCGTTGTCTGTGTCGGCGAATGTATCACTGCGATCCCTGCACCGGCGTCGTCCGGCCTTTCTCCGATGCGCGCGGTTGACCTGATCCGCCGCAAGCGAGACGGCGGAACGCTGGATCGCGCGGCGATCGAGTTCTTCGTCGGCGGCGTCACGCGCGGCACGATCCCCGAGTATCAGACGGCGGCGCTGCTCATGGCGATCTGCCTGCGCGGCATGAGCGAGGCGGAAACCCTCGCGCTGACCACCGCGATGATCGACTCGGGCGTCCGCGTGACGTATCCCGGGCTCGACGCGCCCGCCGTGGACAAGCACAGCACCGGCGGCGTGGGGGACAAGACGTCGGTGGTGCTGGCGCCGATTGCGGCGGCATGCGGCGCGCGCGTCCCGATGATGTCGGGCCGCGGCCTCGGGCACACCGGCGGGACTCTCGACAAGCTGGAATCCATTCCGGGATTCCGGACAGGGCTCTCGATCGACGAGCTGCGGCGCGCGATTGCCACGATCGGGTGCGCGCTGGTCGGCCAGACGGATCAGATTGCTCCCGCGGATCGCACGCTGTACGCGCTGCGCGACGTGACCGGCACGGTCGAGAGCATTCCGCTGATTTGCGCGTCCATCATGAGCAAGAAGATCGCCGAGGGCATCGGCGGGCTGGTGCTCGACGTGAAAACGGGGGCCGGCGCGTTCATGAAGACCGTGGAGGCGTCGCGGCAGCTCGCCGCCTCGCTCGTCGCGATCGGCAAGGCGGCCGGCGTGCGTACCCAGGCGCTGGTCACACGCATGGACGCGCCTCTCGGCCGGGCCGTGGGGAATGCGAACGAACTCGTCGAGTGCTTCGAGGTGCTGAAGGGCCGGGGACCGGAGGACGTCGAGTCCCTGTCGGTCGCGCTCGCCGCCCGCATGCTGATCGTCGCGGGCGTCGCCGCCGGCGGCCCGGAGGCCGACGCGAAGGCGCGCGGCGCGCTGCGCTCCGGCGCGGCCCTCGAGAAGCTGCGGCAGATCGTCGAGAACCAGGGCGGCGACCCGCGGGTCATCGACGACTACGCGCGGCTGCCCGCCGCGCCCGATCGGGCCGTCGTCGAGGCGCCGTCGAGCGGCTTTCTCGTGGCACTGCACGCCGAGTGCCTCGGCCGCGCCGCCGTGGCGCTCGGCGCGGGCCGGGCGCGCCTGGACGACGAGATCGATCACGGCGTCGGGATCGAGATCCACGCGCAGCCCGGTGCGGCGCTTCGCGCCGGCGACCCGGTCGTCACGCTCCATCATCGTGGCGGCCGCGGGCTGGACGAGGCGCTCGCGCTCGCCCGGCAGGCGGTCGGCGTGGCGGCAGCGCCCGAGGCGCCGGCCGCACTCATTGTCGAAGAACTGTCCTGACCAAAGGTGCCGATGGCCGACTCCCGAACCGCACCCGATACCTCGCTGCGCGCCGGCGCCGCGGCGCTGGCAGTCCTCCTGGCCGTCGCGGCGTTCGTGCTTCGCGACGTCCTCAACCCGCGGGTTCAGGGAGTGGCCGGCATCGTCTGCTTCATCGCGGTTGTGGCCGCGTTCTCGACGAACCTGCGCGCGGTCAACTGGCGCACCGTGTTCTGGGGCATCGGGCTGCAGATTGCGCTGGCCCTTCTCATCCTGAAGCTCGAGATCGGCGGTGTCCGCCCCGGCTACGCGTTTTTCAGCAGACTCGGCGACCTGGTGAAGCAATTCCTCGAGTTTACCAACGCCGGATCGCAGTTCGTGTTCGGAAACCTCGCGAATCCGGCCGCGATGGACAGGGTCTTCGGCGCGGGCCAGGGCTTCGTCTTCGCGTTCACCGCGCTGCCGACGATCATCTTCGTGTCGTCGTTTTTCACCGTCCTCTATTACTTCGGGGTGCTCCAGTTCATCGTCAAGCTGTTCGCGCGGGGCATGATGTACGCGATGCGGACCAGCGGCGCGGAAACGCTCTCGGCGGCCGCGAACGTCTTCATGGGCCAGACCGAGGCGCCGATCATCGTCAAGCCATACGTTCCCTCGATGACGCGGTCCGAACTGCTCGCGCTCATGGCGGGCGGAATGGCGACGATCTCGGGCGGGGTGATGGCGGTGTACATCTCGCTCGGCGCCGATCCCGTCGCCATCCTGACCACCAGCGTCATGGCCGCGCCGTGCGGCCTGTATCTGTCCAAGCTGCTGTACCCCGAAACCGAGGAGTCGGCGACCCGGGGCGAGGTCCGGATCGTCGTGGAGAAGCAGCATGTGAACGCGATCGATGCGGCCGCCGCCGGCGCGTCGGACGGCACGCTGCTGGCGATCAACGTGGCCGCGATGCTGATTGCCTTTCTGGCGTTTCTGGCGCTGTTCGACTACCTGCTCGCGGCGATTCACTCGCAGCTGTCGCTCGCGCGGATTTTCGCGGTCATCTTCGCCCCTGTCGCGGTGCTGATGGGCGTCCCCTCGCAGGAGGTGCCTGCCATCGGCGACCTCCTCGGCACGAAGCTCGTGGCGAACGAGTTCGTCGCCTACGTGAAGCTCACGACGGAGTACCGGGGCGCGCTGAGCGATCGGTCGTACACGCTGGCCACCTTTGCGCTCACGGGCTTTGCGAACTTCGCCTCCATCGGCATTCAGCTCGGCGGGATTGGCGCGATGGCGCCCACGCGGCGGAGCGACCTCGCCAGCCTCGGCCTGCGCGCGTTGCTCGTCGGGTTCGTGGCGACGTTGATCAACGCCTCGATCGCGGCGGTATTGTTGTAGGCTGCGGTGGGGCCACCGCGGAGCTGATCCTTGGCCTATTTCGATCTCGTGCAACACGCCGCCGGCTGGCTGCGGGAACGCGTCGCGCGCGTGCCCGACGTGGCCGTCGTTCTCGGGTCGGGGCTCGGGGACTTCGCCTCCCGGCTCGACCAGGGGATGGCCGTTCCTTACGGCGGCATTCCCGGCTGGCCGGCTGCGGCCGTCGTCGGGCATGCGGGCGTGCTGACAGTAGGAGGGCTGCAAGGCCGGACTGTGGCGGCACTCGGTGGACGAGCGCACTTCTATGAAGGGCACGACATGCGGACGGTCACCTTCGCGACGCGCGTGCTCGGGGTGATGGGGGTCCGGACGATCCTCCTGACGAACGCCGCCGGCGGCATCAACCTCGCGCTGAAGCCCGGAACCCTGATGGTGATCGACGATCACATCAACCTGATGGGAACCAATCCGCTCGTCGGTCCCAACGAGGATCGCTTCGGTCCGCGGTTTCCCGACATGACCGAGGTGTATTCGGCACGGCTGCGCGCCATCGCGGACGACAGCGCGCGGTCGCTCGGTTTCTCTCTCGCGCACGGTGTGTACGTGGCGCTTCACGGCCCGAGCTACGAGACGCCGGCCGAGATTCGCTGCCTGCGCACGATTGGCGCCGATGCGGTCGGGATGTCCACGGTGCCCGAAGCGATCGTCGCGCGCCATATGGGCATGGAGGTGCTCGGCATCTCGTGCATCGCGAATGCCGCGGCTGGCGTGTTGCCCCAGCCGCTCGTGCACGAGGAAGTGATGGAGGTCGCCAGACAGGTACGCTCGCAGTTCGGCGCGCTCGTGGAGGGAATCGTTGAGCGGCTCTGAGAAGAACGCGCCCCGGGGGCGATGGCCCGATGTGGAACGCCGCAGCGGACACGACCGCCGCGGCGGCGAACGGCGGAAACCCGCGCGCCCGGAGTCCGGCGACGTCCCGGAGCGATTCAATCCTGCCGACCGCCGCCGGCAACCCCGGCGATCGAACACCGATCGGCGCGACGAGGCGGCGTGGCAGCCCGTGCCGCTCGAGGCCGAGCGTCACACCGCCGAGGGAGGCGAGGACGACCTCGTGGCCGCCGCCCGCGAGGCGCGCACGCACGCGCGCGCACAGTACTCGGGCTTCCGGGTTGGCGCGGCGCTCGAGACGGTGGACGGATACCTCGTGACCGGCTGCAACGTCGAGAACGCCACCTACGGGCTGACGCTGTGCGCCGAGCGCGTTGCGCTGGTCAAAGCGCTCTCCGAGGGGCACGACATCTTCACGCGACTGGCCGTGGTTGCCGACACTGCCGCGCCCACACCGCCGTGCGGATCGTGCCGCCAGCTCCTCTGGGAGTACTGCGGCGACATCGACGTGATTCTCGCGAACACCGAGGGGGTCACCGCCCGCTACCGGCTGTCGGCCCTGCTGCCCCTGCCGTTCGACAGCCGCCTGCTGGACTAGAATCGTGCGGGGGCCAGGAGCCAGGGGCTGGGAATCGGGCTCCCGTTTCCGCTCCCGGCCTGTCACGGATGGAGACCCATGCTTCCAACCATCGACTGGCAAGACGACGTGATCGTGATGGTCGATCAGCGCAAGCTGCCGGCCCAGGAAGTCTACGTGCGCTGCCGGAGCGCGCAGGAAGTCGCGCGCGCGATCCGGACGATGGTGATTCGCGGCGCGCCGGCCATCGGCGTGGCCGCCGCGATGGGGCTCGCGCTCGGCGCGCGGAAGAGCCCGGTCAAGGGGACCCGGCAGTTCGCCGTCGAGTTCCAGAAGAACTGCGACATGATGGCCGGCACGCGTCCCACCGCGGTCAACCTGTTCTGGGCCATCGATCGGATGAAGCGCGTGTTCGCCGAAGGCGCGCAGGCCGGCGAGTCGCCCGAAGAACTGACTGCCCGCCTCGAGCGCGAGGCCCGCAAGATCCATGACGAGGACGTCGCGAGCTGCCGCGCGATGGGCGGTTTCGGCGCCGCGGTCGTTCCCGACGGGAGCCGGGTGCTGACCCACTGCAACGCCGGCGCACTCGCGACGGCCGGCTATGGGTCCGCCCTGGGCGTGATTCGCGCCGCTGTCGAGCAGGGCAAGAAGATCGCGGTCTTCGCGGACGAGACGCGGCCGTTCCTGCAGGGTGCCCGGCTCACCGCGTGGGAACTCGTGCGGGACGGCATCAACACAACGGTGATCACCGAGAGCATGGCAGGACCGCTGATGCGTGCCGGCGAAATCGATCTGGTCGTCGTCGGCGCCGATCGCATCGCTGCCAACGGCGACACGGCCAACAAGATCGGCACCTACACGGTCGCGGTGCTCGCTCACGAGCACCACATCCCCTTCTACGTGGCCGCGCCGCTCTCCACGGTCGATCTCTCGACGCCCGACGGCGATCAGATCCCCATCGAAGAACGGGACGTACGGGAGATCAGCCACATGGGCTCGTCGCGGCTCACACCGGAAGGGGCGAAGATCCGAAACCCGGCTTTCGATGTGACGCCCCATCGCTACATCGCCGGCATCATCACCGAGAAGGGCATCGTCCATCCGCCGTACTCGGAGGCGCTGCGGCGGGCGTTTGAGGTCAATTCTGAACCTGCTCGCCATTGAGACCTCGTGCGACGAAACCGCCGCAGCCGTCGTTGCCGAGACCGGCGACCCCGCTCGTCCCTGGTCGATCCGCTCGAACATCGTCGCGTCGCAACACGCGATACATCGCGAGTGGGGGGGCGTCGTGCCGGAGCTGGCCTCGCGTCAGCACGTGCGTGATATCTGCGGCGTGGTCGAGGCGGCGCTCGACGAGGCCGGCCTGGCATTCGGCGATCTCGGCGCCCTGGCGGTGACGCAGGGGCCGGGGCTGGTGGGATCGCTGCTGGTGGGCGTGTCGTACGCGAAGTCGGTCGCGTGGGCGCGGGGGCTCCCGATCGTGCCGGTGCATCATCTGGCAGGACATATCGAGTCGCTGGTGCTCGCCCACGGCGAACTGCCGCTGCCCGCGGCCGTCCTCGTGGTCTCCGGCGGACATACGAGCCTCTACGTCGTGTCCCAGCCCGGTTCGTACCGGCTGATTGGACGCACCCGGGACGACGCGGCGGGAGAGGCGTACGACAAGGTCGCCAAGCTGCTGGGGCTGGGGTATCCGGGCGGACCGATTGTGGACGCGCTCGCGCGAGCGGGGAACGATCGTGCCTGGGATTTTCCCGCGGCGCGGCTCACTCACGCGGATCGCAACGATCCCCGGGCGACGGCCGCCGGCATCCTGCCCGCGGAGATCGCCCGGCAGACGGATTTCAGCTTCAGCGGCCTGAAGACCGCGGTCCTGCGGCTCGTGCGCGAAAAGACAGGGCGGGCGGCTGCCGGGCCTGCCGCCTCGGCTGACGGCGCGGGCGCGGCGCTCACGCGCCAGGAGATCGCGGACATCTGCGCGAGCTTTCAACGCG
>Ga0268386_10002170_pt1 | contig 13833 bp, 10 predicted proteins | sample RVTome_15_FD_200260 | JGI IMG/M metagenome (GOLD analysis project Ga0268386, IMG submission 200260) | Soil microbial communities from uranium-contaminated site in the Upper Colorado River Basin, Wyoming, United States - RVT150D86... ...
TGCTGTCAATCGTAAAGGTGATTTGCCTGTCCCCACCCTCCATGCTGACCAGGTATCGTGTGAAGCCGTCCTGATTCAATTCGTATATCGGACCCAGGTTAAACGGACCTGATTTCGCGGATTGTTGTTCTCGGTAATTCCGCAGTGATTGTTGAACAACCAAGGGTAAATGCTGGTTCTCCCTGATCTGCCGGGCCGTTGCCATCAGATTTTCGTCCTGGTCATAGTAAGCAAGCCAGGTTTGATTTTCAAATTGGAACATGGCGTAGCAGACCTTGCCTGCTTCATTCCATTCGATGCGTTCTGCTCCGCTAAACTGTTCGGAAAATTTCCTGGCGATCGATGCGCTCACCCCGTTGCTTTGCTGAGCCTGTATGTCGCACAGGCAAAGCATGAAAGCTGCTGTCAAAATGATGTACTTTTTCATGGTCTTTTTTGTTGTTTGCCTGTTAATGAGAAGGCTGGCGAAACGTAACTTCCCAGTTTTCAGTGAAATAGATTATATTCGTTCTGCTCCTGGAAGGTTTGCCGAAAGGATCAATTTGTCCGGGTGGAGGGTTACCTCCGCAGCCTTTCCACATTAAGCACATCACCGATGGCCAACAACGATATTATAGCGAAAATTCAGTCGGGCGGACCGGGAGAGCTGGCCATGATTTACGAGGAATATCGCAATGAATTCCTGCACTGGATCAGGAAGGAATATGGATGTTCGGAAGATGACAGTAAAGATATTTATCAGGTTACTATTCTCGTGTTTTACGAGAATATTCGTTGTGGAAAGCTTGAAAATCTCGTAAGCAGTGTGAAGACCTATCTTTTTGGCATTGGTAAAAATATTGTCAGAGATACTATGAGAAAATCTACACGGCACATTGCCATAGATCAGGAACGTTGGCTAAAAGAGTACCTGATCGACGACCCTGAAGAATCAACCCCCGAACGTATTTACACCGCAGCAAGGAATGCTCTGGAGCGACTGGGTAAACCCTGCAGAAAACTGGTGGAATTGTTTTACTACGAGAGAAAGAGTATGGATGAGATAGTTGTTGCATTGAATTATAAGAATGCGGATACCGCCAAGAATCAAAAATGCAAATGCATGAAACGCCTTCGGAAGTTGTGCGAGGAAGAAATGAAAAGAACAGCAATAACAATTTAATCATGAACACCGAATACGATAGCGAACTGGTCGAGCGATATTTTGATAATGAACTTTCAGCAGTTGAAACCCGCAGTGTCATCGAACGACTGCAAACAGACCGGGAGTTCAAGGCACTGTTCGATCAGGAAAAAGCACTGATCAGGAGCATCCGGGCCGCGGGCCTGCAAAAGGATCTGCTTCATCTGAAAGAGGTAGAAAAGAATTTGCAGAAGAGCCTTGGTGAAAGGAGAAGCAGGCTGTCCGGTATCCAACCCTGGTACTATGCGATAGCAGCAGCTATTGCCCTGTTCGTTGTCGCAACGATATGGTTTATCCCCGGCCGTGAAACCCCCGAAGAACTCTTTCAGTCTTACTTTGTGCCGGTTGGGAACGTCTTCGAAGCAACAACCCGGGGCTCCGTGGAAGCCACCGAACGATCAGCCGCCTTTCAGGCCTATGATCAGGGTAATTATCAAGTGGCGGCCGAAGCGTTCAATACCCTTTTGAGTCAGGAAAAGGAACCCGCCGTGCTACTGTTAAATGCAAATGCCAATCTGGCGTTGGGTAACGCCGGGACGGCCCGGGAGAACCTGATTATCCTTATTCGTGATTTTGATGATTTTGACATGGCCGCAAAATGGTACCTCGGTCTGTGCTACCTGAAAGAAGGAGACATTGAGCAGGCGCGATCCGTTTTGGAAGAGCTGGGTGGCGCCGAGGTATTTTATACCAGCAAGGCGAAAGAATTACTTAAGAAAGTAAAGTAGGGCTCCTCCTTCGTCTGAAATAAAAAAGAGCCGTCCTGTCATGGGACGGCTCTTTTTTTATATCAGAGTCAAGGTATCCTAGTAGTCTTGTTAGTAGTTGGATCCCGCCCGGATCATTGCACAGCGGAAACCTATAGTTGCTGTGGCTGAATCCTGATCGAGGTACCTGCGCGTACCGGGAGACATCCAATACGCCACATCTTTCCAGCTTCCACCCTTGTATACGCGTGCCCGGTCAGTAATAAGGGATGAAAAGCTTTCAGGGTTGTTTTCAAAATCACTGTTATATCCTCTCGAATCATCCAAAAATCCATCCCTTCTGATAGGGTTGAGGTCATCGAAATCCTGGTACGACATGGGGCGATAAATATCCTGTACCCACTCGCTTACATTACCGGCCATGTTGTACAAGCCGTAATCATTGGGAGGAAATTCATAAATATAGGACGTGATCAGGGCGCCGTCATTCAGGCGGCCGGCAATACCGGCGTAATCTCCACGACCTCGCTTAAAGTTGGCGAGCATGAATCCCATCTGCTTGCCGTACGGATTGCGTACCGCGTGACCATCCCACGGATAAATCCGCTGGTGGGTCTGCAATTCCTCTACCCATTGTGTACCTATCAATGCCTGCGCAGCATATTCCCATTCGGCTTCGGTGGGCAGCCGGTATGCGGGCACGACAATTCCCGATTCCAGTGGAATTCTCCCATCGGTTTCGGCAAACTCTTCTCCCGCCGCCTCGGCCAGCGCAATATTAACCGCTGTGGTTCTCCATGCTGCATACTTGCTTGCCTGATTCCAGCTTACTCCCACAACCGGGAAATACCGGAAACCGGGATAGCGAAGATAGTGGTCGACATAGGGGTCATTGAAAGCTAGCTTTCCTACCCATACCGTGGTATCCGGCAAGGCAGCTTCATAAGCTTCCTGCGAAGAATCCTTTGCCAGGTAATGCAAGTACTCGAGCCAGTTGATGTTGGCTATTTCTGTTTCGTCCATATAAAATGAAGCGACAGAAACAGTTCGCTCAAGGTTGTCACGGTAAGACATGACGTCCTCTTCAAAAGAACCCATGACCGCACGCCCGCCTTCAATAAAAACCATGTTAGGCGCATCGGGCTGACCGCGGTAGGCCTTCACCATAAAACCGCCGGCATCTTCATCGTTAAACGACAAACCTGTCGCGTTGCTGATCTGACCCGGGTTCTGTGCTGTAGGCTTTCCCCCGCCGCCTCCAAAAAGTGAGCAGGCTGATACCAACACAGACCCGCCAAGGAGATAAAAAAGACTCTTAAAAGAATACCTCATCGTAAAAATGATTTTAAACCAAATGCTAAGATACTTACATAAACGCATGTTTTCCAAGTGCTGCGGGCCGAATTGATGAATCTCCAATGTAAGATTCCGCCGCTTCTGTTAAACGACGCGGCCTAAAAAGTATTGTTTGTGGAAAGCACCTTCCACTTTTGGGAACGCGATTCGGTTGAAGGTGCAGTTTGTTGGGTCAAAGCGTCTAAACGGCGGTTGAATCCCATATGGCACAGTTTTTTGAAGGGTGTCAGAAATTCTTTAAAACTTTTTTATATGACACTTTCCCTCTATGACTTCAGGGTCATGCCGTTTGAACAGAAATGTGACATTATAACTTTTCACGGCAATTACCTCATTCATCGTACGCTGGGCGAATGCAAGGTGTTTCTGTACCATACAAATGGATTTTTTGTGGAGGTCTTCTTTTCCACAGCGCACCAAAAAGTGTTAATGATCAACGCTTTTGATCATGCAATGGGATTGCACCCCTACCTGGATAAGATTTCGCTGGCTGACATTGAGGCGAATTTCATCTGATCCAGAACAGCTATTGCGGAATCAACGGAAAGCACCTGCTCGATGATCAGAATGGCCTTACCACCCTGATCACGCATACGGAACCGGCGGGGATGGTGCTGAACGTACTTCAGAATGGCGCCAAAAACGGGTGAAGTGAAGTAAGATTCTTTGCCAGAAACGAAAAAACCACGGAGCCTGTCACCTTTAAGGACAAGCTTTTCAAAGCCCAGCCGCTCGCCCAGCCACCGCAAGCGGACCGAATTGATAAGCTCTTCGACCGATGTGGGTATCGGGCCGAATCGATCGCGTATTTCCGTGGAGAAACTCTGCAATTGTTCTTCGTTCTTTATGTTATCCAATCGCGAATACAACTGCAGCCGCTCGCCCACATTACTCACGTAGGTCTCCGGTATTAGGATCTCGAGATCCGTTTCTATTACGCAGTCCTGAACAATTATCTTTGCTTTCTCAGCAAGCTCTTTTGCAAACAACTCCCTGAAATCGGTTTCTTTCAATTCCTGGATAGCCTCATCCAGGATCCTGTGATACGTATCAAAACCCAGGTCAGTAATAAAGCCGCTCTGTTCCGCACCCAGCAAATTACCTGCACCGCGAATGTCAAGATCGCGCATGGCCACTTTGAATCCGTCGCCGAGTTCGGAAAATTCTTCCAGTGCAGCGAGCCGTTTCCTGGCGTCGGCCGAGAGATGCGATGCCGGAGGTGTAAGGAGGTAACAAAAGGCTTTCTTATTTGAACGTCCAACACGTCCCCGCATCTGGTGAAGATCGGAGAGACCGAACATGTGCGCCTGATTAATAATGATCGTGTTTGCGTTCGGTATATCAAGACCGGATTCTATAATATTGGTTGACACGAGTACATCGCACTCGCCGTCGATGAATCGCATCATTACCTTCTCGAGCTTGTCGCCCTCCATCTGTCCGTGCGCGATGCCGATCCGTGCGTCCGGTACCAGCCGGAAAATAATATTGGCTACTTCCTCAATGTCATTCACCCGGTTGTGTACAAAAAATACCTGTCCGCCGCGGCGCAACTCAAAACTTATGGCATCCCGGACCACCTCCTCATTGAACGAATGCAGTTCGGTCGTGACCGGCTGCCGGTTGGGAGGCGGCGTTAATATGATGCTCAGGTCCCGGGCTCCCATCAAGGAAAAGTGCAGGGTCCTGGGAATCGGTGTCGCCGTAAGGGTGAGCACATCAACATTAAGTTTGAGTTCCTTCAGTTTGTCCTTTGCCTTCACACCGAATTTTTGTTCTTCATCGATCACAAGCAGGCCCAGATCCCTGAATTCGACATCCTTGCCTACAATCCGGTGGGTTCCGATAAGTATGTCGATCTTGCCTTCTTTGGTTTCCGAAATGATCCGGCGGATCTCGTTCGCAGACTTGAATCGTGAAATGTACTCGATCTGCACGGGGAAAGCGGACAACCGTTCCTTAAAGGTGCGGAAGTGCTGCATGGCGAGAATCGTTGTGGGCACCAGTACAGCTACCTGCTTGCCTTCGTTCACCGCTTTGAAGGCGGCGCGTATTGCTACTTCGGTTTTTCCGAATCCGACATCGCCGCAAACGAGCCTGTCCATGGGATGGGGCGTCTCCAGATCCCGTTTGACGTCATCGGTTGCCCTGGCCTGGTCCGGCGTATCCTCATACATGAACGAGGTCTCCAGCTCGGCCTGCAAATAGCCATCGGGTGAGTAAGCGTAACCGGGTGCGGATTTTCGCTTCGCATAGAGTTCAATCAACTCTTTTGCAATATCCTTGACCCTTTTCTTCACCTTTGATTTCCGGGTCTCCCACTCCGGGGAACCCAACTTGCTGATGGCAGGGGGAGCGCCTTCCTTGCCGGAGTAGCGGGATATTTTGTGAAGCGAGTGGATGCTTACGTAGAGCATGTCGTCGTCCTTATAAACCAACCGTATGGTTTCCTGTTCCCGGTCTTTTACGATCTTCTTTTCGAGGCCGGCAAACTTGGCGATACCGTAATCGATGTGTGTGACAAAGTCGCCCGGCTGAAGGGTTTGCAGTTCCCGCAACGTAAGGGCTTTTGATTTGCTGAATTTTTCCCGGGCCCTGTAGTGATGAAAGCGTTCAAAGATCTGATGGTCGGTATAACAGACAACCTTGAGATTCTTATCCACAAAGCCCTGTCGCAGTGAAAATTCCAGCGGGCAAAATCCGGCGGAAGTATTGATCTCGTCGAAGATCCCTCTTAGCTTGTCGAGCTGATGCGGCAGGTCCGATGCGATGAAATTCTCGTACCCCTCTTCCTGGTGCTGCTCAAGATCGCGCGCCAGCATCTCAAAGTTCTTGTTGAAAGAGGGCTGCGGACCCGAGCTGAACTGAAAGACCTGCCCGGGCGAAAGAGCAAACCGGCTGCCGAATTCAATACAGGGAAATGCATCGGCTGCACGCATGAATTCCATCTTGTCGTCAAACAACTTGTCCGGTTCGGATACTACATGTGCCCTGTTTCCCGCCGTGATTCGTGCGAATGAATCAGCCGCCGTATCGTAACATTTTTGTATCAAGTCGCCGGTTAGCTGGTAATCCTTGAACCACAGAACGGACTGCGGCGATGCAAACGATAAAAACGATTGCCTTTCTTCGCGCATGGACTTGGCCTGCAGGTTGGGGATTATGCTGACTTTCTGAAAATCCCCTGCGGAGATCTGCGATACGGGATCAAATGTCCGGATGGTTTCGATCTCATTTCCGAACAATTCAATCCGGTACGGCAGCTCGTTGGCAAAGGAGAATACGTCGATAATGCCTCCCCTCACGGCGAATTGCCCTGCTTCGTAAACAAAATCGGTTGATTCAAAATCATACGAACGGAGAAACCCTTCCAGGAAATGCGTATCCAGTTTTTCACCCAAAGAGACATTGAACGTATTTGCCGACAGCGACCGCCTGCTGACAACTTTCTCACTGAGCGCCTCCGGATAGGTCACGATAAGCTGCGGAGGATGTTCTGACTCTGAAATACGGCTGAGAACACCGGCACGCATCAGGATGTTCGCGTTCTCCGTTTCGTCAAATTCATAGGGACGTTTGTACGACATCGGGAAGAGCAGGATTTCCCGTCCCAGAAGATTCTGCAGGTCATTTTGAAAGTAAGCCGCATCTTCCTTTTCCTCAAGAATAAACAGGTGGTCCCTGGGCGCCAGCGTAAAAACGGATGCTGCCAAAAGCGCGTCAAGGCTTCCGGATAGCCCTTTTAAATGGATCCGGGGGTTATCGGGCGCATTGATCCCTGCGGCAACGGTCTTTATCACACCATCCGCACCGTAAATCCTTAAGAAATCGTTCGCCCTCAAGCCGGTTGCGAGTTGAGGGTGCAAAGATAAGCGGATAGTAAAGTGGCGCCAGGAATTTGCGTTAATTTTAGGAGGTGAAATCCTATCAGCAATTTTTTGTATTCACCGGGCTGGTCTCTTTGGTCCTGCTGCTTACCGGTCTTTACAAGCCGTGGGTGGTACTCTGGTGGAGGTCCCATCAAAACCGACGGCACGTGTTGAGCTTGTACGGATCGCTCCTGGTGGCTAGTATTGCAGGATACCTGGCTTTTGCCCTAATGAATCCGTAAACGCAATGCATTCGATACGATTACTTCTCAGTGCCATCCTCGTTGTCGCGGCATTCAACCAGATGCAATGCTCGAAGACAGAGACAAGGAAACCGGCGGGTGATACGCCAGAGGCTGTGAACGAGCTTCCCGAAGTCAGGTTGGTATTTGAGAACCAGCGTATCATTTCAGCCCGGGAGCTTTCCGGCAAGACGATATTGATTTTCTTCCGAACAGAATGCGACCATTGCCAGCGGGAAGCAACAGCCATCCGCGAAAACCTGGATGCATTCCGCGAGTACCAGATTTACTTTGTCGGCACGGACGGGCAGGCTGCGTCTCAGAAATTCGCGGAGGATTATTCCCTTGCGGGAAACGAGAATGTACATTTTGTGCAAACCGATGTCAATGACATCCTCAACAACCTGGGACCTATCTCCACACCCTCCCTCTACATCTATTCAGCAGAGAAAAAACTGATCAGACACCTGGATGGAGAAACACCGATCGGCGAGATCCTGCGCCACCTCTAATAAACACGGCGTGCCGCCGCCAGCATTTTTCCCCCGACAGCGGTGAATCCGATCAAAAAGTCCGTGCCGCCATCACGGAGGCCGACCTGCTTCCTGAGGTGATCCGCACGTAGTGGATAATTTCGGACAACTACGTTTCCTTTGCCGAGGGGAAAGTGTTTCATGAGCCCTTCTGACATGCGGGAGGCCAGTTCCTGGATCACAAATACTCTCCCGGGGAAACCGGTCGCACACTCATTTGAAGTATACAGGTGCGTGTTCGGATGAAGCTTGTACAGATTAAACCGATCTGCGATGCATTTGAATGCCCCCGCCTTTAGGATGGCGGCATTGGGCTCATAGAGGTAGCGCAATGGAAACTCAAAGCGCACCGGGCAGGACTGTTCCTCTGAGCGAAGAAACGAGAAGGTATCCGTTTTTTCTTTCAACAGATTCACTGCTTCCATAACAGGTTCTTCACTTTGCCCTTTCGAACAAAGGAACAGCAACTCCTTAACCTCGTGGTTGACCGCAACCACAAACACCTTCCGGGTGACGGGCAGTACCTTGAGCCCGCGTTGGATATCCAGCAATGGCGAGGCCTTCAGAAGAAGGTTGTCGGTCCGTTCAAGCAGCTGATCCATAAATGACGTGATGTCGGGGCTGCAGTCCTTCAGATCGATCCTTTTTTTGGATAAGCCGGCACGGCGTGAAGGATCCAGGTATACAAGATCGAAATTCATCGGCGTTTGACTCAGAAATTCCCGGGCGCCTGCTGTATGGTATGTAACAGCAGGGGATCCAATGAATGAATGATTGTGCCTCGCAATGGCGAGGAGTTCCGAATCCGGTTCCACAAAGTGCACCTCGTCAAATACCCTGCTGAGGTATAAGGTATCAACACCCAATCCGCCGGTGAGGTCAACGCATCGATGATAGCGGGGAAGATCCGCAGCCCGCAACAATTCTGCCTTGAACCCCGCCGTACGTTCGGAAGAACATTGCTCGAGGTTGATGGAAGGAGGATAAATAATATTTTCCGTCTGCCGGTAGGTGGGCAGCTTATGCCTCGCCTTACTTCGTCCGGCGATCTGCTGCGCGATCTCCGCGAAAGGAATTCCATTCAGGGTCTTGTGCCGCAAGGAAAGGGCATGGACGTCGTCCGCTTCATGTGCTTTGATGAAAGCCTGAACATCCGGCTCCAGCAATTGGGCGTTGAAGCGGGCTCGTTCCCTCCTAATAGACAAGGCTTTTCTCGAGCATGAACTCCGCTATTTGCACGGCATTGGTAGCAGCGCCTTTCCGAAGGTTATCAGCGACGACCCACATGTTCAGGGTGTTGGGCTGCGATTCGTCACGCCGCAATCTGCCAACAAACACGTCGTCCTTTCCTTTTGCATAAATTGGCATAGGATATACGTTATTTATCGGGTCGTCCTGGACAACAATGCCCGGCGTGGCGGCGAGGATCCTGCGAACCTCGCTCAGATCAAAATCTTTCGCGAATTCGACGTTGACCGCCTCAGAATGGCCGCCGATGGTAGGCACACGGACCGTGGTCGAGGTTACCCCTATGGTGTCATCTCCCAGTATCTTTCGCGTTTCGTTGACCATTTTCATTTCTTCCTTGGTGTACCCATTGTCCAGGAAAACGTCGATATGCGGTAATGCATTCATGTCAATGGGGTGCGGATACACTTTTGTACCGTCAATACCCGAACGCTCGTCCATCATTTGCCGGACGGCATCCTTTCCTGTGCCGGTAACGGACTGATACGTGGACACGACGATGCGTTTGATCGTATACGCAACGTGCAAGGGAGCGAGCGCCAATACCATCTGAATAGTGGAACAATTCGGATTGGCGATGATGCGGTCGTCGATCCCAATAACGTGTCCGTTAATTTCCGGTACAACCAGCTTCTTGTCCGGATCCATCCGCCATGCCGACGAATTATCGATCACGATGGTTCCCACTTCAGCAAATTTGGGAGCCCATTGCAGCGATGTACCGCCACCTGCCGAGAAAATTGCGATATCCGGTGCGAGCTTCACCGCTTCCTCAATACTTATGATGCTGTAATCCTTGCCTTTGTAGGTGACCTTGCTTCCTACCGATTTGGCTGAAGCTACCAGATACAATTCGTCAAACGGAAAGCTTCTTTCCTCCATTACCTGGAGAATTTCCTGGCCCACAAGCCCCGTGGCCCCTACAACTGCAAGTTTCATGACCTTATTCTTTATTAGAATCACAAAAATAGTATTTTTGAAAGAGCCCAAAGCATAAGTATCAAAACTATGACCAAAATTCTTTGGGCCGCCGGGTTAACTATTGTTAGTTCGATTTGGTTCCGGACCCCTTCGTTTGCTCAGCTCGCTGATGATTTTTCAGACGGTGATTTTACCGCCGGCCCTCCCTGGGAGGGAAGCGATTCGGATTTCTCCGTTCAATCCGGAGTCCTTCAACTCCACTCCCCGCAACCTGAAAAAGGATTGTCTTATCTGGCCACCCCTAGCCGAAGCATGCGGAATGCCTCCTGGGAATTTCATATTCGATTAGCATTCAATCCATCGGACGCGAACTACGCCCGCGTTTACCTTTCTTCAGACCAGCCTGATCTTTCCGGCGACATTAAAGGCTACTATGTTCGTATTGGCGGGAAGGAGGATGAGATCAGCCTGTACCGGCAGGAGCCTGACAATGCTGAGAGGATCATAGACGGGGAAAACGGCAGGGTGGATGATACAACCGTGGAGGCTCGAATCAGAGTTACCCGGGATGAGTCAGGCAATTGGGCGCTGTATTCGGATGCGGGACTCACCGGCATTTATATTCCGGAGGGAAGCGCGCTGGATTCAACCTATCCTTCCTCTTCGCATTTTGGGATATACTGCAAATACACAACGACCCGTTCCGATAAGTTCTATTTCGATGACATTATTGTTACCGGAGATCCGGGCACGGATGATCGGGCGGATCCGCTGTTTAAGGATGTAATTATTAATGAGATCTTCTGTGATCCTTCGCCTGCGGAAGGCTTGCCTGAGACGGAGTTTGTGGAACTATTCAACCGGAGTTCCAGGGAATTTGATCTAAGCGCATGGACCTTGTCGGATGGCTCCGGCAACGCCAGGATCCCGTCTGCTACCCTGCTTCCGGGGGAGTACCTGGTTATGGTGCCCTCGGGATCGGAAAGTCTGTTTACCCCGTTGAAGCACGTGCTCGGCCTCACCGGGTTTCCGTCGCTTAACAATGCCGGTGATGCGATCGTCTTGCGTTCTTCTGAGGGTGCGGTTGTCGATTCAGTGAATTATGCGGATACGTGGTACAATGACGGTTCAAAGCGCGAAGGCGGCTGGACACTGGAATTGATCGACCCGGAGAATCCTTGTGGTGAAGAGGATAATTGGGTAGCTTCCGATGATCCGTCGGGAGGGACACCGGGAAAACAAAATTCTGTTTTTGCCTCCAGACCGGATCAACGGGGACCCCAGGTTGTCGAAGTGATTCCGCTGGAGCCGGACCGCGTTAGAATTCATTTTGATGAAAAACTGGCCGATGAGCCGGTACCTGCTGAAGCCATCACACTGGATCCTCCCGTACCTGTAGCGCGGGTGACCTTTACCGATCAATCCCTACGATCCGTTGATGTACTTCTTGAGGAAGAACTCGAATATCGCAAACTGTATGCGGTTATTGTACAACGTATAAGGGACTGCAACGGAAATATGATCGCTACTGGCGGTAATGCTTTACAATTCGCATTACCCGAAATGCCGGACAGCCTGGATATTGTTATCAATGAGATCCTTTTCAATCCGTTTCCCGGTGGGTCGGATTTCGTCGAGCTTTACAACCGATCGCCAAAGTACATCAACCTGAAGAACTGGAAGATGGGAAACGTCGCACCGGAGGGTGTCAGCAACGCCATTGCTATTGCCAGTCATGACCTGATGCTGTCGCCCGGTTCTTACCTGGTTTTAACTCCCGGGCCCGAAACGGTAGCAAGTCAGTATCCGCACGCGGCAGTAGCGTTTTTTGTTGCGGCAACACTTCCGCCGTTGTCGGATGATGAAGGTTCTTTTGCGATTGTCTCACCGGCGGGAAGCACGATCGATGCACTGAATTATAATTCCGATCTTCACGCCGAATTGCTGAAGGACGAGGAGGGTGTCTCGCTTGAACGGATCTCTCCGGAAAGAGCGGCGCAGGATCCGGAAAACTGGCATTCCGCTGCCACCTACGCAGGATACGCAACACCCGGCCTGCTAAACTCCAGTTCAAGGAGCAAAGCCAACCCCGGAGTCGGTGCGATTACTGTGGATCCTCCGGTATTCCAGCCTGTCAGCGGGCAGCCAAACTTCACCCAGATCCATTATGCGTTTGACCAGGCGGGTTTCATTGCCAACGCCGGGATCTTCGATGCACAAGGACACCCCATTAAAGTGATTGCAAGCAACGATCTGTTGGGGGCAGAAGGTTTTTACACATGGGAAGGTGACCGGGATGATGGGAGCAGGGCGCGGGTGGGATATTATTGGCTTTGGTTTGAAGTATTTTCTTTGTCTGGCGTGGTCAGAACCTACCGTGAACGCATCATAATTGCCGGCCAATTCTAGCAATCACGGCTCACCGGCAGTTCACCACGCTACCGTTTCATCCCGAAAATGCGGGCCGGAGATAAAAAGCGAATAATTACACCAATATTTTTTGTTTTAGTCCGGGGACCTTAATTTTGCGCATCTTTTACCAAACGAAGAAAACGGGCCATGGCTAAAAAAAAGAAAAAATCTCCCGCCAAGGTAGCAAGGAAGAAAACGGCGCCTAAAGCAAGGCCACAAGCAAAGGCTGCCGCTAAGGGCAAGAAAGCCAAGCCGGGCAGGGCAACAAGGAAGGCAGTGAAGAAGGCCGTGACTAAAAAGAGTGCAGGTAAGAAAGTTGCTGCAGTGAAAAAGACAGTTGCGAAGAAAGCAGTCATCAAAAAAAAGGAGGGAGCGAAAGTGGTTATGAAGAAAACGAATGCCACCGCAAAGGCGGCTGACACATCCATACCAAAGGCAAAGGCAAAGGCAGCACCGAATTCAACAGAAGCAGCAAAAGTTCAGCCTGAAAAACCCAGGGTTGCGGCGGTAAAGAAAGAGGTCGCGTCCAAGCCGGCGCCTTCAGAGGCCAGGCCACTACCTTCACTCGCGCAAATCAATATGTTTCAAATGCCTAATCAAAGGCCAATTGCACACAAACCGGTGAGGGCAACGTCCGATGATACCCGAACGCGTTATTCTGAGGGCGAACTAAAAGAGTTCGAGAAACTGATCCTCGAGAAGATGGAAAAGGCGCGCGAAGAATACAAGATCCTGAAGGATACACTGAACCGTAATAACGACGAAGGTACTGACGCAACGTCCGGAGGGAACACAAAAGTCCTGGAGGATGGCGCGGAGACTGCTGAGAAAGAAAATCTGAGCCAGCTTGCTGCCCGTCAGCAGAAATACATAACGAACCTGGAGAATGCCCTTGTACGAATTAAGAACGGCACCTATGGCATTTGTTCCGTAACGGGTAAGCTGATATCCAAGGAACGCCTTATCGCCGTGCCCCATACTACCCAGTCGATAGAGGCGAAGATGATGAAGCAGGACTAGGAAATTGGATTTCCTTCAAAACCATATCGAAGCACTTATTTTTTGTTCCTCCTCACCGATCAAGATCGGTGACATTGTAGCGTGCCTTAGTGAAATGTTCGGAGCGGCCATTCCTGAGGAAGATGTTGCGGGAGCTATCCAGCGCCTGGAAGAAAAGTACGCGCTTGACGAGTTCTCGTTTCAACTGAACAAGTCAGCAGGCGGATATCAGTTCCTTACCAAGCCATCCTACCAGGCCAGTATCGGCATTATGCTGAAACAACAGTCCAAGAAAAGACTATCTACCTCGGCCATGGAGACGCTTTCCATCATCGCTTACAAGCAACCTATCTCCAAGACTGA
>Ga0268386_10002171_pt1 | contig 13826 bp, 14 predicted proteins | sample RVTome_15_FD_200260 | JGI IMG/M metagenome (GOLD analysis project Ga0268386, IMG submission 200260) | Soil microbial communities from uranium-contaminated site in the Upper Colorado River Basin, Wyoming, United States - RVT150D86... ...
CCTCGTGGAGCTCCTGGGAGCGACCGTCCGCATGATCGACGCGGGCGCGAGCAACCTCAAGGTCACGCGGCCCGGCGACCTCGCCATCGCCGAGGCCTACCTGGCGGACTCGAGGCGACGGTGACCGACGACGCCCCGGCCACCGGAGGGGACCCGACGTCCCGGAGCGTGGACCTGCGCGCGGACCCCGACACCCCACTCGACGAAGTCGCCGCCCACCTTCGGGCGGGCGGCGTGATCGTCTATCCCACGGAGACGGTGTACGGGCTCGGCTCGGCGTGCGTCCCAAACGGCGTCGCGAGGGTGCGAGACCTCAAGCGGCGGGACCCCGAGAAGCCGCTGCTCGCCCTGGTCGAGTCGGCCGCGGCAATCGCCGACCTGGCGTGGTCGGACGCTGCGCGCGAGCTCGCGCGCATCTTCTGGCCTGGTGCCGTCACGCTCGTGCTCGCCGATCCCAGCCGGATGTTCCCACCGGGCGTACGCGACGAACGCACCGGCGCGGTGGGCGTCCGGGTGAGCCCTCACCCGCTCGTGATCCGGCTGCTGGACGAGCTCGGCGGTCCCATCACGTCGACGAGCCTGAATGCGCCGGGCGGCCCTCCGGCCTTGTCGGGTCACGAGGCCGCGCGTCTGGTGCGCGAGCTCGATGGGCACCACGTTTGGGTCCTCGACGCAGGGACGCTACCACCGTCCGGGCCGTCCACGGTGGTGGACTGCACGGGAGCGGAGCCGGTCGTGATCCGCGAGGGGGCCGTTCCGGTCGGTCGACTTCGCTGCGCCATCCCGGAGATCCATGAACGATCGATCTGACGGAACGTTTCGGTTGCTGTTCGTCTGCACAGGCAACACCTGCCGCAGCCCGATGGCGGAGGCGATCGCCCGGCGACGGCTCGCAGAGCGCGGCTGGGACCGGGTTGAGGTCCGATCGGCCGGCGTCGCGGCCTACGACGGGAGTCCCGCGTCGGGCGGCGCCCTCCGTGCCGGCGCCGCGCACGGCCTGGACCTCACGGCGCACTCCGCCACCCTGCTCACCGAGGAGGAGGCGGGTTCCGCCGATCTGATCCTGACGATGTCGGAGTCGCACCTCATGCGGGTGGGCGAGCTGGGCGGCGGGGATCGGGCGGCTCTGCTCACCTCATTCGCCGGGGGCGCCGGGGAGCGGGGCGCGGGGTCGTCGATACCGGACCCCGCCGGCGGCCCGGACGAGGAGTACCTCGAGACGTTCGCCCTCCTCGACGGGCTCGTCGCGCGGGTGATCGAGCGGCTCGCTCCGGTCGTCGCACCGTGATCCTCACGGCCCGGACTCGCGTGCTCACGCTCCTGGGCGACCCCGTGATCCACTCCGGATCGCCGCAGATCCAGAACGCGGCCTTCGAGGCAGCCGGCGTGGACGGCGTCTACGTCGCCGTGGGGTGCGCGCCGGGCGACCTGGACGGGTTCATGCGCGGCCTGGCACGCGCGGGAGGGGGCGGCAACGTGACGTTGCCTTACAAGGAGAAGGCGGCCTCCATCCTCGACGAGCGCAGCGACGCGGTCCGGCGGACCGGAGCGTGCAACACGTTCTGGGGTGACGAGCATGGGCGCCTGCACGGCGACAATACGGACGTCGAGGGGTTTCGCCGCGCGATGAAGACGTTCCTAGGCGGATCGGGATCGGGCCTCCGCGCGCTCCTGCTGGGTGCGGGGGGCGCCGCGCGCGCCGCGCTCCTCGGGCTTCTGGAGGAGGGCGCCGAGGAGGTGCTCCTCTACAACCGCACCGCGGAGCGGGCGCGCGCGGTCGCACGCCGGATCGGCGGCGAGAGGGCGCGCGTCCTGCCGGCCCTGCGTGACCTCGAGGGGCAGGGCTTCGACCTCGTGGTCAACGCCACGAGCGTGGGATTGGAGGCGGGAGAGGGCTCCCCGCTCGACTTCCACGCGCTCGACCGGGCGGGCGCCGCGATGGACCTGGTCTACGGCCCCGAAAAGACCCCCTTCCAGCGTTCCGCCGACGAGCTGGGGATTCGCAACACCGACGGGGTCGAGATGCTCGTACAACAGGGCGCGGCCTCCTTCGAGCGCTGGTGGGGGATGCCCGCGCCGGTCGACGCTATGCACGCCGCGTTGGAGCAGCGGCTCCTGGTTTGACCGGCTCGGGGTCGAGCGACCTGCTCGATCTGCTGCTCCCGTCGGGGTGCATCGCCTGCGGTGGATGGATCCGGGGGGGCGCGACGCTCGTGTGCGCGCGCTGCCGGTCCCGGCTCCACCCGCCGCCGTGGCCCCGCTGCTCGCGGTGTCACCATCCCCGAGGCACCGGACGTGGGGACGCAGACGACTGCATCGAGTGTCGCGCGTGGCCCGCCGAGCTTGTCGCCGCGCGCTACGCCTTCGTGCTCGAGTCGCCCGCGACGGACCTCGTCCACGCGCTCAAGTACGAGGGATGGCAGGAGCTCGCCGGCTTCATGGCGAACGCGATGAGCCGACTCCACGGCGCGGCGGGTGGGGAGGGCGTGGTCGTCGTGCCGGTGCCCACGACGGCGTCGCGCCTGGCCACCCGGGGATACAACCAGGCGGCGCTCCTGGCTCGACACGTCTCCGAGACGCTCGGCGTGCCCCTCCGCGATGCGCTTCGTCGTCGCGCGGGTGGCGGCTCGCAGACCTCGCTGACCCCCAGCGAGCGTCGGGAGAACGTGCGCGGTGTGTTTGGTCCGGCGCCCGGCGCCGAGCTCGCCGTGGGCGGAAGGCACGTCCTTCTCGTCGATGACGTCCTCACCACCGGAGCGACGGCTGGAGACGCGGCCCGGGCGCTGGACGCCGCGCGCGCGGCCACCGTCACCCTGATCGCGTTCGCGCGGGCGCTTCCTTCGAGGCCCGAGCGCGCCGCCTAAGCGTTATCTTTCCAGCCACCTCTTCGACACGTTCCGGCACCTTCGAGATGGAGATCTGAGATCAATGGCCATCCGCGCAGCGATCAACGGATTCGGGCGGATCGGGCGCAACGTGCTCCGCAGCGCGAAGCAGTCGGGCGCGACCGACATCGACTTCGTCGCGGTCAACGACCTGACGGACGCGTCCACGCTGGCCCACCTCCTCCGCTACGACTCGGTCCACGGTCGCTACCCCGGCACGGTCGACGTGTCCGCTGAGGGTCTCCTCGTCGACGGCGACGAAGTGCGTGTGCTGAGCGAGCGGGACCCCGCCAAGCTTCCGTGGGCCGATCTCGGCGTCGACATCGTGATCGAGTCCACGGGCCGCTTCAGCGATCGGGACTCCGCGGCGAAACACCTGGACGCGGGCGCGAAGAAGGTGATCATCTCCGCGCCGGGAAAGAAAGAGGACATCACGATCGTCCTCGGGGTGAACCAGACGGCGTACGACCCCGAGCGCCATCACGTCATCTCGAACGCGAGCTGCACCACGAACTGCCTCGCCCCGGTCGTCAAGGTGCTCAGCGACGCGTTCGGGTTCCGGCACGGCCTCATGACAACGATCCACTCCTACACCAACGACCAGCAGATCCTCGATCTTCCGCACAAGGATCTCCGCCGCGCGCGCGCGGCCGCGATGTCGATGATCCCCACGACGACCGGAGCCGCGAAGGCGACGGGGCTGGTGCTTCCCGAGGTCGCCGGCCGCATCGACGGGATGGCGATCCGGGTACCCACACCCGACGTCTCGCTCGTCGACCTCGTCGCCGTGGTGGAGAGGGACGTGACGGAGGACGAGGTCAACACCGCGTTCCGCGAGGCCGCCGACGGGCCCATGGGCGGAGTGCTGGGCGTCTCCGACGAGCCGCTCGTCTCCGTCGATTACACGGGCGACCCGCGCAGCTCCATCGTCGACACCCTGTCGACCAAGGTCATCGACGGGCGCATGGTGAAGATTCTGGCGTGGTACGACAACGAATGGGGCTACTCGTCGCGGGTCGTCGACCTGGTCGGGTACGTGGGCGAGCGGCTTCCCTCGGCGGTCGGGGCGTAGCCGCGCGGTTGCTCGCGGCGTGAAAGCGCGTTCCGTAGCTTCCGTATAGGAACCGTGATGAGAGTCGAGCACGAAGTGCCCCGGACGGGGAGGGTGGCGAGCCCGCGGAAGGACGAATCGGTCCTACCGCGCGAGTTCGAGGCCTGGTACGTGGAGCACAGGAGCGCCGTATTTCGCTACGTGCGGTTCCGGGTCGCCACGCGAGAGGCCGCAGAGGACGTCACCTCGGTGGTCTTCATGAAGGCCCTCCGGTCGTTCGACCGGTACGATCCGCGTCGGGCCGCGCCACGGACGTGGCTGCTGAGGATCGCGCGCAACGCAGTGACCGACCATCTGCGCGCGCTCAGGCGCCGAGGCTCGCTGCACGTTTCGCTCGACCGTATCCCCGATCTCGTCGCGGACGTGCCGTCCCAGGACGAACGGGTCATCAAGCAGGAGCGCATCCAGCGCCTGCTCAACGGAAGCCAGAAGCTCCGCAAGGCGGATCAGGAGATCCTCTCGTTGCGGTACGGCACGGGTCTCAGCAACGCCGAGATCGCGGAGCATCTCGATATCAGCAACAACGCCGTGGCCGTGCGCCTGCATCGTGCCCTGAAGCGCCTGAAGTCGTGCGTGGAAGCGATGGCCGCCGATCCGATAGAAGACCGATGATCAACGAGAAGGACAGCGAGGAGCACCCGCTCCCCGACGACCTGAGGGCCCTCGACGAGGAGCTCTCTTCCATTCGCTACGAGGAGCGCCCCTCGTTCGGCCCCGAACTTCAGGCCGAGCTCGCGCGGGCCTGGACCACGGGGCCGCCCACGGCGGTCGCCGTACGTCCCTACCTTGCGGCCGCCGCGCTGGCGGGACTTCTGCTCGCCGGCGTGGCCGTGCCTTCGGCGCGAGCGTCGCTGGTGCGGATCCTCCGCGTTTTCGACGACGTCGAGCCGGTCGAGGCGCCGATTCGAGCCGCGGAGGTCGCCGCGGTTCCCGCTCCGGTCGAGGAGGCTCGGGACGCGGCCGCGTTCGTCATGGTGTCCCGCGCCGAGACGCCCGCGGAAGCGGTGGAACCGGTCGAGACCACCGCGACCCTGCAGCCGCCGATCCCGCCTCGGATGCTCGACCGTGCGGGGGCGGAGGCGTTGCTCCAGGAGGCCTATCCACGGCATCTGCAGGAGGAGAGGGTGGGCGGGCTCGTATGGCTCCGCGTGTGGGTCGACGTCGACGGCCGACCGAGCCTGCCGAACGTGTGGCGGGGCTCCGGCGTGCAGGAGCTCGACGTGGCGGCGCTCGACGTGGCGCCGCTCCTGCGGTTCGAGCCGGCCGTCCAGAGTGGGCAGGCGGTAGCCACCTGGATCGAGTTCCCGGTGCTCTTCGATCCCGAGGAGGAAGGCGACCTGCCGGTGATCGAGCCTCTCACGCTGGATCCCATGCGGCTTCCTATCGTGCATCCTCGCGATCAATGGGAGTTCGACGAGCCCCTCGACCTGGCGACGCTGCCCGATTGGAGCGGGGAGGCGCCGAGCGTCCTGACGCCGGTCGAGTCGGCCCTGGTCGATGCGATCGGAGACCCGATCGTGCGCCGGAGCCTCGGCCCGATCGAGTCGATCCTGTCCGGCATCGTCCCGAACGGGCGCGCGCCGACCGAGTGGCGTGCGTCCGCGACCGCGGTGCTCGAGGGCGCGATGGAGCGCGCCCAGGCCAATCCCGCGCCTCTGCTCGCGTTGGGTCGAATCCGTCTTCGCCAGGGCCTGCGCACGGATGCGCGCATGCTCTTCGAGAGGGGCCTGCGCATCGCGATCGATGCGGACCCGGCGGTGCCGCCGTCCGTGGTTGCGGAGTTGCACTACGAGCGAGGACGCCTGACCCGGGAGGGTTGGCTGGCCTCCGCCGACGTGGGGCGGGTCCAGTCGTCCGCGTTCGAGGGCCGTGCGTGCGCCCAGGCGCGGTCGTCGGGACAGGGGGTGAGCGGCTACGCTTCGGTCGAGCGGCTGATCGCCTGGAACTACCTCTGTCCGCAGGAGTCCAGCCGCGTCTTTGAACGCGGATTCGAGGCCAAGAACGACGACATGGCCGATCTGAGCCTCACGATGGGCTCCTTCCGCGCAGCGCTCGACCTCGTGCCTGGGCACGTGGGGTCGAACGTCGGCCTGCTGGTGCAGCTCGCCGCCGCCGAGCGCTGGGAGGAGCTGCTCGCCGGTGCGCGTCGCTTCGCCCGCCACTCGCAAGGACACCCGCACGCGCTGGTGCTGGCGGGCCTGGCGCTGCAGAGACTCGGCCGCACGGGCGAGGCTGCGCCGCTCTTCGACGAGGCCCTGGAGCGGCTGCCGAGCGCGGAGGCGGTCGAGATCCGCGATCTCACGTACGTGATCGACGCGTCCGAGATCGCCCGGTATCGACGCCTGTGGGGTGCCGAGCGCCGTGACTGGGAGGCTTCGTACTGGCTCACCAGGGACCGGACGCCCGGCACGGCCGTGAACGAGCGCGAGATCGAGCACATGGCGCGGACCACCTACGCGATGCTCCGCTTTGGCGGCGTGATGAGCGATCCGGGCGAGGTTTGGGTACGTTTCGGCGGTCCCAAAGACGTCCACATCGTCGATGACGGGGCAGGCCAGCTGACGGAATTCTGGGACTACGGCAGCGGCCCCGACATCACGTTCGTACGCCGGGTCGCGTCGCAGACGATGGACCTCACGCCCGAAGGGCGTGCCTACGTCGACGATCTGGGGAAGATTTTTCCACCACAGTGAAGCAAACGCTTGCAGAGATCGATGCGGCCGACCTCGCCGGCCGCACCGTCGTGGTGCGCGCGGACCTCAACGTCCCGCTCGACGACGGGCGCGTCACCGACGACCAGCGGATTCGGGCGTCGCTTCCGACGCTGCGCATCCTCATCGACGCGGGCGCGCGCGTCGTCTTGCTGTCGCATCTCGGGCGGCCGCAGGGGCCCGATGCGTCGCTGTCGCTCGCCCCGGTCGTGGATCGCCTGAGGGAGCTGCTCGACCATCGGGTCGCGCTGATCCCGCAGTCGAACGGCGCCGAGGTTGCCGCGTCACTCGCGAGCCTTCCGGACGACGTCGTCGCGGTCCTCGAGAACACGCGCTTCGATCCCGGCGAAACGAAGAACGACCCGGAGCTGGCGGCCTCGTGGGCGGCCCTGGGCGACATGTTCGTCAACGACGCGTTCGGCACGGCGCACCGAGCGCACGCCTCCACGGCGGGACTCGCGCGTGCGATGGTGGAAAATGGCGGGCTGGCCGTCGCGGGCATCCTGATGGCGAGAGAGCTCCGTTTTCTCGAGGAGGTGCTCCGGATGCCGGAGCGACCGTTCGTCGCCATCATCGGGGGCGCCAAGATCTCGGGGAAGATCGCGGTGATCTCCGCCTTGCTGCCGCGGGTGGACCGGCTCCTGATCGGCGGCGCCATGGCGAACACCTTCTTTCGTGCGCTCGGCCTGGACACGGGCGCGTCACTGGTCGAGGAGGATGCGATCCCGACCGCCCGCGACCTGCTTGAGAGCGGAGGGGAGCGCCTGGTCCTTCCGCTGGACTGCATCGTCGCGGACGAGATGGCAGCCGGCGTCGAGACCCGGGCGGTCGCTCGCACGGAGGTCCGAGGCACCGACAAGATCCTCGACATCGGCCCCGAGACGCGCTCGCTTTTCACCGGCATGATCGGGCGGGCCCGGTCCATCCTCTGGAACGGTCCCATGGGTGTCTTCGAGATCGACGAGTTCGCTCGGGGCACCATGGCGATCGCGGAGGCGGTCGCGAGCGCGTGCGACTCCGGGGCGTTGGGCATTCTGGGTGGTGGCGACTCGGCGGCGGCCGCCGCGCGGGCGGGGGTGACGGCCCGCCTGACGCACGTCTCCACCGGGGGTGGCGCATCGCTCGAGCTGCTCGCCGGGAGCCCGCTTCCGGGAGTGGACTCCCTGTCCGACCGATGAAGGCCGAACCGTGTCAGCGATCCGCGATGACCGTGTCCCCGGGCACGCCTTGAGGACGGTGATCGCGGGCAACTGGAAGATGCACATGGCCCCGGCCGAGACGCGGGCGTTCTTCGCCGATCTCTCGCTCGAGGGCGTTCCCGCCTCGCACGAGCTCGTGCTCTTTCCGCCGGTCGTTTCCCTCACCGCCGCCGCCGAGGCTCCGCGGCGGGATCCCCGGATCGCGCTCGGTGTCCAGAACATCCATTGGGAGGCGCGAGGCGCCTTCACGGGTGAGACCTCCGCCGCGATGGCCGCGGCGGCCGGAGCGTCGCACTGCCTGATCGGTCATTCGGAGCGCCGCCACGTGTTCGGGGAGACCGACCAGGAGGTCGCCCTCAAGATCGCGGCGGCCCGCGGGGCGGGGCTCGTGCCGGTGGTGTGCGTGGGCGAGACGCTCGAGGAGCGTAGGGCCGGGCGCGTGGAGGAGGTGATCCTTCGCCAGCTCGACGCCGCGATCCCCGCGCTCGGTGGGAACGGGGGACGGTGCCTGATCGCCTACGAGCCGGTATGGGCGATCGGTACGGGCGAGACCGCCACGCCCGAGGACGCGTCCGCCGCCCACGCGACGCTACGCGGACGCCTCGAGGGTGCTTGGGGAGAGCACGCGGCGGCGGGCGTCCCGCTCCTCTACGGCGGCTCCGTGAAGCCGGCCAACGCGGCCGAGCTGCTCCAGGCGTCTGACGTCGATGGCGTCCTGGTGGGCGGGGCGAGCCTCGAGCCGGAGTCGTTCGCGCGCATCGCGGGGGCCGTCGGGTAGCGCGCGTCGGGTCGCGCGGGGTACCGGCGTCTCGCCCCGTTGACACCCCTTCCGGCCTCTCCGACGTTTAACATCTACCGCAACGGAAGTAGACAAGATGTATGGATTCCTGCTCGCCGTCCTCGTTCTGGACGGCCTGTTCCTCTCGGTCGTGATCCTCCTCCAGGCCGGAAAGGGGGGTGGATTGGCCGCCGTGGGCGGCTCGGGTGGCACGATGACCGAGGGTGTGCTCGGCGGCCGTCAGGCCACGACCGTCCTCACGCGCGCCACGTGGACGGCCGGGACGATCTTCATGGTGCTCGCGCTCGTGTTGTCGATCCTGTCGTCGCGCGCGCAGGCACCGACCTCCGTGATCCAGGTGAACACGCCCGCGAGCCAGACCGCGCCCGAGCCGGTCCTGCCCGGCGTCGGTGGTCAAACGGCGCCGCAAGGTGCGCCTCCGCCGGGCGGTGGAGCCCAGGACCCCGGGAACGACGGCAACTGATCAGATTCGGCCGGGGATCGCGGACGCCGGTCGTGACGACGATGCGGCGGACCCGTTCGGGTCCGCCGTTCTTCACGTTTGCGAGGCATGCCCGGTGCATGCATGGATCGGGGGCGCCGGACGTCGCCCCCGCGCCGATCGCACGCCATGAGTGACTACCCGCACGGCCTGGGGCGGGCCAACCTGCTGGAGCTATACGGCGCGCTTTGCTTGACCCGCGCGGCGGAGGAGCGGCTCGAGGTGCTCCAGAAGCAGGGACACATGACCGGCGGGCTCTACCGCTCGCTCGGCCAAGAGGCGGGCGCGGTCGGTGCCGCCTATGCGCTGCGCAGGAAGAGCGACGGGACGGGCGACGTCGTCGCGCCCACCGTGCGCGCGGCGGGCGCGCTGTTCCTGTTCGGCGCGGAGCTCACCGACTTCTTCCGGCAGTACATGGCCCGGGGTACGAGTCCGACTCGGGGCCGCGAGGCCAACGTACACTGGGTGAACTTCGAGAAGGGCTTCGTGGGCCCGGTCTCTCCGCTCGGCACGATGGTCGAGGTGATGGCCGGCGTGACGCTGTCCTTCCGATTCCGCGACGATGATCGTGTCGGCATGGTCTTCTACGGCGACGGGGCGTCATCGACCGGGGCTTGGCACGAGGGGCTCAACTTCGCCGCGGTGCAACGTTGCCCGCTGGTGCTCATCGTCGAGGCGAATCAATGGGCGTTCTCCACACCCCCCGAGCGCACCAGCCGCGTACGGAGCTTTACCGAGAAGGCCGCCGGCTACGGGATCGGCGCCACGTCCGTCGACGGCACCGACGTCCTGGCCGTCTTCCAGGCGGTGCGGCGGGCGGCGGCGCTGGCCCGCGCCGGTGACGGCGTCCAGATGGTCGAGCTGCGCTACTTCCGACGACGCGGCCACGCGCAGCACGACCCGCAGGAGTACGTCGACCCCGCGGTGCTCGCAGAATGGGAGAGCCGCGATCCCATCGACCTCTATCGCGCTCGCCTGCTGTTCGCGGGATGGGCGTCGGACGAGGAGCTGAGCGACCTGGCGGACGAGGCCGCGGAGCGGTGCCGCGTCGCGGCCGAGCAGGCGATCGGCGAGCCGCTTCCGCCCGGCCCCGAGGCGGTCGAAGACGTGTACTCGAATGTGAGCCTGCCGCACCCCTGGACGAGGGCGCCCGAGCCGGACCCCCGGCGAGACCATCGCCCGGAGCGCGTCGCTACCCTCCGTGTCGACGGACCGTCGGATACGGGCTCCTAGCCACCCCCAGCGCCGAGAGCCATGGAGCAGACGACACACGATCACCTCCTCAAGACGAAGCGCGGCGAGCCCGTCACGCTGCTCGAGGCCGTGAGCGAGGCGTTGTTCGAGGAGATGACCCGTGACCCACGGGTCTTCCTGATGGGGGAGGACATCGGCGTCTACGGTGGCGCCTTCAAGGTCACGCGTGGCTTTCTCGACCACTTCGGGGCGGGGCGGGTGATCGACACTCCGATCTCGGAGGGAGGCTTCACCGGTGCGGCCGCCGGGGCGGCCCACATGGGGCTCCGGCCGGTCGTCGAGATGCAGTTCATGGACTTCGTCTCGCCGGCCTACGACGTGATCACGAACTACATCGCCACCTCCCGGTATCGCGGAGCGGGTGCGCTTCCGCTCGTGATCCGGGGACCGGTCGGAGGCGGCAACCGAGGAGGACCGTTCCACTCGCAGAACGTCGAGATGGCCTTCTTCCACACGCCGGGCCTGAAGATCGTCTACCCCAGCACGCCATACGACGCCAAGGGATTGCTCAAGGCGGCGATCCGTGACGACGACCCGGTGATCTTCGAGGAGCACAAGGGGCTGTACCGCGCTCCGGGCCTGCGGGCGGTGCTCCCCGACGAGGACTACACGGTCCCGCTCGGCAGCGCCCGCACCGTGCGCGAGGGCGCGGACCTCACGATCGTCACGTACGGCGCGATGGTGCACACGTCGGTCGCGGCGGCCGACACATTGGAGTCGGAGGACGGCGTATCGATCGAGATCATCGATCTGCGCACCCTTCTGCCGCTGGACGAGGACACCATCGTAGGCAGCGTCAAGAGGACGGGGAAGCTGCTGGTCGTCCACGAGGACACGCGCACGGGTGGAATCGCGGGCGAGATCGCCATGCGCGTCAGCGAGAAGGCGTTCGAGTGGCTCGACGGACCGATGCTGCGGGTGACCGCGATCGACGCCCCGGTGCCTTACTCGGGTTCTCTGGAGGATTACTTTCTACCGCAGGCCGAGGACGTCGTCACGGCGGCTCGGTACCTCGCCGCATACTGATCAACGCGAAACGCGGAGTCGAGCGTGGCTCGTATTGAAGTGCCGATGCCCCAGATGGGTGAGTCCATCGCCGAGGGTACGGTCTCCCAGTGGCTCAAGCAGGTTGGCGACGCGGTCGAGCGCGACGAGCCCATCCTGGAGATCTCCACGGACAAGGTGGACGCGGAGATCCCCGCCCCGTCCTCGGGCACCCTGGTCGAGATCGCCGTCCAGGAGGGCGAGACGGTGGAGGTCGGCACCGTCGTCGCCTACATCGATCCCGACGGAGGGGCGCCCGCCCAGGCTTCCACGCCGGCCGCCGTCGAGAGGGACGAGCCCGGCGAAGCAGCGAGCGAGCCGGCGCCGCAACAGCCGCGACAGCCGGAGACCGTGCCGGAGGGCGTCGCCGAGGCGGCCACGGGCGCCGAGCCAGGACCGGCCACCTCGACGTCTCCCGTGGCCGAGCCCGGCAGCGCGGAGGACCGACTCCGGACGCGCTCCACGCCGGTCGTGCGCAAGATCGCCGAGGAGCACGGCGTCGACATCGGGGCCGTGCCGGGAACCGGACACGCCGGGCGGGTGACGAAGCAGGACATCCTCTCCTACATCGAGACGGGCCCGCCCGCCGCCGAGGAGCGGGCGCCGACCGCCGAGCCCGCGCGCCCGCCGCAACCCCCGACGAGGCCCGCGGCGTCGCCCGCGGGAGCGTCCGACCTGTGGGATGCTTTCTACAAGCAGGTGCAGCATCCCGAGTATCCGGTTCGCGCGGCGGACCGGGTCGAGGCGATGGACAAGATCCGACGCCTCACGGCGGAGCACATGGTGCTGGCCAAGCGCGTCGCGCCGCACGTGCATTCGTTCATCGAGATCGATTTCACCGCGATCGATCGGATCCGGGGGGCGAGCAAGGCCCGCTGGGCGGCGCAGGGCGCGAGCGTCAGCTATACCGCGTTCGTCGTATGGGCGGTCTCACGGGTCCTGCGCGACTTCCCGACGGTCAACTCCACGGTGTCCGGAAACAACGTCATCTTCCGCGGCAACGTGAACGTCGGGATCGCCGTCGACCTCGACCCGGGTCTCATCGTGCCGGTGGTGCGGGACGCGGACCACCTGGCACTGGTCGGCATCGGCAACAAGATCGTCGACCTCGCGACCCGGGCCCGCGACCGCAAGCTGATGCCCGAGGAGATCCAGGGCGCCACGTTCACGATCACCAACCCCGGCGTGCTCGGCACGCTCGTCGGGCTGCCGATCATCCCCAAGGGGACCTCGGCGATTCTGGGCACCGGCGCGATCGAGAAGCGCGTGGTCGTCGTGACGGACCCGAACGCGGGCACCGACTCGATAGCGATCCGGAAGCGATCGCTGTTCTCCCTCGGCTACGATCACCGGATCGTGGACGGCGCCGACGCGGCGCGGTTCCTGTCGAGCCTCAAGGAGACGCTGGAGAGCTTCCCCGAAGACGCATGAGGACCGTCCCTCGCCGGGCGCTGAGGGTCCTCGACGCGGGGCTGGTCCCCTATCGGGACGGTCTCGAGCTGCAAGCCGGGCTCGTGGCGCGCAGGAGAGCGGATGAGGTTCCCGACACCCTGGTGCTTCTCCAGCATCCCCATGTGATCACGATGGGCTCCACGTCGGATCCCGCGCACGTCCTGGCCGACGGCGGTGAGCGGGAACGGCTGGGGGTCGAGCTCTTCGAGACCGGGCGCGGAGGGGACGTCACCTACCATGGGCCCGGCCAGCTCGTCGGCTACCCGATCCTGGACCTGAAGCCGGACCGCAAGGACCTGCACGCCTACCTGCGCGACCTCGAGGAGGTGCTGATCCGCGTCGTGGCCGCGTTCGGCGTGGAGGCCGCCCGGAGCCCCGGGGCGACCGGAGTGTGGACGCCCGCGGGCAAGATCGCCGCGATCGGCGTGCGGGTGTCGTCGGGATGGATCACGTCACACGGCGTGGCGCTGAACGTGGACACCGACCTCTCGTACTTCGACACGATCGTTCCGTGCGGTATCCCCGATCGGGACGTCACGTCCCTCACGCGGGAGCTGGGAGCGTCCCCCCCCCTCGCGGACGTCTCGCGCGAGATGACCCGCTGCTTCGCGGACGTGTTCGACCGAGAGGTTCTTGTCGTGTAGGCGACAGTCTGGAGGGGGCGAAGCGCGATGTCTCAGGTCGGGCGCACAGCGCTTTTTTGGCAAGTTCCAAATGGTACGATCCCTGCTTTTCGGGAAAGGATGTTCCCGAATTCAGATGTTTTCGGCGCCGCAGGAACACCTGTCCGGCGTCATCTGTTTGCACGTCAAGTCATTGAATGCCAGGGAGTTGCCGCGTCCGCTCGCTTTCCTCGCGGGTTCTCGTGGGGGGCCCTTGCTCCGTTCGAT
>Ga0268386_10002172_pt1 | contig 13826 bp, 14 predicted proteins | sample RVTome_15_FD_200260 | JGI IMG/M metagenome (GOLD analysis project Ga0268386, IMG submission 200260) | Soil microbial communities from uranium-contaminated site in the Upper Colorado River Basin, Wyoming, United States - RVT150D86... ...
TCGAGGTCGGTGGCCTTGGCTTCAGCCTCCTGTCGACGTCGCCGGAGAGTGTCGATCTTGCTTGGTTTGGTGGGGCTCGAGGTAGGTGTTCCCGAGAAGGCTCCGAACCCGGGTGGTTCCAGATCCTCGGTCAGTCGACCCTTTTTGAGGATCTCGCGTCCCTCCGGGGATGCCACTCCTGCCCGCAAAGAGTTGATGACCCGATCGAGGACCGCGGCCGATACCGAGGGAAGCACCTGCTTGACGGCGGCGCGGAGCAGTCGAATCGCATCGCTCTCATCCTTGCGAGCCGTCTCGAACCCGCTAGGGCCCTTCCCAGACACGGAATCGCGCTGGGCCTCCTCGAGCGCCTCGCCCGCCTTGATCAGCCGCTGCAATTCGACCTGGCCCGTGCGAGCAAGCTGATTGACCACCCATGCCGACACCGACGGCTTCTTTAGAGCCCCGATCCGGGTGGCAACCGCCTGGTCACCATCTTTGCGGGCCTGGCCGCCGATCTCGTTGCGGAGCTTCGTGAACTCCTCGAGGGGAGCCGCGTAGAGCCTGTCGAGCTCGGTTTCTTCGTTGAACAAGGCTGACCGAGGATATCTCCCTCAAGAAGGTGGGTTGAATGGTTCCGATGATCTACGTGGCGCTCCTGCGAGGCATCAACGTTGGCGGGAAGAACAAAATGGCGATGCCGCGCCTAAAGAGGACCTTCGAGGAGGTCGGGCTGACCGACGTGACCACCTATATCAACTCGGGCAACGTCATTTTCAAGGACAGCCGACGCAAGCCCGCCACGATCATCTCCGCTCTCGAGAAGGCGATCGAACAGGACTTCGGGTTCCAGATCAAGCTGCTGATTCGTGACCTGGCGGCGATCAGGAAAACGATCAAGGCCCTCCCTGACAACTGGACCAACGACAACAGCATGAAGTGCGACGTCATGTTCCTCTGGGACGGCTTTGATCGGAAGGACGTCCTCGATGACCTGAAGATCAAACCTGACATCGAGGACGTCGTCTACGTTCCCGGGGCGATCATCTGGCGGGTTGACCGGCCCAACGTGACCCGCAGCGGGATGATCAAGCTCGTCGGCACCGAGCTTTATAAAGGGATGACCATCCGCAACTGCAACACCGTTCGCAGGTTGGCCGAACTGATGACCTAAGGGGCTGGAATCGACTCCCCATGTGGACAGTGAGTTGGGCGGCCAAGGAGGTCCCAGACCGCCTTCTCCGAATCTGAACTCAGGGCCACTCCCCAGGCCAACATCTCGCGGGCTGCCACGGTCTCATCGAGACCGAGGAGGTTCACCAGGAAGCACTCGGCGATCAAGAAGCGTCGAGAGCTCGGAGTCGCGTCATGGCTCATGCGCTCAACCAATTGATCCGGGCCGGCTCTCGTCGTCCCGGTGGCGCCTCACCGTCCGGCCAGCCCATGTATATCACGGCCACGATCTGCACATCGCGCTCGAAGCCGGCCAGCTCCTTCACTTCGTCGATCCTGGCAGTGGAACCCGTCGACCAGAAGGTGCTGAGCCCGGTAGTGCTTGCGGCCAGCAACAAGGTCTGGACGCCGGCCGCCACCGCATCACGATTCTCACCATCGAGCACCGGGTCTTCGTTGCGGGCACTGCCGACAATCACGATGACCGGGGCCCGCAGGTATTTGGTCAATGCCTTCTGAAGAGGCTGCGAATCGGTCACGCCGCTGCGAACGAGGGCATCCGCCACGGCCTCGCCGAGCCTGGTTCGCGCCCCCTTGGTGAGAACGGCAAAACGCCATGGCGAGGTCCGCTTGTGGTTGGGCGCCCAGGTGGCCAGCTCGCAAAGACGTTCGATGAGCTCGGGGTTAACTCGTCGTTCCGGGTCGATCCGGAGACTCGAGCGACGGCTCCGGATCAGGTCATCGACTTGATCGAGGGTGACGGGAGCCATCAGAGGACAATCAACTCGGGCGGGATCTTGTTGACCGATCTGGCACCCGTTTCGGTTATCACAAACGTGTCTCCCAGAAATACGCCCTTGGTGACATCCTCGTTACAGGGGTGTATCTCCACACAAAGGGCCATGTTGGGCTCGAGTGGCACGTCCTTGTCAGGTCGATGGGACGTACCGACAAAGGGCCCGGCGTCGATCGGGTTGAAGACACCGTGAACCAGAGGGGCGACCACCTGGTATCCACGGTCCCAAATGATCTGGCCGGCACGTCGTAGATCGGCCGCGGTGCATCCGGGCTTCAACTCCGCCACCACCCGGTGATACGCCTCCAGGCAGACCTCGAACATGTCGGCAAAGTCGGGTGGGGCCGGACCATAAAGGATGGGCTTTCCTGTCTGCGCTTCATAGCCATGACCGTCGCGGGCGCCGATCTCGAGAAGAAGCTGATCGCCCGAAGCAATGGTCCGGTCCAAGGGGCGAGGTCGTTGAAAACCGCTGATCGACCGGTGCATCGACTCACTGGCGGCCAGCACCATGCAGGGGATCTCGCCACCGTTCTCGGCCAGAGCCCGATAGATGATCGCAAAGAGATCCTTCTCCTTCATGCCCGGCCTCAGCTCATTGGCCAGTGCCTGCACCGCGGCATCACCAATTCGCCCCGCTTCGTCCAGACAGGCCAACTCCTCTGCGGAGAGCACCATCCGGATCCGCCAGAACTCGTCGCTGTACTCGTGGAAGGTCGCGGCAGGAAACGCCGTCCGCAATGCCTGATCGTGGTCTCTGGAGAGCGACAACCAGGGGGCGGGCCGGATCACGCCAATGTTGGCGCGCTCGAGACCGAGCTCGCGGATTCTCTCAACTAGGAGGTCGGCGGTGTTGAGAGCACCGCGAACGTCGGGGATGATCGAGCGGGCGATCCGGTCGGGCAGCCGGGCATTGAGCCCGAGAATCAGAAGTGTTGGCTCGCCGATCTGAGGGAAGACACAAAAGGCGTCGAGTTCCATGGTCCCGATGAAGTTCGACACCCAGCGGATGTTTGCCCACGAACGCTCCCATATGGCGTTGTTGCCTGAGATGAGAAGGCAATCGAGGCCTTGGTCAGACATGAACTTTCGGACTAGGTCATGTCGACGAGCGAACTCCACGTCCGAGAACGAAGGCCACGAGTAGAGGCTGCGGTCGATGGGGTATGGGTAGGTGATGCCTTTGGTCACGTCGCTCCTAGAACGCCAGCGCCGCCGCCCCGCGGCGATGATCGGCGGCGGCGGTCAGCTTGTGGTCGGCCGGGTCACTCATGACCAGAGTGCAGCTGCCGAAGATGTCGGTGTCATCGTTGGCGACCGTCGTGACCTGGTAGCCGTTGGCGGCCAGGGCCTGGGCGGTGGACGGCGGGAAGGTCGATTCGAGGTTGAGTACACCATCGACGCCCCGCGTACGAGGCGATCCGTGCAGCCATCGCGGCGCCCGTAGCGCCTCCCCGATGTCGAATCGGTGGTCGAGGTATCGAACCAGTACCTGAAATAACGTTTGGACCTGGCCTCGTCCTCCTGGGGTGGCGCCGGCCATGATCATGTGGTCGTTCTCCAGCACCATAAAGGAATTGAGGGTGTGAACCGGCCGGTGCCCGGGACGGATCCCGCCCGGGCGCCCGCCCTCGAGTACCAGGTTGCCGAGCCGGTCGTTGAGAATCACTCCGAGGTCGCCGGGAGCTTCCCGAGAACCAAACTCGTTGAAGAGGCTATGGATGAAGGTGACGGTGTTGCCCATGCCGTCGACAACCGCTAGCGACGTGGTATCCGGCCCATCCTGGGAGACGGAGAACGATGTCGGCCGGCTGCGACGGATCTCGTCCCGCCACCACTTGGCTCGGTCTTCACTCAGCATCCAGTCGAGCGGCACCGACTCGTGGTGGGGATCGCCCAGATGGGCGAGAGAGTCGCTGAACGCAGCTTGTTTGCAGAGAATCATCAGATCGACGAGCTCCGGGCCGAGATGATCGAGACTGGCCGGGTCGAAACCCTCCAGGATCCTGAGTTCCTGAAGGAGGATCACACCAAGGGACACGGGGGGATGCTCGAGGATCTGTCGCCCGCGGTATTCGATCGAGAGCGGACTAAGCCAGTCGCCCCAATGACCGGCCAGGTCGTGACCGGTGATTACGCCCCCTCGCGAGCGGAGCCCCGCCACGAGTGCATCGCTGAGGCTGCCCTCGTAAAAAGCCTTCGCACCCTCGTGGGCGATGGTCCGGAGTGTCTTGGCTAGTTGCGGCTGATAGAAGGTTTCCCCGACCTCCGCTCCGTTCGCTTCGAGCAGGCGGGCCAAACCCGGATATCCGTCGAGTTCTGGCCGGAGCCGGCCAAGAGCAGCGGCCAATCTCGCATCGACAGGGAACCCTTTCTCGGCCAATTCGATCGCAGGGTTCAACAGGTCCGGAAACGGACGGGTCCCGAATCTGGTAGCCATTCCATCCCACGTCTCCACCGTCCCCGGCACGGAGACGGATAGTGCGCCGAAACGGGGGATTGCTCCGGGTTGGATCCCGTTCAACCCGGTTGGCGCCGCTCCACTTCCGTTGATGGCCGTGTTGACCCGCGGGGTGTGGATCATGGCGAACGCGTCGCCGCCGATACCACACCAGGCCGGCTCGACAACGCATTGCACCGCCGAAGCCGCGATGGCGGCATCTATTGCATTTCCACCGTCCGCCAGCACATCGAGGGCTGCCTGCGCTGCGATCACATGGCCGGCGGCGACTGCACCGCCACTCCCGTCGGCGATGACGGGCCCGGATGGATGGGTGTCAATCGACAACCGCCACCGCCTCGATCTCCACCAACATGTCAGGGCCTTTGAGACGAGTCACAAATACGAGCGATCGTGCCGGAAGCACGTCGAAAAAGCTCTTGTAGACGTCGTTGATCGGGCCGGTCTCCACGCCTTCCTTGACAAACAAGGTCACCTTGACCACATCGGCGAGGCTGGAACCGCCGGCTTCGAGAATCGCGCTGATGTTGCGCAGCGCCCAATCGGTCTGCTCTCCGGCATCCCCCATCGTTCCCGTGTCACGATTGCGACCGGCTTGACCGGCGGTGAAAATGAGACTGCCCCTCCTGATCGCCTGGCTGAAGGGCCCGGTTGGAGTGGGGGCGTTCTCAGTCTGGATTGGCTGTGGTGAGGTCACTGAAGCTCCCTTTTCATCGAGCGCGGGCGATTGGAATCGGATCCGGTATGGACTTCCAGAAATGACACGCAACCCGGTGCCCGCTCGTGGTGGCCACTTCTTCGAGGAGCGGCCGCTCAATGCGGCAGATGTCCTGGACATAGAGGCAGCGGGTGTGGTACTTGCAGCCAGTTGGGGGGTCGAGCATGCTCGGTACCTCTCCCGGAGTCAGCCGCGCTACCTCCTCCAACCGGGCGGGAGCCTCCAAATCGGGCCGCAGCACTGAGGCGACCAAGCCTCTTGTATAGGGGTGACGGGGTCGGGCAAAAAGCCCATGGGACGATCCCTCCTCGACGATTTCGCCAAGGTACATCACGGCCACGCGATCGCTGAGATGACGGACTACCGCCAGGTTGTGGGCGATGAAAAGAAAGGCCGCCCCCAGCTCACGCTGCAGACCCTGCAGAAGATTGATGACCTGGGCCTGAACCGACACGTCGAGGGCCGACACCGGCTCGTCGAGGATCACCAGTCGCGGTTTCGTCACCAGTGCTCGGGCGATGCCGACGCGTTGTTGTTGGCCCCCGGAGAGCTCAGTGGGGCGGCGCTTGGCATACTCGGCTCCGAGACCGACCTGCTCGAGCAGCGAGCTGACCCGACGGTCCAGCTCGGCGCCACTGGCGAGGCGGTGTACGCGCAAAGGCTCGGCAACGATGTCACCGACCCTCATGCGGGGATCAAGTGACCCGCGGGGGTCTTGAAACACCACGGCCAGATCACGACGCAGGCGTCGCAGGTCGCTTCTGGCGAGTGAGCCGATCCCCTTGCCTAGGAACGACACGCTCCCGGAGTAAAGCTCAACGAGCCTGAGAATCGCTCGCCCCAGGGTCGACTTCCCACAGCCGCTCTCCCCGACCAAACCCAAGGTCTCTCCCGCGGCAATATGGAGTGAGACACCGTTCACCGCGGTGATGGTCCGCTCGCGATCAACCCAGAACTTGACCACTGCCTCGTCGACATTGAGGATGGCGGAGCCGTTAGCTGACATGATCAACCGCTCCCGGCTGGTAGTTCGCGGCTCGACGATCGGCACTACGACGGGAGGGCTCCTCGACCAGCCAGCAGGCGCTGGCGTGGTCGGGACCCAGCGGGAGCAAGCCGGGCTCATCCACCCGGCAGCGCTCCCAGGCATGTTCGCACCGGGGAGCGAATCGGCAGCCTTGCCAGGCGTCCACGACGGTGAGGGGCGTGCCGTCGATGGGTCTTAAGCGATGGTGCCGATCCTGGTCGAGGCGGGGAACCAGACGCATGAGACCCTGTGTGTAAGGGTGACTTCCGCCTTCCAAGATGTGGGCCACGCCTGCGTACTCGGCAGCCTTGCCGGCATACATGACCTGGACGTTTTCACAGGTGGCCGCTATCACCCCTAGATCGTGAGTGATGACTATGAGTGCCATCGACAACTCGCGCCGAAGATCGTTGATGAGCCTGAGGATTTGAGCTTGAACAGTCACGTCCAGGGCAGTTGTTGCCTCGTCGGCTATCAGCACCTTGGGACCGCAGGCAATCGCCATGGCGATGACAAGACGCTGGCGCATGCCACCGCTGAAGCTGTGAGGGAGATCGTCGATCCGCTGCCGAGGATCGGGAATCCCGACCAGGTCCAAGAGCTCGAGGGTCCTCGCTCGAGCCCTCTTGGGATCGAAGTGCAGGTGAAACCGGATCGATTCGGCGATCTGTTCACCGACGGGCATAACGGGATCGAGGGCGGTGAGGGGATCCTGAAAGACCATGCCTATTTGCACCCCTCTTATCTGCAGCATCTCCTTGCGCGATAGCTTCAGCAGGTTGCGATCTTGGAACAGAACCGCGCCTTCGATCCTGACGCGCGTCGCCGGCCCGAACAGGCGCAGGATGGATAGGGCGGTGACAGTTTTGCCGCAGCCACTCTCTCCAACAATTCCCAATGCCTCTTCGGGCTGGAGCCGAAACGACACCCCATCAACTGCCCTTACCATCCCCCGGGCAGTCGGAAACGAGACCTTCAAGTCGCGGACCTCGAGCAAGGGGGCAGCGTTCACCCGGCCGCTCCCAGGTTCCGTTCAAAATGGCGGCCGATCATGTTGATGGATAGGACCACCAGTCCGAGGAACAGACCAGGAATGATGGTCAGCCACCAGGCCACGGCCAGATATTGCCTTCCGAGGGATATCAGGAGTCCCCAGGTGATGTCGGGTGGTTGCACTCCTACCCCGAGGAAGCTGAGGCCGGCCTCCGCCAACATGACGTGGCCGACCGAAACGACCACGAGCACACCGATACGGCCGGCCAGGTTGGGGATCAGATGCCTGCGCATGATGGTCCAGCCTGTGCACCCAAGCGCCTGGGCCGCCTCGATGAAGGCGGTGGAGCGCAACCGCAGGGTCTCGGCGCGGATGATCCGGGCGAAGGTGGGCCAGATGAGAGTCGGCAGCACCACCACCAGGTTGATGACGGACGGACCCAAAAGACTGAGCAGCAATATGGCGACTAGGAACATCGGCATCGCGGTTTGGGCTTCGGCCAGGCGCATGCCGATACGGTCAACCCAGCCACCGTAATAGCCAGCCGCCGCCCCGATCAGGGTCCCTACCACTGTCCCTATGGCAGTGGCGAGAAGGCCCACCAGCAATGTCAGCCTGGTGCCGAGGATGATGTTTGAGAAGGAGTCGCGGCCAAGTGGATCAGTTCCGAAGATATGAAGGCCGCGCTCGGTCACCGTCATCGGGGGGGAGAGGCGGTCGACAGGGGCCTGGTCAAACGGGTCGTAGGGAGCCAGCAAGTCACCGGTAAACGCGGCAACCAGGAAGACACCAAGCAAAGCCACCCAGAACCACAACACCCACCTACCAGTCCCGGGTGGGCCTTCCACCCCTGCCAGGGCAGGGGCCGGCGGAGGACCGGCGATGGTAGGAGCGCTCATACCGGCTGCAACCGCCGGTCGAGAACCCTGCTGCCCAGGTCGACAACAATGTTGGCGGTGACGACGAAAACCCCGGTGAGAATCACTCCCGCCTGTAGGACCGGAAAATCCTGACGATGGGCCGAGTCGATCATGAGGTTGCCAACCCCCGGCCAGGCAAATACGAACTCGATGGCAAAGGCGGTGCCTCCCATCATCCGGACGTACTCCCATCCGACAGTGGTGGCGATCGTTAGGCCAGCGTTGCGTAGCACGTGGCGTCCCACGACGTACGAGAACGGCAGGCCCTTGCTCTCTGCCACCATCACATAGGGTTTGGTGGTCTCCTCGAAAGTGACTGAACGGACGATCAGAAATATGCGCCCCCCGTGAACCAGACCAAGCGTCAAGGTCGGGAGAATGATTCCCTGGTTGTCGAAGAATCCGGAGGTCGGGAGAATCCGCAGCTGAACTGCGAAGATCACAATCAGCACCAGACCAAGCCAGAAGTTGGGTACCGACACCAGTGCCACCGATATGAAGTTCGACACCCGATCGAACAGCGTCCCTGGTCTCACCCCTGCCAGCACCCCTCCAATCGAGCCCAGGACCCCGGCCAGCGCGATCCCGGTCAGGCTGAGGAGAATGGTCGCGGGGAGGGCCTCCATGATGGGCTTTATTGCTGGCCGCCGCTGAAAGAGCGACTCGCCGAAGTCACCCTGGATCAGTCCCCCGAAATAGTCCACGAACTGAATATGAAAGGGTCGGTCGAAACCCAGGATTCGATTGAGGCGATCGATGTCTTCCTGGGTGGCATCGGGAGGCGCGTAATACTCGACCGGGTTTCCGACCACGAATGCCAAAACAAATATGACTAGGACAACCAGGATCAGAACGACTGCCCCATCCCGGAGACGGCCGATGACAAAGCGCCCCATAGAGGTGGAAGGCGATTGCTTCATGCGACCATCCGGAGGCGATCAAAGGTCGGGGCGGGTCGACCTGCCTTGGTTCGACCCGCCCCGACCCGGCAAGTCACCCGATCACCCGGTCAGGCTCATGCTCGCGACCAGGACCTCGTCATCGACCCGGGGCTCCCACTGGAGACGGTCCGACAGTCCGTAGAGGAGGTTCTGCTGGAGCAGGTAAATGCTCAGCGGGTTCTCGTGCAGGATGGCCCAGATCTGCTGGTATAGCTGATCGCGCGTCTCGGCATCGTTGGTGGATGAGGCCTCTTCGTGCAGGGCATCGATCTCGTCGATGCAAATCTTCGACGAGCCTCCCTCGCAAGAGAAGAATCCCGAGTAGCGGGCTGCATCGAACCACTCGTTTGAGTTCCACCCGTAGCGGGAATCGACCGACGCCGGATCGGGACCGGGGATACGGGTGACCTCGCGGTGGACCGAGAACTCGGTCAGGACGATCTCCACGATCACGCCTACTTCCCCGAGCTGTGCCGCCACGAATTCGGCGGTCTCATTGCCCTTGAGGAACCGCCCGATCGGCACATGCAGCTCCATGGTGAAGCCCTCGGGATACCCGGCGTCGGTCAGCATCTGCATGGCCAGTTCCGGATCGTAGGGGAAGGCGTCGACGCTTTCGTTGTAACCGAGCATCGAAGCTGACAGGTGCTGAGCGTCATTGGGTCGAGCGTGGCCTTCGTAGATGGTGGCGGCCAGGGTCTCCTTATCGACTGCATAGTTGAGCGCCTGTCGCACCAGGGGATCGGCCAGGAACTCCTTGTAGGTGTTGAGCTGGATATAGCTGAACTCGGGTCCAGGAGTGCTGACGAAGACCGGGACAAGATCCGCCTGCTCGGGCAGCAGGTCGAGGACCATGTCGATCTCCCCAGCCTGCAATGCCGCCAGCGACGTCTGGGCGTCGGGGATAAACCGAATGCTGAAGCTCTGGATTGCCGGAGCCTCACCCCAGTACCCGTCATAGGCCTCGAGAGTGATCTGCTGACCTCGATCCCAGGAGACGAACTGGTAGGGCCCGGTTCCAACCGGATTGTCGCCATACCCGGCATCGGCGCCGGCTTCTGGGGGAACGATCGGAATACTCGTCATCTGCGCAGGAACTACCGGGCTGATCCCATCGGTGATGATGTCGACGGTGTACTCGTCGACGGCCTCCGCACCGACCAGTCCTTCGATGTACGACGTTTTCTGGGTTTCGTAATCATCGGCGATGATTCGCATTATCGAGAACACCACCGCATCGGCATTGAAGGCCTCACCGTTGTGGAAGGTGACATCTTGCCTGAGGGTGAACTGCCAGCGGTCGTCGGCAATGGCCTCGTAGGTCTCGGCCAGGTAGGGAACGATCTCACCGCTCTGATCCCGGAAGAGAAGCCCTTCGACAATATTGTTGGTGACTACCCGCGAACTGCGATCGTTCACCAGCTGGCCATCCAGCGTCGAGGGCTCGGTGGCGAGGGCAATGATGATCCCCTCGGCCACAGGCGCCGCGGTAGTGGTGGTGGTCCCGTCTGCCGCCGTCGTGGCCGGCGTGGTGTCAGAGCCACCGGTGGTGGTTGTGGTTTCAGCTCCTTGGCATGCTGCCAGCACCAGTGCTAGCGCCAACAGAAGCGTTCTTGCTCGGGGCATTGCGATTGACCTCCCAGGAGTCAGTTGGCCGTGTTCTTCCTTTGACAGGCTTCGGGCGCCTTCGATTACAAATCTTGTTCCACCCCTTCAACCGTGAGGCGGGCCACCTCGGCATCCTGTTCCGGGTTACCTCCGCCCACCCCAATTGCCCCCACACATTCGCCATCCACGAAAATGGGATGACCTCCGGGATTGACCGTTACCCCACCCGGAATGACCTCTATCAGGCTGGCCGGGAAGAGCGGCCGATCACGCCACTGTTCCACGAGATCGGCTGTCGGTTTCTGGAAGGCGGCCGCCAGTCGGGCCTTACCCATCGCCATATAGGGACCGTGCCATTTGTCGCCGCCACGAGCCACCACCACCGGGTGACCGGCAGCATCGTGCACCGCCACGGTTACCCGTAGACCCATCTGGGCGCCGATCTTTCGTGCCCTATCGACATACACCATCGCCGCCTCGAAGTCCATCAGGGGAATCTCTTTCTCGGCTCCCGGTCTCTTATCCGATCTTGGCCTCTTCTTGGGATGAACTCCCCTTGACCGCACCACCATCCCAAGGATGAGAGAGGAGGCGCAGGTAGCGCATGGCGTTCTCCGCCATGAGCTTGCGGGTGGCCTCCTCGCCGATCACGTCTCTCCATGCGATGACGTGGTCGGTGTGTTCGGGGAACATGCACTCCGGATGAGGGAAGTCCGACGAGTACATGAACACACCATCTCCGAGAACATCGTTCGCTGCTTTGGTCAGTTGAGGACCTTCGTGAGCCTCGATCGCACAAAAGACCCGACCCATCAATGCGTACTCGAGTGGAGTGTGCTTGAGATCGGGGTGGGCTCCACCTTTGACGAACTTGACCTGGCCGCTCAAGCGGATCAACCAGTGAGCCAGCCAACTATGGCCCGTCTCGACGGTGGCGACACGGAGGTTGGGGTAACGATCGAGCATCCCCGAGATGAGGATGTACGAGACCAGCCTCTGCGCGCCCCACATGTGAGCGGCAGTCCGCGCCACGACCGCGTTGCCCCAAATGTCCCGGTAGCCGGGAAAGTACGGTGCCTCATAAAAGAAGCTGTGGTGCATATAAGGGAGGTCGGCTTCATCCATCGCCTCCCAGATCGGTGACAGGTCAGGGTCATCGACCGGTAAGCCTTCGGGTAGAGCAGGCCACACTGCCGCCACCCAATCGGAAGAGGCATACTCACGGATTGTCGCTGCAGCCCACTCTGGATCGGCCCCCGGCACGATCATCAGGCCTTTGAGCCGGCGAGAGTCGGCCGAGCAATAGTCAGTCATATAGCGGTGGTACGCCCGATAAAGCCCTTTGGCCAGGTCGAGATCGAGCGCTGAGCTGCCCGGGGCCCAGGTGCCCGGAATGATGACGTCGATGTCGACGCCTTCAACGTCCATGTCGAGAAGTCGACCCTTGGAGTTGTCATGCTGGACCCCCACCTGAATCGGCTTGACCGCCAGGTTGGAGACTCTGCCCTCCAACGCGCCCTTGGCACCGGCTCCGCTTGGTACTTCCTGCTCCTCTTTGAATCCCGCCACCCGCGAATATGGCTTGGGGTTGACCCGCAGCACCCCATATTCGGTTTCAGGATGGCCTCTGCCGGCCACCGGTTTCGTCATACGGATGTAGGGGTCCAGTTCGCTCTTACGATCTAAGAGCTCCTTGTCGGCATACCGGAACAACACTTCCATGGCTGGGGTCACATGGGTGTCGACATCGATGACCTTGAAGCCTTGCCGCATGGTCACTGACTCCTTTCCTGATTGCCTGACAATCTGATGAGCGGATCATAACCACTGGCCCGATTCTCTGGCAAGCAGGCCCGATTCTCTGGCAAGCAGGCCCGATTCTCTGGCAAGCAGGCCCGATTCTCTGGCAAGCAGGCCCGATTCTCTGGCAAGGAGGCCCGATTGCCTGGCAAGGAGGCCCGATTGCCTGGCACGGAGGTCAGAGAGCCTCAAACCGGCTGCGAAACGCCGTGAGGATGGAAAGCCTCGTCGCTCAGTCCGCTGAGGGAGGATCGCCGTCCGATCGGTGAATGCTGCGAATCAGGGCTCGCTCCACCAGATCGAGGTGTTCGAAAACCACCCGAGCGGCGTCGTCGGCATCACCACCCTCGATTGCCTTGTAGATCGCCTCGTGGCCCTCCCGCCCCCCACCAATCGGAGTCTGCGACTTGCCGAAAACCTTCCAGAAGGCGGGCAATCGAAAGAACAGATGGATGCTCGACTCGTACACCCCTGCCAGCACCCGGTTTCCGGAAGCTCGAGCAAGCCGACTATGGAACTCGATGTCGTGGGCGTGGTAATCGGTGGGCTGGTCATCATCCATAGATTCGAGAATGGCCCAGATATCGGTCAGATCCTCGTCGGTTCTGTGCAAAGCAGCCAGGCGAGCAATCTCGACCTCGAGCAGCTTGCGGGTCGAGAACACCTCCTGAACCGACACCCGGGCACTCGTCGCTGCGAACGCCACCTCGTCGCGGCCAACCAGATCTGCCGAGCGCACGACTAGCTGATTGCCGGATCGTTCGACAAATCCTGTGGCCAGCAGGCCCTGCAGGGCCTCACGGACGGTGGTCCGCCCTACGCCAAATGCTTCACCGATCTCCCGTTCGGAGGGCAAGGGAGTCCCCGGCTCGAGACGGCCGGAAAGGATCTGTTGGCGAAGCTGGGTGAGCAGGGTGTCAGCCAAGCGCACGCGAGTCAGTTTCTGGGGAGCGAGGGATCTCTCGCCAACCGAAGCCGGCGTTCCTCCCTCATATGAGGCGGTCACGGTGTGAACTCTAGGCTGTCTGACGAGCAGCCTTGCTGACGTTCGGTGGACACACCTGCGCTCTCAATTCTCCAGGGGCTGGGAAGGCCCGGCAAACGCCACAGCGGCACCTATTAGGGAGATGACACCCCCGACCGCCACCGCCACCCGCGGGCCTGCCACGGCGGCCATCCCCCCTATCGCCAAAGCTCCGATCGACCTTGCCCCCAATTGGATGCTGGAGACCAGTGCCAGGATCCGGCCTTGAAATCGGTCGGTAGTCATGTGGATCACCTGAGCGTTCTGGGCTGTCACGAAGGCTGCGCCCGCCAGGCCGACGCCGCCAAAAGCGATCACGGCCCACCAAAGGTTGGGGGAAGCAGCGGAAGCCACAAGGGCGAGTCCCAGGCCGGCCAGTGTGATC
>Ga0268386_10002173_pt1 | contig 13819 bp, 19 predicted proteins | sample RVTome_15_FD_200260 | JGI IMG/M metagenome (GOLD analysis project Ga0268386, IMG submission 200260) | Soil microbial communities from uranium-contaminated site in the Upper Colorado River Basin, Wyoming, United States - RVT150D86... ...
GCCACGCGCGCGTATCTGCGGACGGTCATCGACGACCTGGGGACCGCCCTGGCCGAGCCGGGAGGGGAGAGGCATGTCGCGCATCGTCGGGATTGACCTGGGGACCACGAACAGCCTGGTCGCCTGCGTGGACGACCACACCGGGCTGCCCGTGGTGATTCCGGGTGCGGACGGTGGCCGCCTGCTGCCCTCGGTCGTCGCCTTCACGCCCGACGGCATCCTCGTGGGCGAGGGCGCCCGGCGGCAGCTGGCTCGCCGGCCCGCCGACACGGTGTACTCCGTCAAACGGCTGATGGGCCGCGGCTGGGAGGATGTCAAGGACGAGCTGCGCTACCTGCCGTTCCGCGTGCGACCGGCCGAGGGAATCGTGAAGCTCGCGGTCGGCGGCCGCGAGGTCACGCCGCCCGAGGTGTCGGCGATCGTGCTACGCACGCTCAAGGAGCGGGCCGAGGCGCACCTCGGCGAGCCGGTCGAACGCGCCGTGGTGACGGTGCCGGCCTACTTCAACGACAGCCAGCGCCAGGCCACCAAGGACGCCGGCCGCATCGCCGGTCTGGACGTGCTACGCATCGTGAACGAGCCGACGGCGGCCTCGCTCGCCTATGGCCTGCACCGGCTCGGGCAGGGCGTGATCGCGGTCTACGACCTGGGCGGCGGCACCTTCGACATCTCCATCCTGCGTGTGAAGGACGGGATCTTCGAGGTCCTGGCCACCAACGGCGACACGCACCTGGGCGGCGACGACCTCGACCGGGCGCTGATGCTGTGGCTCCTCGACGACGTGCGTGCACGCCACCGGGCGGATCTGAGCCGCGACGGAGATCTCGCCGGCGATCCCGAAGCGATGCAAGAGCTGCGGCTGGCCGCGGAGGCGGCGAAGATCAGGCTGTCGAGCGAGGAGCGGACGACGCTCACGCTGCCGTTCAGCGGTTTCACCTACCGCCGGACGATCTCCCGGGCCGAGCTCGAGCCGCTGGTCGAGCCCCTGGTGGCCCGCACGCTCGGGCCCTGCCGGCAAGCGCTGGCCGACGCGGGCCTGGGCCCGAGCGACATCGATCAGGTCGTGCTGGTCGGCGGCTCCACCCGGGTACCGCTGGTGCGGCGGCGGGTGCAGGAGCTGTTCGGCCGGATGCCGCACAGCCAGCTCGATCCCGACGAGGTCGTCGCCCTGGGGGCGGCGGTGCAGGCGCAGATCCTGGCCGGCGGCATCACGGACATGCTGCTGCTCGACGTCACCCCGCTGTCGCTCGGCATCGAGACGCTGGGCGGGATCGTGTCGGTGCTCATCGCGCGCAACACGACCATCCCCACCAGCGCCCGGGAGATGTTCACGACCTCGGTCGATGGCCAAATGGTGGTCGACATGCACGTGGTGCAGGGCGAGCGGGAGCTCGCCAAGGACTGCCGCTCGCTGGCCCGCTTCGAGCTGCGGGGCATCGACCCGATGTCGGCCGGCATGCCGAAGATCGAGGTGACGTTCCTGATCGATGCCAACGGGATCTTACACGTGCAGGCCAGGGAGCAACGGACCGGCAAGGCGGCCTCGATCGAGGTCAAGCCGAGCTACGGGCTCACCGACGCCGACGTGGAGCGGATGGTCGAGGACTCGTTCACGTACGCCGAGGCCGACGTGGAGACGCGCCTGCTCATCGAGATGCGCAACGAGGCCGACACCGTGCTCACCCACGTGGCCCGGGCGCTGCGCCAGGCCGGGCCCCTGATCGGCGCCGACGAGCGCGCCACGATCGAGGCCGCGGTGGCGACGCTGCGCCAGGCCCGGGCCGGTGAGGATCGTGACGTCATCCGGGAGCGGACCACCGAGCTGAACCGCGCCACCGAGCCGCTGGCGGAACGGATGATGGACGCCGCGCTGCGGGAGGCGCTCGGCACGAGGCGCGCGGATCAGATCATGGATGGGGCGTGATGGCGGTCCACAAGGTGACGTTCCTGCCGCTGAACAGGACGGTGGAGGTCGACGACACCACGTATCCGCTGGCCGATCACGGCAAGCCGGGCTCACTGCTCGACGTCGCCCTCGCCAACGACATTCATCTCGAGCACAACTGCGGCGGGTCGTGTGCGTGCACGACCTGTCACGTCATCGTCAAGGACGGGGCGGAGAACCTGAGCGAGATGGAGGACGACGAGGAGGACCGGCTCGACATGGCCGAGGGATTGACGATCCGCTCCCGTCTGGGCTGCCAGGCGGTGGTCCGCGGCGACGTGACGGTGGAGATTCCCACGTGAAGAGACCGCGGCCGTGAGCCTGGGATGGCGGGACGCCGAGGACATCGGGGTCGCGCTCAGCGAGACGCATCCGGGCGTGGATCCGCTGACCGTGCGGTTCACCGATCTGCACCGCTGGGTCACCGAGCTGCCCGACTTCGGCGACGATCCCAAGGCCTCGAACGAATCTGCCCTGGAAAAGATCCAGATGGCCTGGCTCGATGAATACCGCAACCGCTGAGAGGGCAGCGCTCCGCGCCGAGGCGCTACCAGGTGATCACCTGGTCCGCCTCGAAGATGCGCTCGAGGAGCGCTTCCCAGTCCAGATCGTCGGGGACGCGGTGCCAGGCGAGGCCGGCCGGCAGCCCCGCCGGGGGGGCGCCCGGCAGCAGCGCCACCGCGACCTCGTCACCGGCAGCCTGCTGCTGCGCGATGACCGTGAGAGCCAGGGTGGGGTCGCCGCCCTTGAGCAGATGAAGGACGCGGGCCATCAGAAGACGATGAACCGCCGACCCTGCCGGAGCAGCGCGGCGATCTGCTGGCGCGAGACCCGCACGATCGGGTGGCCGCCTTCGTTCCAGTCGGGATCGGCCGGCACCGCGTCGTCCTCGACGTGGAACGGCACGCCGAGCCGCTTGAGGTTCGCGCGGAACCTGGCGATATCGTCGCCGTCCACGAGGTCGTCGGTATCGGCGTCGAGCAGGTGGACGGCGGGACCACGCAACACGAAGGTGACGTCGTTCTCGCCGGCGACGACGCCGAGACCGATCCGCATCGCCTCGAACGCGCGGTGCGACGACCGCGGGTCGGCCGCGATCACCACCAGGACGGGCTGCTCGTCGACCACGGCGGGCGGGTCAGTTCAGCGCGATGAAGCGATCGGTGCCGTTGATCAGATCAGTCAGCACGACGAGGCCGCAGTACGTCACCCGCTCGGGGTCACGCAGGGGCAGGCGGCGCTTCTGGCAGCCGTAGGCGCACACGAACACCTTGGCGCCCCGGTCGGGCAGGGCGTGGACACGGGGATCGTCCAGCGCGCGTACGCCGTCGTCGATCAGGTAGAGATACAGCTGAGCGCCTCGTGCCAGCGCGGCATCGCACAGGCCCACGGCCGTCTCGAGATTGGCGTGATCGGGGCCGGTGGACAGCAGCAGTCCGAATTTCCTCCGAACGAGATCCATCGGAAGCCGAGCGTAGCATCGGCCCACAGGGAGAGCAAGGCATGAGCCGTCGCGTCTATCTCGATCACAACGCGTCGACGCCGGTGCACCCCGAGGTGCTCGCCGAGATGCTGCCGTTCTTCACCGAGCAGTTCGGGAACCCCTCCAGCGTGCACGGCTTCGGCCGCGAGGCGCGGACCGGACTCGACCTCGCGCGCGAGCGGGTGGCCCGATTCCTCGCCGTCGGGCCCGAGGAGATCGTCTTCACCTCCGGCGGCACCGAGTCGGACAACCTCGGGGTGAAGGGCTTGGCGTGGGCGCGCGGGCGCGGCCACCTGATCACCTCCAGGGTCGAGCACCACGCGGTGCTGCGCGCCTGCGAGTGGCTGGAGGGGCAGGGCTTCGCCGTCACCTACGTCGGCGTGGACGGCCACGGCATGGTGGACCCGGACGACGTGAAGCGGGCGGTGCGACCCGACACGATCGGGATCTCGATCATGCACGCCAACAGCGAGGTCGGCACGATCCAGCCGGTGGCGGCGATCGGCGCGATCGCCCGGGCGGCCGGCGTGCCCTTGCACGTCGACGCCGTGCAGACCTTCGGCAAGGTCGACCTCGACCTGAACGGTGTCGACGCGCTGTCGTTCTCCGGGCACAAGATCTACGGCCCCAAGGGCGTGGCGGGCCTGTGGATCCGCAAGGGCACGAAGATGGTCTCCGTGCAGCACGGCGGCGAGCACGAGCGCCGGCGCCGGGCGGGCACCGAGAACGTGCCCGGGATCGTCGGCCTCGGCAAGGCGGTCGAGATCCGCGGCCGGGACATGCACGAGGAGCGGGCCCGGGTGAGCGCGCTGCGCGATCGGCTCTGGGAGGGCATCCGGTCCCGGGTGCCCGACGCGCGGCTGAACGGCCACCCGACCGCGCGGCTGCCGGGGACCGCCAACATCTCCTACCGGGGGGTGGAGTCGGAATCCGTCGTGCTCGGACTGGATCTGAAGGGCATCGGGGTGTCGGCCGGCTCGGCCTGCACCTCCGGCAGCGTGGAGCCGTCCTACGTGCTGGTGGCCATGGGCTCGCCGCTGGACTGGGCCATGGGAGCTGTCCGCCACTCCCTGGGGCGATCGACCACCGCCGAGGATATCGACTACGTGGTGGAGTCGGTCGAGCCGATCGTCCGCAAGCTGCGGGCGGCCATGCCGGTCGGAGCGGCGTGAGATACAGCCAGGCGTTGCTCGATCACTTCCTGAACCCGCGCAACGCCGGCCTGATGCGGGAGCCGGACGGGGTGGGCGTGGACGAGTACGAGGGCTGCGGAGATCTGGCGCGGTTCTTTCTGCGCGTGCGTGAGGGCCGGGTGAGCGCGGTCCGTTTCCAGACATACGGCTGCGGCCCCACCATCGCGGCGGCCAGCGCCGCCAGCGAGCGGGTGACGGGCCGAATCGTCGAGGAGCTGCTGAACCTCGAGCCCCGGGAGGTCGAGGACGCCGTGGATGGGCTGCCGGATGACCGCAAGCATGCCGCCGACGTGGTGGCCGGCGCACTGCGGGCCGCGGCCCTCGACGCGCTCCGCCGGCCCCGGGGAGGAGCGTAGTGATGTTCGACGCCATCCGGAGCGACGTGCGCACGGTCATGGAGCGCGATCCGGCCGCCCGCTCGGCGACCGAGGTGCTGCTCTGCTACCCCGGCATCCACGCCCTGGCCCTGCATCGCCTGGGTAACCGACTGTGGCGGCGCGGCTGGCTGAGCACGGCGCGCTTCGTGTCGCACGTGGCGCGCTTCCTCACGGGCATCGAGATCCATCCGGCCGCCCGGCTCGGCCCGGGACTGTTCATCGATCACGGCATGGGCATCGTCATCGGCGAGACGGCCGAGCTCGGCCGCAACGTGAGCCTCCTGCAGGGGGTCACGCTCGGCGGCACCAGCACGCGGCGCGAGAAGCGCCACCCCACGCTGGGCGACAACGTCACGGTGGGCGCCGGGGCGAAGATCATCGGCGCCATCACCATCGGCGAGAACAGCCGGGTCGGGGCCGGCTCGGTCGTGGTGCGTGACGTGCCCCCCAACGCCGTCGTGGTCGGCGTGCCGGGCCGCGTGACCTACAAGGACGGCCAGCGCGTGACCGGGATCGACATGAACATGACCGACCTGCCCGATCCGGTCAGCCGCGCGATCGAGCAGCTCGTGGACCGCATCCGCGCGCTGGAAGCCGACCTCGACAGCCTGCGCAAGAGCGTCGACCGCGACGGGCTCCACGACCGGGAGGACGGCCCCTGACCCGGACCCAGGGCTGGGCGCTGCTCTGCGAGTTCACCAAGGGCGAAAGCCTCCGCCGGCACGCCCGGGCCGTGGAGACTTCCATGCGTGCCTACGCGGGCCGGTTCGGAGAGGATCCCGAGCGGTGGGGCCTGGCCGGCATGCTGCACGACTTCGACTACGAGATGCACCCCCGCGCCCCCCACCACCCGGTGAAGGGCGCCGAGATCCTCCTGGCCCGCGGCCTCGACCCGGCCATCGTCTACGCGGTCCTGGCTCACGCGGACTACTCGGGGATGCCGCGCGTGTCCGCTCTCGACAAGGGGCTCTACGCGTGCGACGAGCTGACGGGCTTCGTCCATGCCTGCGCGCTCGTGCGGCCCGGCAAGGTGATCACCGGGCTCGAGCCGGCCTCGGTCCGCAAGAAGCTCAGGGACAAGGGCTTCGCCCGCACGGTGAACCGCGACGACGTCTACCGCGGGGCCGAGGAGCTGGGCGTGGAGCTGGACGCCCATATCGCCTTCGTCGTCGAGGCGCTCACGACCGTCGCCCCGGAGATCGGCCTGGCCCGGGCCTGAGGCGCACCACGCGCGTCTATCCCGTGCAGGTCGGCGGCGCTCGAACCACCGAGGAGCTGGTGGAAGCAGGCCAGTACGGGTACGCGCAGGCGGCGGTCACCTCCGAGAATTTTCCGACCGACCGCGCGGCGCCCCGCCGCGTGCGGAGGATCGTGCTGCTGGAGCTCGACCGGCCGGTGACCGTCGAGGACCTGGTCGTCGTCGCCGCCCGGCTCGGGCTCGAGCGGCCGACCTACGAGGACGCCCTTGCCTTCGGCATCGCCCATCCCGACGTCCAGCGGGAGCGGCCGATCGTCTTCCTGCACGAGCCGTGGCTGGGCGCGTTCGGCCGGCGCGACGTGCTGTGCCTGTGGTACAACGCGGGGCGACGCGAGCTGGGCCTGGAGGGCTTCGACGATACCTGGAGCCCCGAGTATCGCTTCGCGTTCGTCGTGAAGGGCGCCGCGTGAGCCGCGCGATCACCCACGTGGACATGGACGCGTTCTACGCCTCGGTCGAGCAGCGCGACCGGCCCGAGCTGCGGGGCCGGCCGGTCATCGTCGGGGCCGATCCCCGGGGACGCGGGGTCGTCTCCGCGTGCTCGTACGAGGCGCGCGTGTACGGCGTGCGCTCGGCGATGCCGATCTCGCGCGCCCATCGCCTGTGCCCCCACGGGGTCTACCTGCCGGTCGACATGGACCGGTACACGCGAGTCTCCGGTGAGATCATGGCGACCCTGCGCGACTTCTCACCGCTGGTGGAGCCGGTCTCGGTGGACGAGGCCTTCATCGACCTCACGGGCACCGAGACGCTGTGGGGCCCGCCGGGCGAGGCCGTGTGCCGGATCAAGTCACGCATCCGTGAGCAGACGGGCCTGACGGCGTCGGCCGGGCTGGCCGCCAACAAGTTCGTCGCGAAGGTCGCCTCGGATCTGAGGAAGCCGGACGGCCTGGTCGTCGTGCCGGCCGGGGGCGAGGCGGCGTTCCTGGCGCCCCTGCCGATCGAGTGCCTGTGGGGCGTCGGCAAGGCCACCGCCGGGGATCTGCAGACGCTCGGCGTGACGACCATCGGTCAGCTCCAGGCCCTGAGCCCGGCCGTCCTGGCCGCGCGCCTGGGGCCGCACGGCCCGGATCTGCTGGAGCTGGCCCACGGTCGCGACGCGCGACCGGTCGAGCCCTTGTCGCCGCCAAAATCGATGGGGGCCGAGACGACGTTCGGCCAGGACTGCCGAGACCTGGCGAGGCTGGAGGAGACACTGCGGGGCCAGGCCGAGCGCGTCGCCCGGGAGCTGCGGGCCGAGGGCCTGGCGGCGTGTCGCGTCACGCTCAAGCTGCGCTGGGCGGACTTTCACACGCTCACGCGCAGCCACACCGGCGATCCCACCCAGGACGGTCTGGAGATTTACCGCCGGGCGACCACGCTGCTCGCCCGTGAGCGGCTGATCCAGCCGGTACGCCTCATCGGCGTGTCGGCCTCCGGGTTCCGGCCCCAGGGGCGCGGGCAGCTCCCACTGCTCGACCCCGCCGCCGTCCGCCGCGAGCGGCTGGCCCTGGCCGTCGATCGCATCACGGGACGGTTCGGGCGGGCCGCCATCGTCCCCGCCCGCCTGATCGACCGGCCCGATACGCTCGAATAGCCCCGGGGCGCGCCGGGAGGCGGGACGGCCTATAATGGGTGTCACCATGGATCGCCCGATCGCCTACGACAAGCTCGCTCGCGAAGACCGGTTCGTCCGCATGCGCACCCGCGACGTCGGCACTCTGAAGGTCGACCAGGGCCTGCCGCCGTTCCCCGATCTGGCCAGTCGCGAGTCCATGCGCGACCGGGTGCACGGCATCCTGGTCGGCGAGCTGCAGGCGATGGAGGGGGCGGGGCGCACGGTCTTCGATTTTCCCGACGCGCCCTGGGAGTTCAGCCTGGACATGGCGCGCCAGGTCTGGGACGAGTCGCGCCACGTCGAGACCTACCTGGGGTTGCTCGACCACCTCGGCGGCTACGTCGGAGAGTTCCCGGAGACCACGCTGCTCTGGCGCTGTGCCTGCGCCGAGGATGCCGCCGCCCGGGTGGCCGGTGTGAACCGCGGGCTCGAGGGGCTGGCCTGCGACGTCTTCAACCAGCTCATCCACATCGCCCGAAAGATCGACGACCCGGTGCTCGAGCGCTCGGTGGACTACGTGTTGGCCGACGAGATCACCCACGTCCGCATGGGCTCTCGGTGGCTCAACGAGCTGACCCGGGGCGACCCCGAGCGGCGCCGACGGGCCATCGAGTTCCAGGACTCGATCGACGATCGATTCAACTTGGGCGGCCAGCGGCAGGACGGTCATCACGACGTGGTGCCGATCTCGATCGCCAAGGACGCCCGGCGCCTGGCGGGCTTCACCGACGAGGAGATCGAGCGGCTCGTCAAGAGCACGCAGCGCTCCCAGGTGTACTAGCTGGCCGCTCATCCGCTCGCCGGACATTTCTCCGTCGACGTCGCCGCCCGGCGGATCCGCCACTATCGCTACGTCGAGGAACGGATGATGCGCCTGCTCGGCGGCTGGATCGCCCTGACCCCCGAGCTCGACGCCAAGCTGCTCTTCGGGCGCCATGTCTGGGACTGCGCGCAGCACGCCGACCTCTGGGGCCGGCGGCTGCCCGAGCTGCGGGCCGCGGCGCAGCAATCCCAGGCGGCGAACGACGGCATCGTGGCCCTGCTCGACCTCGTGCAGCGCCTCGAGGGTCCCGGGGAGACGCTCGAGCGTGTCACCGCCGTCTATCGCGTGCTCAAGCCGCACCTGGCCACGGTCTACGAGCGCCACCTGAGGGTGGCCAATCCCGTGTACGAGCCACCGACGCGCCGCATCCTGGGGCGCTGCGTCGAGGAGGAGCGGCGGCACGCGGCTGCCGGCGCGCGTGTGCTCGACCGGCTGGCGGCCTCCGATCCGGCGCTCATCGCGAGGACGCGGGCGTGGGAGGAACGCCTGATCGAGGCGCTCACCACCGCGGGCGGCGTGACCGGCGACGTGCAGACGCCGCTGATCGTCCCGCCGGCGCAGACCCCTGACCCCGCCGCCGTTGCCCAGGACCTGGTGCCGCCGCCGCCGGCCTTTGATCCGCGTACGGCGCTGGGAGATCTCGCCACCCCGATGGCCGCGCATTGCCGGGCATTGGCGGCCGGAGACCTCGCTGCGCTGCGCGCGGAGCTGGCAGCGGAGGCCGACCCTGCGGCGGTGGCCGAGTACGCCGCGCTGGGCGGCCCGTTCGAGCAGATCGACGTGATCGGGTGCGCTCGGCTCGGCCGCCAGCGCGTCGTCAAGCTGCGCCTGCAGGGGGCGCGCGACCGGGTCGTGCTGCAGGAGCGCTGGATCCCGTCCGGGGCCGGCTGGCGCATCGCCGCCGTCGAGGCCACCCGCTCCGGGGGCGCGTAGTGCGTGCCGTGCTGGTCGCCAATCGCGGAGAGATCGCGCGCCGGGTCCTGCGCGCCTGCCGGCGCGCCGGCGTCGGGACCGTGGCCGTCTACTCGGAGGCCGACCGCGAGGCTCCCCACGTACGCGAGGCGGATCAGAGCGTGCTGCTGGGACCGGCGCCGCCGCGCGAGAGCTATCTCGACGTCGAGCGCATCCTCGACGCCGCCCGGCGGAGCGGCGCCGATGCCATCCATCCCGGCTACGGCTTCCTTTCGGAGAGTTGGCGTTTCGCCGAGGCGTGTGCCCGGGCCGGGCTCATCTTCATCGGGCCGCCCGCCGAGGCGATCGAGGCCATGGGCGACAAGGCCGGGGCGCGCCGCCTCATGGCGGCCGCCGGGGTCCCCACGGTGCCCGGCAGCCCCGGCCCCGTCGGCGACGCCGCGGCCGCCGAGGTGGCGGCGGGAAGCGTCGGCTTTCCGCTGATCCTCAAGGCGGCGGGCGGTGGCGGCGGGATCGGCATGGCCCGGGTCGACCGGCCCGCCGACCTGCCGGCGGCGTTCGCCACCGCGACGCGACGCGCGCAGTCGGCGTTCGGCAACGGTGCGCTCTACCTCGAGCGCTTCCTGGAGCGCCCCCGTCATGTCGAGGTCCAGGTGTTCGCCGACGGCCACGGCACCGTCGTCCACCTGCACGAGCGCGAGTGCTCGGTCCAGCGGCGCCACCAGAAGCTGATCGAGGAATCGCCGGCGCCCGGGCTCGACCCGGCCACCAAGCGGGGGCTGACCGAGGCCGCCGTCGCCGGCGCCCGGGCCATCGGCTACGTCAACGCCGGGACGATCGAGTTCCTCGTCGACGTCGCCGGGCGGTTCTACTTCATCGAGATGAACACCCGGATCCAGGTCGAGCACCCGGTGACCGAGGAGGTGACCGGCCTCGACCTGGTCGTCGAGCAGTTGCGCGTCGCCGCCGGCGAGCGCCTGGCCTGGCGGCAGGACGACATCGTGCAGCGCGGCGCCGCCATGGAGGCTCGCGTGTACGCCGAGGATCCCGACAGGAACTTCCTGCCGTCGCCAGGGACGATCGTTCGACTGGACCTTCCGGGTGGAGAGGGGATCCGCGTCGAATCGGGCGTCGAGACCGCCAGCGTCGTGTCGGTCCACTACGACCCGCTGCTGTTCAAGCTGATCGCGCGGGCCGGCGCCCGGGCCGAGGTGCTGGCCCGGATGCGGGCGGCGCTGGAGACGACGGTTGTCGAGGGCGTTCGCACCACGATTCCGTTCTTGAAGCGGGCGCTCGACCATCCCGACGTCCGTCGTGGCGCGCTCCACACCCAGATGGTGGAGCAGGGCGCCTTCCGCTAGACTCTCGGTCCGACAAAGGAGCGTCCCATGCCGGAGCAGATCAAGGCGCACATCACGGGCGTCGTCTTCCAGGTCTCCGCCAAGGCGGGCGACCGGGTGGGCGCGGGCGACCCCGTCATCGTGCTCGAGTCCATGAAGATGGAGATCCCGGTCGAGGCGCCGCGGGCGGGAGTGGTGAAGGAGATCAACGTCCATGAAGGGCAGACCGTGCAGGAGGGCGACACCGTCGCCGTCCTGGAGTGAGGTGACGCCATGAGCGTGGCGATGGTGCAGGACCTTTACGACTATCACCGCTGGGCCAATCGCACGCTCTACGACTTCGCGGCCCGGCTGGGGGAGCCGACGTGCGCGCGCGAGGTGGGCCGGCAGTTCAGCCATCAGAACGTCACCCGGATGTTCGCACACCTCTACGGCGCCGACTGGGTCTGGCTCAGCCGCTGGAACGGGACCTCGCCAACCACGATCCCGGGCGACGAGCTCACGACCATGGCGGTCGTGCGCGAGAAGTGGGGCTCGCTGCAGGCCGAGCAGAAGGCCTTCGTGGACGCGCTGCACGACGCCGACCTGGGACGGGTCATCGAGTACAAGAACACCGAAGGCAGGGCGTTCCGTGCCCCCCTGGGCCAGCTGCTGGTGCACGTCGCCAACCACGCGACGCACCACCGCAGCGAGGTCGCCACGATGGTGACGATGCTCAGCGGGTCGCCGCCCGACACCGGCATCAATACCTGGATCCTGGTCCGCTCGGGGCAGATGCGCTGACGATGGATATGCGCGGGCACGCCGAGGACCTCGCCCGGCGGCGCGCCGGCGCGACCCGGATGGGGGGGACGAGGCGGCGCTGGCCGACTTCGTGCCGATGGTGACGGGGACCGGCAACCTTGCGCTCGGCGGCCCACCGCTGGTCAAGGCCGTGGTCGGCGAGGACGTCACGGCCGAGGAGCTGGGCGGCTCGAAGGTCCACTGCGAGGTCTCCGGCGTCGGCGACCTCGAGGTCGAGAGCGACGAGGCCTGCATCGCGGTCGTCAAGGAGTACCTGGGCTATTTCCCCTCGCACACTTACATCGCCGCCGGCGCTGCCCTCATCGACGACGTCATCGACCCGCGCAACACCCGCCCGCTCCTGATCCGCGCGCTCGAGATGGCGCGTGGCAAGCGGGTGGACCGCCCCTGGCGCAAGCACGGCGTCATGCCGGTGTAGCTCGAACGCTCCTTCCCCGACGTGACCGCCTCCACTGCCGGCAGCGTGGCCGGCCGGCTGACGACGATCGAGGTCTTCCGCGAGCCGAGCTACCGGCGGCTGTGGGCCTCCGGGCTCTGCATGAGTGTCGCCCGCTGGATGGATCTCGTCACGCTCGGGTGGCTGGCCTTACAGCTCACGGGCTCGCCCTTCATGGTCGCCCTCGCCGCCTTCGCCCGCGCGGCCCCGCTGATGGTGGTCGGGCCCTTCACCGGCCTCGTGGCGGATCGCGTCCCCCGCGCGCGCATCCTGTTCGTCGCCCAGTCGACGGGGGTCGTGACCGCTCTGTTGCTCGCGGCCATCTTCGCGGGCGGGTGGGGCGGCTACTGGCCCCTGGTCGTGCTCGAGGTCGTCTTCGGGCTCATGTGGGCGCTGGATTTTCCGGCCCGCCGCACCGCCCTCTATGCGTTGCTGGGCGCCTCGCACGTCGCCCAGGCCGTCTTGCTCGAGACGGTATCCATGCAGCTCGCGAAGATGCTGGGGCCGCTGGCGGCCGGCCTGTGCCTGGCGCGCCTGGGCCCGGCTGCCTGCTTCGGGTTGATGGCGGCCGTGTACGGGGCCGGTCTGGCCGTGTCCAGCGGTCTGGGCAGCCGGCTCGGCGGGCCGGGCGTGGCGGCCCCGGCGTCGATCGCCGCGAGCATGCGGGCCGGGCTGCAGGCGGCATGGAGCAGCCCCACGGTGCGCGCGGTGCTGCTGGTGACGGTCGCGATGAACACCTTGTTCTTCCCCTACCAGCACATGCTGCCCGTCTTCGCCCAAGACGTGCTCGCCCTCGGCCCGGCGGGGCTGGGCGCGCTCGTTGCGGCCGACGGATGTGGCGCGCTGCTGGGCGCCCTGGCGCTGGCCTCCCGGCGGGGCCAGCTCTCGCACCGGCTGCTGTTCGGCGGTGCAGTGATGGTCGCGCCTCTGTTGCTGGTCGCCCTGTCCGCCTCGCGGTGGATGTGGGTCTGCGTCGGGATCCTGGTCCTCATGGGCGTCGCCGAGTCGTCGTTCGCGGCGATGCAGAGCACGCTCGTGCTCCTCGCGGCTCCCGAGGGCGTCCGGGGCGGTGCCATGGGCATCCTCTCCGCCTGCATCGGCACCCAGCCTCTCGGCACCCTCGCCATCGGCCTGCTGGCCGCCGCCCTGGGCGCGCCGCTCGCCTTCACCATCAACGCCCTCGCCGCCCTCCTGGTGATCGTCCCCCTCGCCGTCCCCCTCGTCCGAAGCCGCCCAGCCTGAGAGCCCCATCTCCACCGTCAACGGCCAGGCTTACGCCATCCTGGCGAACGGTGAGATTGGCGAGGGTTCATCGACCTCGCGCAGAGGCCCGGGGTGGGTGGCCCTGTGAGGGGTCGACGAGACCCCTTTCCAGCCGCGGGAAACAGCCCCTCGAGGGAAGATGGGGAACGAAGCGCGGACATGGAAATCCGGCCCGGTGGTCGAGCGACCCCTCACAGGGCCACCCACCCCGGGCCGGTGACAGCTAGTTCTCGATGAACGCCCGGAGATTCCGCCCGCGGAGGGGATGGCGAAGCTTGCGGAGCGCCTTGGCCTCGATCTGCCGGATCCGCTCCCGCGTCACCGCGAACCGCTTGCCGACCTCCTCGAGAGTGTGCTCCCCCTCTTCGCCGATGCCGAACCGCAGCCG